>Ga0180430_10003114_pt1 | contig 14469 bp, 9 predicted proteins | sample SS_ome_9_FD_132999 | JGI IMG/M metagenome (GOLD analysis project Ga0180430, IMG submission 132999) | Hypersaline lake sediment archaeal communities from the Salton Sea, California, USA - SS_1_S_2 metaG | ecosystem: Environmental > Aquatic > Non-marine Saline and Alkaline > Hypersaline > Sediment... | reverse complement strand
GTAAAGAACATCATTGCTGATCCGGATGAGTCAAGTCTGGTAGGCGGTTTGTAACAGTCGATCAGTCCAGGCGGATGCCGCGTTGCTGGAGCCAGTTGCGCAGGTCGGGCATTTCAGTGTCGAAGAGTTCCTGATCGTAGATTTCTTCGAGTTTGCGGATGTGTTGGGCCAGGTCGTCTCGCTCGGTGACGACCTCGTTGACGCGGCGTTCGAATTCATCGGCCAGAAGGCGCAGGTCGTCGAGGTTCAGGTCGATGCCCAGCAAGGCGACGACGCGGCGCATCATGGCTTCGATGCAGCGGGGGTTGCGCCCCTCGATGTAGGCGGGGATTTCGGCGACCAGGTTGGTCATGTCGATTTGTTTGTTGCGGGCTATCTGGAGCATGTAGGTGCTAATGGAGGCGGGGCCTTCGTAGTCGGAGAAGTGCAGGTGATAGTGGGCCATTTTGTCGCGGGCGGCCTGGCTGGAGACGGAGCCGGAGAGTTTGGGTTCGCGGCTGTGGGGCACCAGACCGGCGAAGGAGCCGACAAAGTAGATTTCCTGGACCTGGGCTTGCTGGGCGAATTGGAAAAAGAGTCGGGTGAATTGCTGCCAGTGCAGATGGGGTTCCTTGCCGACAAAGAGGATCAGGTCGTTGGCAGGGTCGCTGTAGAAGGTGTTGGTGGGCTCGCGGTAGTCTTGGACAAGCCCGTCGGTGAGGTTGACATGAGGTCGGAAAAGGGCGGAGAGTTCCATGGAGCCGGGAAAGTTGTAGATGTAGAAGGGGTCGGCGTCTATGGAGGCGATGGGGCGGGCGTCGAGCCTTTCGACGAGGCCTTGCACGACGCCGGTGGAGACGTCGCCGCCGTCCATCCATCCGAAGAGCCCTATCAACAGTCGTGGGGCGTTGAGGTCGAGTGGGGCATGGACTTTGAGGAGCTGATCGGGCATGGGGTGCACTCCTTTTGCACGAAAAAGTGAGTATGTCTATAAAGCCATTATACGGCGTGGCGGGGTGGATGCCAAAGGCTTGGTGGCAGATTTTGCGGCGTTGAAGGCCGGCATCTGGGGCGAGGAGCGCGGCTCTGGCGGCGGGTCTTTGGCAGGGAGAGGGGTGGTGTGTGAGTTTTTGACTGGTTTGCCCTTGGCGGGTGGGTTAGAGTGGCGTGCTAATGCAGAGCCAATCTTAAACATGAAAGTGAGGGCCGTGTCATGGATTATCAAACGCAGAGGTATGTTCGAGTGAGTGGGGCGGCGGTGGCGTTGCTCCTGGTGGTGTGGGCTGCGAGTGCGGCATTTCAAAGTGTGCCGGCCGGTCACGTCGGTGTGGCGACGTTTTTTGGGAAGGTGCAGGAGAAGACGTACGCGGAGGGCATGCATTTTCCGGTGAATCCGTTGTACAAGTGGCATTTGTACGATGCGCGGATGAAGAGCCACAAGGAGACGGCAGGGGTGCCCAGCCAAGACCAGTTGACCACGACGCTGGAGGTGTCGGTGCAGTACCGGGTGAACCGGGATATGGCGACGATCATGTTGGGGGAGACGGGTGAGGCGTCCGATGCACTGAATGTCCATCTGGTGCCCAAGCTTCGCTCGCTGTTGCGGGAGCAGGGCAAGAGTATCAAGCGGGCGGAGGATTTTTTCCAGGAAGAGACGCAGCTCATGCTTCAGCAGGCGTTGACAGCGGGGTTGGAGGAGTTCTTGACGCCGAAAGGGCTTGACGTGGAGGATGTGCTGATCCGGGACATCCGACTGCCGGCGTTCATTACCCGGGCCATCGAAGGTAAGAAGGAGCGGGAGCAGGAGGTCGAAAAGCAAAAGGCCGAGCTGGAGCGTTTCAAGTTGGAGCAGCAGCAGTTGATTGCTGAAGCGCAGGCCAAGCGTGAGGCGGCCGAACAGCAGGCGACCATGAAGCGGACGTTGGCCGATGCCCAGGCGTATGAGATCGAAAAACTCAACGAGGCGATTGCGAACAATGCGGCGTACATCCAGCTGCAGGCCTTGCAGACGCTTCAGGCCATGGCCAAGGACCCGGCGGCGAAGATTTACTTTATCGACGGGGAGAGTTCCATGCCCCTGCCTCTGTTGCACATGGGCGAGGCGGTGGGCGGCAAGGCCGCTTCAGGGACGACAGGTCCATAGGGCGGCCCGGAGTTTTCGCTTTAAGCTATGCGGTTTTTTGGCACGGTGGCGACGACGGGATATAATCTGCCAGACGCTATGCCGGACGATCGGTGAGGTCGTGGCAGGTTCGTCCAACTTCTGTAAAGAGGAGTGGTGTCATGTGCCAGACATGTGGGTGTAGCCCGTGCAAGACGTGTGGCAAGCCGATCAAGGACAAAGTTTGCTCCGGCTGCGGCAAGCCCGCGGCTGAGTGCACGTGCAAGGCGGCGAAGAAGTAGGCCATACTACCCCGCCAAACAGGTGGTCGGCTCAAGAGCAGGCTTTGAATCGGGGAAGGGTGGGGCGGTGGCGTCGTGCGCCGAGCCTTGCCGCTTATTCGAAGATGAGGACGGTCATAGATCGTGGCTCGAAGGTGTAGCCCAGCGGGTCGGTCTGGGCGGGCACGCTCCAGCGGCGTTGCCAGGGTACCACGTGGAAGGCATCGAGCGGTGTGTTGCACGGGTGGGATTCGCCGCGTAGCCGGACGATGCGTATAGAGTCTGCGCGTCGGGGAAAGTGTAGCAGGCGGAGTTCGGCGGGGACGGGGGTGTCTCCAGCGTTGAGGACTTGCAGGGCCAGTGTGTTTCGGTCGGTGCTGCGGGTGGCAATGACGTCGAGGGGGCCTTGGGCAGGCAGGGGGTTGGTCTTGACCATTTGGGGCAAGGTCAGTTCCGCCATCATCTCTGTCAGGCACGCACCGGGTTGGGCCCAGGCGTGGGCGGGTGTGAAACCGATGAGGGCTTGATGGGGTTGGGCCTGGTCGTCGGGCCACGGTTGCAGGGCAGAGCCAAGAGAGACAAGGGCAAGGGGCACCTCGAGACGGGCCAAAGCATGACGGAGCTGCCCTTGTGCGAGGGCGTGCTCGAACGTCGCAGGGCAGGGGGCATTCTCGAAGACGGCAAGCGGCACTCTGGCGCCCGGCAGGAGTTTTTGCAGCCAATCGTGCAGACTGGCCAGGCGGTTCAGGCCAAAGGGGTCGTCCGGTGCAGCGGGTGCTTCGGTCATCCGGCCGATCTTGACAGGCAAGGCGAAACACAGGGTCTGGTTCTCGTCGTCGGCAAGCTGAGCGAGCTGTTCGACAAGGCGGATCTGCTCGATAGCGGTGATCGTCTCGGGCAGGGACAGATTGGTGATGATGGGGGTGATGGGTTTTTGGGCGTTCCATAGGGCTTGGCAGAGAGGGCGGATCGTGGCGAAGTCGTCGGTTTGGAGGGGGTGGTCGCTGACGAGTTCGACCCACCGTAGATGGTAGGGCTCGGCTCGGCCATGGTGGCGGCGCTGCGTGGCCCAGTAGGTCTTCTTGGAGCCGTTGACAAACTCGGCGAAATCGGCGACGTCCTTGGGCGTTTCGTGGAGGCCCAGTGCGCAGCTGGGGGTGATCTGAGCGGCCAGGCAGAAGTCCAGGAATTCGGCGATGCCAAAGCCATTCGTTCCGAAAGGCAGTTTGTCGGTGGCCAAAGGTGCTCGCTCGTGACGGGGGCCGATCGTGCTCTTCCAGCGATATTGTGGGCAGGCAGCGTGCCGATGGGCAAAGCGCAGCGACGCCACACCGTGGCCCAGCAGTGATTGGGCCAAGTCTTTGCGAACCGGCAACTGAGCGAAGCGGCCCCAGTCGCCCGGCTGCAGAAACGCGTACCCGAGAGAGACTCGGCCGGGCCGTTTGAGCAGGATGGCAAAGCGTGCCCGGGGGTCGGAGCGATCGGGCGTCAGGGTAAAGTCAACCTTTTGCCAATCGCCGGCCTCGAGCAGAAGTCTGCTTTCGGCGTACCGTTGCCGGCCGTCGGCACTCTCGAGGGCGACAAAGACGTCAAGAGGATGTTCGGTCCGCAACACGAGAGACCCCTCGTAGGGCTTGTTGGCTTGCACGGCGATGCCCTGTCCCTTGAGGCCCTGGTTGTGGATGCCCAGTGCTCCTTGGCCGATGGTAAAGCGGATGCGCTGTGACTGGCGTCCGTTGAAGGTGCTCTCTTTGTCCACGGAGAAGTGGCCCTTGGGCTGGCCCCAATGGCAAGGCTGCCAGGCCCCGGCCACCTGTCCGCTTATGGGCAGTGATTCGTCACGGCGAAAGGGAATGTGTGCCAGTTGATCGCCGGCGCGGGTGAAGAGGCTGCGAAAACGGACGTGAGCGTCCCAGGCCGCCAAGCCGATCGCCCCCCGAGCCAATGGATGATCGTAATCGGTGTGCGAGATACGCTTCTTGCCGTCGACACTGATGTGAAGGGCGTTTTTGGTGAGCCGAACCGTCAAGGCAATCCATTGCCCGGTGGGTACGTCGAGGGGTACTTCCCTAAGTAATTGCACCTTGCTGAGGTGGCGTGCCAGGCGGAGGCGGTTATTGTGCGGGTCGAGGCAGACTGCATAACCGCGAAAGGCATCCACGTCGGCAGTCGGATTGGAGACCTTGAGGATCAGGCCGGCGCTGCCGGTGGTGCCAGGGGCGAAATTCAGGGCGATGCCCACTTGGCCGGTTGCCAACGTGAGCCGACGGGCGACCAGCTTGGGGTTGGCTGCGTCTTGCACAACGAGCTGATCGGCGTCGAGGGTCCATGTTCGGCCGAACTGCAGGAAATCGGCAACCTTCTCAAAGGTGACGGGAGGTTGTTCAAAACTCTCGCCGAAAAGCATTTGGCTGTACAAGCCGGGGTAGAGGCCGTGGTCCAGATCGCCCAGGTCGGCGGCAATCAAGGGGGCAGGCAGATGACGCAGGACCTGATCGGCGTGAACGTCTATGCGAACCGCCGCGCCGACGACGGAAGGAAGAAAACAGCAAAGTACCAGAACAGTCTGTCGGCAGCGTCCGTGCATTATGGGGCTCCTGCAGGCGCCGCCGGCACGCGATGGGGCGACGCAACGGGTTGTTGATAGCAGATGACCGTGCCGATGTAAAGCGCCAGATGCTCAGCAGTGATACACAAACCGGCATGGGGGTGGGCCGGCTGTTGGTTGAAGCGCCGTACGCTCTCGGCGAACCGCCGCCTGCCGCGTGGGCCAAGACGCCAGCGAGACGGGGGCAAATAAATCAGGCTTGGAAGTCCTAAACGAACGTACCAAGCCTGGGGGGGAGAGAGAGCTAAATTAATGACGGCAAAGTTCGCAAACGGGATAGATGGCGCGACAGGGTCATTCTCCTCCTCTCGCATGGCGGCCGGTGCGAACGTTACATCTGCCGACTGTTATTATGTTACCAAACTAGGCGGATTGACGCCAGTTAAAAACCGGCAATTTTGCTTCTGCCCCGACAGAGGGGGTGTTTTCTGCGTCTGAGTTGGCGCAACAACTTTTGCGGTAAGGCCTTAGGCGTCGATCTGACCAAGGGCAAGGGCCCGGGCCGACCACTCACGCGGGGGCCGACTGGTCCCTGTAGTCGTTGACGTGGTCCGCTCGAGCCGGTGGTGTCGGAGCCCGTCGCCATGGGCACGTGGGCCTGGGCTCTCTGGCGTGCGTGGGGCTTGAGATTCTCGCCCCGGCCGCTACAATGCGTGCATGTCGTGGGGGCTGGATTCTAGAAGGCGAGCGTGTGGCCATAAAAGCAAAGCTAAGCTGGTTGATCTTCGTAGGGATTCTTGCGGGGGCGGTCTTTGGGGTCCTGGTGAGCCGCTATGTGGCTGCGGGGACGCAAGAGTCAATCATTGCGGTGCTGGATCTGTTCGGCACAACGGTATTTGTGGGGGCGCTCAAGATGATCGTGGCGCCGCTGATCTTTTTCTCGATTCTCTCGGCCATCACCCGACTGCCGACGACGGGACAGCTGTGGCGTATCGGCTGGAAGACGTTGGTATTCTACTTGGCCACGACATCAATCGCGGTGGCGATCGGTTTGCTGTTGGTCCTGACGGTGCGGCCCGGGCACACCCCCCAGCGAGAGGAGATCCGCGACAACTGGCAGGCCAAGCGGTCGGCCTTGCAGGCAGAGTATGGCCAGGTCGAGGCGCAGATCGAGGAGGCCCAGGGTAAAAGTGCCCTCACCATCGTCCGCCAGACGCTCACGGAGGTGATCCGCAATCCGTTTGCCGCCTTGGCGGAATCGTCAAGTCTGAGCATCATATTGTTTGCGATCTTGCTGGGCGTTGCGCTGATCGTGGTGGGGCCGCCGGGCCGGGCGGTCCTGCCCGTGATCGAGGGGATCAACGAGGCCATCATGTGCATCGCCGGGTGGATCATGGTGGCGTCGCCCTTTTTCATCTTCTGTCTGGTGGCGGCGTTGGTGGCCAGTCTGGGCCTGAGCGTTCTCCAGACGTTGTCCTGGTACATGACGGTCGTGATCGCCGGCATTGCCGTGCATGTGGTGGTGCTGCTGGGGATATGCTGGGCCATTGGCGGCATCAGGCCGTTGCGGTTCTTGCGGGGTATTCGCGAGGCATGGATGATGGCCTTTGCCACACGCTCGAGCCTGGCGACGTTACCGGTGACGCTCAACTGCGTGACGGACAAACTGGGTGTGTCGGAAAAGGCCGCTGAGTTTGTCCTGCCGTTGGGGGCGACCATCAACATGGACGGTACGGCGCTGTACGAGGGGGTCGCCGTGATATTCTTGATACAGTTATTCGGCCAGATGCCCGGGGCGGAGATCACGCTTACGCCCGCTCTGACGGTGGTGGTGTTCTTGACGGCCGTGCTGGCGTCCATCGGCGCAGCAGCGGTGCCCAACGCCGGCCTTATCACCATGGTACTGGTGGCGAACGCCGTGGGGCTCGACGCCGACTACGCCCTCATGATCTTTGCTGTGGATGCCTTTCTGGACATGTTCCGCACTTCCACCAACGTCATGGGCGATTCCGTTGGTGCGGTGGTGATCAACCGGCTGGAAGGGCGTTTACTGGAGTCCAGTAGTCCAGAGGCGGGTGGAGGCTAAACGTCGAACGGAACCCGAGCGGCTGCAGGTTCAGTCAACAGACGCCCGAGCCCTTCAAGAGCAAATGGCGCACCAGGCACACTTACGCCGTCGCCGAGCGCGCCAATGGGTCGGCGTCGAGCTGGTAACGTTTGAGTTTCTTGTAGAGTGTGGTGCGATTGATCTGAAGCATTTCCGCCGTCGCCTGGCGATTGTAATTGTTCTGACGCAACGCCATTTCCAGGATACGCTTTTCCGGTTCTTCCAACGCTTCGCGCAGACTCTGGGGCTTAAAGGCGCGGGGCTTCTCCGCCGGGTCGTAGCTGAGGATGTTTTGCGGCAAATCGTCGACCGTAATCTGGCGATGCTTGCTCAGCACCACGGCGCGCTCGATGACATTCTCTAATTCACGCACATTGCCGGGCCAGTGGTACGCTTCCAGATACTGGACCGTCTGTTCGGCGAATCCCGTTTTGTCCTTGTTGTGCTTGTCACACATGGCCTGCAGGAATCGTTGGGCCAGCAGGGGCACGTCCGTGGTACGCTGGGCCAGAGGAGGCAGATCGATATTCACCACGTTGATGCGATAAAACAAATCCTCGCGGAACTCGCCCTCCTGGACCCTTTCGCTGAGATTCTTATTGGTGGCGAGAATGACACGCACGTCCACCGTAATGGTTTCATTGGATCCGACAGGTTCGAATTGACGCTCCTGCAAGACACGCAGCAGCTTCATCTGCAGCGCGGGTGGCGCCGAGTCGATCTCGTCGAGAAAGAGCGTGCCTTCGTCGGCGGCAAGAAATTTGCCTTCCTTGTTGTTGACCGCCCCGGTGAATGAGCCTTTGACGTGCCCGAACAACTCCGATTCCAGCAGCGTTTCCGGTAACGCGCCACAAGAGACTTCCACAAACGGTTTGTCGGCGCGGTCAGAGCGATGGTGGATAGCGCGGGCGATCAGGCTCTTGCCCGTGCCGCTCTGGCCTGTAACAAGCACGGTGGCTTTGCTGTCGGCGACGGCCTCGACCAGATCAAAGATCTTGAGCATCTTGTAATCATGGCCGACGATGTTCTTGAGCCCGAACTGACTGCGCAATTGCTCCTTCAGCGATCGGTTCTCCTGAATCAGCGCCTGTTGCTCCAGAGCACGCGTGACCAGCATGCGAATCTCATCGTCGACGATGGGCTTGGTGAGATAGTCGTAGGCCCCCATCTTGATGGCTTCGACCGCAGACTCAATCGTACCATAGCCCGTGATGATAATGTTGACGACGTTCGGGTAACGCTTGCGGACAACACGCAGCAATTCAAAGCCGTCGACCTCGGGCATGTTCACGTCGGTGATCAGCAGATGGTAACGCTGCTTTTCCAGTTCGTTCAAGGCCTGCTGAAATGAGGCCGCCCCTTGGCAGGTATAGCCCTCCAACCGTAAGAATTCACAGAGGCTATCGCGTATAATGGCATCATCATCGACGATTAATATGCGTTTTTTTGACTGGTCCGCCATAAGATCTACCTTTGCACAGTGGCGCCTCGACTGGTGCGCTCCAAGGGGATGGTGATAGTAAATGTCGCGCCGCCTTGCGCTCGGTTCTCAGCTTTGATCTGTCCGTCGTAGCGCTCGACGATGTCTTTGCAGATGGCCAGGCCCAGGCCTGTCCCTTTACCTGGCGCCTTGGTCGTGAAAAACGGCTCAAACAACTTCTTGGCCGCTTCGGCGGAAAGCCCCGGGCCCGTGTCGGCAAATTCGATGAGAAGATGATGCCGGTCGCAGCTGGTCTTCAACGCCAGGTGCCCCCCCTCGTCCATCGCGTCAACGGCATTCTTGATCAAGTTGGAAAACACCTGGAAGAGGTTGCCGCTGCGAATATTGGGCAAATTGCGCCCATAATCGCGGCTGACCTCCACATGATTATCTTCGGCCAGTGACTCCATGGCCTTGACGGCGTCTTCGAGGATCTTGTTCACGTCGGCTTCCTGAAACGCATTGTAGGTGCTGCGGGAAAACTCCAGCAGGTCCGAGACAATGTGCACCATCCGCATGAGGCCTTTACGCGATTCGCCCAGATACTGCGTGATCTTGTCGAGCTCTTGCTCATCAGCCAGCCGCAGCGCCAGATTCAGATAACGCAGAATGCCGTCGAGGGGGTTGTTGAGTTCGTGGGCGACGCGAGCCGCCAGTTTGCCCACCGCGGCCAGGCGTTCCGCGTCCGCCAGGTCGTTCTCCATGGCCCGTCGCGCGGTGATGTCCTCAATGAGCAACATGCCCCCTGCCACCTCGCTGGTGTCCTCACCTGGCAGCGGAGCACAGAAAAACCGCAGCAGCGTATTCCGCCCGTTGAGCGAGTAGGCCAGGTCTTCGCACGTGCAAGGATGGCCCTCAAGGAGCACGCGGCCCAGCTCTTGGCGGCAAGACAAGGCCTGGTCAGCGGTCAGCCCGGCCGCCAGCGCCTCTTCCAGCGTGTCGCCGACCGCCAGCATGTCCCGCGCGAGGGGGTTGGCCTCCGTAATGCGCCATTGCGCATCGAAGGTCAGGACCCCGAACGGTATCGAGTTGAATAGAGTGTCTGCCCCCTGTCCCGGCACCAGGTTCAGAACGTGCCGGTGAGACAGTGGTTCATTGCTTTGCGTCTTGTCAGTGGAGCTCATCGTCGCCTTTTGATCATAAGAACTGCTTCTGTAGGTGCTTACGAGAACAACGGTGCCGGTGCGGACCTCCCAGGGCGTACCTGACTGCCACTTCTATTGATACAATATGGGGTCACCTCTTGTCAAGTGAATTGTTGCAGATTGTGAACATTTGACCTGCTGCGCGTTGTAGAGAGGCAACGTGCACTGGGGCCGCAAAGCGGAGATAAAGCGTGTCTGGCCTTGAAGGACCTTTCTGTGAGGCCCTGGGACCACTGTGTTGCTCTGTTGCAACATGTGACGCGCGGGGCCCAACCCGCTAACGCCTGTGGCACAACCGCGCCAACATGCTATAATAGGGCTTCCGGCCAAGCCCACCTATGCTTTGGGCAAGGTGGCGGAAGGAACCGTATGTTGCTCAGGAGACAAACGCAATGATTTATAAGACCTATGGCAAGACAGGCCATCAAGTATCGGCCGTGGGCTTTGGCGGGATGCAATTCGACGTCAAAACCTCCCAGGACGAAAACGCCCAGTTGCTCCGATACGCCCACGACAAGGGTATCAACTTCTTTGATACAGCGCCGCAGTACTGTGATGATCAGAGCGAGGAGATCTTCGGTAAAGCCCTAAGTGAGCTAAGTTCCGTAAGAGAAAAGATTTATGTTTGTACCAAGGGGATGCCCGAGACCCATGACACCGCCGCCAAGGCCGAAGAGGCGGTAAAGAAATCTCTCAAGCGACTCAAAACCGACTATGTCGATTTCTACTACGTCTGGTGTGTGCGAAAGATGAGTCAGTATGACCTGGCGATGCAGCCGGGAGGCCAGTACGAAGGCCTCTTACGCTGTCAGGAGCAGGGGTTGATAAAGCACATTGCCGTCTCCAGTCATCTACGAGGCGAAGCCATTGGGACTATTCTGGAGAAGGACAAGATGGCCGGGGCGCTGCTGGGCATGAACATCCTCAACTTCCCCTACAGATGGGCGGCGGCCGAGGCGGCCCACCGGCTCGGTTACGGGGTGGTGGCCATGAACCCCTTGGCTGGCGGACTTATCCCGCGCCACGAACAACAACTCTCCTGGCTGGCCCGAGCCGGTGAGACAGCCACCGAAGCGGCGCTGCGCTTTTGCATAGCCTGTCCGCAAATCACCGTCGCGCTCAACGGCTTCACCACGCGCGAACATATCGATATGGCTTGCCGAATAGCCGACCGCGCCGAGCCCTTTAGCCCGGCCGATATCGAGCGGCTACGCCAGCAGGTCAACCAAGGGCTCAACGCACTCTGCACCGGCTGCGGGTACTGCCTGAGCCATTGCCCCAAGGCTATTCCCATCGCCGGCTACATGCAGTATTACAACCTCAAACCCCTCTTCGGCAGCACGGACGAGCAGATGATCAAGGGCCTGGCCGACCAGCACGAATGGCTGCTCCTGGCCGAGGGCAATGCCGCCGCCGGCGATTGCATCCAGTGCCGCGCCTGCGAAGAGGCCTGCACGCAACACCTCAACATCGTCGAACGGCTTGGTGAGCTGGCACGCTGGGAAGCAGCGGATGCCGCTCAGCGAGCTGCAGACGCCAAGGCGACGCCTTGACAGAAACGTCTATAATGAGCCAGTAGGCGAACCAGTACATGGGGGCCTTGTCGATGGCCGACGATGGCCGCCCTGCTGTGCTCTTGAGCATGCGGCTGACCGGGCCACAACGCCAAGGGGTGCGACCGTGAAGCGATTAACGTCTCGGATAGTGCGACGGGTAATTACCGACCATGCCAACGTGGAAGACGTGGCAGTGCGGGCACGCTATGGGGCGCTCGAGGCATGGGTGAGCATTGTCGGCAACGTGGTCCTCTTCGGCATTAAGCTGACGCTGGGGTTGCTCATCAACAGTATGGCCTTGATTGCCGACTCCCTCCATACGCTTTCAGACACAGGTACGTCGATTGTGTTGCTGGTGGGCTTTCGCGTTGCCAAAAAACCGGGCGACCGCGAGCACCCGTTCGGCCATCAGCGAATGGAGCCGATCGCCGCGCTGGTCATCGCAGTGTTGCTGCTGGTGGCGGCCTTTGAATTGCTGCGGTCATCGGTGGGCAGAATCGTTACCCCGACTGTCGAGATGGGACGCATCAGCTGGCTGGTGTGGCTCATCGTGGCCGGTACCGTCCTGGCCAAAGAGTGCATGGCGCGATTTGCACGCCAGCTGGGCCGGATGTCTCGTTCGACCGTCTTGCTGGCCGACTTCTGGCACCATCGCAGCGATGCCTTATCCACCCTGGTTGTCCTTCTAGCCTTTGTCGCCCTGCGCCTGGGTTGGTCCTGGGTCGATGGGCTCGCCGGCGCCGCCGTGGCCCTGGTCGTCGGCTACAGCGGCTACATCGTCGCCCGCGACGCCATCAACCCCCTGCTGGGCGAACGACCCAGCACCGAGTTGCTCGAAACGATCAAGTCGGCCGCGAGGCAGGTCAGTGGCGTCCAGGGCGTACACGATGTGATCGTTCACCGCTATGGCCAGTTGAAGCTTGTCTCACTCCACATCGAAGTCTCTGCCGACGAGCCGGTGCAAAAACTGCACGCTTTGTCCGAAGAGGTTGAGGCGGTCCTCGAAAAACATTTGGGCGGTTCCGCCGTGGTGCACATCGACCCTATCGACCGTAGACACCGACGCTACCAGGAAATCAACCACGCCGTCACCCAGGCGGTAGCGACCCAGCCCCAGATCGAAAGCTTTCACGAACTACGCGTCTACGACCTGCAACAACAGGTGCATGCCGAATTCGACATCACCCTGCAGAGCGGCCTGCTTGCCGACGCCGCAACCACCATACAACAACGTCTGGCCGAACAACTCCACAAACAACTCGGCGACGTCCAGTTAGCCATCAAAATCGATCCCAAATACGCCTACACACGCTAAGAGCTCTTGCTGACAGCCTCAGGTCTACGGTGGCTCGCAAAGGCCATCTCGCGTCGCCACATGATCGCAATACAACAATTCAGCCCCAATAACAAAGACGCCCATCCAGCAGCTTGGGCCAGAAACAAGGGATGTCCATGAAGGAATACAACGGCGCGATGATGCAGTACTTCCACTGGTTTACCCCTGCCGATGGGACATTGTGGACCCGGCTGGCCCAAGAGGCGCCCGCCCTGGCCCAGGCAGGAATTACCTCGCTCTGGTTGCCTCCCGCCTACAAAGGCGCTGGCGGCGGCCAAGACACCGGTTATGGCGTCTATGATCTGTTCGATTTGGGCGAGTTCGACCAGAAAGGCTCCGTCAGAACCAAGTACGGAACACGCGATGAATACCTCCTCGCGATCAAGGCCGCACAGCAGGCCGGCATGCAGGTCTATGCCGATATCGTCTTCAACCACAAAATGGGTGGCGATGAAGAAGAGCTCTTTAAGGCAACCCCTTACAAGCCCGACAATCGTAACCAGCTTGTCGGTGAACTACAGCCCATCAAGGCCTGGACCCGCTTCACTTTTCCCGGCCGAAACGGACAACATTCCGCCTTCCAGTGGCACTGGACCCACTTTAGTGCCGTGGACGTCAACTCCATGGCGAGCGATGTCAACGCCGTCTATCTCTTCGAGGGAAAACAATTCGACCGGGACGTCGATCAGGAAAAGGGCGGCTTCGACTACCTGATGGGATGTGACCTGGATCTCAGCAATCCCGAAGTGCAAAAAGAACTCTACGCGTGGGGCCGCTGGTATCTGGACACCACCGGCGTCGACGGTTTTCGCTTTGACGCGGTTAAGCACGTAAAGGCCGGCTTCTTTCTCGACTGGCTCAACCATGTCCGTACGCACACCGGACGCGACCTGTTCGCCGTCGGTGAATACTGGTCCGGAATCAATGCCGCGCTGGAACATTTCATCAGGAGAACCGAAGGCAAGATTATGCTCTTCGATACCGGGCTCCATTACAGCTTCGCCGAGGCGGGACGTCGCGCCAGCCACTACGATCTGAGAACCATCTTCGAACGCAGCCTGGCCAAAAACCATCCGGATCTGGCGGTTACACTGGTGAGCAATCACGATACCCAGCCACTGCAATCACTTGAGTCCGTTGTAGAGGCCTGGTTCAAGCCGCTCGCCTATGCACTCATTCTGTTGCGACGGGCGGGCTACCCCTGCCTCTTCGCCGCCGATTACTACGGCGCCCAATACCAGGGCCATGGCAAGGACGGCAAACAGTATGACATCGTCATGCCCAGCCACCAATGGATGATCGACCGTCTTCTCGACGCCCGACGCACCTATGCCTTTGGGCAGCAGAACGATTATTTCGACAATCCCCACTGCGTCGGATGGACCCGATTAGGCAACCACGAACACCCCGGCGGCTTGGCGGTCCTGCTTAGCAACCACCAAGCGGGCATCAAGACAATGAACACCGCAACGCCGCATACGACCTACGTTGACCACACCGAACACATCAGCGAGCCCGTCACTACCAACCAGGACGGATGGGGCGAATTCCGATGCAAGGGCGCCTCCGTCTCCGTCTGGGTCCCGAAAACACAAACACAAACACAATAAGCGACAAGACCGCCTCACCTCATGCGAGACCCAGCTGTTGTGCGAGCGTCTTGGCCCAGTGACCATAGGCGTCCTGGTAGGCGACGGCGTCGTCGGGACGGGGCTCGATGGTGCGCGTCTTCTGCAAACCGACAAACGCTTCCTTGGCGCTGGCAAAGACTCCCGCTCCCAGCCCTGCACCCCGAGCAGCGCCCTGCGACCCGTCGGTGTTGTACAGTTCAACCTGAGCGCCGCTGACGGTCGCAAAGGCCTGGCCGAACAGAGGGCTCAAAAACATGTTGGCGTCCCCGGCGCGGACCGTCTTGATGGCGATGCCCATCTCCTGC
>Ga0180430_10003112_pt1 | contig 14473 bp, 24 predicted proteins | sample SS_ome_9_FD_132999 | JGI IMG/M metagenome (GOLD analysis project Ga0180430, IMG submission 132999) | Hypersaline lake sediment archaeal communities from the Salton Sea, California, USA - SS_1_S_2 metaG | ecosystem: Environmental > Aquatic > Non-marine Saline and Alkaline > Hypersaline >... | reverse complement strand
GAGAAAACGGACTCAATCTCCTTATCGGTGGCGTTAAGCACTTCTTCCATGACTGTTTCAATGTCCATATTGTTCATGACCATTGTCTCGGCCCAGGTAGCGCTGATGTTGAAGGTTTCAGATATCGCCCAAGCCAATGCTTCGTCGTCGGGCCATTCGAAGCTGTAGCCGGTGTAGGCTCCCTCTTCCTCTTCTTCTTCCTCTTCCGCTTTTGCGTTAGCGTCGTAAACCTCTACCCCTGTATCCATATAGCCGGTATAGGGGTTGTACATGCTGACAACGCCTTTGGGCGGGGACTGTTTTTGAATGAAAGTCTTTTCTGAGACGTTTTCATCGATCATCTTTTTCACCCCTTCGACCTGCTCAGATGTCAGAGGCTCGACCCAGGGGGAGACGGCCACTTTTTGATGGAGCATGTTGTTCTTCACATCGAATACGTCCATCTTCACGTCGCCGCGTTTGTTGTGGATGCCGCGTAAGAAGAACTCCGAGGTATCCATTCCGGAGAGGTACTCCTCCAGCTGCTCTTCGTCTGTTCCTGAAGGCGACACGCCCATGTTGACGTGGGAGTGACCCCAGTACAGCAGCTTACTGACATCCTTGTTGTCACGTAGCAGCTCCATGATCAGGGCGCTATGGTCTTCAGGTTCGATGTCCGTGGTTACCCCGGATACGATTTGGGTTGGTACGAAGATTTCCGTAATAAGGTAGTCGGAACCTACACGGTCGACCAAGCCGAACCAGCCAACTTCTTTCTGGCAGTAGGCGACGATCAAATCGACGGTATGCCAAGCGGTTGGTGTGAAGAAAACTCGCGGAGTAGCCTGGGATTTCAGTGGTGATGACTTTGGTGTCATCGCGGTAGCATCGAAGCTGGTCTTTTTCGCTACGACGTTTGTTGTTGTTGCTTTGTTAGAAGCGGTGGCGGTAGTGGTCTTTTTGAAAGACTTGTTGTTCTTTTTGCTCATTTGAGATTCTCCGAGGCGAAAATGTTGGGGACCAGGAAGCCGTTGATCTTTGGGCTGACAGCTCCAGCGGCTTGTCGGCTGTTGATCATTTGCCAGACCGCGATATTGGCGAAGATGGCAGCGGTTGGGCCGACAGTGAGTGATGTACCGCATGCGCTTACTTCAGCTGCGTCATCGTCAATCAATGTGTCTTTCCAACCTTGCACTTCGTCAGGGTCATGAGGGTCGAAGGTCAGCACGTTGCCGTGGGTTGACGCCATCCGTACATCGATAACGGTTCGAACGTTTACGTTGTTTTCGAGGATGTCTTCCACGATCGTTTTTCGTTGTTCCATGCTGTCAACCAGCAGGAACACCGTGCCGCGCACGTAGCGGACAACGGATGTATCTTTCTCGAGTTTGGCTTCCAGAAAAACATACTCATCGTCTGGGTCGTGACCGGTTTTCGCTTTGAAGAAATTCATCATGCCTTCAACTTTTGAAAGCCCGAGGTCTTCGTAGTTGAAGATTTGGTTAGCGAGGTTGTGCAGCTCGATATGGTCAAAATCGATGAAGGTTACACGTTGCATCCCCAGTTCTATGAGGGATGCGCCTACGCGAGAGCCGATAGCGCCAACACCGATAACGGTTACGGGGGCTCTACGGATTTTCTCAGGCACAACTTCGTCGTGGCGTATGGTAGATACGGCCATGTTCACACTCCTTATTGCCAAGTTGAAAAACGCCCCCGAAGGGGCGTGCCCTGGTTAGTCTTCGCTTTCGTCGTCACCGCCGTGCTGAATTTCCATCAGCTCGACGATCAGCTTACGGGTCTTCTTCAGCTGCTTGATGTGCTTGGTAAGAACCGGGGAGTCGACATCGGCGTTTTTCAGACGCTTGATCTCGCCGTCGACAGTGGCGATGTAGTCCAGGAAGGTGTCAACGCTCATGCCTTCGACAGGGGTGCCGTCGATGTAGGTCATGTCCGTAACCTGTACCGAACGGACAGCGCCTTTGGCGCCTTTTGCCATGATAACGGCGTCGTTGTGGTTCAGGGTGGTGGTCAGGCTACCTGCGCGACCGTTGATTTCCGGGGTTTCGTTTTCCATCAATGAGGTGTTCGCTGCAGCCAGGGCGTCGGCGACGGTGGCGCCTGCGGGCAGGCTGACATCGAGTACCAGTCCGGGTGCACGAATAACTTTTACGGTAATGCTGTTCATTGGTTGTTAGCTCCTTGTGCTAGTGCGGCTAGGTTAAATACCTACTGAGAGTGCCGCTGTCTCTCAGTAAGAAAATTTATGCGACGAGTTCTTCGATTGTTTCCAGTGTTACTTCCGTATCGAAGTTCATCAGCTCTTCAACTTCGATGCGTACTTGGTCTGGATCGAGGTCTGTAACTTCGCTCTCTTCGATGATTCTCGGTGCGTCGAGTACGCGCATCTTTTTGCGAAGTTCGATACGAAGTTCTTGAGGGAGTGCCTGGAATTGAGCGTCTTCCAGCGCCAGGGCTTGGCGAAGTGTCGGAACGAGGTTGGCATCAATGATGATGTCGGTTTTTTCCAACTTTTCACGCATTTCCCTGTTTTCTGCTTCAAGTTTTTGGACTTGAGTTTTCAGGTACTCTGCGTGGTTTTTATGGCTTTCAACCACGCTGCCGAACACGGTTCCCAAAACTTCTGTCATGTCGCCGGGTTGAGCGAAGATGAGGTCGTTCATGACAATTTCGAAGTCGGTATTGTCAATCAGTTTACCCAGCACTTCGTCTTGAGACAGCATGTGGAGGTAATGCGTCCCGAGGTGTTCTTGCACCTCCTCCTTTTCGGCAGAGTCAATTTGATACATGAAATCGGATGGTGTGATTTCTATTTCCTCACCTTCTTCGTCGTATGCCCAGTAAGACATCAGATTCTCCTAATTACCAAGTTGTTAAATGTGTGAGGTAGGCAGCTACCTCTTTTCTTGAATAAAGCCGCAAGTTTTTTACTTGTTGCTGCGACTCCCACTGTTCAGGGGATTCAAGTATGAAAGCCCCTTTCGGTGTTCCTACAATGACTCTTACGTTCACTCCGTTGTTGAAACTTCGCTCTAACCAATCTATTTGGAGAGCGGTCAGTTTTGGCGTGAAAGCTCTTGCTGGTGTAGGTTCGATAAATTTGTACTCTACCCAAGCGATGGCCTTATCCCCTTCGTAATAGTCATCTGGGGTGCCTGAGTTGAATGGATTGTTTGTTTTTTCCTGGTGCACTTTCGAAGGCAAGTACTTATGTACCGACCTTCGGAAAGTGTTTTCTTTCTTAGTTGCCATGGATGTTGTTGAAGTAGTGCTGAAGGCAAAGCGCTTCGTACTTCGCATCATCCAGTGCGTGGTGAGCCACACCCTTCGGGATGTTTGGTTTCTTTTCGCCTGTCATCCGGTAATTCATGTCTTGCATGGTGCGGAGATCACGATGTTCCCAAAACGCCCAAGGGCTTTGGATTCCGCAATCCTGAAGCAGAGATTCCAGGATGATGTTGTCGAAGTTTTCACCATTACCCCACAAGACGGTGCCTTTTCCGATCCACTTCACCATTTCACGTAGGGTCTTTTCGACAGGCTGTCTGCCGGTAAGGAATGCGGCTTGTGTAGGTTCTCTATCTTGCTGTGTCCACCATTTAAAGGTGTCAAAGGTCACGCTTCTGCGCCATACGTCGATTTGTTCTTGTGCATCCAGGACAGCGTAAAAGTACCTGTCGGGGTCTTCGAGCGTATCGTAACTATCTTGCTCATCCGCATTCAGTTTCACGAGTGCAAGTGTGAGAATGACAGCGTCTTCACGGGTTCCCAGGGTTTCCAGGTCGCAGATGATGTCGGTGTACTCATTTCTCATGCCGCGTTCACCTTGGATTTCAGGAAGCTGAGATCGGGTTCTTTGAAATTCGGGCCTTTCAACAACTTTCCGTCTTCACGGAAGATTGGGTTGTTGTTTTCATCCAACTTGCTCATGTTGGATTCGTAGATGGCTCGCATTACGCGTTCGATGGGGAGCCCGTGTTCACACATTGCGCCTATTGCTACGACGACTAAGTCTCCGAGTGCATCAGCGATTTGTTCGATGTCTTCATCGAAGATTGCTTGTTTATATTCTTCCAATTCTTCTGCTAGGAGATGTACTTGTAAGCTGGAGCGATTCTCGGACAACAGGGTAGGTTCGCGCTCCATGGGGAGCTGCATGCAGCCTCTCCAATAGCAAATATCGATAATCGGATTGCTCATAATCACTTCCGTGTGGTGTTAGACAAGTACTCGATAAAGATTTAGATCGAGTACTTTGTTGAATAGTCCCTAGCTTTTTGTGCCCAGCTGCTAGGGAAGCTGGCTTGGCAAACGCACAAGGGAGTCTATGACTCGATCAGAGTCGCCATTTTGGCCTCAGCTTTCGCCTGGGCGTTTACGGCTTTGATGTGCGCAGCTACAGCTTGGCGGTATACAGCACCGGTATCTTTCGAAGGTTCACCGATGAAAGCTTTTTGCGCTGCAACGACTTCGCGTTTCGCAGCGGCGGTCTCTTTCTTGAGTTCCTTGAGAGTGGCTTTGATCTCTTTCAGTTTTTCGGCATTGTTTGCCATGGGTTTACGCTCCTTATGGGTACGTGGTTTGTGATTCATGATTTCGGATGCTTCACGCGCCATTGAAATATCTCTCCTTCAATTCTTGGCGTTTTTCGTCAGCATGTAGCCGGGTCAGGCGGCTGATTGCCCTGCGCATAAGCACAGGGCGGCGTGAAGCCTGACTCTCCACTTCAAGTACGTGTTCGAGTTCCTCCCTGGTTAGGGAGTTAAGTATTTCTTCGAAGTCACGTACTGAAGTGAGAGCGATCCTCACTCGTTGCTTGTTCACGGTTACTTACGTGCGCGAGCACGACCGCGACCGCCACGAGCCCGGCTTTTTGCCTTTGGTGCTTCGTTGACGGTCATGTTGGGCTCCTGGGAGATCAAGCGGCGAGCTTCTTCACGACGTGCGGCGTGAACTTCCAGATTCTGATTTTCCTCGACTGAGGAGAACATCAGCTGTGCCCAGCTCTTTTCAGGATGGAATCCGACCTCCGTAACGACGCAGATCGGTGGAAGCCCGAAGTTCGCCGTTACGGTACTTACGTGGCCATCGAAGCTTTTCAAGCCAGTCGGGCTCACATCCAGGGTCATCATTGGAGCTTCAGGATTTCCATTTGCGGGAACAACCGCGAGAGTACGGGTGTTCTTGCATGCCTTGCCGTTGCCGTCAGACCCGAATTCGTTCATCGGGCAGTTGGCACAACTGTCTGCTTGGGGTTCCGGAGATTTCGGAGAAGGCTTCATGGCATCGATGATGTCGCCGATCGCGAAGCAGATAGGTGGTTGTGGGTTGTTCGGGTCCCACTTACCTTCGTAAAGTGCGTTCTTCGAAGTGAAGTCGATGATCACGCATTCCATGCTGCCATCAACAACTTCTCCGTTCGGCATTTCGAACACCTTGTCCGAGGTGCGGATACGTGTGGATTCGCCGGAGCCGACACGCTCCTGCATTTGAGAAGCTTCCTGACGGAGTTCTTCTTTAAGATTGGCTACGGCGGTAGTTTTACGCCGAGCGACTGCTTTTTTGGCCATATTGGGGTCTCCTTACGCTATGGCTGAAGGCTTACAGGTTTCGTAGCGATTTGATCGCTTCGCCTTCAATGATGAAGTGGTATTCGTTTTGCTCTTTCGTGTTTTCAATGCACTGAGTGCCAAAAGTGAAGCACCCGTCAATAAGGTGTTCTGTGATTCGGTGGGCAACAGGGTTGGTTACTACCAATCGCAGATTTCCGTCATTAAGCTTTTCAGATTCAACGAAGTGGAAATTTTCAAAGTTCATTTTTACCTCTTGTTAGGACTTTTTACGGAGATTGAGCTTTTCGACAGTTACTGTCTCCACGCCTGGAATCGCCCGTCCTTTGCGTTCTGCAAGGAGTTCTCGGTATGGGGCGCTATTCACGCGGCGTTGGTATAGGTAAAACGCATTGTTACGTTTTACGAATGCATTGAACTTATCCCAATCCTGTACGGAAGGGACTTGTTGGGATGAGAGGGTTACTGTACCTGCGGAGGTAGACGACTGTGTCAGGTCGTCTGATTTCAAATCTTCGATGATTTGAGATTCGAGGTTGCGTTGCTTTTCCGAAAGATCGTCTACTTGTTTTTGCAGTTCGCGTTTTTGATCGCGTACGTCGACAAGTTGCGCTATAAGATCGCCCTTTGAATAGATGGGCGTAGCGGCTGTTCCTTTAGCCATGATCACTCTCCTTATTACGTTGAATTGTATTAAGCTTAATGTTTGATGTCAATAAGCGGTGCGTTAATCTTTTTTGTACCTCATCTCCGTGTACCCTTTTGCCCCAAGTGGAAGGCCCTCAGCCCATGCAGGCTGGGTTGCCATAAGTGCGCTCAGTTTTGAATGGTGGTACTTCTTATAGGGCTTCTGACAAGTTAGTATCTCGTCGTGAACGCTGCCTACGATTTCAAACCCTGCTTGATCCACCAGCACCATGTCATGTGCGATGACTTCCCTGGCGGTTGCCTGCGTAGCGTTTTCCACCAACTTGCCGCCATAAGTGGGTATTTCGGTCCACTTTTTTTGATAGCTGTCCCAACCCATATAGGACAGTTTGCTTTCTTCCACTGCGGGGTCGTAGTAGGCGATTTCTCCGCCGCTGGGAAGAATGCAGAACAGGAAATCACCATCCATGATGTACTTCACCCGCCCCGCTGTGTACGGGGTTCCAGGGTCGAGAACAGCGTTGATAGCTGCTTCTTCGGAGTCGTCCCAGAACTGTTCGATGGGTTTGTTAGCTCTTCTCCAGGCGTCGACGATTTTAGTGCCTTCGCGCTTTGAGTATTCTTCTAAGCCATAACCCTTGGCCATCGCGTTAAGGGCCCGCCAACCGCCCTGGAATCCAAGTGCGAGTTCTGCGACCTTACCGGTTTGTCTTTCAGGCGATTCGCCATCTAGTTCTTCGTAGCTGATTCCGTAGATCGCGGCTGCGGCCACAAGGTACATGTCAATACCTTGTTCGATTTTATCCAGTTTATCCTGGAAGAAGCACAGCCAGGGCAACACCCTACCTTCGATACCGGACAAATCCGAGATCGACATGATTTGTCCTTTCGGTGCGCATATTGCGCCACGTAGCGCAGCTGCCAAGTAATAGAACGCCCATTCCGGGTGTTCTTCTTCCATGACCAGCTCTATGGCTTCTTCAGGGCTATACCCTCTTGGTGGTCGTATGAAGTTCTGAGGCTGTATCAATCGACCGGCCCAGCGTTTTGTTCGTTGAGCGCCGCTGTATTGAAGTGACCCACGTATGCGATCGTCGTCATCTGCACATACGAGGATTTTTTCGTATTTGCTGATGGAGCTCTTGGACACCATCTGTTTCCAGCCAAGTACTTTATGTACCTTGCTGTTTTTACGGACTTTGCCTAGCCACTCATCGACAGTGCTTTGCTGCAGGTTGGGTATTTCACAACCTTGTTCATGCAGCCATCCCAGTAGCTGTGCTCTTGAGTTGGCGTTTTCGATTTTTGCCACCCTCTCTATTTTAGAGAAGATGGCTGTCCGCTCTTTTTCCGCCATGATTAACGCTTTTTCACAAAGCTTGCGATCAATCGGAAGACCTCGGTCATTGATCTTTTGGTCTAACCGATACAGCTCCACCTCATGTTGAGGCATGGGGTACTTATCGAGGTACGTTTGAATCTCGTGTTCAGCGTCAGTGTCGCGGACGTTATAAGCGCAGAATCTTTCCCACTTTTCGGGCTCATGCTTTCGAGTGGTTCGAGTCCAGGGTTTATTTTTCGTAGGTTTACGTGGTTGGCAGAAGAGTTTGATAAGGTCTTTGCCTTCTTCAAGCTTTTTCTTGTCGATGCCTAAAGCAGCGCCGACTTGGCCCAGAGTACCAACAAAACCCAATGTGTAGGCGTGTGCCATAGTGCAATGGAACCTCTCAATGGGCAGTTCCATGTCAAGCACATGTTTAAGTATCAGGCGTTCGAAGGTTGCATTGAACGCTACTATGGTGATGTTTGGGTCTTCCAAAGCCCGACGAAGTCGTATTGGCATTGGTTTTTTCGTTGCATCCCAGTGAAGCGTTTTACCGTTACCAATTTTGAAAGACCCCATGAGAACTTCACAGGAGGGGTGTGCTGCGTACCGATATGCTCCCACTTTTGTTATGTCAAGTTCACAAAAGGTTTCCCAATCAAGATGCAGAAATTTTTTCTTTTTCACTTAGCATCCTTTCTATCTTTCCTTCCAAGCTGGAAATGGCTGCACGCAAGAGGGCTTCTTTGGCGGTGTACGCTATGACTTCGTAGCCGTAATCACCTACTGCGGTCCAGCGTTGTATATCAATGTTCCAAAGTAGTCCTATCTTGTGTTCTTCCAGTATGCGCTCGAAGACTGTCAGCTTTTCTACTGGAGGCTTGCGCTCCAGGTGCTTTTTAAGTCTTCGCAGTTTGTGAAGTTCCATTTCAATCTTGGTCATTAGCTTGAGTATTCCGCTACTTCAGCTTTTCGAAATTTCATCCATGCGCTGTATGCTGCGTGTTGGCGGTTGGGGTAGAGGTTCTTCGAGAACTTACCTTCGTGATACCACCTCCACCCTTTGCCGGTATGGATTAGTTCACCTGATACTGGGAAATATCCGTCTCGGTAAGGGACGGTGAACTCCCAGCAAGAGATTCCCGGCATTCTTTGTGATACGTTCGCAAAGAAGTCCTTGGGTACTACGCTGTTTGTCATGTGCGTTTCTCTTTTCGAAGCACCGCAGCGGCTAGCCATCCAGTGGCTATGCCAGCACCGGTAACAAGAATTGCGGTGCCTACTTCGAATATTGCTTTACCGATGAATGTAATGAGAACACCGCCGATCGTTGTGCCGATGACGCCTGCCAAGAATTTCTTTTTGGTGTCTTGTTTCATTACTGCTTTCCTCGTTTTGCTTTGCGTTTGGCCAGTGCTGTGTCATGCAGGGTTTTGCGCCACAGCTTGAAATCACGCTGTACTTCTATGGCGAAGGCTTGTTTCCCGAATTCGGTTGCGTGAACTTTCCCCCTTCTTAAGTGGACCCATTTGCGAGTGAGTAGCGATGCCAGGGTTGCAGTGTGGATTTGTTGCAATTCAACTGGGTTGGCTTTCAAGCGATACATTGCTGCTTTTTGCCGTTTTGAAAGCGTCATGAACTCTCCTTATTTATCTGAAAGTAGGTCAAGCAGGCCCACCATTTTTGCATTTGCGTCGTTTAACTTTTTATAAACGAGTCCTTCCACGGTGCCTGCGGCTTTTATCAATAGTGTTTCGGTCTTTTGCGTCTGACCTCCACGATAAATCCGATGATTACCTTGTTTCAGAAAGTCGGGGCGGTAAATGGGCGAAGACCAAATGGTGCGTGTGCCTCGAGTAAGTGTAAGACCATGTGCTCCTGTTTGTGGGTGCATGAATAGGGTTTGGTACTCACCTTCTTGGTAAGCATGCACGATGTCTCTGCGTTTTTTGGTAGGCACTGCGCCATCAATAACTTCGAATGCAACTTTTCGTTTTTTAGCGGTTTCTATCAGCTGGTTTTTCTGATGAGACCAGTTGAAGAAAACCACGCTGTGATCAACTTCAGTAGCAAGGTCAAGAATTAGCTCATACCTACCGGTGTCGATTAGCTTGTAGTCTTCAGAATCTTCGCCTTCACCGGTATACACTGCGCCTGAAGCGATTTGCAGTAACTTAGTACGCAGCACTGCGGCGTTAGCTGCTTTAACCTTTTTACCGTCTTTGAAAGCCAGGAGTGCTTGTTGCTCCATGGCTTTATACGCTTTAATCATTTTTGCGCTTGGGTGATATGTGACCGTGCGTGAATAGTTTTCAGGCACGTCCATGACTTCTTCGAAAGCGTGGCGTATGGAAATATCGCTGAGGATGCTGGCAACAGCTTCGATAGCCCCTTCTTTTTCTATCCAATCCAGCGCGGTTTTGCCACGACCTATTGAGATTTCTTTTGCTTCGTGGGTTGTTGCGCGGAAGCGGAAGAAATTATTCCCCAAGTGTTTGCCATCATCGATAAGACGCACTTGATTCCAGGCTTCAAGTACGCGACCTGAAGTCAGCGTTCCGTTCAAGCCTGAGCGATAAGTGAATGTGTCGTGTTGGAGGATTTTGTCCAGGGCTTTTGATCGAGCGCTGGTGCGGTGTTTGAATGAGATGAGCTCATCAATGATGATTGTGTCGAATTTCTTGAAAAAGTTTTTGGGTTGTTTCACTAGCCAGTTAACCGCATCCACGTTAGTGATGTAGATGTCGGCTTTAGCGTCGAAGGCTTTCTGGCGATTTTCTGCATAAGCCACACTGACCATCATGTCAGGGGTGTACTTATAGGCATCATCTGCCCAAGCAGTTTCAAGAAGACTTTTTGGAGCGAGCACTAAAGCTGCTAGCGATCCCGATCGGCGTCTTTCGGCGAACAGCTCGAGTTGGACGCGTGTTTTGGCTGTTCCCGGGTCGCTTAGGTCGAGATGTCTTGGCAGGTTTTTTAGAAACTCTAGGCTTTCTTTTTGGTGATCCCACAGTGGGGGTATCGACGCTTTGATTCTTGGGTGGAGTTCTCTTTTTGGGGCCGAGGCCGGTTGGCGATTTTTTCTCGACTTCGTTGCGGTAGGCTTTGCTTTCAGCTTCTTTTTTGTTCTTGAACGGGACGGTGCTGCAGGCGCCTTTGTGCGCTTTGAGAACTGACTTGCCAAGTTTGAGTTGCCAGTGCGTGCCATGGTCTTCGACTATCCTTGCTGCAAATGGGGGGTTCTTGGCATTTTCTTCTTTGAATCTTTGAAAACACCAAACCCAGTAGCCAGCGTATTCAAATTTTTTGGTCATTAGAAGAAGCCGAACCAAATACCGAAACCGTGAATTACACCGATTGGAAACATGATCGCTCCAGCGATCAGGAACCCCCACGATTCTTCAGACAGGCATACAAATACATGAGTAAACCAAGCGGCAAAACAAGCAATCGCAAAGGAGATAAGTATGAGTCCCGCAATCTCTTCACTGCTGATATATCCTTTTTCATTTTTCATCGTCGTTCCTATTTCAAGTGAATTTGTGCCTCGGATACATATGGGGAGGGAGATATCCGAGGGCTAACCGTTTGGGTCAGGTGGTTTCTACCTGCGGGAAGTTTATGCCTGGGACGCCCATACACCACCGCGTACCCAGGACTAGCTTTCGAGCTTTTGATTAGCTCAGGTGCTTCTCCCGAGGTAAGGAGAGTTCGCAGTCATTGGGTGCTTCATGTACGCCAGCTGCTTTTGCCGTTTCTGTGTACGCTTTTCTTCGCCTATTGAAGGAATCTCGAAACGTTCTTTGCCAAGCTTGTATTGCTTGAAGAAACGTTTTGGAATAGCGAATTCCTGATTTGTACGTTCGGCAATTTTGCCGAGGTGGTAGTAGGACTGTTCGCGTTGTGATGTTTTGCTCATAGTTAACTCTCCTTATTGATTGGTGCCCAACACTGCAATGTTGGGACTAGCCGTCCGTGGCTTCTTCGGCTGAATCACCCCCAGGACAGAGAAAGGAAAAACCTGTCAGGCTTCAGCTGCGGAGCGTTTTTCGTTCCTGGCCCACCTCTCCGCTGGGGCCGCCCTCACTCACGCAGAGTGGCTATTGCATCAAGAAAGAGAAAATCTCCATCTTGTACGTTTTTCCAAGTTTTATAATTGGCAACATCCCAGATAGTTGATTTCGACATGCCAGTCATCCATCGAATGGCTACATGCGGGAACCCTATGCTGTCCAGGAATCGGATTGCTTGGACTTTTTCAATAGTAAGCTCTTTACGTGGCATTAGCTGACTCCGAACTTACAGGCACCATTTTTATTCACCCACTTGTTGGAGTATTCCTGTGGTGAATATGGGCAGAAGCGGCAAGTATGCCCGTTAGGTTTTGCTTTGAAGTTTGTGCAGTCAGTCATTGCATGTAAGCGTGTATCAAAATTCTTAAAGAATCTGAGCCCTTGCTTACGAGTCAGCTCCATGTTGCTGATGTCTTTTTGATCCAAGTACCAGAATTCACCTTTTGTCAGCTCAATTTCTGGATAGCGCATGAAGGTGCTGATTATGTACAACTGATTCTGTTGTGCATGTTTTACTTCGTTGCCGTATTTCTTACCGGTCTTGTAGTCCACTACCAGGGCGTAGTCGGGGGCTATCATGACTTTCAGATCGAGCTTTACTCGCAGCCAGATATTGTTCCAATCATCGTTTGCGACGATATTCCACTCATCGTCGAAGCACCACAGTTGTTCCATTTCAATCTGATCTGGCGCTTTTTTGAACCAGTCGCGCAGATGGGTGAACTCGGGCATGAACGCCTGCATTTCACGGATAGGCTCTTGCTCTCCACGGACATAGAGTTCACAGCTATCGTGGACCCGTGAGCCTCTGTCATTGGCGTGTTCTCCGCCTTTAGGTGGGGTAGGTCTTGGAAGCTCCGGAACCCGCTCTACGTAAGCGAGATAGGCCCTGTAGGGGCATTCTTCGAAGACTTGAAGGCGGGAAAAGCTGGTGGATTGAATCCGTTCGGCCATGGTCACTTCCTTGTGAATTGGAAGTTTAATCAGAACATATAGTTCGGTTTAAGTCAATCAGAAGAAGGGCTGCGCCTGGATTAAATCATGTGCCCATTGTTTTTTGCTTATGGCGATGGGAATTCCGTATTGATTCAGTTCCCAGTGGCAGTAATGCGATTCCTGAGAGTCTTCTGTTGAGGTGCTGCTGAGTTCTTTATAAGGTTCGGAATGGAATGCTGGGTTTTTCATTGTTCTATGAACTCTGCTGTTATAAGTTTCCCTTCAAGTAGTTTGCGTGCTTCGTTTACCTGTTTGCGCGAAGCTCTCCCCAAGTGGAGATACACTTGATTTTCTTCGTTATCCGCATGTTGGGGTTTCAGCAATATTTTCCAATCACAGATAGCTTCATCGCTGTTGATACGGATAAGTGCTTCGTTCTGTACTTCTTCTAAAAGCTTTGAAATTTCTCTGTTGGAGTATTTTTTCAAATTACGTTTAAAAAACATTATCAATCCCTTGGTTCTAAACGTTGACGGGTAAATTCTCCGCTGGGGGATTTCCAATTTTTTCTGGCGAGTTCAACTACGGGCAGTATTTTTCTGAACTCGTTCATGTAGCTATCAGCTACGCCGAGTCGAGTTGTCCTACTGCCGTTGTAAGGTCCACGCTTTTTTGGTCTCGGGCATTTTGTGCACTTGATTCCACTTTGTGATATGGAATCCTCGCGAACGCCTTCATGGATTGTTCCGCATTCCAGGCATTTTACGGTGTAGCGGTGATATTTACGTTGTCCTGGGCGACCGATGAAACCGTCGTAGGCTATGATGTAGCGGTTGCGTACTTGTCGTTTTTCAGAGTATTTAGGTTGAGCTTGGACTCTCATAATTACCAATCCTTGGTTGCGCAGCGCGGGTGAGCTTGGTCGTTAGGTGATGACTTCATCGTCTATGATTTGCAAAAGCCCCTTGATGATTTCGATTGGTGCAGCCTCTTCTTCATTCATGGGGGAGTCATTGCGTCTTAACCATGATTCTGCCTCAGCAACCCAGTCTGGTTCATTGTCGTACGGGGTTCGGCCATCGTAAGGACCGGAAGTAATAGAAACCATTTTAATCACCTAATAATTGCATGTTGCAGACCTCGCTGCGCTCGGTAGCAAATGACTGGCCGTTATGTGCTATTCACCGTGGTACTGTCACAGAACGGCATTGCAGTGGTTGTGAACTGCTCCAACTGTCATCCCTGTATCACGGTTGTGGTGCAAATGTACCGGCCATTTGAAGAATTTTGGCGGGAATAGTTTCCGGTTGATCCTCTTTTTCAAAATGTACTTGGGTGGCTTTTCATTGAGAGAGCCTCCGCAGTACCAGCACTTCCCATCTTGTTGGCGCACGTATTCCTCCCGCGCCACCTTGCGTTCAGTCCAGTGAGCCTTGTCATAGTTAATTGGTAATTTCATATTCCTATCTAAGAATCGCACATAACAATCACATTAACGGCAGACACTCCGCTTTCCGCGGCGCATTGTCGGTTACGTAATCGTTATCTGTCTTGTTCCTTGATTGTTCCAAGCAACTCCTTCGCCAGTTCAACAGCACCATGAGTTGGGTCATGCAGCAACGTGCTGCCATCGTCCACGCTGTACTCAATACAGCCGTCATCGTGTTCTACGCCGGTATTCACCGCGCTCCTGGCCATCAATGGTTGGCCGTTTATCAAAATTGCTACTGTCAGCATTCGTGCCTCCAAAATCGGCAGATAACAAGGCGCACAATCGGACGGCTGTGCCGCCGCTTATGTTGGCGTTAGGCGTCACAAGGTATCTTGCAAATAAACGCGCCATCCTTTACGAAACCTTGATACGCTTTTCCAGTTAAAGCAGTTTCTGCCGGGATTGTCAGTTTCATAAGTGCGATGGCAAT
>Ga0180430_10003110_pt1 | contig 14474 bp, 12 predicted proteins | sample SS_ome_9_FD_132999 | JGI IMG/M metagenome (GOLD analysis project Ga0180430, IMG submission 132999) | Hypersaline lake sediment archaeal communities from the Salton Sea, California, USA - SS_1_S_2 metaG | ecosystem: Environmental > Aquatic > Non-marine Saline and Alkaline > Hypersaline >... | reverse complement strand
CGCCTTCGTCCTTTCGTCGGTGGAGGAGGGCTTCGGCTTGGTGCTGGTGGAAGCCATGGCGTGCGGCTGCCCGGTGGTTTCCACCGACTGCCCCAGCGGTCCGCCGGAGATCGTCGCTCACGAAAGGAACGGACTTCTGGTGAAGCCCCGGGACCCGGAAGCCTTGGCCCGGGCCGTAACGAGGGTCCTGGAGGACGGGGAGCTGAGGGAGACCCTCAGGAAAAACGGCTTCTCGAGGGCCGCGGACTTCAACCTGGAGACCTTCGCCGAGGGATACCGGTCTCTCGTTCTCCAAGTTTCGCAAGAGGGGGCATGGTCATGATTCACGGGCCGGACTTCATCATCATCGGGGCCATGAAGTGCGCCACCAGCACGCTCCACGAGCAATTGGCCCGCCAGCCGGGCATCTTCATGAGCGATCCCAAGGAGCCCAATTTCTTCAGCAACGACGAGATTTACGCCAAGGGCCTTTCCTGGTACGAATCCCTCTTCCCGCAGGCCGAGGCCTCGGCCCCGGCGCAAGGAAGCGGGACGACGCTGCGCGGCGAATCGAGCACCCACTACACCAAGCTGCCCACCTACCCGCGCACGGTGGAGCGCATGAGCCGCGCTCTCCCCGACGCCCGTCTCGTGTACGTCATGCGCCATCCCGTCGAGCGTCTGGTGTCCCAGTACATTCACGAATGGACCCAGCGCAACATCTCGACGGACATCGACGAGGCCGTGGACCGGCATCCGGAGCTGGTGGCCTACAGCCGCTACGCCATGCAACTGGAGCCCTACCGGGAGGCCTACGGGGCCGAGGGCGTCCTGCCGGTCTTTTTCGAGGAGGTGATCGCCCGGCCAAGGGAAACGTTGGAGCGCGTCTGCCGGTTCGTCGGCTACGCGGGGACTCCCCGGTGGGAATCGTCCGCGGGAGCGGCCAACGTGTCCCGCGAGCGCCTGCGCCAAAGCCCCCTGCGGGACGCCGTCGTGGACCATCCCTGGGTGACCTTCGTCCGCCGCCGCTTCATCCCCAAGAGCGTTCGGGAGTGGGTGAAAAAGCCCTGGCGCATGGAAAAGCGGCCGGAATTGAGCCCGGAAAGCGTTGCGCGTCTCAAGGAGGTCTTCGACGAAGACTTGGCCATTCTGGGCGGCTGGCTGGGGATGGAGCTGGACTGCGACCGTTTCAAGGAAAGGGTCCTCGCATGGGCAAGCCGACAATCCGCATAGGGTATCTGGTCCCCGAGTTTCCGGGACAGACCCACACTTTCTTCTGGAGAGAGCTCCGGGCCCTGGAGAAGCTCGGCGTGGAAGCTCGCCTGGCTTCCACCCGCCGGCCCCCAGGCCCCCCTGCGGCCCACTCGTGGCTGGAAGCCGCCCGGGCACGCACCTTCTACCTTTTTCCCCCGGGATTTCGCGCCTTCCTCGGGACCTGCTCCGTCCTGGCGAGGTCGGGACCGGCCGGCTGGAAGCGATGCTGGAAAACGGTGTCGGAAGCCGACGCCCCTTCCGCCAAGGAGCGCCTGAAGCTGGCGGCCCTGGCTTTTTTCGGGGCCGAGCTGGCGTGGGCGGCCCGCCGCGACGGGTGGAATCACCTGCACGTTCACATGTGCGGCGACGTGGCCAACGTGGCCCTCTTCGCGCACCTCCTCGCGGGCCTTTCCTACAGCATCACCACGCACGCACGCCTGGAGGAGTTCGGGTTCAACCAGAGGAGCAAGTGGCGTCGCGCTTCCTTCGGCGTCGTCATCTCCGACGCCTTGCTCCGGGAGCTTCGGCAGAAGGTGGGCGGGAAATTCCTGCCCGAATCCCTGGAGATCGCTCCCATGGGAGTGGACGTGGAGCTCTTTCGCAGGCGTCGTCCCTACGAGCCTTGGGACGGGACGGGCCCCTGCCGGGTCTTCTCCTGCGGGCGCCTCAACCCCGCCAAGGGGCACGGCGAGCTCGTGCGGGCCGTGGCCGAGCTTCAACAACGGGGGGTGGACGCCCGGCTGCGCATCGCCGGCGAGGACGATTCGCCCTCGGGCTCCTGCCGCCGCGATCTCGAGCGCCTCGTGGATGAATCGGGGCTCCAAGGGAAAGTCGAGCTTCTGGGCGGCGTGGGCGAAGAAGCCGTGCGCCACGAGCTGGAAAAGGCCCACCTGTTCGTCTTGGCCAGCCATCACGAAGGGCTGGGCGTGGTCATCATGGAGGCCATGGCCATGGAAGTCCCCGTGGTGGCCACCCGGGTGGGAGGCGTCCCGGAGCTGGTGCGCGAGGGGAAGGAGGGGCTGCTGACGGAGGCCAGGAGCCCCTCCCGTCTGGCCGAGGCCATGCTCGAGGTCCTGCGCGACCCCTCGTCGGCGCAAGCCATGGGGCGGGCCGGACGGGCCCGCATCGTCGAGTCGTTCCACAGCGGCCGCAGCGCGGAAGCGATTTGGAGAGGATTGAGAGGCGAGAGGTGAGGAAAAGCGTTTTCATTCAGGTACTAGCCGGCCCCTTGCGGGCGTTTTGGAGGGCTTCATGACGAACGATCAAAGCGGAGACCGTGCTCCGGTGTTTCTGGTGGGGGCCGAGCGGTCGGGCACGACGGTGCTGCGGCTCATGCTGGACCATCATCCCCGCATCGCCTTTCGCCAGGAATTCGAATTCGCCGTGGACAGGATTCCCGGAGAGGGGGGATGGCCTCCCTTGGAAGACTACTGCCGATGGCTGGAGACCCATCGCATTTTCCAGGCCTCGGACTTCGTCATCGACCGCCGGTTGAGCTATCCCGACCTGATCAGAAGCTTCCTGGATCAAAAGCGGGAAAAGGACGGCAAGGAGCTCGTCGGGGCCACGGTGCATCGCCATTTCGACCGGCTTCTTCGCATCTGGCCCGACGCCCGGTTCATCCATTTGGTGAGGGACCCGCGGGATGTCGCCCGGTCCTGCATCGGCATGGGCTGGGCCGGCAACGTGTGGACGGGGGTCGAGCGGTGGATGGAAGCCGAACGGCTGTGGGAGGACTTGTGCCGCACGGTCCCCCGAGAACGGCGCATCGAGACGACCTACGAAGCCCTCATCCGGGACACCCAGCCCACCCTCGACCGTCTCTGCCGCTTCATCGGCGCGGACTACGACCCGGCCATGATGGACTACGTGAACAAGTCCACCTACAGCCGCCCCGACCCCCGTTTGACGGAGCAATGGCGAAGGAAGCTGAGCGCCAGGGAAGTCCGGTTGGTGGAGTCCCGCGTCGCCGGCATGCTGACACCGAGAGGCTACGAAGCCAGCGGACTGCCCTTTCTTAAAGTGAGCCGGGGCATGGAGCGTCGCCTTCGCCTTCAGGATCGGCTGGCCCGCTTGGCCTTCCGCTTTCGCGGCGTGGGGCCGTGGCTGTCCCTGGTGGATTTCACCGTGCGCAAGCTGGGCCTTTCCAAATGGGAGGCCCGCCTGCGCCTCAAGATCAACCGGCTGGAAGCGGCGGGGCTGAAGTAGAAGAAAGGAGTCTCCCTTGCGCGTGCTTTTGATCATGGAGCAATGCAACCCGCTGTGGGCTTCCGTTCCGCTGGTGGGATATCGGTTCTTCCAGCACCTGGACCGGTTGGTCGATGCCACCCTCGTGACCCACGTCCGCAACCGGCAAGGACTGGAAAAGGAAAATCACCGGGGGAGGATCGTTTACGTGGAGGAAAGCCCGATCACCGCCCGGTACTACCGACTGGCGGCCAAGGTTTCTTCCCGGGGAGGGGTGAACTGGCCCTTGCAGCACGCCCTCACCTACCCCGTTTACGCCGAGTTCAACCGGAAGGTTTACGAGCGCTTCAAGGGCGAAGTGGCCGGGGGAAGATACGATCTGGTCCATGCCTTGACGCCCATCCTCCCCCGCTATCCGGTGAAGATCGTCCGGGCCTGCGGCCGCACGCCCTTCGTCCTGGGACCGGTGAACGGGGGCGTCCCTTTTCCTGCGGGGTTCCGTGAAGTGGCCCGAAAGGAGTTCGACACCTTCAACTTCCTGCGGATTTTTTCGCGCTTGCTCCCCGGCTACCGGGAAACCTACGTCCTGGCGGATCGCGTCCTGGCGGGCTCCACTTATACTTTGAACATGCTGGATAAAATGTTTCCCGTCCGCCAAGGGAAGCTCGGGCTGTTCTACGAAAACGGGATCCCCCCGCGATTCCTGGAGGGGCCCCCTCCCCAAGGGTCTTCCTCGCCGGAGGTGAATCTGCTCTTCGCGGGGCGCCTCGTGCCCTACAAAGGGGCCGACATGCTGGTGGAAGCCATGGGAAGGCTGCCCGAAAGGGTGCGATTGCGAACGCGTTTGCGCATCGTGGGGGACGGTCCCGAGAGGGGGCGTCTGGAAGCCATGACCCGACAATGGGGAATGAACGACAGAGTGGTATTCACCGGCTGGGTGAAGCAGGAGGAGACCCTGCGGTATTACCGGGATTCCCATCTGTTCTGCTTTCCGTCGGTGAGGGAGTTCGGCGGGGCCGTGGTGCTCGAGGCCATGGCCTGCGGGCTGCCCTGCATCGTGGCGGACCACGGGGGCATCGGGGAGTACGTGACTCGGGAAACGGGGGTGAAGATCGTTCCCCGCTCGCGGGAGCATGTCGTCGAGGAGCTGGAAAAGGCTTTGAGAGAGCTGGTGGAAAACGAGGAGGCGAGGAGGGAAATGTCCGCGCGGGCGGCCGAGCGAGCCCGCCGGTTCGAGTGGGGGCGCAAGGCGGAGGAGATGGCGCGCATCTACGAAGAAGCGGTGGAGGACCGTGCGAAACGATGAGGGTGGAGCGATCCGTATTCTCGATTCTCGCAAAGGAGCGGTGAAGTCCCATGATGATACGCGGCGGAGCGCCCAACTTTCTGGTCCCGATCACCATGTTCGGATGGATTCCCGTGGTGCTGGGCCTCTTCCGCCTGCTGCCTCCCCAAAGGGCCGCCGCCGTCTCCTTCGCCCTGGCCTGGATGTTTTTGCCCGTGTACGCCTATCCTCTTCCCGGCATTCCCAACTACACCAAGATGTCGGCCACCTGCGCCGGGGTGTTGCTCTCCGCCTTCATTTTCGACAAGGAACGGCTCCTGGCCTTCCGGGTGCGGTGGATCGACGCGCCCATGATCCTGTGGTTCATGAGCACCCTGCCCGCCTCGCTGACCAACGGCCTCGGGCTCTACGACGGCGTCGCCGGGTCCTTCGACCAGTTCGTGACGTGGGGGATGCCCTATCTGGTGGGCCGCATCTACTTCACGGACCTGGAAGGCTTGAAGGAGCTGGCCCTGGCCATCCTCCTGGGGGGCGTGGCCTACATCCCCTTCTGCCTTTACGAAATCCGCTTCAGCCCTCAATTGCACAAGATATTCTACGGCTACTACCAGCACGACTTCGCCCAGACCATCCGGGAGGGAGGGTTCCGCCCCATGGTCTTCATGAGCCACGGGCTCATGGTGGGCATGTGGATGGCCAGCGCCACCCTCATCGCCACATGGCTCTGGCTCACCAAGACCCTCAAGAAGATCGCGGGAATCCCCCTGTTGTATCTGGTGCTCGTCCTGTGGCCCGTCATGGTTTTGATCAAGTCCATGGGGGCCCTGGGGCTCCTGGTCATGGGATTGGGCATTCTCTTCGTTTCCAGCAAGCTGAAAACATCTATTCCCATTGTGATTCTCATCGTGCTTCCCGTGTCCTACATGACCTTCCGGTCCACGGGACACTGGACGGGAGAAACCCTGATCCGGCAGGCCGCCAAGATCAACGAGGACCGCGCGTCTTCCCTGGAGTTTCGCATCGAGAACGAGGACATTCTGGCGGAAAAAGCTTTGCAAAGGCCCGTCTTCGGATGGGGAGGCTGGGGGCGCGCGCGGGTTTACAACGAGGAGGGGGAAGACATCACCGTGACCGACGGCTTGTGGGTGATCATTTTGGGAGAAAAGGGAGCTTTCGGTCTTTCCGCCTTGACGGTCACCATCCTCATGCCCCTGGTGATCTTTCGCCTCCGCTATCCCGTGGCCGAGTGGGCCCGGCCTCCGGCGGCTCCCGGTGCCCCTTTGGCCGTCCTGTTGGGGCTCTACATGATCGACTGCCTCCTCAACGCCATGGTGAACCCCGTTTTCATGCTGTTCGCCGGGGGCTTGTCGGGCCTTGCGAAGGAAGAGCGGCCGGCGACGGAGGAATCCCCCGCCATTGGCCCCGTGGAAGCTCCCGGGGTCCCGGGGCCCCTGCAGCTCAAGACCCGGTTTTTCTGATGTTTTTCCCGGGTCTCCCCTTCGGGGAAAACGACGAGCCGATGTAGAGGGACTTTCTCTAACGTTTCGATCATTGGAGGATTTGAATTTGTTTCGAACTTCGGATTCCGAACTTCGGATTTCGCCCGAAGGGCCGAGATCGGGTGATCGCATCGCCTGGGTGGACCACGCCCGGGGCATCGGCATCCTTCTGGTGGTGTACGGCCACGTGATGCGAGGGCTGTATCACGCCTCCGTTCCCGTGTCCCCCTCCTTTTTCCAGTACACGGACCGGTTGGTGTACGGCTTCCACATGCCCCTTTTCTTCTTTTTGGCGGGACTGTTCGTGGAGGACAGCTTCGAGAAGAAGCGAAGGACGGCCGGCCCCGGGGCCTCGGCGTGGAAGGGGTACGTCGGGGACAAGGTCAAGACCCTGGCGTACCCCTACTTCCTGTGGTCCCTCATCGAATGGACGGCCAACTTCGCGGCGGCCCGCTACACCAACGACGCGGCCACCCTGGAGGAGCTGATCTCCATCGTTTACGTTCCCTACCATCATTTTTGGTTTCTTTACGTTCTGTTCCTCTGCTATGTTTTCTTCCTCCCCGTTCGCAAGGCGGGGAAAGGGGGGATCCTGGCGGCGGCCGTTTTGATGCACCTGTGCTACCCCTACGTGACGGTGCTTTGCATCAAGCTCCTTTTGAGGTATTTTCTCTACTTCGCGGCGGGAGTGGTCTTGAAGGACTTCGTTTCGAGCTTCTCGGTCAAGGCGTCGCCGGGGCGGTTGGCCCTTTGCGCGGCGGGCTTCTACGGCCTTCTGGCCGGCTTGGTCCTGCGGGACTGGGGGATCAACCCGACCATGCGGGTGATTTGCGCCGCCGCGGGCATCGCCGCCACGATATGCTTCGCCGCATGGCTGGCGCCTCGAAAGGATCTTTTGCGGCTGCGTCTTCTGGGCTTTCTTTCCATGCCCGTCTATCTGGCTCACGTGCTCGCGGCTTCGGGAACGAGAATCCTTTTGCAAAAGGTCCTCCACGTGCAGGACGCCTGGATTCATTTTTTCGCGGGAATGGCGGCGGGCGTCCTGCTGCCCGTGGCCCTGTACTATGCGGCGGGGCGCTTGAGGCTTCCCTACTTGTTCACTTTGAGCAAGAGGTCGAGCTTCGCCAAGGGACTCGCCGGCCTTCAACGCTCTTCGTGAGGAGCCCTTTCATGCTTCCTAAGATCGCCTATCTGTCCAGCGAGTACCCGGGCATATCGCACACTTTCATCCTGCGGGAGATCCTCGCCTTGAGGAAGTCGGGGATCGAAGTGGAGGCGGCATCCATCCGCAAGCCCGCCCATCTGGCCGCCATGACGAGTATGGAGCAGGAGGAGGCCGCCGGCGCCTTCTACATCAAGTCGGCGGGAATCCGGCGGTTCGCCAGGGCCCATGGGAGCCTGCTGCGCCGGTCCCCCGGCGGTTTTCTGCGCATGGCGGGCCGAACGCTCTCGCTGATGCTCCGGGGCCTGAGCCGCCCGCTCAAGGGAGCGGCCTATCTGGCCGAGGCCGTCGTCCTCGAAGAATGGATGCGGGAGAGGGGGATCGAGCACGTCCACGTTCACTTCGCCAACCCCGCCGCCACGGTGGCCCTCGTGGCTTCGGCCTGCGGCGAAGTCTCCTTCAGCGTGAGCGTCCACGGTCCCGACGTTTTCTACAACGTGGACGGCAACGTCCTCGCCGAAAAGGTGAAGCGAGCGTCCTTCGTCCGATGCATCAGCCACTACTGCCGGAGCCAGCTCATGCGCCTGGTGCCCTACGAATTCTGGACGAGGCTTCACATCGTCCGCTGCGGCGTGGACCCGACGGTGTTCCTCCCTCGCCCCCTGCCGGCCAACGAGACGCCGGAAATCCTGTGCGTGGGGCGGCTCACCCCCTCCAAGGGCCAGCACGTTCTCCTGGAAGCCTGCGCCCTTCTCGAAAGCCGGGGGGTCCCCTTCCACCTGACCCTGGTGGGCGGGGGCGAAGACGAGGACTCCGTCGAGTCCCTGGCCGAGAAGCTGGGGCTGGGCCGGAAGGTGGAATTCACCGGGCCCGTGGGCCAGGAGAAGGTCCACGAATGCTACGACCGGGCCGACGTGTTCGTGCTGCCCAGCTTCGCCGAAGGCGTGCCCGTGGTGCTCATGGAAGCCATGGCCAAGGAGATTCCCTGCGTGGCGACCCGCATCACGGGTATCCCCGAGCTCATCGAAGACGGCGCGGACGGGATCCTCGTTCCTCCTTCGGACGAGGACGCCCTCGCCCGGGCCCTCGAGGGCCTCCTCGCGGACGCCTCCTTGCGCGAAAAGCTGGGGAAAAGGGGAAGGGAAAAAGTCCTGAATCGCTACAACCTGGACGACAACTGCCGGCTCATGGGGGATTTGCTTCGATGCCGTCTGTTGAAAGAAGCCAAGTGAAGAGATCGGGAGGAAAATTCGGCTGGATTTTGTTGGCCGGGACCCTGGCCGCCTTCCTTTGGGCGGGGAGCGGAAGCGTCCTGGCGGAGCGATGGGAAAAGGTGGTCCTCACCGTGCTCATCGACGCCGAAAAGAGGCCCGACGTCAACTGGGACCGCATCACCTTCTGGAGCCCCGCCCCCGACGTGCTCGGGACCGTCGTTTTTCCCGACGGCCCCCGGAACGTCGAGCTGCACCCCAACACGCACGCTCTGGAGGAAACTTTTTACGACGTGCGGCTGGAGAAAGGGGATTCCGTCCGCGTGGAGCTGCGCGACAAGGACTTTCTGACGACCGACGACCCCGTGGCCTCGGGGACCGTGGCCTACGAAGGAAAGGAAACCGTCGAAATCCGCATCGGGGCGGCCTGGATCACCCTGGAATTCGTCCGCGAAAAAAAGGGTCCTTGATAACCGTGGACCGGCGGAGGGAAAGGAGCGGCGCATGATTTTGAAATTTCTTTGGCTGGCCTTCTGCGCCTACGGCGCGGTCGTCACGGCCTACTTGATGGTCCTTACGGCGGGAGCGGTCTTTTTTCGAAAGCGCGAGGGGGAAGCCTCCCCCACCCTCTCCTTCGCCGTGGTGGTCCCCGCCCACAACGAAGCCTTGCAGATTCGGGCCACCGTGGAAGGGATACGGGCCGTCCGCTACTTTCCCGACCTCTACCGGGTCGTGGTCCTGGCCGACAATTGCGACGACGACACCGCCCGGGTGGCGGCTTCGGCGGGGGCCGAGGTTTTCGTTCGCCGGGACCCGGACCGCCGGGGCAAGGGACAGGCCCTGGACTGGCTTTTGCGCGAGCGCAAGGAAGCCTACGCCGATTGCGACGCCGTGGCCGTCGTCGATGCCGACACGCGGGTGCATCCGGAATTCCTCCGCGAGATTTCGCGCAGCTTCGCGGCGGAAGGCGTGGAAGTGGTGCAAGGCTACTACGGGGTGTCCAATCCCGGAGACAACTGGCGCACGGCCTTGCTGGCGGCGGCCCTGGACGTTTTCCATCACCTGCGGCCGGCGGGGCGGAACCGCCTGGGAGGCACAGCCGGGCTCAAGGGCAACGGCATGGCCTTCCGCCGGGAAGTTCTGGAAAGCCGGGGCTGGCCCGCCCATTCCGTGGTGGAGGACATCGAATTTTCCCTGCGGCTCCTTGGGGACGGCATCCTCGTCCACTACAATCCCGACGCCATGGTCTTCGCCGAAATGGCCGTGCGGGGGACGCAGGCGGAGCCCCAGCGCAAGCGGTGGGAGGGGGGAAGGTTCCAGCTGCTGCGGCGCTTCGGCCCTTCCCTTCTGAGCCGGTTTTTCAAGGAAGCGGGAAAAGGAGGGAGCCCCGCTCGCTTCTTCGACGCTTTCATGGACTTGCTGATCCCTCCCCTCTCCCTGCTTGTCCTGGTGCAATGCGCCATGATCGCCGGAAGCCTCTGGATGGCCCCCTCCCTGGTCCCGGCGGCTCTGCTCTGTCTGGCGGGCTCCGTTGTCTACGTGTTCTCGGGGCTGGCCATGAGAAAAGCGCCCCTGGAAGTGTGGTTCTATCTGCTGACCGCCCCGATCTTCGTCCTGTGGAAAATCCCCCTCTATCTCCGCATGATGGCTTCCCCGTCCAACAAGACCTGGGAAAGGACCCGGAGGCGCTCGGAGCTTGAGAAAACCGATGGGAAGCGGTATCGGTAGGGGCGAAAAATCTTCATTCGAATTCAACCCGAGGGGAGTTGACCGAAGCATGGATGGACAAGCGACCGCCGGGGGGCGAGACCCCGGACCAAGAAGGCTGGTGGTGATCCTGGGGGTTCCCTTCGACAACATGACCATGGAAGAGGTCGTGGCCAGGATCGAGGATTTCGTCCTGGCGGGGGAGCCCCGCTACGTGGCCACGGCCAACGTCAACTTCGTGGTCAAGGCCATCCACGACCCCGAGTTCATGGAGATCGTCCAGACGGCGGACATCATCACCGCCGACGGCACGCCCATCCTGTGGGCGGCCCGCTGGCTGGGAACGCCCCTGAAGGAGCGGGTGGCCGGGTCCGATCTGGTCCCGCTTCTGGCCGACGCGGCGGCGCGAAAGGGCTACAGGGTGTTCCTGCTGGGCGGGGCTCCCAGCGTGGGGGAAAAGGCGGCGGCGAACCTCCGCCGCAAGTGGCCCCGACTGGAGGTCCATCACTACGCTCCCCCCTTCGATCCCTTGCTGGAAATGGATCACCAACAGGTGCTGGAGCGTATTCGCGCCGCTCGGCCCCACCTGCTGTTCGTGTCTCTGGGAGCCGGCAAGCAGGAAAAGTGGATTCGCATGAACCTCAGGGACTTGGGCGTCCCCGTGTGCGTGGGCGTCGGGGCCACCGTGGACTTCCTGGCCGACGTGGTCCCCCGCGCCCCCGTGTGGATGCGCAAGTCCGGCCTGGAATGGCTGTTCCGCATCGTCCAGGAGCCGGGACGCATGTGGAAGCGCTATTTTTTCGACTTCTTCTCTTTCTTCCACTACTTCCGGCTCCAGTGGAGCGCCTGGAACGCTCACCGAAAGCTTTCCGGGGGCCAAGGGACCGACGAGCCCCCTTCTCAAGAAAAGGAGCCGGCAAGCGAAGACCTTCCCTATGCGACGATGGCCGTTTCGGGCAGGCTGGACCTTTCCCGATCCCAAGAATTCCTGGAGAGGGCCAAGTCTCTGCGAGGAGATGAAAAGCCGCTGATCGTGGACCTTTCGGGGATTTCCTTTCTGGACAGCAGCGGCATGGGGGCCCTGGTGGCCCTGGAAAAGGAAGCCCGCTCCGGCAAGCCCCCCCTCGTGCTTTGCGCCCCCTCCCCCCAGGCTCGAAAAACCCTCGAGACGGCCCGCCTGCAGGATTTCTTCAAAATCCGCCCGGACGCGGCCCAAGCCCTCGAGGCCGTTCCGGCCCAACCGCCGCGGGAGGTCGTCCCGGCGGAAAAGCCCGGGGCCGCCTCCGCGTTCACCGTGACCCTGTCCCTTCGCCAGCGATTGGACGCCGACACGAAGGATCGCTTCGAAGCCCTCATTCGGGAAAACATGCAAGGGGCTCCTTCTTTCCAAACGCTGGAGCTGGATTTGAGCGAAACGGATTTCATCGACAGCTCGGGCCTGGGGCTTCTGATCAAGCTGCACAAGGAGCTGCAAGCCCAAGGCAGGGGCCTTCGCATTCTTCGCCCTTCGCCGCGAGTGGCCAAGCTTTTTTCCATGGTCCGCATGGACCGTTACTTGAACATCGAAAACTGAGAGGACGGGACCTTGGAAACGCCGGAAGAAAAGCGCAAGGCCATGATCGACAGGCTGTACCATCGCTACGGCCGTGGAGGGGCCCGGTTTTCGCGCTGGAGGCTGCAAGCGGGCTATCTGCGCAAGAAGTGGCTGTGGGTGGCCGTGATTCAAGGAAGCTACTTCCTCAAGCGCTGCATGGACATGGGGGGGGCGGCGGCCGCCCTGGTTCTGCTGTCCCCCGTTTTCGCCGCCACCGCCCTGGCCATCAAGCTGGAAGACCGGGGGCCCGTCTTCTACAAGCAGACTCGAGTGGGCAAGTGGGGCGCGACTTTCCGGATTTACAAGTTCCGCTCCATGGTGGTGAACGCCGACAAGATGCTGGACCAATTGGCGGACCGCAACGAAGCGGGAGACATCCTGTTCAAGATGAAGCGCGATCCTCGCATCACCCGCACGGGGAACGTCATCCGCAAGCTCAGCATCGACGAATTCCCCCAGTTCTGGAACGTGCTCAAGGGGGACATGTCCCTGGTGGGGCCGCGTCCCGCCGTTCCCAAGGAAGTCGCCCAGTACACCCTCGAGCAGCGGCGGCGACTGGAGATCAAGCCGGGCATCACCTGCTTCTGGCAGGTGGGAGGTCGCAGCGAGCTGGACTTCCGCCAGCAGGTGGACCTGGACATCCAATACATCGAAAGCCCCTCCTTCTGGACGGACATCGTCCTGCTCCTGAAGACGGTGCCCGCCGTTCTTCTGGGAAAAGGGGCTTACTAGAGAAGGATTTTCCGGTCAATGAGGGAATTCGAGATGCCTTCCGCATCCTACGCGACCCTTGAGATCATGGCGGACGTTTCGTTCCTCGAAGCCATCCACGCCTTCGTGGAAAGCTTCTTTTCCAAATTTCCGTCCATCGCTCGACGGGAAGACAATGTCTCCTACACGTTGCATCTGGCGGTTTCCGAAGCCTGCACCAACGTCATGAAGCACGCCTACAAGGACAAGGGCTCCGGTCCCGGGATGCTCCGCCTGGAAATGTGGGTCACTGCGAAGCGGGTCGTCATTCAGGTGACCGATCACGGCTCGGGGTTCGACACGGAAGGGATCGTGGACCCGGATTTCGACGGACCGCCCCGGGAGGGAGGGAACGGCCTGTTCATCATCAAACAGAGCATGGATCGTCTGGAATACCATTCCCAGCCCGGCTTCACCGTCTTGCGGTGCGAAAAGGAGCTTTAGGAGAAAAAATGGATGCGGTCGTCCTGTGCTGCAATCACGCCCCCCTTCCCTCCTCGCTGGCGGAGCGGCTCCCCCTGTGCCTGTGGCCCGTGGCCGGCAAGCCCTTGATCGAGCACATGATCGAAAGCTTGGCCCGGCACGATGTCCAGCGCATTTTCCTGGTGGTCGAGGATTCCCCCTTCAAGGTGGAGCAGGCCCTCGGCAAAGGGGAGAAATGGGGCGTCTCCCTGGAGCTTCGCCTGGAAAAGAGCTTCCGGGGCATGGGGGAAAGCCTGCGCAAGTTTTCTTCGGCCTTGTCTTCCCCCTTCCTCCTGCTTCCCCGGCTTTCCCTGTGGGACGCCCCCTGGCAAGCCGTCCTGAAGGAGCATTTGGACGCGGATCGGGAAGCGACCTTCGTCCCCATGGAGGAAGCCTTGGCCCAAGAGGAAGGGGAAGGACCTTTCGGGGAGAAGGCGGACCTTCTTCAGGGCCTCTGCATGAAAAGAGAGGTGCTGGGCAAGGAGTGTCCGGAAAAGACCTTCGCGTTGGGAGACTGGAAGGACGCTTTCGAGGAACGAGACATCCAGGCAGCCCTTTTCGCCGAGAGCTTTTCGGGCTGCGTCGTCAGCGATCTGTCCGGCTACCGGCGAGCCAACCGGCTGGCCCTCGACGGTCGCCTGCCTTTTCTGCGAATCCCCGGAAGGGAATGGGCCCCCGGAGACCGCCGGGGGGTCCGCTGCCGGGTGCATCCTTCGGCCCGCATAAGCCCGCCCGCCGTGCTGGGCGACGGCTGCGAGATTTCCGCCGGGGCCTCCGTGGGTCCCCGCGCCGTGCTGGGGGAAGGCTGCGTGGTGGACCGGGGGGCGCAAGTGCGCCACTGCGTGGTGTGGCCCTTCACCTACATGGGTGCGGAAACTCGCGTTCGTGAATCGGTGGTCGACGGGAACCTCATGGTCCCCTTTTCCACGGGTCAAGGGGTTTACGTGCCCGACCCTTTCATTCTGGGGGACAGCCGACAAAAAGGCCCGGGACAAGGGTTCAACGACGCCGTCCACCGCCTGCTGGCGCTGGCGGGCTTGGTGATTTCCAGCCCGGTCCTCCTTTGCCTCTTGGCTTATCACAAGTTGCGTCCCGGCAAGGGCTTCTTGCGCAAGGAGGCCCTGCTGGGAGAGGAAGTCCTGGAAGATCTCCGGGGACGCCGGGCCCCTCGCCCTTTCACCCTGCACACTTTCTCCGCGCGGAGCCCGTTGCTGCGCTATCTGCCGAGCCTTTACGACGTCCTTCGAGGAGAGCTGAATTGGGTGGGGGTGGAGCCTCGAGCACCCGGGCAAGCGAACGAAGGGGACGAGGAGTGGCAAAGACCCGGTCTGCAAGGACGCCCCGGGCTGGTGCAGCCCTGGCACGCCCTCGAAAAAAAGGAGTG
>Ga0180430_10003109_pt1 | contig 14476 bp, 7 predicted proteins | sample SS_ome_9_FD_132999 | JGI IMG/M metagenome (GOLD analysis project Ga0180430, IMG submission 132999) | Hypersaline lake sediment archaeal communities from the Salton Sea, California, USA - SS_1_S_2 metaG | ecosystem: Environmental > Aquatic > Non-marine Saline and Alkaline > Hypersaline > Sediment... | reverse complement strand
GCGACGTCGAGGAGTACACCTGGGGCGATGTCGCCGTTGATGATGGTGAGTTTGCCAAAGGCGCCGCCGACGACGATGTCTCCGTTGAGGTCGGCGCGGTCATCGCCGCTGCCGCGTAGCATGAGTGAGTTGAAGTCGTTTTCGACGTTGATGTCACCGTTGACGTTGCCGAAGACGCGTACGGTGCCGAGTTGGTCGGCGACGTACATGGAGGCCTGGAGGTCTGCGGGCGTGCGGCCGGAGCCTATCTGTAGGCGTCGGAGTTGGCCGTGAACGTTGAACTGTTCGTTTTGGATGCCGAAATCGCCGCCGCTTCGTATCATGCCGACGTCGCCGCCGATATCGGCGAGTCCGGCGATGACGCCCCCAGCCATGAGGCGTCCGAGTTCGAGCCCGTCAAGTTGGTAGGTGACAAAGCCGCCCTGTGGGTTGCCGGCACTGACGGGTACGTCAGTCCAGTTCAAGTTCAGGTGAGCGAGGAAGTCGCCTCCGGCGCGAATCATGCCGACGCGGCCGTCGACGAGGATTTGTCCGCCGGTGGGGGTGCCGATGTCGCCGCCGGCGCGGAGGGAGCCGAGGTGGCCGTACGGGCCGGTGACTTCAATGGTGCTGATGAGGTCGCCGCGGGCATTGACCATGTTGAGTGGGCCTCCGGCGATGATGGCGGAGCCGAGGATGTCGCCGCCGGAGCGAACGAGTCGTACTGCGCCGGCTTCGATGACGAGGTCGAAGATGTCATCTTTAGCGATGACGCGGTCGATGTTGCTTGGGGCGTCGATGTCGGTGCGGTTGATCTGGTCAGCCTGGACCAATCCGATCTGGTATCCGGAGTGGATTTGCGAGTCTTCGATGGTGCCGCCGCGTGTGACGAGGATGCGGTCAATAGTTCTTCCGGCGGTAAAGACGGTGTCGTGTATTCCCTGGCCTCCGACCCGGACTTCGTGGATATAGCCTGTGTCCAGATCAAAGCCGAAGACGATGACGCGGGAGTCAAACATGCCCTCGGCACCGGCGAGCACACGAATGGACTCGATGCTCACGGCGCTAATAGAAGCACCATGAATTGCGGAGCCTTGGCCCCGTACCTCGATGAGGCCTATTTCGCCTGTTGCTATCCTAAGGTCATCTCCGAATTGCCAGTCGGCAAAATCGGTAGTTGCGGCGATGCTGTGGGCCATGTAGAGGACACCGCGGGCGCGTTCGGCGTTTCCTCCCTCGCCGTTGTAGCCGATGATCTGGGCTCCATTGAGGATGCGAACGCGTTCGATTTCACTGGCCAAGAGGGGGCCGGCGAGGTCATTGCCTGGTCCGGAGAATTCGGCAGAAATCAAGGTGCCGCCCACGAAGACGCCGGAGGCGGGAAAATCGCCGGTGCCCGGGTCATGAACGCCGTGTCCGGGATGGAGTTGGATGAGGTCGCCGCTGACATAGATGGGTCCGGCAACGCCGTCGAATTGTCCGGGCTGTTCGATGCCGTCACTGTTGATGGTGATGCGTCCGACGTCGCCCTGGACAGAGGCGTTGTCTAGCGAGCCGGCGACGATGATGCGGCCGATGTCGGTGGCGGAGATGAGGCCTGCGGTGAGGGTTTCACCGAAGATGGTGGTGTCGCCAGGGGCTTCGGGCAGGCCCTGGGTCTGCTGTATTCTCTGGCCGGTAATGGCTTCGGTGAAGCCGAGATTACCCTTGATGTTGATCAAGTCAAAGGGGAAGACGCGTCGGGTGGCGTCATCGAGGAACTCGGGGGCGGTTGGTGTTTCGGGATCGTCACCGTCGCCGTCCTGGGTGGTTTGGCCGTCCTCTTCGTCGGGTTGGACGCCGGCATCAGCTGCGACGAGCATCGAGACGATATCGCCGCCGTTCCAGCGTGATATGGCGCCCTTGCCTTTGACCCAGCGGTTGGCGTTGGTGTCGTAGGTTTCCCAGTGTCCGCTGTTGTTGGTGACGGTGCTGATGGCGCCGCTGATGTCGAGTTGGAGGACGGAGACGGCCTGGCTGCCCTGGAAGCTGACGCGGTCGTCCTGATCGCCGGCGACGGTGACCACGCCGAGGTCGACGGGGCCGCCGGTGGAGGAGACGCGTAGGCCGTCGGTGGATTCGATGGAGGCAATGGCGAAGCCGAGCAGGGAACGGTTTACGGCAGTACCGAGGAGATAGTCTTCGTAGGCAAGGTCACAGATGGGCAAGAGCTGCAGGGTGAGGGCGCCGCCTTCGAGTGTTACCTGGTCTTCGTCGTCCTCGTCGCCTTCGTCGTCTTGTTGGTCGGGATCATCGGTGTCGTCTTCGTCGGTGGGGGTCTGTGGGCCGAAGAGGAACTCGTCGATCTGGTCGGGCATGTAGCCTGGAGCAATACGGACCTGTGCGCCGCTGTCATCGATGATGGTGACGGCTTGGCCGGGATTGAATTCGAAAGGCCCGTAGCCTCCTATGTCAGTCCAGCCGCCAATACGGATGGCAAAGGTGCCGCCGATTTCGACAAAGCGGACATTGCCGCCACGGGCACCGACGCTGATGGGCAGGTCGAGTTCGAGATCGCCGCCGACGTAGAGGTGGTCGATGATGCCGGGTTTGCCGATTCCGTCGGCGTTGGCGAAGATTGCACCGCCGAGGTAGGCGCCGGTGATGGCAATTTCGCCGATGTTGCTCTTGGATACGATCATCCCGGTAAAGTCGCTTCCCATTCGGAGAGACTGCAGGTTGCCGCCGGCGGTGAAGTTAACCACGCTGGACACGGGCGAGCTGACCGAGCCAATACGGCCGGCGGTGGAGATAAACGGTTCGGGGGTGATGACGGGATTGCCGGCGGAATCGAGGGCAAATCCAAAGCCTTCGTCGCCCTGTCCGTGAGCGGCGCGGACGGCTGCGAGTGAGCCCTGGTTGACGCGTAGCTGGGTGCTGCGGGCAACGCCTTCGACGTTGAGGGCGCCCATGTTGCCGGCCATGACTTCTATATTAATATTGTCGGGGTTGTCGGTGACGTCGTGTCGCATGTTGCCACCGACGGTGGCTCCACCGAGGGTGGTCTGGGTGAGGCCTTCGATTTCGATGCGATAGCCGCCGGTGATAGCGAGTTCGATGGTATAGATTCCGGCCTCTTCGATATCGTATTGGAGGTCGAGGAGCATTCCGGTGCTGATTTCGCGTTCACCCCACATTCCCAGGGCGTTTGTCTCGTCGGAGGGGCCGTAGAGGGTCAGGCCGCCGGCGGCGCCTTCAGCGGCAAAAGAGGAGTTGGGCTGGACAGGGTGGCCGTTGGGCAGGCTGATGTCACTGGAGGCAAAGGTGTCAAAGACCTGGATGCGAACGGTTTCACCGGCATAGGCCCCAAAGCTGAAGTAGTCGAGGGCGTCGGCGGGATTCCAGAAGCCCTCGCCATAGCCGAGGAGTCTGATGGTGTCGCCATTGACGGCGCCGATGTATTGGGCGGTGGCGAATGAATCGTTAGAGATGGTCGTATCGAGTCCGGCGAACTGGAATTCAGGTGAGTCGGGATCGGGGTTACCGAGGAACTCGAATTCACGTTGGGCGTCGTAGTATGTTCCTGTAAGCGTGTTGAGGACTCCGGGGAATTCTGGGGCGTCTCCCTGGCCGGCCACGCGGACGGGCAGGCCCCAGTCGCCGTTGCTGTAGAAGCTGCCGAGTTGGCCGTCGACGTTGAGGATGGCGTCATCGGCAGCCCACCAGTCTTCTTCGGCGCCGTTTCGCCCTCCGGCCTCAGTGCCGACGACGAGGCCCTGCATTTCGCCATGGACGTTGAATTCGTTGGTTCCGAGGAATCCGGCGTAGAAGGCGCCGATGCTGCCGTTGATGATGACGTCTCCAAAGACGCCGCCGCCGATCTGGATTTTACCGATTTCCTGGGAGAAGCCGTAGTCGTCGGGGGCCAGGACGATTCCCGGTCGGTAGTAGCCCTGGTAAGGCAGGGCCATGGTTTCGGTGGCATCGAGGAAGGTGGATGCGGCCCAGCGGACGTCATCGGAGTTGGGGTCGCCTTGGGGAGCAGTTCCGATCATGACACCGCCGGCGGCACCTGGGGTAAAGATTTCTGACCCGTTATCGTCAAAGAGGAAGGCGCTGTCGCCGGCGGCTGCCTGGAATTGTTCGCCGTCGTGGTAGGTGAGGGTGACGTAGGTATCGGCGGTGCTGGCTTCGATGACCATCAGGTAGATATCGGAAGGGCCCCCCACGATGACGAAGCCGTCGTCGCCACCCGGCTGGAGGCGTGCGGTATCGACGCGGTAGAGGGTGTTGGTATCGGGATCGGTGGCGTAGCCGACGGCCTCGACGGTATCAAAGGCGAGGCTGCCCAGGGTAGCTTCGGCACTGGCGGCCACGACCACCTGGCCGGCGGCGAGATCGACGAAGAGCAGGTCGCCGTTATCGACGGCCCAAAGTCGATCGGTGCTATCGTACATGAGGCCGGTGAGTGCTCCGGCTTCAGCGAGGACGGGGTTGGTGAGGACGGGCGTGAAGGCGGGATTGGCCAGGGTGGGCGTGGGGGCGACTTCGAGCAGTTCGCCGTCTTCGGTGTCGGAGACGAGGAAGATCATTTCACCGCTGTCGCCCATTCGCGAGTAGACGATGCTGCCGGCGTCGGTGGCATCGATCGCACTGAATTCGTAATCGGGTTGGCCGCTGGCATTGCGTCCGACGGCTTCGGCTTCGCCGGTGTTGATGTCGACGGTGATAAGCACTTCGCCGGTAGCGGTGATTTCACCGCCGGGTTCGATCTGTGTGGGTCCCTCGGCGAGGACGTAGAATTTGCCGTCGTCGCCGAAGTCGGCACCGTCGAAGTTGGTGAGGGTGACTTCGCCCACGCCAATGGCGTCGGTGTCAATGACTTGTGCGATGAGTTGGTCGATTTCGCCTCGCGTGGTGTCGATTTCGACAAGCCAGCCTTGCTCGGTGATGCCGTAGGTGGTGCCGGCAGAGTTGGTTGCCAAGGCATTAATGGAGGCGTTCAGCGGGCCAAAGGCGCCGACCTCCAAATCGGAGGGGACGGGGGCAATAACACCGGCGCCGCCGATGCCGCCGGCGATGTCGAACTCCTGGCCGTCAGCGACGAGTCGGCCGGGGACGTCCTCACCGCGATAATTGAGGATTTCGACGACGATATCCTGCTCGGGGGCCAAGCCGGAGAGGGTGCCGATGGTGAGGACGTTCATGGGTCCGGTTTCGTCCTGGCCGCCTTGTGGGTCGGCGTACCAGAACTGAGTGGGTTCGGTGGCGCCTTTAGGCAGCGTGACGGTGGTGAGGAGCAGTCGATTCTCGAGTGGCTCGACGATGAGCTTGTGCTGCGGTTGTTTGTTGCGACGTGGGGCGCGAAGGCCCAGGCCCGAACCCTTGCTCTTGTTACGACGGTATCTCCGCAGTAGAGGCTTCAAGGTAGTCTCCTTGCCGGTAAGGTTGGCGCCACGTGGGCTCTCAGTTGGTAAGCTGTCACTGTCTCAGGCGTGGGGAAAGATTACTGCACATTGGCCCGCCCCCCCGGGGACACCCGTGGGACCAGGTAGGTAACAGTCCCGGCCTTGGACGTCCTCTTTGCGAGCGGCAACCACTGCTCACGCTCGGGTGGTCATTGTGGCCTGTAGAGAGGGCGCTGTCAACAGAAAAACCGCCCAGAGGAATGCGTGTGGCCAGCGGGGTGGTTGGTTGGGCCGGAGGCGTTAAGGTGTTGTGGTACATAAAATTAGCCGCGCGGACGGGATAGTACCGTACGTGCGGCTAATAATGATAGACAGGCTGTGTGCCGGCGTGGCCGGCGTGATTGTCTTAGACGCCCAGGAGTTGCTTGGCGACATCGACGGCCGATGCGGCGTCTGCGGCGTACCCGGCGGCCCCGATCTTGTCGGCGTAGTCCTGTGTGACGGGGGCGCCACCGACCATGACCTTGGTATCCAAGCCGGCGTCCTTGAAGGCGCTGACGGTTTTTTCCATCATGGGCATGGTGGTGGTCAGGAGGGCGGACAATCCGCATACCGTGGCATTGATGCTCTTGATTTCAGAGACAAACTTCTCTGGGGGTACATCGGTGCCCAGGTCGACGACGTTGAAGCCGGCGCCCTTTAACATCATGGCCACGAGGTTCTTACCGATGTCGTGCAGGTCGCCCTGGACGGTACCAATGACCACAGTGCCGACGGGTTCGACGCCCGCTTCAATGAGTTTGGGCTCAAGGACTTCCATGGCCATTTTCATGGCGCGAGCGGCAATGAGGACTTCAGGAACGTAGACTTCGTTCTTTTTGAACGCGGCGCCAATCACGTTCATACCGGCAATCAAGCCATCGTTGAGCACCTTTTCGGGGCCGGTGCCTTCGGCGAGTGCCTGTGATGTAATTTCTTTGGCCGCGTTCTGATCGCCTTTGATGACCGCGTCCTTAAGAGCTTCCATGTCCGCCATGCTTCTACCTCACAATCTGTATTGAAACTTTTCAACCATGGACTCACGGGCCGGCCGCCGTGTGAGCCCACTCAATAAAACTCATCACACAGTCACGCTTCCCCCTTGATTGACCTAGTATATTAGCTGGAGTGTGCGGGGTCTACAAGCCCTTTTGCAGGCAATTTTTTCTTTCCGTAACGTTTTTTTTGACAAGCATTTAGAAGAGTTAACTGCTCCGAGTCAGCCGCAAATACATTGTGATGCCAATCACAAAAAAGGGCTTGAGCAAGGAATCTTGGGCTTGCCAGGGGCTTGCGGGTGTGGGCCGCTATGCTTTGAGCCATTCGTCCAGCAGTGCATCGAAGGCTTGCTGGTCATTTTGCTGGAGGAGCTGGAGCGCCGGTGATTGCAGAAAACCTTCGAGGAGCGTCTGTCTTTTTTGGGGGTCGTGGGGGTATTGTGCTTTGAGGGTGGTTCGGAGTCTGGCAAGAGCGGCCAGTAGCGTCCGATAACAAGGGCCGTACTGTTCTTCAAGATCCTTTCGAATGCGCGATGCCAGAGCGGGGCTGGCGCCGGCGGTCGATATGGCAATGGCCAGGGGTCCCTGTCGCATGACGGCGGGGGCCTGAAAGGTGCACAGGGCGGGTACGTCGACGACGTTGCAGAAGATGCCTTGCTGGTCGGCTTCTTGTCGGACGGCACGATTGACGGGGGGCTGGTCGCTGCTGGCCACAACGAGCCAGGCGTTTCGGGTGTCGCCGGGCAGAAAAGGTCGTTGGAGCCATTCGATCTGGCCGTTTTGGGCCCATTGGATGATCTGGTCGGTGGCGTCGGGGCTGACGAGGACGATATGGGCCTGGGCCGGGAGGAGTTGGGCGACTTTGCGTTGGGCGACGTTGCCCCCTCCGACAATGAGGACGCGTCGGCCGGTGAGGTCTAGAAAAACTGGATACAACTGGGCCACGAGGAGTCTCCGGAAATCAGTTAAGGTGAGGGCCAGCAGGTCTCTGGTGTAGAGGGCCGCCCGCCCGTATGGGCCAGGGGTTTGTTGGTGCGGCCTCAGTGGAGTCGGTCCAGCTCATCTTGGCACATTTGGCGTTGGGTGGGGTCAGTGAGTTGCTCCCTTGCGGACTTGAGAAACTGGGTTGCTTTTTGGTGTTCGTCGAGGTAGCGGCTGTAGATCAAGCCGAGCATGAGTTCGACCTGGTCCATGAAGGGGTATTTTTGATAGCGACCGATGAAGGCTTCGTAGGCATCGGCGGCGTCTCGGTGGCGTCCCATGTGCATGAGCTTGTTGGCGATATCGAGTTGGGGCTGCTCAGGCAGGACGTGGCCGGGGTCAAGCTGTTTGAGTTGCAGGTAGGCGTCAACGGCCTGGTTCATCTTGGAGGAATGGACGGCCTGGACCACCTCGGCGCGTTTGTGGCGGATCTGCTCGGCGTGGGGGTTGGGCGGTGCCACACGTGATTTGACGCGCAGGCGGGTTCGGGGGGCCACGGCGAAAGGATCGTAGCCTTGCTGGACCACATGGGCATAGGCGCGGCGACGTCGCCAACGCGCCAACATTGCCCATAGATCGTATGGGCTTGAAGGTAGCATTTTGAGCGCCAATAGGGCCAGGGGAATTGCTATGCCGTAGAGGTAGCCTGCCAAGTGGGCCAGGTAGGCGACGTTGGTCGCTTCGGAGCGTATGGGCGTGAGCTGGAGCACGTTGTCGTAGATGATGAGTTTGAAGAGGATGAAGTAGAGGGCCGGGATGTTTACGGTGCCGATGAAGATGAGCCAGTAGAAGACGTGGACGTAGGTTTTTGGGAAGAGGACGAGGTAGGCGCCGGTGACGGTGGCGACGGCCCCGGAGGCGCCGAGGGTGGGTATGGGGCTGGCGGGGTTGAGGAAGGCGTGGCCGACGCCGCTGAAGATTGCTCCACCCAGGTAGAGCAGGGCGTAGCCGAGGTGGCCGAGCCTTTCGTTGACGTTGTTGCCGAAGATGTAGAGGAAAATCATGTTGCCGATGAGATGGAGCCAGCCGCCGTGCAAGAAGGCGTAGGTGACGAACTGGTAGAGTTGGGGGTAGCGAGGGATCAGGGCCCATTGTTCCATAAACTGCGCCCATTCCGGGGTCGGTCTCTGGGTGGCGGTGTAGCGCATTGTCAGGAAGAAGAACGCGCAATTGGCGAGGACAAGGGCATAGTTGACCAGTGGCGTGCGGCGTAACGGATTGTCGGTGCCTATGGGCAGGACGAACAGCATGGTTGCTCCCGTAAATGGTTGTTATGGCGGACATTGTAGCAAGGTGGCGAGCGAGGGCAAGGGGCTTTGCGGTGGAGTTGGCTTTTCCGTTGACACCCCAGGGGTGCTCTGTTAGTCTCGCGACGATGTTTTGAACGTCCCAAGTGTCTGTGAGATCGCAGTATTTTTGAGTTTTTTGGGAGACGACTCATGGCCCAGTTAGCGAAAGTAACGGCGTTTCTGGTAGTCCTGTTGCTGGTGGCAGTGCCGCTGGTGGCCCAGAGCGACGCAGTGGAAGCCCTCGACGAGCAGGCGGGGGCCGCGGTGGTGGTAGAGCCTCCGGCGAGTAAAACGGCGACGGGGGAAGCCCCGGCAGAGGTGCCGAAGGAGCAGCCGGTCGCTGCGCCCGATGTAAGTGTAGCTGTTTTCAAGCCTTACGTTGGCAGGATTGTGGCTGATCGTGTCAATGTACGTTCCGGGCCGGCTGAGGTGTACTATGACGTGACGAAGATCAGCAAGGGGCGGCAGGTAGTCGTGCGGGAAGAAAAACAGGGCTGGTGCAAGATCGAGCCGACGGCGGGGTGCTTCAGTTACATTTCAATGGAGTTTGTGAAGGTGGGGGAGGCGGTTGATGCCGTCAAGGGCGGAGCTGCCGTTGCGACGGAGGCCGGGGCGGCCGAGAAGGTTGGCGCCACGGGTGACGAGGCGGGGACGGACCAGGCCGCTGCGGCAGGTGAGTCGGTGGTTGCACCGGGGGCCCCGTATGTGGCGGTGGAGTCCGGCGAGGCCAAAGAAGCCAAGGCGTCGGGGGAGGCACTGGCGAGCCGTGAGGCCGATGCGGGTCCGCGTGTGGGTACGGTTACGGGGGACAACGTCCGCGTCCGGGCTGGTAGTGTCAAGGTGCCCCCGCAGTACGCCTCCGAGGTGCAGACCAAGCTCAGCCGCGGCGACAAGGTGCAGATCATAGGCCAGCGGGGTGAGTTCTATAAAATCGTTACGCCGGCGAATTGCTACTTCTGGGTCGCGGGCGACTTTGTTGAGCGTGTCGGTGCGATCACGCCGGAGGCGTTGGCTCAACTGAAGGAACAGTCGGTAAGCGTGCCGGCGTTGGTGGAGGAGCCGAAGAACCTCTCTCAACAGCGTGTTGAGTACCAGAATCTGGCCAAGGCGATTAAGGCAGAACGCAGTAAACCCTTGGCCAAGCAGAGTTTCGAGGCGTTACGTAAACGTCTGAACAGTCTGGTCAAGCAGACGGAATCGGTTTCGCTCAAGGGCTCGGTTGAGAATCTGCAGCGTCATCTGGAACGTTGTGAGGTGGCCCTGGGCATCTGGCAGCAGTCGCGGCAGGAAGACCGGCAACTGAGTGCGAAGTTGAATGAGATTGACGAGCAAATGGAACTGCTCACGGCGGTCAAGCCGCCGGCGCCCAACAACAGCAAGGATATTGTCGTCAATGGCACGCTGGCTGAGTCGGCGGTTTTCACGGCTCCCAACAAGAACCGTCGCTTCCTGGTGCTCGACGAGAGCGAGCGAATTATCTACTATGCGATAGCAGATACGGAAGGGGTGGAATTAGCCAGCTATCTGGGCAAGCAAGTCAGGATGGTGGGGCAGGTGCAGTACGACGCCTTCGGCAAGGTACGGCTGCTGCATGTGCATGAAGTGGTTGATTTGGCCCAGGGCAAAGAAGAAGCCGCGAAGTAACCGGTGGTAATGTGAGGGGGGAGATGGCGGGTGTGCGGGTGTGGTATGCCCGGGTAGCCTAGGCTATTGGGGGGTTCCCTGTGGTGTCGTTCGGGGGGCATTGACTTGCCGTGAGGAGCCCCAGCCAGAGTTCCTTTTCCAGCGGTTCTTTTGGTCTGCTGCTGTGTTCTCGGTTCTATCTGTCCTGTCCATTAGGATTCATATGCCCGTGGAAGATGAAGCCTGCGTGCTGGCAGCGAAGCAAACACCCTCGCCAGAAACAGAGTGTTGATGTTGGCAATCAGCTGGTTACGTGCGAGTCTGTTTCAATACCGGGCTGGCGAACATGTCGGGGAAAAGACACAAAACACGTGGGCTAGTACTGCGGGTGGCGTGTCGACTAACGGGCAAGTTACGGGGTGGTTTTAGATCAAGAGGCTTGCGTTTGAACGGGAGCGACAGGAGGCTTGGCCGGGCGAATCTCTGAGCGTTGAGGCCGTGGCTGGCCAGGTGCATGGCTGTCTGCAGCGGTCAGAGGTGGCCTCGGCACGCAAGCGAAGGCGTGTTCTTGTCAGGGGGCTGTTGCAATGCTAGCCTGGACTTTTTCAGCGGTCTCAACGTATTGACGAGAGACGGTTTGCGCCGCCGGCGCGACAGGCTCGACCTGTGCAACGAGGAGCATGACGGCGGTGCCGCTGTTGCAGTACTCGATGACGGTCTGCTGCAAGTCGGCTGTTTTCAACGTGACCAAGTCGACCATCTTCTTGGCGTAATCGCGTGTGGTTCTCTCTCGGGCGGGGGCGGCCTGTGCAGCCTTGTTATACGCCTTGTTTGCCTGTTGATAGGCGGCGAGCGTTTCATTATAGCGGGCGACGTATGCCTGGTGGCTCTGAGTCAAGAGGTCAAGTTGTTGAGTGATCTGGGCGGCGAGCTTTTGGCTGTATTGCTCGCTGGTCTGCCGATCCGTCTGCAATTGGCTCAACTTCTGCTGGTCGTTCAATTCAGCCACTCGCGATTCCACTTGTTTGATCGCCTGGGCCAGACTGTCGCGACGTAGTTTCTCATACGCCAGCTGGCTTTGCAGGACGTCGAGTTCGTTCTGGGCTCGCTCCACTTGACTGTCGTAAAACAGCACGCCATGGTGGGATTGATCTTGCCCTTGGGAACCCACCTTAAGCTCGTAGGCTTGCTGTTTGAGTTCGTAGCGTTCGTTGCCCCGTGCCTTGTCGGCCTGTTCGAGCACTTGCAGGTACTGACGATGCAGCTGTTGGGCGTGTTTGAGGTTCTCGTCATGCCGCTGTTGCGTCTTCTCGATGGCTTGCTCGAGGCGGTCTATTTCTTGTTTTGCCTGGGTCAACTGGGTGCGTAACGGTTCTTTGTCACCTTCGAGTTGTCCGGCGAGCAATTGGGCTGTTTCCTGAGGGTCGTACCCGGCCAACCGGCTCGCGGCGATACTCTCGCGTGTGTAGGCGTTGAGGAGGCGGCCCAGTTGCGATTGTTGCTTGCGGACGAGTGTGGCCCACTGGTTCAGGTCGGCTTGCTGTTGGCGGGCCAGGTTCATTTCCAAGGTTCCCAAGACAACCAGAGGGCCGATCTGCGCGGCGCGCTGGCCGCTTTGTGAGGTGGCGGCGATGGCACCTTTCAGGGCATTTCGCGCCCGCTCCGTTCGCTTGTGGTTGAGTTGCACCGTGGGGGTTTGCAATTGCTGCTGGATCAGAACCAGCTCACGGGCACGCAGGGCGATGTCTTGTGCCATTTTGGCGATTGAGTCGGCGTCTTGGGTCTTAGCGAGTTGGTCATTGAGCTGGTCGAGCTCGTCCAACAAGGCTTGGTATCGCTGCGCGGCATCTTGGTCATCGAGCCGGTTAACTACCTTTTCGGCCAGGCGTTTGGCGGCTGGGGAGGGTTTGCCCGTTCTTGGGGGTCCCTGTAGCAGGGTTGCCTTGATCAGCTCGTCGTCGGTCAGGGGTGCCGGTTTTTCCGCGGCCCGAACCAGGTGGCCCGCCTCTGCTATGCTGTGCTGAGCCTCTTTGACGGCGGCGGAACCGGCGCGGTCCTCACAGCCGCCCGCTACCAGCAACGTCACGCAAACCAGGCTCATCACGATCCAGGGAGCCGTCCTGCGTTGCCCTTGTGACTGCGTCATGTCTCTTGGCCTTCCTGTGCGTTGGTAGGTTATCCATTCGCCCCTGTCGACCATCTTCTACCAGAGCTGTTGTCGAAAGTCAATGCCCTTTTACGGCAGCGGCGGCGGGGCTCTCGTGACGGGAAGTAAGATCTAAGGCCTTGCTTGCCAACGCCTTAGACTCACGGTTGGGGTTGGCGGGCCTGAGGTTTTGCCGGCCGGGTGGCTTGACAGCGTCGGCGGGGGTGCTACCATGGCGGCTGGAGCGACCAAACGAACCACCCACAATGGAGACGACGCCATGGCGCCACGAGTGGCAGTGCTGATTCCCGCCGGAGGCCAAAGCCAACGGTTCAAGGGCAAGACGAAGAAACAATTTGCAGAGATGGACGGTCGAGCGGTGTTTCTGCGGACGATCGAGCTGTTCGCCGACCGCGACGACGTGGCCCAGATTGTCCTGGCGATTCCGCCCGCCGATGAGGAACTGTTCAAGATTCGGCACGAGGCCAGTCTGGCGTTTCATGGGGTCAAGACCATTTTGGGCGGGGGCGAGCGGCACGATACGACGGCGAGGCTGCTGGAAGAGGTTAAGAGCGACGTCGATTTGATTGCTCTGCACGACGCGGTGAGGCCCTGCACGACGCAGAAGAGCATTGACGCGGTTTTTGCGGCTGCGGCGGAGAGCGGGGCTGCCATTTTGGCCCACCGGCTGGTGGGAACAATCAAGCGGGTCGATGAGAAGGGGCTCATCAGCGAGACGCTCGATCGCAGCTGTCTGTGGGAAGCGCAGACGCCGCAGGTCTTTCAGGCGGATATCATCCGGCGTGCGTACGAGCAGCGTAATGAGTTTCCCGACAACATCACCGACGACGCACAGCTAGTCGAGGCGATGGGGCTGCCCGTTCGGGTGGTTGAGAGCCCCTCGAGCAACATCAAGATTACCTCCAACGAGGACATCGCCATCGCTGCTGCCATTCTCAAGGCCAGACCGAAGCCGAAACCGAAGGGTCCCGCCGGCCCCTGGGCTGCTGAACAGGGCTGGTGAGCCAGACGAGGTAATAACACGGCAGGCTGCATCTCTGAACCGGGTCCAGCGGTGCTGACAGAGAGCGAGCAGTCGAGCTCAACGCAGAGGAGAATCACAGTGGCGGATTACCTGCGAAACCTGCACCCTGTGCTGCAAGCGCTTTTGGCGACGTGTTTTACGTGGGGCGTTACGGCGTTGGGGGCGTCGATTGTCTTTCTGGCGAGGAGCATTTCCCAGAAGGTGCTTGATGCGGCGTTGGGCTTTGCGGCGGGGGTGATGATTGCGGCGAGTTACTGGTCGCTGTTGGCACCGGCCATTGAGATGGCTGAAGGCGGGAGTCTGCCTCGTTATGTGCCGCCGGCGGTCGGGTTCATTCTGGGTGGGGTGTTTTTGCGGATCTGCGACCGGCTGATCCCGCACCTGCACGTGGGGCAGCCTTTGGGCAACGCGGAGGGGCCTTCGACGACGTGGCGTAAGTCGGTGCTGTTGGTTCTGGCCATCACGTTGCATAACATTCCCGAAGGGCTGGCCGTTGGTGTGGCCTTTGGGGCCGTGGCGGCGGGGATTCCCGAGGCGACGTTGGGTGCGGCGGTGGCATTGGCGATCGGGATCGGGCTGCAGAACTTTCCGGAAGGTTTGGCGGTGTCGATGCCGTTGCGGCGGGAGGGTCTCAGTCGGCTCAAGAGCTTCTGGTACGGGCAGCTCAGCGGGGCGGTCGAGCCTCTGGCGGGGGTGATCGGTGCGGCGGCGGTTCTGGTGGCGCGGCCCTTGCTGCCTTACGCCCTTAGTTTTGCGGCGGGAGCGATGATCTTTGTCGTCGTTGAAGAAGCCATACCGGAGTCGCAAACGGGCGGTTTTGCGGATACGGCCACTCTGGGCACGATGGTGGGCTTTACGGTCATGATGGTGCTCGATGTAGCGTTGGGTTAGGCGGTCTTTTTCCGCGGTTTGGCGTCACTGGCGTATCGGCTGCGTTTGCTTTGGGGCGTTGGCGCCTATACTTATTAAGGAGTAGGCTTATCGCGCAG
>Ga0180430_10003106_pt1 | contig 14479 bp, 9 predicted proteins | sample SS_ome_9_FD_132999 | JGI IMG/M metagenome (GOLD analysis project Ga0180430, IMG submission 132999) | Hypersaline lake sediment archaeal communities from the Salton Sea, California, USA - SS_1_S_2 metaG | ecosystem: Environmental > Aquatic > Non-marine Saline and Alkaline > Hypersaline > Sediment... | reverse complement strand
TGACCGGCCTGGAATCGGCCCGTGAGCTGAGGCTGCGCGATGTCGAAGACTCGCAGCTCGTGAATCTTCCGGAGCTTAAAGATCTTCGAGCTCTTGCCTTTTATCGCGAGCCGATCACCGACGCGGCGGGTAAATATATCGAGCAGCTGAAGCACCTCGAACATATCGACCTGTCGGGCACGGCCGTTACCGATCGGATTTTCGATTCGCTTAGGCAGCTGAAGAATCTGCGCACGATTCGCATCCGCGAAACGGCAGTTACCAGTGACGTCGTTACGATCGGGGCGGAACTGCCGCAACTTATGGTGCTTGGACTACCCAGTGGGACGATCGAGCTAAAGTATGACGAAATAATCGGCGGTCTGTCGTTTTGGGTCTCGATTTCTCCACCCAGGAATCTTCCGGAAGATTTCCTCGCTCCGTTCGCCGATCGCAAGAACATTCGCCTGCTGCACATGCGCGAGTACTCGCAAGATGAGGCGATTCTCGACAAGGAAATGGAGACGATCGGCTCGATGAGCGAGCTTCGAGTGTTGCAACTTTATGGCTGGCGAATCGGGCAGGGCGAAATGGTGCATTTGAAGAATCTATCCAAGCTGGAAGAGCTGAACTTCGAAACGGGTGGGCTAACGGGCGCCGATTTGTCGGTCCTGCGAAAGATCCCGAACCTCCGTCGCCTTTATGCCGGTGGGACGGACATGGTTTCGACCGGACTCGGGCCGCTGTCGGGCATGCAGTCGCTCGAGGAACTACACGTGCGATTCTCGAAGGTCGATCCAAGAGTCTTTGATCATCTCGAAAACGTGCAACAGCTTCGGCTTCTCGAGCTTAATGGCCTGAATATTTCGGATGAAAGTATCGCTGCGTTGGCGAAGATTCCATCGATCGAATCGCTCAACCTGCATGGTACGCCGATCACCGACGCCGCTGCCGAACATCTGGTGAAACTGAAGAAGCTGCGGTCGCTCGATATTTACAGTACGAAAATCACGGATGAAGGCATGCGTCCTATCGGGCAAATCGGTTCGCTCGAGGAGCTGACGATGCCCCGCGAATTGGGCGACGAGGCGATGCGGCACATCGCTGGCCTGACGGGCCTTAAGAAGTTGAGTATGGGGAATCGCACAACCAAAGAGGGGCTGGCTCACGTCGTGAAGATGACGAAGCTCGAAGAGTTGGCGCTCAGCGATCACATCACGGCCGACGATTTGGCGATGCTTCGTCCGCTTACGAATCTCCGCCGTCTAACGATTCTGGGCACCGGCAAATTCGTCGATTGGAAAGAGGGCCTGAGCCACCTCGCCAGCCTGCCGAATCTCGAGTATCTCTACCTGGACGACATCGAATACACACGAGAAATGGGCGAGATGTTCAAAGGCGTCGAGCTACATTTCTGGGACTGATGGGGGAAGTTAGAAGTAAGAATGAAGAATTATGAAAAGGGAAATAACTCACTGAACGGAATCCGGTTATTCTTCATTCATACTCCTTACTTATTTCATTCCTCGCAAATCACCCGGAAGCCGACGTTGTGCACGCGTTGCCAACTGGGGTAATCGACCGTTCGGCCGGCGTGGGAGAGGGCGGGGCGGTCGCACCAGGAGCCGCCGCAGGCGATGTAGCGGCCGTTGCCCTTCGAGGTCGCGGTCCACTCGGAGATGTTGCCACCCATGTCGTAGAGTCCCCAGCGGTTCGGAGCGAACGTGCGGATCGGCGACGTGGCGACGTAACCGTCGTTGTATCGGGCGTCGCAAACGATGTTGCTGCCAAAGACGGCGGACGCCAAAATCCCCGCGCCGAAGTGGGCCGAGATGTTCGATTCCAGTCCGCCCGTCGTGCCGGGAGGTAACGCGAGCGACAGGTCGGCCAAGTTCTCGTGCTTCGAGAAATCGGTCTCCGCTGCCCCGTATCCGTATCCCGTGTTGCTGCCCGCCACTGCCGACCATTGCCACTGCGCGACCGTCGGAAGCGAGAAGCGTCGCCCCGTCTTTTCGGAAAGCCACCTACAAAACGCGGTCGCCGTTTCGTGCGAGACGCGAACGGCCGGGAGACCGGTCCCCTCGAGCGGCAGACCCGGTCCGTCGCGGCCGACATAGCGTTTCGTGAAGCGACCGTTGTGATGGTCGGGATCGAACAGGCGAAGCTGGTCGGCCGTGATCTCGGTCTCGGCGATCCAGAACGGTTGCTCGATCTCGTGGAAGGCGTCGCGGCGAGTCATCGGGTTGTCAATGACGAATCGACCGGCCGGTATGCGTCGTAAGCGAAGCGTCGTCGAATCGTCGAGCGTCACCTCGAGCTTCGTGTCGCCATGCGCTTTTTGACGTATGATCGCCTCTCGGGCAGAGAAGGGCCAATCTTCACCTTCGTAGATCGTTTGGCCGACCGGCGTGAGTCGTCGCGGCTGGTCGGGAAGCGCAGCAGTGGTTGCACGAGTTGCCTCTTCTTCCAGGTCGTCCGAAAGTCCGCCGTAAAGACGCGCGAGTTCCAGTCGACGCTCGACCGCCCCGTCTGGTACCGGTGCCGCATCGGTCCAACTGCCGTGACAGGGGCCGTTCAGGTCGATCCACGTGATCAGCCGATCGAGCGCATCGTCGTCGACCAACTTGCCGCGATGCCCCACGCGGAGCCTTTGGATCAGCTCGCTCGTGTCGGCGTGATACTCGCCGGGCGTCAGCAGATTGACCTCGTCTTCGACATTGACGCGGCGAATGTAAGGAACGAGCGCCTCGTAAGCGGCAGTGTACTTGAACCGACCGCCGCCGAACCGCTTGACATGCTCCGGATGAAGACGCGTCGATCCGAGTTTGGTAAGCGGGCGACCTTTGTAGTCGGGCTGAAAGCTGTCGTCGCGAAGATCGAGCGGCACGTCGTCGCGGCCGTCGTGGCACGCGCCACAAGACTTAGCGAGCACGGGCTTGGTCTCACGCTCGAAGCCGGATCCGCGTGCCGGTCCCTTCCAAGGTGTCAGCGGGACGGGAATCTGCACGGCCGCCTGTTCGAAGCGTGTTAGCGGCGCGCTGCGGGATTGCTCGTGGCATCCGACGCACGAGACGACCTCGCCCGGCTGGGGCGTGAACCAACTGCGCATTAGCTGCAATGCGGCGCCTCGGTCGTCGAGCGGCTGGAGCGCGATCGGCGTGCGTGCGGGCACGGTAAACGCACACGAGCCGTCTTCGCTGACGGGCACCGTGCCGAGAATCCGCATCACCTCCCACGGGCCGCCGCAACCGATCTTGTCCGGCCCGGCCAATCCTGGATACCCGAAGTTGTACGCGATCACACGAAGTCGTTTCACGGCGCCTCGCGGTACGCCCTCGAGCCCCGGACCGGCGTAGATATTGTGCAGGTAGACGGTTGCCTCGTTCTGCGCGGGATCGATTCGCTGCGGAATCGCCGGCGGTTTTTTGGTCGCGCGAAGCGGAATGGGCTCGAACAGATCGGCGTCATCGCGGCTGACAATTGGGATCATGTTGTCGAACACATCGACCAGATAAATCCGCCAACGGGCGTTCTTATTGATCTGTCCGGCGACGAGGAAATATTTATCACTCAGCGGATACGGATGGAGCATCTTGGGCCAATGATCATTGACCGCGGCGTCTTTGATATAAGGGATCACCGGTTTGCCCCGGCCTGGGATTCGCTGGACGATTCCGTTGACCGATCGATCGCCTCGCGTCGTGTCGATCAGCACCATATCGCCCATCCGCGGCACTCCGTGATACCCGGACGCGATCGCGACGATCAGGTTCGGATGTCCCGGAATCCTGCGAGGGTAGAACAGCGAATTGGGCCAATACGAGTTCGTACCGTAGAGCGCCCGCTGCCCGGTGCCGTCCGGGTTCATCGCCATCAGCGGCCGCAGGTAGATGTGCATAATGCCCGTGTAGTCCCAACGGCTGAACATTACTTGGCCGCTCTCCATAACGGCTGGGTGCAGGTCGAGATCTTGATCGAAACAGATCTGCCGCAGACCGCTGCCGTCGCCTTCGATGCGGTAGATCGAGCACGCACGCTCCTTGCCGTGCCAACACGGAACGGCCGTGAAGGACGCGGTCGACGCGAGCATAATCCCGCCGTCGGGCAGGTAACAGCCGTCGAAGAAATCGACGCTCTCTTCGTCGGGCGTGATCCGTCGCAGGCTCTCTGCCTGTTTGCCGTTTTCGTCGAGCGGCATTTCCCATAGATGCCAACGCGAACCCTCGGTCATCGTGAACATCAGCCGGTCGCCGTCGAAGTGCAGGTCCGACTCGCCGACGTAACGGTCGCCCTTCGGTTTGAATAGCGTTTCGATACGTCCGTCCGTTCGTGGCGGTGAAATCGTCTGCAGTTCGCTGCCATAACCGGTGGGCGGTATGCCCGTGTTGCACTTGTGATTGACCGGCAGACCGTGTTTGCCCGGATTTCGCTTAAGGTAGAGCAGTTTTTCGAAGTTTAAAAGCGGATGGTTGTTTACCAGTGCCTCGCGTCGCAAGTCGAACAGTTGTTTCCATTGGCCGGGATTGGTCGGTTTGCCTTCAGGGAACGAAGCAACAATCGCGTCGAGACGCTTGAGGTATTCGACGCCACCAGGATATTCCGCATCACCGTGCGTCGCGATCAGATCCTCGATCGCCAGCCGCATCGCTTCGATGTTGGGAGCGACAAAGTTTTGCGCAGTGACGGTGGTGAATGGCAATACCGCAAGCGCGATGCTTATGATGACATACCGTGATTTCGAACCGATCCCGGCCATGATTGTCTCCGTTTCATCCTGCGACGGACTTCCGAATCCGTCGATGATCGATCTTATCATATTCGCCCCCGTCGGGGCGTCGAACGTGAAAACCTACGATGCTTTCGCCTTCTGGATCATGCTGGCGAAAATCTCGCGCTGTTCGATCAGGGCAGCGATGCGGTCGGCTGGTCGCGTGCGGCACTCTAGCAGAACCCAGCCGTCGTAATCCATATCGACCAACAGGCCGACCAACTGCTGGTACGGATACTCGCCGACGTTGAACTCACGCACGTGCACGGTCTCGCCGAATCGATCTTTCACTAAGTTGAAATTGTGGACCAGTCCGTCGCCGATCAAATCTTGACCGTTGCAGTTCCAGCAGACGCCGACGGCGGGTGACTCGACATGTTCCATGATTGCCGCCATCGTCGGCAGTTCGCTGCACTTGCCATGCACTTCGAGCCGAATCTCCTGTCCCAGCTCGGCCGCGTATTTACCGACTTCTTCGAGCGATCGTCCGATCTGTTCGATCGTCTTATCGCGCGGCACGCTGCCGGGCAAGTCGTTCGGTTTTACCTTTACGCCCGAGCCGCCGCAATCGTGGCTGAGCTTGACGAACGCCTTGGTTGCTTCGATCGCGCGACGCAGCGCGGCCTGATCGGTGTGGCAGAATCGCTCGTTGCTGCCGGGTCCCACGAAGCAGACGGGGCTGTCGTCGAATCGCTTCTTGACTTCCGCCCGTTGAGCTGGCGAGAGCGACGGTTCCACGCCGTGCTTGTGTGTCGTTCGCGTTTCAACACCGAGGACGCCCGACTTTTCGCAGTTGGTGATTAGCGTCTTAAGGTCCCAGTCTTGCCCCCAAAGGTATGTGACGAGCCCGAGCTTCATTTTCGACCCGGCGATCGGAGCGACCGGCGCGGCCTGGGCGAGTGAGCCAAGTAGCGGGCTCGCGGCAGCGACGGCGGCCGTGGTGCGGAGAAAATCACGACGACTTAGCATGGGAGAATCCTCGTTGATCGAAGGTGACGGTCAAGTTGTGCGAGCCGACCCGATGCCGCCCGCGCATAACGATAACCTTATACCTTTCATTGTGATCGAAACGGCAGTGAAATGCAAGGAATCGATTGTTTTGTCAGCTAGTCAGAGGGCATAATTCCCTGGGATCGCCAATCTCCTGATTGGCACCGTACTACGTTGGGCTTGTTTTCAGGTTGAATCAGCCGCAATTGGTATTTCTTGCCTTCTTTCAAGATCGACGTCAACTCTCGACGGCTACCGCAGAGCCATCGTATGGCACAAGCGGATCGCGATGTCGAAAGTAATACCGCATGCCGATCAGGAGATCGGCGTTCCCCGAGCGGATGCCTACCCAATGTCGACCAGTCGCACGTTCGCGGCCAACTGTTCGCTACAGAACGTGTTGCCGTTCCGACGGTCGAATAGCTCGGCGGCTGCGTCGGCCTCGTCGCGGAACCATTGTGTCATCGCCTGTGGATCGCTCTTAAGCGGACTGACATCGACCAGCGGATTTGGCGTGTCCAGCAGCGGTGCGCTGAAGGTTGCCAGTTTGTCCGGTAGACGTGGATTCCGAGGAAATTTACCCGCGGCGGCCGCTCGTTCGAGGAAGATCGCTATCCCGTCGTAAATCAGCATTTGCGAATATTGGGTGTTCATATTCGCCGCCATCGTAAGCATTCCGTCGAGGATCTTGGCCCCGCGATCGAAGTCGCCGATTCGTGTAAGATAGAGCAGATGGAGCGGCGCGACTTCGGCCCCGAAGCGACGGCCTTCGATCATGGGCCAACCCTTTTTGTGACACTCCTCGGCCCGGTCCATCCGCCCGAGTCGCATCAGCGGTTTCAGAACGCGTGCGAACGTCAGATGCGGAACTTCGCTACAGCCCATCTGTTCCATCAGCAGCGGGCCGGCCGTCTTCAGCGCCTGTTCGTCGTCGCCCAGATAGATGTAATAGTCGACCTCGGTGTCGATCTCGCAGGCGGCACAATCGGCGAAATTCCCTTCGGGCGACTGCTTCCAGTGAGCGAATTCTTCCTGCGCCACATCGTGCCGTCCCATCGGCAGTGCGATGCCTCGGCGGAGATGATGAACGGGGCGAAGACTTTCGTCGATCGCCTCGAGCCGTCGCTCGTAATCGTCGATCGTCGCTTCGAGTTCCGCAAGCGGCGTGTCGTAATTATTCGCCAGATTCCAGATGTGCCACTTGTACATCCAGAGGACGGTCCACCACTCGAGCCCGTCGTACGTGTCGATCTGCACGAGCAGCCAGTCGAACAGTTCGATCATCATCGCGCTGGTCCCGTCGCTCGTGGCCGCTTCATGCAGTGCGAGCCTAGCGTTGAACTGCGCTTCGACGTTGCCCTGCTTGTCGACGATTTCGACGATTTCCTGCAAAATCGCCATTTTCTCGGGCGAGTTCTCCATTCCATCGGCCTTCTTCTGAAGCCGCTCGAGACGATTTCCGCCGAAGATGTTTTTAAGGAAATTTAGCATCGTTGGTCTCGCTTTTGTCAAGAGTTCCGCGAAAAGAAAGCCGCTCCGTAGCGGGCGTGCCGCCACCGATATTATGGTATCGGATTGCGTGTGAAATGTAAATCAGGCGTTTGGAAAAAGGTGGTATGAATGTGGGTGGCGCTGAAGGGTTAGCGGTCGAGCTTGCTCGACGTGTGGTGTGAACGGGAATCGTCGGACTTGTGCGTGCGTCGAATAAATTCGTCCACCAAAATATCCGAACTCGATAGAAAGGATCAATTCCCCGCATAACCAGTCACAATTCCTATTGGAATCTGGGCAGCGACGGACTATACTGATCGTTAGCAACTTATGGACCACTTTTCAGGTGGGATATGAATATTACGGATTCGGACCTTAGCGCGTACTTGGACGAGGCATTGCCGGCCGAGCAGATGGCTTGGATCGAGCAGTCGCTGCGCGAAGACGAGGAGCTGGCACGACGGTTGGCCGACTTGATCGGGCGACGCGACGCCGGTCTGCATAGCGTCGGAGATATCTGGCGCCGCCGTCGTTTAAGTTGCCCGACCCGCGAGCAGTTGGCCGATTATTTGGCTGGCCGTCTCGATAAGGAGGAGGCCGAGTATATCCGATTCCACCTGACCGTCGTCGGTTGCCAGGTCTGCCAGGCGAATCACGACGACCTGAAGAGCGAGCAGCCAGCCACGCCGACCGATGAAGACGCGGGCCGACGCCGCCACAAGTATTTCCAGTCAAGCGTTGGGTTCTTTCGCGAGGATGAGGAAGAATAATCAATCCAATATAATAACTTTCGTCCCGGATGGGACACATTAGTCGCAAACGCAAGAGGAGTTTCACATGAGTTTTTGTAAGTTTTTCCCGATCACCGTTATTGTTTCCCTGCTGGCTGTCACGATGATGGCGCTGGACATCGTGTTTCAGAAGATGTTCTCATTCAGCTTGGGCGATGATAGTCTTCTGATGCTGCAAACGTTCATCGCGTTTCAGGCCTGGGCGATGTACTTCATGGCCGGCTGTACGATCAAAGATGCCGTCCGAGTATTCTTGGGATATGTCGGTGGTGTGCTTGCGTCGATTGCGATCATCGCGCTGGCCATCAAAGTCTTTTCCGGACTGGGTGCTGCCATGTTCCTCATCCCGGTCTTCATTGTCGTCATTCCGGTTATATGTGCCGAGCGCGTGAAGATGTTCGATTTCGTTCCGGCATGGTTTGTTGGTGCGGGTATCTACTTTGCGACATTCACGCTCTATTCGAAGCTGGCAGAGCTTGCCAAAACGAAAGCCTTACTTGCCATGGAAAAAGCAGGAGCTACGGAATTACCTGCGACTTTTACAGAGCCTACGTTGATGCAGCTTTTCATCTACACGGCCGTCGCCGTTCTGCTGTCCTGCCTCTGGGGTCTGATTTATGGTTGGGTTACTGTCTTCCTGCGAGTGAAGTATGAAGCTGCCGTCAAGACCGAAGACACCGCCGCCGAAGAAGCTGCCGAGTAACGCAGTCGCTTGATTGAAAATTAAACTACACTGCCGCTTGTGGCTTAGCGAAGAATTAAGCCGCGAAGCGGCGGTAGCAGGTAGCTGCGGGCGTAAGTTCGCAGATAAAGTTACCGCAAACACATTTGAGCCGCGAAGTGGTGACAGCAGCCTGGATTTCAGGAATATACTGCTGCCGCTGCTTCGCGGCTCTTGTTGTATAGGGAGCTTCTAAGAGTTCGATATGACTCGAACTCTGCTATATGCCGCCGCTTCGCGGCTAGCGGTGTATGCGATTGGGCGCTTCGATCTCTAGTATTCAAACACCGCTCCGCCGGGACGGGCCCGACGGTGGCGGAAATCGCTTGATCATCTGAAGTTTTCTATTCCACGCTGTAATTTCTTTTCGTAGAAATTACCTCCTTCGTGGGGCTGATCGCTTTTCTTTTCCCAAAATCGCGGTACTTCGAACCTGTGCCGACGAAATCGGGAAACTCTTACGGGCATAACTTTTCAAATCGATCGAATTTTGACAAAACGCTTTTCATCGATCTATGGTTGAGCGGTGAAACTTATCGGCGCTTTTCGGTGCCACTCGACTTGTCCAATATTCGAAGGTTCCACAAAATGACCCGCAATGATTTGGCTGGCTGTTCGATTCTTCTAATCTCATTGATCCTCTGCATGTCGTCCGACGCTGCCGCTCGCGAGATCGTACACGATTCTGAATATTATGTCCTCGCTGCGCAAAACGGCGAACGCTGGGCAGTCGAAGATAAGGAAGTCGAAGCGAGATTGGCCGAACTTCGCGAGAAGTATGGCACGCCGCCGAATATTGTTTATATCCTCTGGGACGATCAGCCGTATCTGTCGGCCGGTTTCCCGGCAATTCAGAAGAACCTCGGTTACGAGACTCCGCGAATCAATAAGCTGGCCGACGAGGGGATCAACTTCCTGCGAATGTATACCGAGCCCGCATGCACGCCCACCCGCGCGGCGTTCCTGACCGGTCGTCACCCTGTCCGAAACGGGATGGGAATGGTCGGCATGCCGCACGAGTGCAGCGGACTGGCGGGCGACGAAGTAACCATCGCCGAAGTCCTCTCCAAGGCCGGGTATGCGACCGGGTTCTTCGGCAAAGGGCATCTGGGCGATATCGAAGAGAGCTATCTGCACAACCAGGGATTCGACGAGGCGTTGTTCACGGGCATGAACCAGATCGTTTCGATTTGGAACGCGCAGGGCGACGCCGTCAATGCGAGTATCGGAATTGCACCTGAGATCCGCCCGGAAGATCCGTATCAGCTCGACCGTCCGGGCCTGTTGCCTACCGGTTGGGTGATGGCCGTCGAAGGTCGCAAAGGCGAACCGGGAAAAGAATGGGGACTGCCCAACGGCGAGTGGTACGACAAGATGGATCCTGAGTGCAAAAAAAGGACGCTCGATTTCATCCGTCGAAATGCAAAAGCGAAGCGACCGTTCTTTGTCTGCTTCTGGCCGAACTGGTTGAACTTGCTTAAGCCCGACTTTAAGAAGATGACCCAATCAGGAGGTAAAGTTGCCGAAGGCTGGTATCGTCTCGATCAGTATATCGGTCAATTAACCGATGAGCTCAAGGAATTAGGGATTGCCGAAAACACGCTCTTTGTCTTCATGGCCGACAATGGACCGATGGTACATAATCCGCCCGCGGGTACGGGAATGACCGACCTGCTTTATCGCGGAGGGAAAGGTGATTTCACCGAGGGCGGTGTGCGCGTGCCCGCCTTCGCTTGGTGGCCCGATACGATTCGGCCCGGACAGAAGTTGGGTGACATTATCCATGTGACCGATCTGTATACGACCTTCGCCCGGATTGGCGGTGCGAAGAAATATATCCCGACCGACCGTGTGATTGACGGTATCGACCAGACGGCGTTGCTTTTAGGTGGCGACACGCACGGGCGACGCGATTACGTATTTATCTACACGGGTGATAAGCTCGGTGCGACGGTGAAGGGTCGATTCAAAAGGCATTGGATCTCTCCGGATCCCGGTGCCGCAACCGGTCTGGGAGCGGCATTTTACGATCTATATCAAGATCCGAGGGAGCAATATCCGGTGCTCGTTCCGCTGATTCACACGCAGGGACAATTCAATCGAATACGTGCGCGACACGAGCTAATGAAGAAAAAATATCCCGATCGCAAGGCGCCGCATGCGATCCCCTGGACGGGCCTATCGAACGCTCGACCTGAGACCGAGGCAATCGGTGACGAAATACGAAGGAATGCGAAAGGCCTTCCCTTTAACGTAGATGATTATCTTGAACATGAAATTCCGGGTAGCAATATCGATCCGGATTTTGGGAAATAACACTTTTTTGTATCAGCGGTCGTGGTCGTTACGGACGGGCGCGGCCCAAAGTCTCTTGTTTTATTAAAGGACCGACATCATGTGGAAAGTTGCGAATTCTCTTATCTCTATCGCATCAAGAATTTTAACCGTCACTCATGTTCGAGCACGAAAGGCACCGACGGAGGACACCGGTCGATCGGACGCATTCTACATGCTTCACGATACACACGACCGGGCGACGATGGGGCGACCTCGAATCGCGAAAATGCTCGAACGCAGTGGGCCGATGGAAAAGACCAAGCAGTAGCTTGTCACGTTACCGCGATCCATAGGATTGCGAGTAAGAGAATCCAGGCGACGGTCGGCACTTGGTAGATCGACCGACGACGGGCCGATAGTGCCAGGTTAATACCTCGCGCGGTTTGTGACAACGCGCCGATAACGATCGCAGCCTGAAAGCCTAATGTCAGGCCGGTCGCGATCATCGCCAGCGCGATTCCGTCGCGGCGCGTGCGTGGCTCGAGCGATGCCATCAATCCGCCGACCAGAAGACCGACGACCGCACCGCCGATTCCGTCGAGCGCGGCGTATGTTGCACCCAGTGTGGTGCCGACATCGACCGGTCCGGCGAGCGACGTGTGTAGTTTTTCCCAAACCGGCAGTGCTCTGAAATCGAGGCCGGGGAAACAGATCGGCAGCAGGAATCCGACGGCAAGGGTGGCGAAATAAAGCCGCGCCGGTATCCTCTCCTTGTCGAAACAGATCAGCGTTGCTGCGGTCAGCGTAACAAGCAGTGCGAAGAGGTAACCGGCCGTCGGGGTCGATCGCCACATCGCCGTCAGCAGTCCGTCGGCGTACGTCGGGGCGAACCAAAGCCCTTCGATGAAGCGAGACCTTAGCTCGAACGTCTGGCCGGGCATTTCGATCAAAAAGATCGCTAGAAATAATAACGCGCACCAGGCTTCGACCAGTGGGTAGCGGATCGAAATCGGTGCGGCGCATGAGCGACATCGGCCGCGAAGAATTATCCAGCTTAGCACGGGGATGTTATCGTACCAGCGGATCGGCTGACTGCAAAGCGGACAGTGCGACGGGGGATGGCTCAGACTTTTTCCGAGTGGCAAGCGATAGACGACGACATTAAGAAAACTACCGAAAATCGACCCGAGTGCCAGGAACCAGAACGAAAGCGGTAGGGCATACATCGAGATCGTATTCACAAAGATCACCGGATCGACCGACGTGGTCGTCTGGCCCAGTATCGAGTAGATAAGTTCGGCCGAAAAGTTCAAGCTCTCGCCTCCGCTAGAAAAGCCAATGCGTAACGATGGCGCTATTATAACCGATCAAGTCGATTCGGCTATAGCGAGATTGTGTGATTTCGGTGAAATGTAGCCAGAATCGCCGCTACTCGGGCAGCGTCGCTTTCCACTGAAGCAGCTTCTGATGCAATCGCCGGACAACTTCCGGATGATCGGCGATGACATTCGTTCGCTCGGCCGGATCGACCGTTATGTCGTACAGCTCGCGGCGCTCGCCCGTCGGATCGGTGAAGTACTTCCACTTTCCGTCGCGAACTGCCAACCCGGGAGCGAGATATTCGCTATTCCCCGCCACGTTGAATCGCCACTCCCAGAAGATCGGGCGCGTCCGATCGCGTGATTTGCCGAGCAACACATCGCTCACGTCTTCCCCGTCGGGAGCCAGGTCCGCGGTCGATTCAACCCCGGCGAGCCGACAAACGGTGGGCAGGAAATCGACCGCCGTTAAGACCGAATCCTCATCGACGCGACCGGCCGGGACGTGCCCGGGCCAACGGACGATACAACTCGTTCGCACACCACCTTCGTAGATTCCCCGCTTTCGTGCACGCAGCGGACCGGGCGAACCGAGTCCCGCGTTGCGTGCGTTTTTGATCTCGTAATCTTCGGGACCGTTGTCGCTCGTAAAGAAGATAAGCGTATTGTCAGCCAGCCCCATTTTATCCAACTCGTCGAGCAATCGGCCGATCGCTCGATCCATGCCCGTGACGGCTGCGCAATACGTTTTCAGTTGCGACTGCAGATCAGGAGCGTCGGCGGCGTAATCTCGCATCCATCCTTTAAAGACGTTCGGATCGGCGACTAAATCGTCATACACGGCCAACTCCTCGGGAGTCGGTTTCAGCGTTGCATGGGGCACGAGCGTCCAAAGGTTGACGAAGAACGGCTGGTCGCGATTTTCGCGAATGAATCGAAGCGTCTCGTCGACGAATAGATCGGTCGAATGCGCGCGGAAGTAAGGATCGCCTTTTTGTTCGTCGAACTGTGGACCCGGACCGGTTGCGACTCGCGAATCATCAATGCCGTACTCGGTCGGAACCGGGATATTTTCGACGCCAGGCAGTCCCGTGCTAAGGTGCCACTTTCCGAAATGTCCCGTCGCGTAACCGGCCTTTTGCAGCAGATCGGTTACCATCGTCACGTCCGCGTCGAGCCAGTCAGGCATACCGCGGGCGACGTTTTGTTCGTGACGCGCGAAATGCCCGTGCACGTGATGTCGGGCCGGATAATGTCCCGTCATAAACGCCGTCCGACTGGGCGAACAAACCGGATTGTTGACATAAAACTGTTTGAAGATCGTACCGTCGGACGCCATGCGATCGAGTGCAGGCGTCTTCATCAAGGGATGCCCGAAGCATGCCGGATCGCCCCAACCGAGGTCGTCGGTCAAGATGAAAATAATATTGGGCCTGGGCGCATCTTCGGCCCGTACGTCGGCGATCTGAATCATTCCGATCAAAAGAAATATCGCGCACGGAACGAAATAACGCATGGTGAATTCCTAAATGAATATTCTTTGTTTTTGCGACACTGCAGGCTAAAGAAGTAACCTCCCGCCACCGTCGGGCTTGTCCCGGCGTACTGGAGTGGGTGCCATCGTTGCTAGTTTCCAAAGTTCGCCCCGCCGGGATCAACCCAACGGACGCGGGATGCAAGAACTTTGCTATTCCGATTTGTCAAAACGTAACCGCAAGTCAACACTGCCTGCTGACGATTGACTACGATCCTTCCGACTCGACGTACTTCTTATATGCGGCGTCGATCTGGTCGACCGATAGTTCCGACTTGTGAATGTAGATGCGGTAACGCAGCACGACCGGTTTGCCCGGTTCGATCGTCGCCTTCTTGGTGCCCGGCCAACCGCAGCACTGCGGGCCGTAGCATCGCGTCAGCCATGTCGGTGGGTAATCGGGATGAGATTTCGAAACGAATACGGTCGCACCGCTGCGCGTATCCATGCCTTCGAATTTCTTTGCGAAGTCGACCCAAGGCAGTGGCGTGTTGAGCAGGTCGCCCGTGGTTGCGATCCCGTTGCTTTCGTATTTGATTTCGCCGCGTGGTGTGCGAACGATCTGATCTCGCGATGGAACGCCGGCGAAACGCATCGTCAGTCCGCCAT
>Ga0180430_10003104_pt1 | contig 14485 bp, 15 predicted proteins | sample SS_ome_9_FD_132999 | JGI IMG/M metagenome (GOLD analysis project Ga0180430, IMG submission 132999) | Hypersaline lake sediment archaeal communities from the Salton Sea, California, USA - SS_1_S_2 metaG | ecosystem: Environmental > Aquatic > Non-marine Saline and Alkaline > Hypersaline >... | reverse complement strand
TGTATTGCCATGGACGCCCACATCGACACGGTCGACGTGGGGCGTCCGGACCTGTGGGATCATCCACCGTTCGGCGGTGTGATCGATGACACGTGGGTGCATGGACGTGGAGCATCGGATCAGAAGAGCGGCATGGCCTCGATGGTCTATGGGATGAAGATTCTCAAGGATCTCGAGCTTCTGGACGACTTCACCGTCTATGTTGTGGGATCGGTCCTCGAGGAGGACTGCGACGGGCTTTGCTGGCGCTACCTGATTGAGGAGCACGGGCTGAAGCCGGATTTCGCGGTGATCACCGAACCGACGAGTTTGCGGATCAATCGCGGGCAGAAAGGAAGGATCGAGTTTCAGATCCGGACGCACGGACGCTCGGCGCATGCCAGTGCCCCGGAAAGGGGAGACAACGCCGTCTACGCGATGGCCAAGTTGGTGAGCGAAATCGAGCAGCTGAACGACCGGCTGAAGGTTGATGCGTTCCTTGGCAAGGGAACGATCGTGGTCTCGGAGATCACATCGATTTCGCCATCGGTCAACGCGGTTCCCGACCATTGTGCCGTGCACATCGATCGCCGTCTCACTGCAGGAGAGACTCGGGAGACCTCCATGGCGGAGATCCGTGAGCTCTGCGAGCGAATCGGTGTGGATGCCGAGATCGTGGAGCTGTCCTACGAGCGAACCAGCTACACCGGGACCCGATACGCCGCAGAGAAGTACTTCCCGACGTGGGTTCTCGAAGAGGAGGATCCGGTGGTCCAGGCTGCGGTCGAGACGCACCGCGAGGTCTTCGGCCGAAACGCCGACGTATCCCACTGGGATTTCAGCACCAACGGAACGGTGATCACTGGAGTCTACGGAATCCCGGCGGTTGGATTCGGGCCGGGCGACGAGAAGTACGCTCACGCCCCGAACGAGAGAGTTGCCATCGATCACCTGATTGCTGCGGCGGCATTCTACGCCGCATTCCCGAGCATCGCGTGCAAGACGCTGGCTCGGACGTAAAGGAGCACAACGCCATGCCTTATCTGTTTCGACGAAGAGACTTCATCACCACGCAGGATTTCGAGAAGGAAGAGATTGACATCATGCTGGATCTGGCGCGCGAACTGAAGATCAAGTTCGCGCATGACGAGCCGACGCCGTGGCTACCGTACAAGACGTTGTTCATGCTGTTCTTCGATGCATCGACGCGGACACGCAACTCGATCGAGGCCGGCATCACACAACTCGGCGGTCACGCGCACTTCCTGGCGCCCGACACCCTTCAGCTGTCCCATGGCGAGACCGTCGCCGACACGGCCAAGGTTCTCAGCCGATACGGCCATGCCATCGCCATCCGGGCGTGCAAGCACGGAGAGGGAAACCAGTACATCCAGGCCATCGCCGATGCGGCCGATGTTCCGGTGCTCAACCTCCAGGACGACGTCTACCATCCGATGCAGGTTCTCGCGGATCTGATGACGATCGAGGAGCGATTCGGTAAGGACATCCGCGATCTCAAGGTTGGCGTGAGCTGGGCCTATGCGGATACGCATCTCAAGCCCCTGTCGGTGCCGCAATCGCAGATGCTCCTCTTCTCGAAGTTCGGATTGGATATCACGTTGGCCTATCCGGAAGGCTTCGACCTGATGCCGGAGGTCATGTCAACGGCACAGGATAACGCCGAACGGTATGGGTCGAAGATCACCGTTTCTCATAGTATGGAAGACGCGTTCGAAGATGCCGATGTCATCATCGCCAAGAACTGGGGTGGCTTCTGTGCCGCAGACAGTGAGCAGGGAGTCGCCGAGGCCATGGCGCGACATACGGATTGGATCTGTGATGAGGAGAAGATGCGCCTCACGCGGAAGCGCTCGATCTACATGCACGCGCTTCCTGCCGATCGCGGCAAAGAGGTCACCAACGGAGTGATCGACGGGACCCACTCCGTTGTCTACGACGAGGCCGCCAATCGCCTTCATACGGCGAAGGCGGTCATGGCACTGTCCATGGGCGGTCGCTAGAGAGCGGCCCAAAGGAGGTACGATGAGCTGGTTCGATCTGGCAGGGCGGAACCTGATCAGTGAGGTCGACTGGACGCGGGAAGAGTACGACATCGCGATGAAGGTCACCGATCAATTGAAGGGGGCCTACTACAGTCGTAAGCCCCATCACACATTGCAGGACAAGACCTTCGCCATGCTGTTCTTTGCCGGGTCCACGCGGACCCGCATGTCGTTCGAGACGGGAATGACCCAGCTCGGCGGCCACGCCCAGTTCCTCAATCCTTCGACCATGCGGATGTCTTTGGAAGACAAGCCGGGAGCCGGCGAGACGGTCAAGGACACAGCCAAGGCGATGGCTCGATTCTGCGATGGGATCGGCATCCGTTTGCTGGATGACTCGATTGACCACTATGGATTCGGCGATGAGGTGATGCGCAAGTTCGGCGAGCATGCCGAAGTCCCGGTGATCAACATGGCGTCCGACATCAACCACCCCTGTCAATCGCTGACCGACATCTACACCATGCACGAGAAGCTCGAGGGCAACGTGCGTGGGAAGAAGATCGTCGTGATGTGGGCCTACACGCCATGGATTCGAGGTCTCTGCTCCGTTCAGGGAACAGCGCTCATTTCCGCGATGTATGGGATGGATGTGGTGGTGGCCCATCCGCCGGAGTATGGCATGGATCCAAACGTCATGCAGCAGTGCCGGGACCTCGCTGCTGCGTCGGATGGGCAGTTCACCATCGAGCATGATCTCGACAAGGCGTTGGAAGGTGCGACCGTGGTCTTCCCGCGCAACTGGTTCACCATGGATCGGTACCAGCTTGGCAAGGAGAAGGAGCACGAGATCGCACTGAAGTACAAGGATTGGTGCTACACCGCCGAGAAGCAGGCGTTGGCCGATCCGGGCCACCTTCTCCAATGCATGCCGGTGGATCGAGGACATGAGGCCATGCCTGACGTTTGTGACAACGAGCTCTCCTGGATCTATGATCAGGCGGAGAACCGACTGCACACGCAGAAGGCGATCATGACCTTGACCATGGGAGGACGCCTGTAGTGAGCACAGACGGCAACAAGACCCTGATTGGCGCCCCGGTTCGCAGATCGGACGCGCTGGACAAGGTGCGGGGAAGCGCGAGGTACGTGGATGACCTCGCCTTCCCCGGGATGCTGCACGCAATCGTCGTGAGAAGCCCCCATCCGCATGCCGGGATTCACGGCATCGACGGATCCGGAGCCTTCGATGCCGGTGCCGATGTTGTCGTGACGGCTGAGGATGTTCCTTCGGAGAACGTCGTTCATGTGATCTATGACGATCAGCCGGCTCTTGCCCGAGACACCGTCCGCTACGTCGGGGAGCCGGTCGCGGTCGTTGCTGCCGGATCGCGTCGCGTGGCAGCCGCGGCAGCCGAACGGATCGTCGTGGAGTACGAACCACTCCCTTTCGTCGATGATGCAGCGGCGGCTCTTCAGCCGGAAGCTCCCTTGGTTGCAGCTCCTGGTGGCGCTGAAGGCGGCGGGAACCTCTTCAACGAGATGGTTCTCGATCGTGGAGACGCCGCGTCCGCGATGGCGGATGCCGACGTGGTCATCGAAGCGGAGTACGAGACCGGCTACCAGGAGCATGCCTACATCGAGCCGCAGGGTGCCATCGCTGTGCCCGAGGAGCAAGGGGGACTGGCGATCTATGCGTCGATGCAGTGTCCCTTCTACGTGCAGGCGGCGGTCGCACGGGTCCTTGGGCTTCCCATGTCGAAGATCCGCGTGATTCAGACGATGACCGGAGGAGCCTTCGGAGGGAAGGAAGATGTCCCGAGTCTTGTGGCCGCGCTCGCCAGCATCGCTGCCTGGAAAGCCAGGCGTCCAGTGAAACTGGTCTACGGACGAGCCGAGGATGTCCTAACCACGAGCAAGCGGCATCCATCTCATGTTCGGTATCGAACCGGGGCCAAGGCCGACGGAACCATCGTGGCGATCGACGTGGAGATCATCTTGAACGCTGGCGCGTACCAGACGCTGTCGTCTGCGGTCCTCTGGCGGAGTCTCATGACGGTCGGAGGACCGTATCGTGTGCCGAACGCCCGCGTGGTGGCGAAGTCCGTGGCAACCCACACCGTGCCGAACGGCGCGTTTCGCGGGTTCGGAAGCCCGCAGGTCATCTTCCCTCACGAGTCGCAGATGGACCGCGTGGCAGAGGCTCTTGGGCTTGATCGCCTGGAGATCCGACGGCGGAATCTCCTGAAGGTGGGAGACGAGACCGCCACAGCACATCGGCTCCCCGAGAGCGTCGGGGCGATGGAAACCCTCGATCGAGCAGCTGAGTTGAGCGAGTGGCCGAAGCATCTGGCGCGGGTCAACGCCTTCAATCAGACACACGAAGAGCGAAAGCGTGGTATCGGTGTGGCGTGTGTGATCTACGGCGTGGGCCTCGGCGGCAAGGCGCCGTTTCTCGACAAGGCGGGCGCCACGATGAAGCTGGAGGCGGATGGCTCGATCTCGATGGCTGTCGGAACAGTGGAGATGGGGCAGGGCTTGGTGACATCGCTGACTCAGATCGCGTCGGAGGCGCTCGGAGTTCCGTGCGAGCGGATCCATCTCTCTCCGGTAGACACGTCACGCGTGCCCGACAGCGGCCCCACGGTCGCCTCTCGCGGAACGATGATGAGCGGGATGGCGATTCTCGACGCTGCACAGCGTCTGCGGAAACGGATTGAGGACGTGGCAGGCGTTCTGGAGATCGATGCCTCTGAGATCGACGCGCGGATGCCGGAGATTGCCAGGGGATTCTGGATGAACAATCTGGATCCAGCGGTCGAAGGGTGGGCAAAGACGGAGCCTGTCTCCTGGGATCCGGAGACGGGTCTTGGGGATGCGTATCCGGTCTATGCCTATGCGACACACATCTGCGAGGTGGAGACCGACTGTGCAACCGGCGAATCTCGCGTTGTGGACTACGTAGCCGTCCATGACTCCGGACGAATCCTCAATTGTCAGCTGGCCGCCGGGCAAGTCGAAGGTGGAGCCGTTCAAGGCATCGGTTTCGCACTGATGGAGGAGATCCCTGTTCAAGACGGACACCTGGTGGTCAACGGACTTACCACCTACCGGATCCCGACGATTCGAGATGTGGCGGATGAGATCAAGGTTGATTTCGTCGAAGCAGCGTTCTCGGCCGGGCCGTTCGGTGCCAAAGGCATCGGCGAGGTGCCTCTCATGGCGTCTCATGCGGCCACGGCGCGCGCCGTCGCCCATGCGCTGGGCGCTGAACCGACGTCGTATCCATTGTCCCCGCCCTACACGCGGGAGTTGGTCAACCATGGATAGCGGGCGCTTGTGAGCTTGTGAATCGGGCAAGAAGAGAGGGGAGGCCTGTGGCCTCCCCCTTCTCGATTCATGGCTACTGCTGACTAGAGTCCCAGCATGATGAACAGTGCGCCCCAATCAACGTCACCCTCCGTGACGCCTTCCAGCGACGTAATGCCGAGCATGCCGATGATCGTGTTGAAGAAGTTGGTGATGCCTTCCGCCGGAGCGGCAAGGATGATCGGCATCAGCGAGTCAGCCAGCGACATGCCGAGCGACTCGGACAATCCTGCGAGGTATTCCTCATTGTCGAGGAAGAACTGGTCGAAGGCCGCCTGGAGTGCCGCCGGGTTCGCCTCGCGAACCTTGACGATGCCGATTCCCAGGAGCTCGCCGAGTTTCTCGACCGTCGTGAAGTACGGAGTCCCAACAGCGCGCTCTCCATCCAGCCAGACAACGTACGTCGGCACAGCGTCCGCTGGCTCCCAGTCGAGCACCAAGGTTCCGCCGGCCACCAGTTCACCGGCCGCGAAATCGAAGACCGAGCCTGTCGACGGGCTGACCGCCATCAGGTAGCCACCGAACTCGATTTTTGAGGTGATTGTCACTTCCTGATCGAATTCAATGTGGATTCCGGTGACATCGGTTCCGGTGATGTTGTTGAACATCCAGCTTGCAGACGTTCCGTAGTAGTAGGGGACGAACAGGTCCGTCGCAAGACCCGTCACTGCAAGCGCTGCCACCATCAGTCCGGCCAACAGAAGAGCTTTCTTTCCTCGAATCATGTATGCCTCCTTGCAGACGTATTCTCGTGCATTCTATCGGCACGGCTGGAGCGAGACAATCGGCGGGTGTGGCGCCCGGCGTGCCTACGGCCGGTGCAGTGAGAGGATGGCCTCTCCAAGAGCCAAGTCCTCGGGCCGTGTTAGCTTGATGTTGAGGGGAGAACCGGTGACCCACCGGACCGGATGCCCAGCGGCCAGAATCGCTGCTGCATCATCCGGGAGATCCGCTTCGACTTCTGCAAGGGTTTGGAGGAGGAGATCGCGGGAGAACCCTTGTGGGGTTTGCATCTTCAGGAGCCCTTGGCGATCGATGACATCCGGGTGAAGCGTGTCGCCGGACGCGTGCCGTAGAGAGTCGACCTCCGGCACCGTAGGCACGGCGGCACCGTGGACGCCGGCGGCATCGATGACGCGGTCGATGAGCGATACATCGACGAAAGGACGCGCGCCATCGTGGATCAGAACAAGCTCTCTCTGTGCTGCCAGAATGCCCGCCATGGCCGAGTCGCGTCGCCGCGCACCGCCGTTGACGTACCTCACGGGAACGCGCAGGCCTCCCGATGCTTCGCGGGCTTCGCCATGTTCGGACCTAGCCACCACGAGAACGATCTCATCGATCCTTCGACACGCCGAAAGGGACTCCAGTGTGTGACCGAGGACCGTCTTCTCACCGAGGCGCAGGTAGACCTTGTTGCCTTCCGCTCCCATGCGGCGCCCGCGGCCGGCGGCGAGAACCACCGCGCTGACACACATGGCCTATTCCGCGGTCTCGGTGATTTTGACGAGGCGTTCGCCCGCCGGATCGATGGAGTAGATCTCCCAGGTGCCGGTCCGGTTGGAGTTGAAGTAGATGCGATTGTCGATGCCCCAATCCGGATTGATGTCGTCTCCCGCGTCGGTGGTCAATCTCGTTTTGGTGCGGGTTTCGAGGTCCAGCACATAGATGTCCGCGTTCTTCTCGAAAATGGAGGCAAAGGCAATCTGCGAGCCGTCCGGAGACCACACCGGAGACCAGTCTTCGGCTTCGTCGCTTGTCAACTGCTCCGTTTCGTTCGTCTCCAGATGCAGAATGAACAGCTCGAGCGTCTCGTTGACCGGTGACTCGTAGACCAGTCGCGAGCCGTCGGGGCTCATATCAGGTTCCCAATTGGTGTACTTCACATCATTGCCGCCGAAGAATGAGCACCCGGCCAGCAGAAACAGGAGTGCGGCGAGCATCGCTCCGCGAAGCGTTCGTTTCATTATGTCTCCTTCCGTGCAGGGCCGTGGGAACGATCGGAAAGCGGAGATCATCCTCGTGGCCCGGACCACATTCCGTAGGTCCTCTACGGACTATACCGGGCAGCGGTGGGGAGGGCCAGTCCAACGGGCGACTCCCGGGCACGTCATCCGGTCGCTGGCGCAAGCGCGTAAACGGCCATCCCTAGTGGCGTTGTCTTGATTTCGCCAGATGCATTCGCTATGGTATGAACTCAAGAGCGGATTCCAAACAGCTGCACACGATGGGGGGGACCAGACTGGCTGCCGAGTGGACGATCCGCGAGGTTCTCAATTGGACCCGTGGGTATTTCGAGACCGCTGGAATCGTTCAGCCTCGACTTGAGGCTGAGATCCTCTTGGCGCATGCACTGGATGTCGATCGACTTCACCTGTATCTAGCGCCTGACAAACCCCTCACCGAGGCCGAGCGCTCCACGTATCGCAGCATCATCAAGAGACGGCACGAGGGCGTTCCCCTTCAGCATCTCATCGGCGAAGTCTCCTTCTTTGGCTTGCGATTCAAGGTCAACCGCAACGCGTTGGTTCCGCGTCCCGAGACGGAAGAGCTGCTGGATCGCGTGCTGCGCATGGTCCCGAGGGAGAAACCAGTGCGCTGTTTGGATCTGGGAACCGGGTCCGGCGTTCTTGCCGTCTGCCTGGCGAGGTATCTTCCGCATGCCGATGTGACGGCCGTCGATGTCTCCGCCGAGGCGTTGGCGCTCGCCAAGGAGAATGCCGCGCTCAATGCGACGAATGACCGAGTACGCTTCATCCGAAGCGACTGGCTTGCGGAGGTTGACGGCCAGTTTGACTTCATCGTATCGAATCCGCCATACATTGATCGAGATGAGATTCCTGACCTTCCGACGGAGGTCAAGGACCACGAGCCGATGCGGGCTTTAGATGGAGGATCTGGTGGCACGGAGCAGATCGCCGGGTTGTTGTCCGGGGTACGGGATGCGTTGGTTTCCGGTGGCTACTTGCTGCTGGAGATCGGCCACGATCAGGGGGACCGGGTGAGAGAGCTCATGTTGGGGGTAGGTTTGACGGGCGTCACCGTTGAGACGGATCTTGCCGGGAAAGAGCGCTTTGCGGTGGGACAATGTCCGTGATGGTGCAGGTATCCGAGCTGCACTTCTCGACAGAGGATGGAATCAAGGTTCTGGAAGACGTCCATCTGCACGTGGAGCGAGGCGAGATGATCTTTCTGCTGGGCCCCGCGGCGTCCGGGAAGACACTCCTGTTCGGCCTTCTTGGGGCGCAGATTCCTCCCCAGCACGGCCAGATCCTGGTCCACGGGCGCAACATCACGCGCTTGGGGCGCGATCGCATTCTCGACCTTCAGCGTCGCATCGGGTTTCTCCCACAGGGATTCCAGCCACTCCGGCGTAGCGTCTTGGAGAATGTGCTCTTCAAGCTCAGAGCTCTGGGAGATTTCAGAGAACAGGCCGAGGAGAAGGCAATGCTCTCCTTGGAGCGTGTGGGCTTGCTCAAAGAGCAGTCCACCGACGCAACCGATCTTGCGTCGATCGACCGTGTGCGACTGGGATTGGCGTTGGCTACATGCAACGACCCTCTCCTTCTCTTGCTGGACGATCTCTTTGCGGGGCTGGATGCCAGCGAGCAAGAGGAGATCTGTCGCTTGCTCGAGCAAATGCACATCGGCAACAAGACGATTCTCTGCGCGGCGCGCGCGCCGTTGCCGCTCTGTGCGCATCGGTATCCGTTGGTCCGCATCGAGGATGGGGCGGTGAGAGCATCATGACGACCTTCCTGTTCCTGTTTCGAGAGCTGCTGGGTGCGGTCCGGGCGCGAAGCGCCGGGTTCCTTCTGCTGACGTGTCTGCTGGTGGCTGTCTTTCTTGGCTCGTTCGCTTCCCTGTTTCTGTTTGTGTCTCCCGAGGCTCAGGATCCTGCGGATCTCAGCCCTAGCGAAGTTCGCCTGTGGCTATCCCCGCGTCTGACCACCTCGGCGATCGATGCGCTGTACTACGGGCTTCAAGTCCGAGACGACGTGTCGGAGATCCGATATCAGTTCGAACAGCAAGCCGGCGGAACCGGGGCGCGCGGGTTGTTTATCGTTACGGTGCCTGGGACGGCCGACGTGGCCGGATTCGCGGCTGCCGCCATGAGGATGGACGGTGTCGACGAGGTCGAGACGCTTGCCGAGGAGGACACAGTGCGGCCCCTTTCCCTTGCGGCATCGATTCGGATTGGGCTGCTGCTGGGGCTGACACTGAGTGCCGCACTGAGTCTGATCGCCGGGCGGATGGGCTTCCGCAGGCTTCTCGAGGACTTCGCCAACGAGATCCGCTTGCTCCGGTTGTCGGGAATCCCTCAGCGGGCGATCAGTCCTCCCGTGGTTGCTCTGGGGGCGATGCTCGGCATGCTGGCTGGGCTGCTGATCGCTGCCGGCATCGCCTTGCTGCACCTGACGGTCAGTCCCACCTCCGCGTTTGCTGCGGTCGGTCTCGTCGAGGTTGGTCGTGTGGCCGGAATCCTGGTGGTCGACTTCCTGCTCGGTGCGACGATGGGGAGCCTGATCGGCCTGCTGGGAGCCAGCTTTCTCGGCCGACCCGTCTTCAGCCCACTTCCCTAGCACGCGGTTGATCTTCATCTCGTCCTGGCAGCTCTGGTGAAGCCGCTGAGCTTGTCAAGCGGAGAGGTATTCACAAGCGTTTCACCACGAAGGACATGGAGAACCCGCCGGGATAAGGATGGCGGGTTCTTGAAGCAACTCGCATCGGTCATTTCAGCGAGTTGCCGGAGATCATGAAGGAGAAGCTCAGAGACCTGGAGTCTCCGTTTGTCTTCTTCTCTGTTCTTCATGCTCTTCATGGTCAAAGGCTTCTGACCTTGGTGTTCACTGCGTCTCTGCGGGAAGCGAGGCAACAGCTACTCATCACGAAGGGCATGGAGGACACGCCTGCTAACTCTCTGAGTCGTCCGGATCGCCATCCGGCGTCACAGCGTGTTCCTTCATGACGCGGATGCCGCGTTGCGCCAGGTAGTACAGGCCGCCTCCTACCCACATGGCCTCGGCGAACTTGTAGATCAGTGAGTAGGCCACCGCTCCGTGGCTGGTGACGCCGGAATGGACGAGATGGAAGATGCCGATCAACGCCGCTTCTCCGGTTCCCAGACCTCCGGGCGTGATCCAGAGGAAGAACGACAGCATGATGTTGAACACGAACAGCAGGCTCAGTTGCGGGAAGGTAAAGGTGATGCCGGCTGAGAAGAAGAAGAAGACCTGCGGGCGCATGTAGATGAAGAACGTGGCAAGCGTCTGCACCAGAAAGGCGAGCAGCGTGGCTCGCCAGTGTTCGGTAAACGCGCGGTAGATCTCGTCTTCCGTTTCCGAGACCTTGTCCGCGGCTCGCTCGAGGCCGGCCTTCCATCGGCGAAGCAGTCGAGGAAGAAGACGAATGGCTCGACTGATCCACTTCCGGTTCCACGCGAAGTTGATCAGGCCGACGAGGATCCAGAAGGTGATGAAGGCTACACCGGCGACCAAGATGCGCTTCTCGGACCACGCGATGGTTGGAGAACTGATGGCATAGAAGCTCCCCATCAGAATGAAGGTGATCATCGAGAGCCCGCCGAGGAATCGCTCCACGATGATCGTAGCGAACACCCGAGTGGCCGGAGCACGCTCCTTGTCTGAGACGAGCAGCGCACGAACCGGCTCGCCACCGAAGTAGAGGGTCGGGGTCAGGTAGCTGACCGCGTAGCCGCTCAGCCGGGCGCCGATGATACGTCGCAAGGGCAGACGGATGCCGTACGACCGGAGGATGATCCACCAACAAATCACCCAGGCGACCATGGCGAGGATCACCGTGCCCAACACCGCTGCGATGCCTCCGACGCCCAACGCAGACATCTCGCGGAAGACGGCTCGCCATCCAACGAAGTAGAACACCGCTCCCAGGATGACCACTCCGATGGCGATGCTCAGCAAGACGTTCAACCAGGGTCTGCGTTTCCGTCGCATGCGGGAGTCTATCATGCCGGATCGGACGCGTTCAAGGACGCCGGGTCCGAAGCGACCTCGAACGCGATACGCAGTGCTTCATCCACCGTCGCACGCCGTATGTCTGCGCGGTCGCCGGAAAGGCTCAGGGTGCGATGGATGACTCGCTCTCTCGTGGCCACCGAGACGAAAACCAAGCCCACCGGTTTCTCCGGTGTCCCACCCTCCGGACCGGCGATTCCCGTGATGCTCACCGCCAGATCCGTGTCGAATCGCGAACGACACGCCATGGCCATCCGATCGGCGGTGGCGGCACTCACGGCACCGTGTTCGCAGATGACCTGACCTGGGACGTCGAGCAACGCCTGTTTCACACGATTGGCGTAGGCCACGATTGATCCGACGAAGTAGGCGGAAGACCCGGGCCGGTCGGTCAGGCGATGGGCCAGGCCGCCTCCCGTGCACGACTCCGCGGTGGAGATCGTCCACCCCTTCGCGATCAGTTCGACTGCGAGCCGGTTCGTCAGGTCGCACCCTTGTTCGTGATCAGTTCCCGTGTTCATCGCTCGACTCCCTTCGTCCATCGCATCGCGCCGCCAGCGGACAGCTGTTGCAGGCAGGCCGCTTCGGCCGGCAGATCTCCCGGCCGAGCCGAATCATGTCCAAATGAAGTCGCCGCATCAACCCGGTGTCCGCGGGAAGCCACTCGTTGACGAGCGCATGGGGATCATCGGAGCGGCGGATCAGGCCGAGCCGAATCAGGATTCGCCGGATGTGCGTATCGACGGGGAAGAAGGGCTTGTCGAATGCGAAGAGGAGGACGATGCCCGCTGTCTTCGGTCCCACTCCGGGGCTTTCGAGCAGCCACCGAAGGGCGTCGGCAAGAGGGAGCGCGGCGAGATGAGACAGATCGAGACCGTCCCGCTCCTCGAAGATCCGCCGGAGCACCGCCTGAATGCTCCGCGCCTTCTGCTGATGGAGTCCGCCGACGCGAATCGACGCGGCGATGTCCGCGATCGGAGCTGTTCTCACGGCGTCGAGATTGCCGAAGCGTTCGATGAGCGAGGCGAACGCACGGTCACGGTTCGTGTCGGTTGTGTTCTGAGAGAGGATCGTCAGTACCAGGGTCTCGAGCGGATCGTCGAGTCGATCCGCCGTTCGGCCGAAGTGGGAACTCAGTTCGTCTGCTGCCCAGAGAAGAATCGACGTGGCTTCCATTGTTGGCGAGAATAGGGCAGGTCGGGCTTCTGCGCAAACCGTGTTCTGCAAGCGGATCGATCCGGCGTCCGAAGGAGGAGAGATGGTGATTCGAGCAAGGCATGGAGAGGATGAGGTCGTGCGGCTGATGGATGGGGCGGACGTGAGCGGGTCGCTCGTCGACCTGGGAAACGAACCGGCGCTCGTCACCTGCGGCGTCGGCATGGTGCGTAGCGCGCGGCTTGCCTATTGGAACGGCTCCTCCTACGAGGAGCACGAGGTCGATGAACCGTGCGAGCTGGTGAGCCTGCAGGGGAATCTCGGGCACACGGCGGATGGCACAACGATCGCCTATTGCCACGCGTGCCTCGCGAAGCGCGATGGGACCTTGGTTGGCGGTCACCTGGTCTCGGCGGTGGCGCACAACACCGTGGAGATCGGGATTCGCTGGCTCGGCGCGATCAAGCTGGTCCGGAAGCCGGAGAACACCGGCTTGGTGGGGCTGTATCCGGCTAGCTGAAGCAACCCGCGGATTGCAGGCCGTTCAGGAACGCTTGGCCGTCGGTTCGCGGCCGACAGTCGCGTTGGATCTCGGTGATGCGAAGAAGCTCATCACCGCAGGCGATCAGAAGCTCGCCAGCGGTCCGTGGTCCGATCTCTCCGGGGCTGAGATGTCCTCGCTCGATTCCGGTGCGTTCCGATCGGTACAGCTTGATTCGCTCCTCGCCGAGCAACGCCCAGGCGCCCGGCCAAGGGTTCGATCCGCGGATGAGATTGTGAACCTGCTGAGCACTGGCGGTCCACGTGATGCGGCCGTGCTCGCGTCTGAGCAATGGAGCGCGGGAGATCCCCTCTGTGGGTTGTGGAGTGGCTTCCAGGGTTCCGCGCTCCAGGCCGTCCAGGGTCTCCAGGATGGCCTCGGCACCGAGAACGGCAAGTCGGGGCTCCAGTTCGCCCGCCGTCTCGTCCGGTCCGATCTCGAGTTGCCTGTGAAGGATCTCCGGCCCGCTGTCCATGCCCACATCGATTCGGAAGGTGGTGACGCCGGTCACGGTCTCACCGTGGATCAGAGCCCAGTTGACCGGGGCAGCGCCCCGGTAGGCCGGCAACAGCGAGGCATGGATGTTGATCGCGCCCCAGGGAGCAAGATCGAATACGTCTGACTTGAGGAACTGTCCGTAGGACGCGACGACCAGTATCTGTGGGTCGACGGCGCGGAGCGAATCGAGTGCATCGGGCGCGTTGATCCTCTCCGGTTGGATCACGCGGAGTCCCAGCTCCTGGGCCAGCAACTTGACCGGTGAGGCACGTAGCGTGCCGCGCCGTCCTGCAGGGCGGTCCGGTTGGGTCGCCACCAAGCGGACGTCATGGTGCTCAGCCAGACACCGCAGCGCAGGGCACGCAAAGCTCGACGTTCCAAGGAAGGCGAGTCTCACGAATCCTCCCGAAGGCGAGCGTACTCCTTGAGGAGGCTTCGTCGCTTCGCCGGACCGAGGCGATCGACAAAGAGCTTCCCGTTCAGGTGATCCATTTCGTGCTGCATGGCGCGCGCCAGCAACCCCTGACCGGTGAGTGTCACCGTCTCTCCTTCAAGCGTGGTTCCAGAGAGGGTGGCCTCGGTGCTGCGCTCCACGGATGAGTTGACGCCCGGCACACTCAGGCATCCTTCGACGACTTGCTCGGTTTCGTCAGAGGTGCTCAGGAGTTCGGGATTGATGAGGATATGGAAATCGCCATCCACATCGAGAACGATAATCCGCTTCGAGATGCCGATCTGAGGGGCTGCAAGGCCCACGCCTTCGGCGCGGATCATCTCTTCGACCATCCGCGCACAGATCGCTCGGATCTCGTCATCGATCTCCTCGACGGTTTCTGCCGGCCGACGCAACACAGGGTCGCCGAATGTGCGGATCGTCATGCTCCCTCCTTGCACCGCGATTCGCCGCATTATAAAGTAGCTCTCGATATGCCACAAGAGAACAG
>Ga0180430_10003103_pt1 | contig 14485 bp, 7 predicted proteins | sample SS_ome_9_FD_132999 | JGI IMG/M metagenome (GOLD analysis project Ga0180430, IMG submission 132999) | Hypersaline lake sediment archaeal communities from the Salton Sea, California, USA - SS_1_S_2 metaG | ecosystem: Environmental > Aquatic > Non-marine Saline and Alkaline > Hypersaline > Sediment... | reverse complement strand
TCAACCATTCTGGCCCGGCCCTGGTCATCAAGATGGGTTAAAGGCATTGGATTTTCCTGTTATAGTTAGTTGGGTTAGTTGGTTAGTTAGTTGGATAAAACGTCCAACCAACCAACCACAGGATTATAGCAAAGTTGTATAGCGGAAGCAATGTTTGCCGTGAGTCTCTCAGTTTGCAGTTTAGCGCTACTCTGGTAAACTAACCCCAAATCCTGCATCCCAAATCGCACATTCCACATCCCATATTCACTGGTAAGGAGAGACCCTTGTCTGAACTGATTTTACTCAAACTGGGCGGCTCGGTCATAACCGATAAAAACCAGCCCTTTACCGCCCACCTGGAGGTAATAGACCGCCTGGCGGCTGAAATCAAAAATGCCCTGGATGACCGGGGCGATGATTTGCAATTGATCCTGGGCCACGGCGCCGGCTCCTTTGGCCACGAAGTGGCGGCCAAATACCAGACCCACCAGGGCGCGGTCCGGCCCGATAGCTGGCTTGGATTTGCCGAGGTGGCCGCGGCGGCTGCCGAACTGAATCACATCGTCATGCGCGCTTTGCAAAAGGCCGGCGTACCGGCGATGCGGTTTCAGCCCTCGGCCAGCACCCGCACCCGCGGCGAGCAGTTGATGTATTTTGAAACCTTCCCTCTGAAAGAGGTGTTGGCCCACGGCCTGGTCCCCGTGGTGTACGGCGATGTCAGCGTAGATGCCAACCAGGGCATGAGCATCGTCTCCACCGAAACCCTGTTCGACAACCTGGCCCGTGAACTGACCCCCGACCGCATCATTTTGGCCGGTCAGGTTGACGGCGTGTTCGAGGCCGACCCCACCACCGACCCCGACGCCGAACCGATTGACAGCATAGATTCCACCAACTGGGACGAGGTCGAGGCCATGCTGGGTGGTTCTGCCGCCACCGATGTCACCGGCGGTATGTTCACCAAAGTGCGCGATATGTACCGCCTGACCCTGGCTATGCCGCCGATGCAGGCCATGATTATGTCTGCTGCAGAGCCGGGCCACGTCGAAGCCGTTCTCCAGGGCCAGATGGTTGATTTCGGCACGCTGATTAATTAAAAACGGAGATTAGCGATGGGGAGATTAGAGATTCGGGGAGCAAACCCGCCCGGAGCAGTTGCAGTAGGTTGGGTTGAGCAAAAGCGAAACCCAACACATCCGTTGGGTTTCGTGCCTCCACCCAACCTACGGATTTCCATCGTCGGGGTGCTGCCGCAGGCTAAGTCGGCTCCATACTCCATACTCCTTAATACTCCCTCCCCTTCTATTTCTCCACCGAAAATTCCAGTAGTGCCACTGCCCCGTCCGGGTGACTGCCGACCGGCAGCCGCGCCCCGCTATCGGCCTGGTACAACCCCACCAGCAGCCGGTATGCGCCCGGCGGCAAATCCGCCAGCCGGTGTTCAGAGCGGACGATTTCGCCCGCCTCCCACAAACTGGTCGGATACCGGCCTCCAGCCGGCGGCCCGTCCGCCTGGGCAATGACCGCGTCCGCCTCATCCAGGCTATGCACAAACACGGTGTAATCCACCGGCGGCGCGGCCTCGGCCCGCCAGTACAGAGTCAAATTCAGCTCAGACCCCGTCTGATTGACGTCGAACCCCAACAGCGTAAATATCTCGCCAAACTGAATATCCCGCGGCTGCTGCGGCTCCACCTGGCTGAGGACCACCCCCGGCGGCGGCCCACCCACCTTGACCGGCCCCAACCGCACCCCGCTCTGGTCGATGGCCTGCCCCTCAACCACCAGCGGCAGCGAGCGGCCCGGCTGGTCAGCCGGATACAGCCCCACATCAAGCCAATAGATGCCCGGCGGCGCCGCCCCGCTGACCGGCACCTCGTATTCGTCCGAAACAATTTCGTCCGGCACCCACAACAGCGTGGTGTAATATTTTTTGGGGATGCGGTCCGCCCCGCCCCGCTGCACCGCCTGTTCATCCAGTAGATGATTAAAGACCACCAGATTTTGGCCGGTTGTCTGTTCCGCCCGCCAGTGCAGGGTGATGGGGAAGCTTTGCCCGGCCTCCACCCGGCGCCGCGGCAGGTCGTAGCCCAGCAGGGTCAGCGTATCGGCAAAATTAGCCTCAACTTGATATTGCAGCGGCGGCGGCGCAAACTGGCGGGGCCGGTTGCTGACCGTCACGGTGGTGGTGTCGCCCTCCACCTGGTATTGGCCCGCCGGCCAATCGGCCTTAACGATGAACTGGGCCAGCCCGCCCTGCTCGCCGTTTAGAGCCAAATCGGGGCTGAGACGCTGCCCGGTGGGGTCAATCAGAGCCGGCGTGGTCGGCTCAGGCTGGCTCAGGCTGATCGTCGCTCGATAGGCAAAGGCCGCGTCCGGCGGTAGGCCATCGGCCCGCAACCGGCCCGGATTCTGCGCCGTTTTTGAGCCGGGCGGCAGGGCCAGCCCCTCGGCCAGAGGCAACGGCCCGGCCACCGATTGCCCGCTTTGGTTCAGCAGGGTCAGGCTCAGGCTGGCGGTTTTGGCCGCCGCCCCTGGCAGCAGCGGCACTGGAATCACATCCCGCACAATGTCGCCGTCATCCCAGGCCCGGCTGGGATAGCGTCCGCCCACCGGCTGCCCCAGCCAACCGCCCGCGGACTGGCCGTCCGCGCCGGTCAGGCTTAGCTTGATGAGATAATCTTCCGGCGGGATTTGTTCAGCCCGCCACACCAGCGAGACCGGCAGTGCCCCGTTATCGGCCTGGCCCCCCTCCCAGCCCAGCAGGGTGATGCTGTCGGTCAACGCCACATTGAGGGGCTGAGCCAGCGGCCCGGCTTGGCCCGTGGTGGTTACCGGCAGCGGCGGCGGGTAGGCCGCCCGGATGAGAGGCAGAGCCAGCACACTCAACAGCAGGCCGGCCAGTGGCAGTACGCTGAGGCCCACGCCTCGCCGCCCGATGGCCTGCCCGGCCCGGCTCAATCCCCAGACCAGACCCAGCGTCAGCGTGGCCAGCGCCGGAAACAGATGCCGGCCCTGGGCCGTCTCGGTGATGGTGGTATTGCTGATGAAAAATCGGAGCAGCGGCAAAATCAGAAAAAATAGCGGAAACAGGGCCGCAAAAACAGCCTCGCTGCTCACTTTGCAGCGTCGTTGGATGAGCGCCCATCCTGCCCCCAGTGCCCCCAGGAGGGCCGCCACGTTCAATGCGGCCAACAGTCCATAGGCCCAGCCCGGCAGCTCGATGGCCCCACCGCCGCCAAACTGGCCCCAAAACGAGGTGAACAGGGCCGCCAGCCAGGCCAGCCACAGCCGCGGTGCCGGCATACTGAGGGCCAGACCGCCGCCCAGTTGCTGCATCGTTTGGCCCGATACGCCGGACGACCCCGCGCTCAAGGCGGCCAGGGTGCCGCCCAGCCAGCCCTGGGTGTCAACCTGGTTGAAATGAATCCAGACGAAGGCAAACCACCAGCCCAGCGTCAGGGCCGCGCCGGCCAGCAGGGCAGCCAGCCGGGTCAGTAGAGCGCGGGTCGCTGCGCCCCACTCGCCGCGTCCCGTTCCGCGGAGCACCAACCAGCCCAGCCAGAGCGGAACAAAGCCCCACAGCGGTAGGGCGTTGTATTTGGCCACGCTGGCCAGGCCCAGCAGCAGGCCCAGCCCGCCGGTCTGTTTTAGCGTGGGGCGGCGGTTTTGCCGGCTGTAGTGCAGCAGGGTCAGGAAAATCAGGCCGGCGAGGAGAATCAGCAGGTTATCGTCGTTGAGCGCCCCGCTGACAAACAGAACCTGAGGCAAAAAGGCGTGCAGGGCCGCCGCGCTCAGGGCCAGGCCGCGGCGGTGGGTCAGGCGCCAGGCAATGAGGTAAGTCACGATGACGGCCAGGGCGGTCAGCCCCACCGACACCAGCCGGCCCAGATGCCAGGCCAGCGGCAGGCCGCGCCACGGCCAGCTTTCGTCGGTGGTGTGCAGAAAGGCGGCGATGGTCTGCCCGTTGGTCGGGATCAGGCGGCGGGCCGAGTCGCCCACGGATTTGAGCCGGGTGGGGGGCGTATCGCCCACAGCCAGCATTGGCCCCGCGGCCAGAAAATGGTAGAGCGGCGGCCACGGCGAACGGTAGCCGGCTTCTTCCCGCTCGGCCAGGCTGGTAGGTAGGTTTTTGTTTTTGGCGATGAACTGCACGTAGCGCAAATGGGCCGGCTCGTCCGGAGCCTCGCCCAGCGGTATCAGGCCGGCGTAGGCCGCGGCCAGGCACAGGTGCAGCAGGATAATCAGGATTAAAGGCTTTTCAAGTTTCAATGCTCAATTCTCAATGCTCAATTCATGTCGCAAAGTCACAAAGTTGCAGGGACGCACCCCGCCGGGACGGATCATCTATCATTTGTCTTCTATCATTTATCCGCTATCCGCACCACCGCGCTCAGGGTGACAAAATCCTCACCGGTGTCGGTCTGCACCGGGGCCAGCGTGTCAGACTGATACCAGCCCACCCGCAGCCGATGGTCGCCGGGCGGCGCGCCTTCCGGGACAGTCAAGCTGTATTTGTCGGTAATCTGTTCGCCGGCCTGCCATTGAGTGGTGTGGTAGCTGCCCCACACCGGCTGGTTATCCCGGCTGACCCGGTTGAAGCCGTCCGCGGCGATGAGGTGGACAAACACGGTGTACGGTTCGACGGTGGGACCATCGGCCTGCCAGTAGAGCGACAGGGTGAATTCATCTTCCGGTTCCAGGCTGAGCGTCGGCTCCTCAGCCGCCGGACTCAGACGAGACTCGCCCCGTTTATCCAGAATCTGGTAGCCCCGCAGCCGGACGCCGTGGCTAAAGGCCGCGGGCTGGGCAATCATCAGCTCGGCAATGGTGGGCGGACTGAGGTACAGGTTCAGGTTAAAGGCCGGGAAAAAAATTTGGTTGACCCGGTCGCCGTGCCGGTCCAGCCAGTGCAGTACGTCGCCCTGCTCATCAAAACCCTGCCGCTGCATCGGCAAAAACCAGAGGCGGCGGTAGGCCCCGGCAATCTGGGCGGTCTGTTCCCGCCGAAATTCCGGGGAACGGTCCCGCTCCGCCGGGACGACGTAAAAAGGCAGGCCGTTGGGGCTGTAGTAGCTGACCGCGGCCTCCGGGAAGTTGGTCAGCATCACGTCGCCGGGTTGAGTTTTGCCGCTGACGTAATCCCGGTACAGATACCAGGGCGGGGCTTTGGCGTAGGCCGGCTCGGTGTGGTAGTTGTTCAGGGCGTGGACGTTGGCAAAAAGCAGGATCGACAACAAAAACAAAGCCGGCACTCGAGCCAAGCGGCGACCGGCAGGACTCGGTCCGTAAATCGTAAATCCCTCTCCACTCCGTTTCGGGGACTGTAGTCGTAAATTGTAAATCCAAACAAACCCCGCGGCCAGCAGCAGCTCAAAAGCCGGTTGGCCCTGAATCAGAAACCGTTCTTTGAAAAAGGGCCGGTCAACCGACAGGGCAATCACGCCCAGCACGGGCAGAGCCATAAACATCAGCCAGAAGCTACCGGAAACCCGGTTGCCGCGCCATAAATTTACCATGCCGCTGAGCCAGACCGGCAGCATCAGCAGGCTGAGGACCAGGCCCCAACCGTCGTCAATGGTGAAGCCGGTCAGCAGGGCGGTGGCGGCCCGCTGCAAAATGGCGCTCAGGGGGATGGTTTCGATGCCGCCGGCAGCCGGCCCGATGAAGTTCCAGGCCAGTTGCAGGCCGGGGATAATCAGCAGGCCGATGGCCAGTTGCGAGGCCAGCCAGGGCCACCGTTTGGCCCAAAAGCGGCGGGTGTTGAGCAGCACAAATAGCCCCTCAAAGGCAATCAGAAAGACGGTGTAATAGTGGGTGTAGAGGCTGGCGACTGTCAGCAGAATGTAAAGTCCCCAGCGCCCGGCTGATTTTTGGGGCGGGCTGTGTAAAGCGGCCCACAGCGCCCAGGCCGAGAGCAGACCCAACAGGGTAAAAAACGGATAAGAGCGAATATCCTGGGCCAGCCAGATTTGCAGGGGATTGACGGCCAGCAAACCGGCGGCCAGCAGCGGAACGAGGTGTTGATTCAATGTGCGCCGGCCCAGCCGGTAGAGGGCGGCCACGGCCAGCGTGCCGGCCAGCACCCCGGCGTAGCGCATGGCAAAGGCGGACTCGCCGGCGGCAGCCTGCCAGGGATGGAGCAGTAAATAGTACAGCGGCGGGTGGGGGTCGGTGACGCGGGACAGCTCCCATAATTCCGAAACGGGCATGGCCGCGTATAGCACCGTGGCCGCCTCGTCGCCGCGCAGGGCTTGCTGCTCCAGGCCGTAGACGCGCAACCAGAAGGCCAGCAGAACCAGTACCAGCAAGATGGATTGCAGAAAAAGAGTCGGCTTGCGTATCACGCCGCCCATTGTAAAACGTTCTATCAAATTTGGCTATTCCGGCGGCAGGGTCAGGGTGATCAGCCGGATGGCGTTGTTTGGATAGGGCACGCCCTCGGCAGTGGCGGCCGGCAGCCGCTCGCCGCCGGGCCAGCGGTACATGCCGGTCAGGAGGTGGTAATCGCCGGGGGGGGCATCGGCGGGTAGCTCGAGGTGGTAGCGGTCCACGATGCGGTCTGCCGCGGCCCAGACACTGGTGGGGTAGCGGCCCTGCTGGGGCGGGTTGTCCCGTTGGCTCCAGACCCGGCCATCCGGCCCCAGAAGTTGGGTGAAGACGGTGTAATCCTCAACCGGTGTTCCGCGGGTTTGCCAGTATAGGGTCAGCTCAAGCGGCTGCCCGGGGCGGGGCGTCTCTGGCTGTAACTCGTAGCCGGTCAGGGTGATGGCCGGACCGACTGTCGCGTCGAGTGGGATGGGCGGCGGGTCGGCGTGGGCCGGGTCCAGCACCCGCAGCCGGCCCAGGTTGATTCGCTCCCGCGGCTCCGGCTGGTCCGGGGTGGTGATGGGCAAAAAGGTAAAGTCGCCAAAATCCTGATGATATACGCCAAACTCGACGGTGTAGAGGCCGGGCGGCGCGTCGGAGTCAACCGGCAGGGCAAAGCGTTGGCTGATGACCTCGCCCGGTGTCCACAGCAGGTTCGGGTATTCAAAGTCATTGCCCAGCACATGGTCAATTTGACCCTGCATGGTCAGTGCCGCATCGAGCAGGTGGAAGCTGGCCACGTAGCGGCGGTTCATCGTTTGGCGGGTTTGCCACTGGACGGCAATGTTGACCTTCTCACCCGGTTTCCGGGCCGCGGTTGGCAAATTGTAGCTTAGCAGGGTCAGGTCATCACCCAGCCTGGCCTGGAGCGGGCTGACCAGAGTTGGCGGCGGGTTGAATTGGCGGGGTCGGGTTTGCACCTCGAGGGTGGGGCCATTGGGCTGGAGCTGGTACCGGCCCGGCCTGACCGCGGCGCTGACAAGGTAATGGTGGGTGGTGACAGTCGGCCCGCCGGGGCAGCGGTAGACGGTGGGCGGCAGCGCCGGCGCCCAGGTCGGCTCAATCTGGAGCGGGGCAGTCTGGCCTTCACCATAATCAAACACGGTTAACGCCTGGCGCAGTTGACTCAGGCTGAGGGGGCCGCGGGCGGCGCGCTGGTTGGCCCAGACGGTCAGCGGCGGCGGCGCGGCGGCGGGGTCGGCGGCGGTCAGGCGGAGCTGGCCCAGAGAGACCGGCTCGACGGACGGGCCGGCAGAATCAATTTTGGCCGCGGCGGTATCCGGGCGTAGGGGGTGCAGGCTCAGGCTGAGGCGGTAGGCGCCGGGGGCGGCGCAGGCCGGGGTAGGCAGTTGTACCTCGTCCCGAATGACGGAGCCAGGCTCCCAGGCCCGCATAGGGTAGCGGCCATCCACCGGCTGGCGAGCCTGGCAGGTGACGGGCTGGTTGGTCTCATCGTGCAGGCACAGTTCAACCAGATAATCCCGGCTGAGGAAGGTGTCGGTTTGCCAGTAGAGGGTCAGGGGCAGGGCTTGCCCGGCAGTGACGGGCGCGGCGGGCCGGGTTTGTCCCAGCAGGGTGATGTCGTCGGTCAGGTTGCGGGGAGACGGATGCTCCAGTTGGAACGGGGGGCTGGTGTGGATCGGTAAATAGGGCCGGTAGACCGGCAGGACAAAGACGGGCAGGGTGATGGCGCTCAGGATGAAGAGCAGAGCCGGCGCGCTGAATAGCGCCGACCGGACCAGTCGTTTTTTGACGGCATCGGGCGGAAACAGGCCGGGCAGGCCCAGGGCCAGCAGTAAGGCGATGGCGGTCAGGGCCGGGAAAAAGTGACGACCCTGAGCGGTTTCGCGGGTGGGCAGGGCCAGGTAGCGAATCAGAATGAGGCCGGCGTAGCTGAGCAGGTGCAGCCCCAGCAGGCTCAGGGCGGCCAGTCGGGGGCTGAAACGGTGGGGTTTGGTGCGCTGCCAAAGGCGAATCAGGCCGGTGGCAGCCAGCAGGAGCAGCAGGGCCAGGGCCAGATTAACCGGCAAGTTGTCAATGGTGTGGCCCCGGCCAAAGCGGAACCAGAAGGTTTTGAACAGCAGGATTAGCCACTCCAGCCGGCCCAGGGCGGTCTCGTAGCCCAGGTTGAGGCTGGTGCTGTTGGTGACTTGCCCGGCCCCGCCGGTGATGACCGGGTCGCCCAGGGGGTAGAGCAGGCCGCGCAGCCAGCCCAGTTTTTCTACCTGGTTGAACTGCCAGAAGAGCCAGGTAAACCACCAACCGGCGGTCAGAAGGAAGCCGCTCAGCAGCCAGGCGACGCTGGTCAGCCACTGTTTCCAGGGGCGGCGATAGGCCCAGGCCAGGCCCAGAATCAGCAGACCGGCTTCGCCCAGCAAAATCAGGCTGTGGTATTTGGCCATCGCACTCAGGCCCAACAGCGCGCCCAGCCCGACCAGTTGGCCGCGGGTGGGCCACTGTTTTTGCAGAATGAGCCGTACCATAAAATAGAGCGCCCAGACGGTCAGGGGCACCACCAGATTGTCGTCGCTGACAATAGCACTGCTGAGGATAAAGCGGGGAATGAAGGCGGCGATGACCGTCGCACTGAGAGCCAGACCGGGCCGGCGGGGGAAAATCAGCCGGATGGTAGCATAGATGCCGGTCAGGGTTAGCAGAGCCAGCGGAATAGAAGGCAGGCGGGCCAGGTGCCAGGCCAGGACAATGCCGGTAAAGGGCCAGCTTTCGTCGGCGGTGTGGTACAGGCCTTTGATGGGTAATCTATCGGCGGGGATGGCCCGGCGGGGCAGATGGCGCGGGTCCAGCAGATGGGGCAAGGTTGAGACATCAACATGCTGGGTGAGCAGAGCCACCGTGGTGTGGTACAGGGGCGAGGCATCACCCTTGCTGCTGATGGTGTGTTGTTCGGCTTCGGTCAGGGGCAGGCGGCGTTGTTCGGTGATGAACCGAATCAGGGCGAAATGCTCGGCTTCGTCCGCGGCCTCGCCCAGGGGCAATAATAATGAATAGGCCAGCGCCATCAGGCCGAACAAAGCCAGAATGACCGGCAATGCACTGCGAACAGGTTTGATTTTTGTGGGGATAGGCATAGCTTAGCAGTTTACTCAGCAGGGAGAATATCCGGCGCACAAAGTCTACTGCTACTCAATAAATTCAATGAATCTGGAAATGAATGCAGTCTAAGGGTCCGTAAAAATATAAGTTCCCGGACTTTCAAGGCATAACCTGCGTTCAGCCTGCAAAATGAGGTGATACCGCGGGAAGTTAAAAATTTACAAACCCTAAGCCTGGTTCTGTTCCACCAGTGTTTGCGCCAGTTTTTTGTAGGCTTTGGCCCCTTTGTGTTTGCCGGCATATTCTACAATGGATTTGTTGGCCACCGAGGCTTCGGCAAAGCGGATGCTTTTGTAAACAACGGTTTCAAATACTTTGTCGCCAAAGGCAGAGCGTAGTTCATCCAGCACTTCGCGGGCGTGGATGGTGCCGGTTGAATACATGGTAGCCAAAATGCCGATTAGCTCCAAATCGGGGTTAAGGCGAGCTTTGGTGCGGGCCATGCTGTCGAGCAAAAGCTGGATGACGCGCATGGCAAAATATTCGCATTGCATTGGGATAATGACGCCGGAACTGGCGCTAAAGGCGTTCACGGTGAGCAGGCTGAGGCTGGGTGGACAGTCAATGAGGATGTAATCGTACCAACTATTGAGTGGTTCCAGGACTTTGCGGAGGACCAGCTCTCGGCGCAACTCCGGGATCAGTTCGATTTCCGCGGCGGCCAGATTATTATTGGTGGGCAACAAATCGAGGTAGGCTTTTATCGGACGTGTGATCTGGTTGGCCGGAATGTGAGAGTTTAGCAGGGCATCGTAAATGGTATATTCCAGCTTATCTGCATCAATCCCTACTCCGGCGGTCAGGGTGCCTTGCGGGTCCATATCAACCAGCAAGACTTTTTTCTCCATTTGAGCCAGAGCCACCCCCAGATTAATCACCGTGGTAGTTTTGCCTACGCCACCCTTCTGATTTGCAATAGATATTGTTCTGGTCATTGGTCCTTTACCTCATTATATTTTGTTGTTGGCCTGCCTTCACCGATGATTGGATGATATCTGAGGCATTTCGGCGACCATCTCTGTCAGCTTGGCGTAGCTGATCGCGCCGCGGCTGCGCGGCGAGTATTCAAAGATGGTTTTCCCTTTCCCCGGTGCTTCCGAAAGTTTGGTATCCACCCAGATCGGTTCTGTCACCTCTGGCCCTAATTTTTTGAGCATTTTTAATACTTTGCCGCTCACCTTGCGGCGGGGGTCGTACATAGTGGGAATAATCAGCCGTATATCGGCCCCTTTGCCTAATACGCCGTGGATTTCTTTAAGATAGCTCATGAACTGTTCCACGCTGGAAAGAGCTAACATCTCCATCGAAACGGGTACAAAAACTTCATCTACATACGATAGCGCGTTGACGGTGAGCAGCGTAACCGAGGGGGCGCAATCAAGAATCTGGTAATCGTAGCCGTTCAGGTCGGTTAACAGTTCGTCAAAGATTTCTTCGCGGGCCATTTCCAGCACCATGCGCTGTTGGGCCTTGTAGAGGTTAATATCGCTGGGGAGCAGGTAAAGATTCTTACGGGCCGGGATGATGCATTCTTCGGCGGTAATCTGACGGGCCAGCACATCAGACAGGGTTTTGTGGTAGTCGTCAATCCCCAGGGCCACAGCCAGGTTCGCCTGAGTGTCGGTATCAATCAGCAACACCTTGTGCCCCCGCAGAGCCAGAGCGGCTCCCAGATTGACAGCGGTGGTAGTTTTGCCTATCCCCCCTTTAAACCCTACAATCGCTATTTTCCGCATAAAAGCCTCACTTACCACTTCTTAGTATATCCTGACTTTTGCAAATGAGCAAATCTTCCTTAACATTTGTTAAGAATTTTTGGTGAAATAATACTATATCTTGTGGGTGGTGTTGGTAAACCTACAAGATATTCGGTATCATCGTTACTCTACCGTCGGTCCGGTGATGGTGATGTCGGCCAGAGGCAACTGTCCCGTCGGGTTAGACTCCTGGCCCGGTTGCGACAGCGGCAGCCGTTGATCGGTTGGCTGATGGTATAGTCCGATGACCAGGCGGTATTGACCGGGTGTTAACGTTTTGGGTGTGGAGATGGTGTGGGGGTCGGTGATTTGTTCGCCGGGGTCCCAAAGCGAGGTGGGGTAGCGGTTGTGGCGCGGCTGAGTATCATTGCCGACAACGATATTATTATCGGCATCCAGCAGATGTGCAAAAATGGTGTAGTCAAGTGAGGGCGGCCCGAGCGTCTGCCATTGCAAGGTAAACTCCAGCGGCTCCCCCGCGACGATGGTCTTCCGGTCGAGGGCGTAGCCGGTCAGAGCGATGGCCTCACCAAAAACGGCCTCACTGGTTCTGAGTGGCGGAGCCTCAACCGGGGGCGGTGGCACTTTGAGCGGCCCCGCGAAAAGCGTGTCCGGCGAGTCGCTTTGGCTGGTGGTGAGCGGCAGCCGTTGCTGCCGGGCCGGGTCAAACACCGAAACGGCCAGCCAGTAGCGGCCTTCCGGCGGTTCGGCGCGGGTGGGGGCCAGGTGGTGAGCCGCGGCAATGTCGTCCAGACTGGGCCGCCAAAAGGTAGTCGGGTAAACCCAGTCGGTGGGGCGGGCAACGCCGGCGGCGTACACCTGCCGGGCGTCGTCCACCAGTTGCAGGATAATTTCGTATTCGTCCCGCATCGGCTGGCTGGCCTGCCAGTACAGCGTCACCGACAGCGCGGTCGCCGTGGGGCTGATGACCCGGCTGTAAGCCGCGCCGGTCAGGCGGAGCGGGCCAAACGCCGCGGCGACAGCCTGCGCGGGAGCCTGCGTCATCTGAGCGGGGTCGGTGGGCAGGGGGGCCAGCCGGGCTACGGTTTCGCCATCAGCGGTGCGGATGGGGCGGGCCGCGTCGCCGGTGAGGGCGGTCTGTATCATTTTTTGCGCGTCCGCGGTTAGCGGGGGCAGGATGGTGGCCCGGTCGCGGTACAGTTGCACCCAAACCGCGTCGGCCAGATTTCGCGCCGGGGCTATGACGATGGCCCGGTTTGCGGGCGGGGCAGTCAGGGCGGCGACGCGCTCAAACCGACCGCTGAGGTAATAGAGCAATGTCGAATCGTTGAAGCGGGCCTGGGGCAGATAAATGGCGGTGTCGTCATCGGCCCGGTGCAAAATTTCATCCCGCAGGGCGATGGCTCCGTAGTCGTACACGCCGCGGGTGGTTTGCAAGGCTGTCCAATCCACAAAATAAGCCCGGAACAGACCGGGCGCGGGCAGCAGCATCAAAATGAACGCGGCGGCAACTGCCCCTTGTCGGTATTGCGCCAGCCGGGGCCGGGCAATGAGCCGGCGCAGCCCCTCGGCGGTCAAAATGGCGGTGGGCACGGTAGCCACAATCATGCGCAAGGGATGAGGCGCTTCGATGGCGAAAATCGACGGGGCAATGCCGATGAGCCACCACAGGGCGACCAGCCGGTAGAAAAAAGTGCGCCATTGGCGCAGGGCGCTCAGCAGGCCGAGGAGCAAAAACGGGGCCAGCAGCAGGGGCAGGCCGGGGTAATTCGGCAGCCCGAAAATGGGGTTGGGACTGCCGGCCCAGCCAAAAAAGCCGATGACCCGCAGGGCGTTGCGCCCCAACTCGGCGGCGATGGCCGCGGGCGTGTCCAGAAAATTCCAGACCATCACCGAGCCGGCCCGGGCTGTGAATTGTTCCGGGTACTGCCACAGATAGACGGCCATCGGCAGGTAAACCAGGCCCGCACTCGCTCCAAACCACAGCAGGTTGGGCAGTTGCAATCGACTTAACCAGTGCTGTGTGTGGTTTCGCCGAAAAAACTCCGGCAGCAGAGCCAGCCCCAAAATCAGGGGCAGCAGCCGCCCGGCAGAATAGGTGTGGCCGGCCAGCCCCATAAACAGCCCGGCCAACACAAACCAGCGGGTGCGGCCCGTGTGCCAGCCCTTCAGGAAAAACCAGAACGCGCCCGTAGCGACCAGCGGAACCATAATCGGGCGCTGGCCCAGCCGGCTGACGGCGATGGGCCAGTACGAGGTCGCCAGGGCCAGCCCGCCCAGGAGCGGTAGCCAGCGCCATAATTTGGGGGCGTGGCGGCCATGATTGTGCCGGTCGGCGAGGAAGGCAAGCAGCAGAACCACGGTTAACAGGCTGAGGGTGGCGGTAACGACGCGCAGGCTGAAGGGTGTGGTGCCGAACAGACGGATGGCGGGTAGCAGCAAAACCATAAACAGGGCTTCCCGTCCGCCGTTGGTGGGGAAAAAGATGACCGGACCGCCTCGCTGCCACAGCCGGACCGCGTCGAGGCCGTTGATGGCGGGGTCAAAAAAAAGGCCAAGCGGATGGTCCGCCAGGCGGTAAAATCGAAAGAAAAAGGCTGCCAGCAAAATCGTCGTGGCGCCGGCCAGATAAATTATGCGGTTGGGAACGGTGGTTTTGTAACGTTGCAAAATCAGAGCGCGGCCTACCAGCGTACTTTGTTTAGATTAATTCAAGTTGCCATCTATACGTCCAATCCCGGGAGTAAGAGGTATGGGGTATGGATTAGGGGGAATCCCCTTACTGCTTACTCCATACTTCCTGCTTCTGTCGCAGCCGGGCAGGGATCGTCGATTTTACTCAACCTTATGTTGGCAAGGCGATAACACGGGTTATTATACCATAAACATTATGAGGATTGGAATGGCTGCCGGGATCGCAACAAAATCAGCAGGATGACCAGCAAAGCCGCGGCACTGATTCCGGCTCCGATTATCAGGCTGAGGGGGCGGAAGGTGAGGGTGACAGTGTGCTCGCCCGCCGGGACCGGCACCGCCCGTAAAACATAGTCGGCTCGCAGCAGGGAGGCCGGCTGGCCGTCGACCGTGGCCTGCCAGCCGGGGTAGAAGGTTTCGCTGGCGATGAGCAAGCCCGGCGCATCGGTAGAAATTTGATAGCTCAGACGGCCCGGTGTTATGGCGATTTCGACCACGGTACTGTCATCTGTCCTGCCATTTGCCGTTTGCAAATTCGCAAATTCGCTATTCTCTTCCAGCAGGGCGATGTGCCAACGGTCAAAATTGGGGTCGGCGATTTTTTGCAG
>Ga0180430_10003102_pt1 | contig 14485 bp, 14 predicted proteins | sample SS_ome_9_FD_132999 | JGI IMG/M metagenome (GOLD analysis project Ga0180430, IMG submission 132999) | Hypersaline lake sediment archaeal communities from the Salton Sea, California, USA - SS_1_S_2 metaG | ecosystem: Environmental > Aquatic > Non-marine Saline and Alkaline > Hypersaline >... | reverse complement strand
GATCACCGAGGGCGAGTTGCGCGTCACCGTGACGAAGGCGAATCACTTCCGCTATGACCAGACGGTGCCGGTGTCGCTGCCGCCGCTGCTGGTGAACGCTGCGGGCACCGGCGATCTGAGTCCAGATCGGATAGGCCTCGAACGACCGCCAGGCATACATCACCTCGTCACCGGGATCAGCGACCGCTTGGATGAGTTGCCCGCACAGGGCGACGCTTCCGGTGCCCAGCGCCAGGTGTTCGGCCGGGACATCGAACCGATCCGCCAATGCCGCGATCAGCCGGGTCGAGAACGGATCGGGATAGCGGTTCATATCCGCCGCGGCACGCATCACCGCATCCATCACCCCCGGCAAAGGCGGATACGGATTCTCATTGGACGAGATCTTGTAAGCGACGATGTCGGAGCGCTGCGCGGGCCGCTGTCCGGCCTTGTAGGCGGGAAGGCCGTCCAGGCTCGCGCGCAACCGAGGCGTGGTCATGATGGGCAAGCGTAGGAGACGATCGCGGTTCGCGCTCTCACGCCCGCTCTTCACTCACGCTGTTGCCGCCATCGACGGTGATGCATTGGCCGGTGACATAGGACGCTCCCGGGGAGACCAACCAGGCGATTGCCGACGCGATCTCCTGTGGTGTGCCGCTTCGCCCCATCGGCGTGAGCAGCCCCTGTTCACGCTCATGCTTCGTCTGCGAGCCAGTAGCGATCCAACCTGGAGCAACCGCGTTGACGGTGATCCCTTCGGCTGCGTGATCGACCGCCAGGGCTCGGGTCAATCCGACAAGCCCGGACTTGGCCGCTGCATAGGCGACCTCGCCACGCATCGACATCACCGGGCCGGTGACACTGCTCACCATGACGATGCGGCCCCATCCGGCATCGCGCATCTGCGGTAGCGCGGCACGGCTGACCAGGTACGCGGTATCGAGATTGCGAGCCAGTGACAACCGCCAGGCTTCCGGAGTCACCTCGACGATGGATCCTGATTCGCTTGATCCAGCGGAAACGACACTCGTCATTCCTGCGTTATTGACGACGATGTCGATGCGGTCACACCACGTGCTCGCTTGAGTGAGAGTCGATGCGACCTGATCGGGATCGGTCAGGTCAGCGATGACCCCGTACGCGTCGTATCCCTGCGCTTCCAACTGTGCCACTCGCTCATGAATGCGGTCAGTGGTCGATGTCAGCACCACGCGCGCACCAAGGTCGGCAAGCGCCTGTGCGGTGACGAATCCGATCCCCGTTTCACTGCCCGCCCCGGTGATCAGCGCACAGCGACCGCTGAGATCCCACATCGACGCGTTCAACGCGAGGGGCACTATCTGCTCGAGATGCGAGAGACGGCCTCAGCGAACAGCATCGAGTGCAGGTCGACATCGGCCGCGGTGGTTTCCGGACACATGAGCGCCATGTTGTGGAACGGCGTCATCAACACGCCACGGTTGGCCATGAACAGGTGCAGGTACTCCTCGAGGTCATCGTCATGGGCGTGTGCAGATTCGGTGCCGGTCCGTGGTGCCGGACGCGCGAAACGATATTCCGCACGTGCACCGAGCTGGCTGATCGACCACGGCACGTCATGCGCATCGAGAACCGACTGCACTCCCTCGGTGAATCGGGTGCCCAGGGCGATCATGTGCTCGAAGGCAGTGTCAGTCAGCACGTGCTCCAGCGTCGCCCGCATCGCAGCCACCGACATCGCATTCCCCGCGAGCGTGCCACCGACACCGCCCACGTCGATCAGGTCGGCATCGGGATGATCGGCGACCGCATCAGCGAGGGCCTGGGTGATGCCGTAGGCGCCCGAAGGCACTCCGCCACCGATGCTCTTGCCGATCACCACGATGTCCGGTCGCAGATTCCATGCCTTCGTGCAGCCACCGGGACCGGCAGAGATGGTGTGGGTCTCGTCGATCAGCAGAAGCGTGCCGTGGCGATCACAGGCCTGCCGCAATTGCTCGAGGAAACCAGGTTCGGGCAGCACGATGCCGATATTCGTCAACGCCGGTTCGGCGATCACCACCGCGACATCACCGTGCGCGAGGGCCTTCTCGACCGATGCGATGTCATTGAATTCCGCGACGCGGGTGGTCGTCTCTATCGGGACAGGTGCGCCGACGTTTCCTTCGCGCAGTTCCGCACGCCCATCCGACCCGCTAATGACGAACGTCTCATCGACCGAGCCGTGATAGCAATAGGAGAAGGCCAGCACCTTGTCGCGACCGGTGAGCATCCGTGCAAGACGCAACGCCCAACGATTCGCGTCGGTCGCGGTCAACGAGAACGACCACAGTGGCAAGCCGAAGCGGCGAGACAGGTCTGCTGCCACCCATTCGGCATCACGCGTCGGCATCATCGTGGTGATGCCACCCTCGGTCTCGATGCGCTCGTGCACTGCAGTGACCGTCGCCAGCGGGGAGTGCCCGGCCATCGCCCCGGTGTCGCCGAGAGCGAAGTCGATGTATTCGTGGCCGTCGACATCGGTGATGCGATTTCCACGGGCCGTCGCCAGATACAGCGGATAGCCACCGGACCACTTGTTCATCCACGTCATCGGCACTCGCCCGAACAGGTGGTCAGCTTGATCGAACAGTGCCTTCGATCCGGGGGTTCGCTGGGCGTAGGAGTCGCGCTCGAGTGCGAGCTGCTCGGTGAGGGCGGCGCGATCGATCATCGAGGATGGCCTTTCCGTAAGACGTGGGGCGTGGGGGGAGAGTCCCCACGATAATGCGGGCCGGTCAGGTCGAGCGACGCACAGGAGCCGATAGCAGCGCCACCGCGACGGCGAGTAGTTCGACGACTGCAGCGGCGATGATCAGCCAGCGCCATCCGAGGAATGCCAGCGCACCGGCGCTGATCGACCCGACCGCGAAGGCTCCGGTTCTCAAGGACGCCGAAGCGACGAACACCATCCCTCTCGCATGCGGCGGGGATTCGCGGTCACGAACTCGGAACATGCTGGTCACCTGGGTGGCGACGAACATGCCCGCGATCACACCGATCGCTCCAGCCCAGATGAAGTTCGGTGCGACTGCGATCCCCAGGAACAGCACGGACAGCACGGCCGTAGCACCGATTGCGATGGTGCCCGGGCCCCGCCAGGCGATGGGGCGGCGGGCGAGCAGGACCGATCCGAGGATGGCGCCGATCGCGATGAGAGTCAGCAGGAAGACGCCGACCCCGGCGTCACCGGCCAGGTCTTCGCCAAGCAGTGGTGTCGCGATCACGATGAATGCGATTGCGGCATAGCTGAGCGTTCCGATGATCGTGTTGCGACGCAGTGAGATCGAGTCGATCATGACTCGCAGGTGGCGAAGCGTCTGGGTAAGCGGTTCCGGTGGCGCGGTGGTTGTCGCGGCACGCGGGGGGACGGGAACGAAGCGCAGCAGGATGAATGCGAGAACGAATAATGCGAGGGCGACCTCGAGGGTGATCGAGCCCGGCACCGCGGAATCGATGATGAATGCTGCACCGACGAGTGCGGGACCGGCGACTTCGGCGACGTTGTAGGTCCCTGCATCGACAGCGTAGGCCCGCGCAGCGGGAACATCGGGAACGATGCGACGCAGTTGCCCACTCCATGCACCGATCAGGATCGGTTGCGCGAGCCCGGTCAGCACGGCGATGACCAGCAGCACACCTAACGGCCAGACACCTATCCCGAAGGCGAGTAGTGCCGCCCCCACCGCCATCGCGGCCAGACCGAACAGGAACCCTCGACGGGGATGGGCCATCCGGTCGATCATTGCACCCACCACCGGACCAGCCAGGGCACCGACCGCGGAGACGGTGGCGATCAGAATCGAGCCGCGGCTGGGGCTATCGCCCACCGCGATGATCGCGAGCAGGATGGCCGATGGCAGGGCGATGGTGCCGGAACGACCGAATGAGGCCACCCCCGCGTAGAGCGCGAGCCGCTGCCCCGGAGTTCCCGAAAGCGGGGTTTCCGAGGGTGTCATGGGCACTCGCCGCACGGTAGTCCTGGGCTGACCGGTCACCTGACCCGAGGGGGTGGTCATGCGGCATGGGAGTGAGACATGATCGCGACGGAAACGAGCGCAGTTCGCATCATCCTGCGGTTCGCACGAGACGAACCTCGGGGTTCAATCGGCTCATACCTACACCGATCCCACCGGATCGGTGAGTGACTCGTGATGCGTCAGGAAGCATCGCTTGTCTCGGCGGCAGCGGGTAAGCGACAGCGAACCATGTGCTGCATTCACACGATGGCTCCCACGAGGAGGGTGTTATGAACGCACGATCGACCCCGGATGGTCCACCTGTCGCCCGGCCCACGATCGCCACCGCTGAACTGGATCGGATCGAGCTGCATCTGGCCGAGCCCGAACCGGGGGCGCTGTGGTGGGTGGAATTGGTGGCCTATCTCGATCGCCTCGATGACGCCCTTGCGATGCATCGCGCCGATGTCGAAGGTCCGGGCGGGTTGCATGCCCAGGTGCTCACCGATGCACCACGGGTCGCTCCGGCGGTGGCGCGGCTGGAGATCGAGCATGATCGGCTGGCCGATCAGATTCGAGAGGCGCGGCTGCGGGTCGGGGATATCTCCGGTGATCCGGGTGGCGTCGACGAGGCGGTCGCTGCGACGCGGGAGTTGGTGCAGCGGTTGCGTCGACATCAATCGGATGCCGATGACGTGGTGCATGAGGCGTACCGGGTGGACATCGGCGGCGAGTGAAACGAGCGCCGCATCAGCAACGGTGGCGAGTGAGCGCCAGCGAACGCAGCGCCGCATCGACAACGGTGGCGAGTGAGCCCCAGCAAACCCAGCGCCACCTATCCGTCTGAGTTACCTGTGTGGTCGCTAACTCTGGCACTTAACGACCACACAGGTAACTCAGATGGGAAACGGGGTGTGGGGGCAGACGCTCGGTAAAGGGCTGCTGAGAGGGCAGACGCTGGCTAATGGGCCGCCGATTAGCCGGCATCTGCGAGCACAGCGACCATTTAGCCAGCGTTTGCGAGCACAGTGACCTTCGTGCCGGTGTTCGCCGTGTCCCTGAGGGATCGGCTCTATCCGGGCGACATCCGCGCGGTCCAGACGGCCTAAACTTGCTTCTTGATACCCCCGGGGGTATAGTTTCGGGTTGTCCGTTCATACGTCGATCGGACTCTCGACCATCTCGCACACGACCGTCTTGAAGGAGTCACCCATGTGCAGTCCCGCCCCCTGCCATTCCTGTGGCAAGGTCACCTGGGCCGGTTGCGGCGCCCACGTCGATGACGTCATGTCTCAGGTCGCTCCCGAGCGACGCTGCACCTGCCGCTAGGCCGGCACCGGACTCCCACGCACGCACTCACACGCTCGCTAACGGGTCGCTGAGACAGCAAACGCTGGGAGAACGGCGGCCGCTTACCCAGCGTTTGCCTCTTCAGCAGCCTTCTGGCGAGCACGTGTCATATCAGCGGCTTCCTAGCAACCATCATTCGGTCGCCTAGATGATCGGTACACCTGTCCGGTCAATGCCGGACTAACGTCCCTACCGTCGTCGCATTCCTCCCTCTAGCGTCGTTTGCGCGTGATTCCCGCGCCAGGCGTCGAGAGGATTCCCATGCAGCGACTTCCCGGTCGAGTTGCCATTGTCACCGGAGCCGGCAGCGGCATCGGTGCCGCCACCGCGCATCGCCTCGCTAACGAGGGTGCATACGTCGTCCTCACCGATATCAACGATGAAGCATGCACCACCGTGGCGACGACCTTGGCCGAGCAGGGCGCTCAGGTTCTCGCGCTTCATCACGACGTGGCAAAAGCCGAGGATTGGCAACGGGTTATCGACACTGTCATAGAGCAGTTCGGTCGGCTCGACATCCTGGTGAACAACGCCGGGATGGGCGACATCGACGATATCGAGCAGACCACGATCGAGGATTGGGATCGCACCATCGCGATCGATCAAACGAGCATCTTCCTCGGTATGAAACTCGCCGCACCGCATCTGAAGGCCTCGGGCCACGGCTCGATCATCAACATCTCCTCGATCTTCGGTATCTCCGGAGGTTTCGGCACGTCACCGGCTTATCACGCAGCCAAGGGTGCGGTTCGCACCCTCACCAAGAACGTCGCACTGCTGTGGGCTCAGCAGGGAGTGCGTGTGAATTCGGTCCATCCGGGGTTCATCGACACCCCGATCCTTGATTCGGTGCGCGGCACGGACTTCGAGAAGGTGATGACCGACATGACACCCATGGGACGACTGGGCCGGCCGGAGGAGATCGCCGCTGCAGTGGCCTATCTCGCCAGCGACGACGCCTCCTTCGTCACCGGTTGCGAGCTCGCCGTCGATGGGGGATTCCTCGCCCGCTAGGCCAGCCCGTCAAGCCAGCAGGTCGCTGATCCGGTTCATCCCTTCGGGCAGTAGCGAGTAATACGACCAGGTTCCCCGCCGTTCCCGGCGCACAAGCCCGGCGTCAGCCAGGATCTTCAAATGGTGACTGACCGTCGATTGGGACAACCCCAGCGGCGAGGTCAGATCGCACACGCACGCCTCACCGGATTCCGCTGAGCGCAGCAGGGACATCACCTGAAGCCGAGCAGGATCGGCGATGGCTTTGAGCAGGCGGGCGAGATCTTCCGCCTCAACCCGGTCCATCGGGGCAGCCAGCAACGTCGTCGCACAGGGCTGTTCGGCCATCTGCACTCCGCTTTCTCAGCCGGATTCGGTCATCCTGTCACACGGCCGTGACACGCCGATGAGGAAAATTCATCCTCCATCACGGAACGATCACGGACTAGTCGTCGTCCCATCCTCATTGCCGACGAACACCTCGTCGCTGGCTGGCCTGGAGGCACCTCAGGCAGCGGTGAGGTCTCCTCGGCATGCAACCAGCACGACAGACGTCCCACTGCAGACACCGTCCACCCATCATCAGCACCGGAGGAAACGTGAAACGCGCTCGTTCTCTTGCTCTAGCTGGCGCCACGATCGCCGCAGGGCTCACCGGGATCACGGCCGCAGCGGTTACCGCCCCTGCCGCCCTGGCCCACGGCACCATGTCCGATCCTGGTTCGCGTATCTGGGAATGCTTCTATGGCGACCGCACCTCACCGATGTGCGAGAACGCCTGGAACACCAACGCCCAGGCGCTCTTCGATTGGAATGAGATCAACCAGGGCGCCGTCGCCGGTGCACACCGGTCACTGATCCCCGACGGTCAGTTGTGCAGTGCAGGTCGGTCGAAGTACGCCGCCTTCGACATCCCATCGCTGGACTGGAAGGCCACGAACCTCACGCCCGATGCCGACGGGTTGTACACCCTCACCTGGACGTCTAGCGCCCCGCACGCCACCGAGTACTTCCGCGTCTATCTGACCGATGAGAACTTCGACGCGACCCAACCGCTGGCATGGGATGACCTCGACCTGGTCTTCGATTCCGGACCGAAGGGTCGCGAGGCCACCACGACCATGCGCATGGCGTTACCCGAGCGCGACGGCCGCCACATCCTCTACACCGTGTGGCAGCGCAGTGATTCGCCCGAGGCGTTCTATGCCTGTTCCGATGTGACCATCGATTCCGATGGTGCCGCGCAGCCGGTTCCCCTACCCGAGCCGCAGCCCGAGCCTGCACCGGCTCCCGCACCCGAACCTGCACCGGCTCCTGCACCGGAACCCGCTCCGATGCCGATGCCCGGTCACGGTGACGGTCACGGCCACGGCCACGGCCACGGCCACGGCGGCATGACCGAGGGTGTCATGGCGATGACCACGATCACCTCCGACTGGGGTTCGGGTTACTGCGCCACCGTCGATGTCACCACGCAGTCGTCCACCGATAAGCACTGGCGCATCGATTTGCCCGAGGGCATCGAGGTGTCCAGTCTGTGGAACGGCACCGTCAAGACCCAGCCCGATGGCAGCGTGAGCGTCGAGGGCGCAGCGTGGAACCACATGGTGACCGCCAACTCCCCGACCTCGTTCGGCTACTGCGCGACGCGCACCGCTCCGGCATCGGCACCAACTCCGGCACCCGCCCCCGCACCGGCACCCGCTCCGGCTCCCGCTCCCGCCCCGGCACCCGCTCCGGCACCGGCACCGTCTGGTGATCTGGACGTTCGACTCATCACCGATTCGAACTGGGGCACCGGTGCGTGCTACACCCTGGCAGTCACCAATAACTCGGACTCGGCGGTCTCGACCTGGGGTGCTCGTATCACGCTGCCGGTCGGCGTCACGATGAGTTCTTCGTGGAGCGGAAGCACCGATGTCGACGGGCGCAGCGTGTCCGTCACTGCACCGAGCTGGGGTGGCAGCATCCCCGCCGGTGGCACCGTGACCCACTTCGGGTTCTGCACGATCGGGTCGGGCACACCGACGGTGACCCCGCTGGTGTAACCACCGGCTTCGGGTGACCTGCTCGGATGACTCCCGCACAGGCCACCGGACTCCACTCGACGATACGGCGAACAACGCACTAGCGTGTCGCAGTATGAGTGGATCCGGTGGCCTGTGTCATGAGTTGGGGTTCGCCCCACGCCGCGGCAACTCCGTACAGATGGCGATGCAGCGAGCCGCGAAGACCAAGGCCGGTAGCTGGACCTTCCAGCGCACGCTCTATCGCATCGACCGGCCGCTGTATCGCTGGACCAAAGGAAGACTGACCGTGCCGGATCTGGCGACCGGGGTTCCGGTGATCATGCTGACCACTACCGGCGCGAAGAGCGGCTTAGCACGCACGATGCCGGTAGCGGGGATTCCAGACCCCGACACCGATGGGATCTTCATCATGGGCACCAACTACGCCCAGCCCAAGACCCCCGCGTGGGTCTTCAATCTCGAGGCGGAGCCGCGCTGCGAGGTGTCGTGGCGTGGTCGCAACGCCCTCGCCGTTGCACATGCGGTGACTGACACTCGCGAACGGGAACAGGCATGGTCGCGGGCGAGTGAGTTCTATCTCGGTTTCACCGACTACCGAAAGCGCATCTCAGATCGCGAGGTGCGCATCTTCCGCCTCACCGCCCGCTGACCCGCCTACTTCTGATCCGCTTTCGACTCCACCAGGTGAGAGCCGATGAGGACTCCGGTAACGAGGATCAGCATGCTGACCGTCATCACCGAGTTCTGGAATGCCGGCTCCAAGCCGTTCCACTTGGAGTTCAGGTACATGATGAACCAGTTGCCGCCGACGGTGATGAAACCGAAGAAGAACACGGCAAGCCCGGTGAAACCACCGACGTAGGTCCACTTCTGGGCATGGGCCCAACGAGTTGGCGACGCTACCGCGCGTAAGCCCAGGATTCCCGCTATCAGCAGAACGATCCCGGTGATGGTCTCGCCCGTGATGATGAGGATGTAGCCGATAACCTGGAACCACGTCGCATCGATGAATCGCCATTGGAATCCGCTGTCAGCGGGAACGCCATCGCCGCTGAGCACGCCTTGAACGAAGGGCCAGTTGCTGCCATTCGGGTTCACCGGATTGGTGATGTTGTCGAACGCTACGACGATGTAGTACGCCGCCACCATCAACACGAACAGCGTGGTCACCAGCCGGGCCATCCGCCAGACCGACCAGCCGGACACGTCGTCTTCGATTGTTCTCGCCTCGCGCTTGATTTCCGACATGCGTTACTCCCCTGCGTGCTACCTATTCGGTGCTCCTGCAGCACCTCGGCCGCATCCTGTCACAAAACTCGAACATTATTCAGACTCCCCACTTCTTCGTCTGAGTTACCTGTGTGGTCGTTAACTCCACCGAGTTAGCGACCACACAGGTAACTCAGACGTGGTGGGGTGGGGTGGAGCGGAAACGGCGGGCGGAGCCGGTCACGGCGATGGCGACCTGCTCGCCGACCGGCGGAGGGGCCACACCGGTGACCCGGACGTCGATGTCACTGCCATCGGATATACGCACGGTGACCATGGCATCGTGGCCGTGATATCTCGTGGCCTGAACCCGGCCGATATTCGCCGTCGACGCCGGTGACACAGCAACTCCGTTCGAAGTGGCACCCACCGTCGACAGCGTGAACTGTTCGGGTCGCAGCACCACGACATCCTTCGATCCATCCCCATCGGTTTCGGTGATCGTCTGCGAGATCGACAGATCACCCAGACCGCACCGCACCCGGCCATCGCTCAACTCCTCGAGCACGGGCATCTCGACCACGTCACCGATGAAACGAGCAACCGATAGGTCAACGGGAGATCCATAGATCTCATGCGGTGCACCCGTTTGCACCAATCGACCGTCGCGCATCACCGCGACGATGTCAGCCATCGACAGCGCCTCTTCCTGATCGTGGGTCACCAGGATCGCCGTGGCACCCACCTGGCTCAGCACATCGCGTACATCGGAGCGCAACCGCGCGCGCAGCCCTGCATCAAGGGCAGTGAACGGTTCGTCGAGCAGAACCACCTGAGGTTGCGGGGCCAGCGCGCGGGCGAGTGCAACACGCTGCTGTTGGCCACCGGAGAGTTCCTGCGGGCGGGAATCGGCAAGGCCGGTCAAGCCGACAAGTTCGAGCACCTCATCCACCCGCTGGCGTGACTGCGCGCCACGGGGCAGGCCGAAGGCGATGTTGCCGCGCACGTCGAGGTGGGGGAACAGTGCGCCCTCCTGCGGGACGATCCCGACCTGACGTTTCTCCGGCGGGACGAACACACCCGGGCCACACACTTCGCGGTCTCCGAAGGACACCGTGCCCGACGTGGGTCGGATGAATCCCGCGAGTACTCGCAGCAGTGTCGTCTTCCCGGACCCGCTTTCACCTAAGACGGCAGCCAACGCACCGGCGGGCACGTGCAGGTCGATGCCGGTCAATACCTCGACGCCGGGATAGCCGGCCCGCAGGCCGCGCACGTCGACGTCGGTCATGCCCCAACGGTATCCGGGGTGCCTCGCCTGCCTCGCGCGTCCGGTCCCATGGCGCGAGACAGCAACCAGGCCGGCACCGCAGCGAGGGCGATGAGCGCGAGTGCATAAGGCGCCGCCGGGCCATAGGCGGCGATCTCCGTGCGACTCCACAACTCGGTGGCCAAGGTGTCCAGACCGGTCGGTCGCAGCATGAGAGTCGCGGGGAGTTCCTTCATCGAGGTGAGCAGAACGAGGAGGCCACCGGCGAGCACTCCCGGTGCGGTCAATCGTGCGGTCGTCGACCACCACGCTCGCACCGGGCCCCGTCCCAGGGTGCGGGCGGTGTCTTCCAGAACCGGAGGCACGGCGGCCGTCGCGCTGCGCGTCGCACCGATCGATTTCGGCAGGAATAGCACCGCGTAGGCGAGAGCGAGGGTGAACAACGTCTGATAGGCGAAAGGCAGCACACCCAGAGTCAAGAACACCAGCGACAGACCGACGACGACACCGGGGAGTGCGTGTCCGGCATACGACACCGTTTCGATCCCCCGCACCGAGCGCGTGCGATAGCGAGCCGCCAGGATGCCCACCGGAAGGGCCAATGCGACCGCGATGATCGCCCCGAGCAGCGAGACCCCCGCTGACGACACCGTGGCTGTGAATAGTTCGGCGGGATCGAATCGCAGATCGGTGCTGCGCAGCATGAGATCGATCAATGACACGATCGGGACTCCGAGCGCCAGCACGATGAGTGCGATGAGTCCGGAGATGGCGGTGATCCGCGTGCCCCGGCGTAGCTGCATCGGCACGTGATCCCGCTGCACCGATGCGGCGACCCGCCAACGCTGCTGGCGACCTCGCACCCGTCGCTCCGCCCAGACGAGCAGCGCAGCGAGTGCGACCAGGACGAGCGCCAGCACTGCCGCGCTCACTCGATCGAAGCTGCCGCGGTAGGAGGCATAGATCACCCTGGTGAAGGTGTCGACGCGCATGAGTGCCACGACACCAAATTCCGACAGTGTGTACAGCGCGACCAGCAATCCACCAGCAGCGGCGGCCGGCCAAATCTGCGGGAATGTCGCTGAGGTGAAAGCGCGGAATGGTCCACGGCCCAGGGAACGCGCAACCTCGTCGACGCCGGGATCAGCGAGGCGGAACGCGGCGGCAGTAGGCAAAGCGACATACGGAAACGACACCAGGATCATGATCAGCGCGGCGGCGGCAAAGCCGCTCATCCACGGAAATTGCGCAAGCCAGGCATACGCCGCGACATAGGACGGCATCGCCAGCGGGAGTGCGAGCAGCACGAGCCACATGCCGCGCAGTGGGATATTCGTTCGGGTGATCAACCACGCGGCAGTGATACCGATGATCAAGCATGCGGTCGTGACCACGAAGACGAAGGCTGCGGATGTGAGGATCGTTTCCAGGGTGCGGGCTCGCCACAGCACCTCGATCACGCGGTCAGGGCCCGCGCCGATAACGCGCACCACGAGATACACCAGGGGGATGACCGCAACGGCTGCGGTCAGGGCACCGAAGGCGAGCAGGACTCGAGACGGCCGGGACCGACCATGGACACGCACGAACCCCGGTACGCGGGTGCGTACCGGGGTCGCGAGCGTCGATCCCGAGATCGAGTCGGTCGAACTCACAGCAGGCCGACGTCCTGCAACATCGTCAAGGTGCCGGGCAGGTCAGCCAGTTCCGCCAGCGGTGCGTCGGGGCCACGCAAGGTGTCCAGAGGTGGCACGCCATCGACGGCAGCCACTCCCGGCACGAGTGGATACTCGTAGGTGTTCTCGACGAACCACTGCTGAGTCGACGGGCTGAGCAGCCACTCAACGAAGGTTGCGGCCTGTGCGTTATCCGCCGCATTCGCCATGACACCGACACCGGCGACATTCACCAAGGCACCCGGGTCGCCGGGAGCGGTGAAGTGCAGTTGCGCACGCATGGCGTCGTTACCGACCTCGGCAGCCTTCTGATACCAGTAGTAGTGGTTGATCAACCCGAGTTGCACCTGTCCGGTGTCCACGGCGTCGAGGATGAGGCCGTTCTTCTCGAAGGTCTGCACATCATTGTCGACCAGCCCCTGCAGCCAGTCACGGGTCACATCGTCACCCTGTGCGACCCGCATCGCGGTGACGAAGGCCTGGAACGATCCGTTCGTCGGGGCGATCCCGACCTGTCCGTTCCACCTCGGATCGGTGAGGTCGAAGATGCTGTCGGGGACTTCATCGGCGGACACCTGCTGCGCGTCATAGGTGATCACCCGCGCCCGACCGGTGACACCGGTCCATGTTCCATCCTCGGCCCGGTAGTTCACCGGCACGGTGGTGGCGACGGCGGAGGGCAGCGGCGCGAAGAGCCCCTCGGCTGCCACGGCGCCGAGAGCGCCGGCGTCCTGGGCGAAGTACACCTGGGCGGGGGTGCGGTCTCCCTCCTCGACCAACTGTGCGGCGAGCTCGGCCGTGTCGCCGTACCGGGCTTCGATGGTGATCCCCGTCTCGGCGGTGAACTGCTCGAACAGCGGGCCGACGAGGGATTCCGAGCGGCCGGAGTACACGACGATCGAACCACCCTCACCGTTGGTCGCGGTGGGGCTGGCCGAGTCGTCCCCGGAGCCACCGCAGGCGGTGAGGGCTCCGGCTGCCAACGCCGAGGTGGCCAAGACGGCCCAGATGCGGGAGGTGCGGATCACGTGATTCCTTTCCGGGGATGTGGCTCTTCTCAGGATTAGGTAAGCCTAACTTAGGACCGCCTTACCTAATCTCAGGACCCGCCCTCCTGTCAAGCCCGAGTGGCCGCCCGAAGGCCTACCCTGAGGTCATGGCCACCCCACGTTCGGCGCTCATCGTGATCGATGTTCAAGCAGGTTTCGACGATCCTCGCTGGGGGCGACGCAATAACCCCGACGCCGAGGCCAATATCGCGCGACTCGTGGGCACCTGGCGGGGCTCGCATCTGCCACTGGTGCTGGTGCGGCACGATTCACAGCGGCCTGGTTCACCGCTCGCCCCCGGACAACCGGGCAACGCACTGCGCGGGTTCGTCGACGGTCCGGCAGACCTGTTCGTCACCAAGAGCGTCAACTCCGCGTTCTATGGCGAGCCCGACCTCGAACTCTGGCTGGAATCGCAGGAGATCGACGATCTGGTGATCTGTGGGGTCCAGACGAACTTCTGCTGTGAAACGACCGCGCGGATGGCCGGCAACCTGGGTTACCGGGTGCGCTTCGCCCTCGATGCCACCCATACCTTCGATCGCATTGCACCTGATGGCACCACGATCCCCGCCGAGGAGCTTGCTCGGGTGACCGCGACCAATCTGCATGGCGAATTCGCCGACGTGGTCAGCACCGCCGAGGTGCTCGCCTCACTCGATTAGTTCAGCGGAAGGTGCACCGACAGGTCGCTGCGTTCCCCGCTGGCCCGCAGCGCGCCGCTGGCGAGCGCATCCGCCCACGTCATGCGGCCGGCAGCGAGGAGCAGCCACGTCCGCGCATCCGATTCCACGAGCGCCGGCGGAGTGCCCCGACGGTGGCGGACGCCTTCCACCACCTGAACGGCCGCGTAGGGCGGAACACGCACCTCGACGCTGTGGCCCGGTGCGATCTCGGTAAGGCGTTCCAATGTTGCCTTGACCGCGGCCTTCTCGATGACCCGTTCGGG
>Ga0180430_10003101_pt1 | contig 14490 bp, 6 predicted proteins | sample SS_ome_9_FD_132999 | JGI IMG/M metagenome (GOLD analysis project Ga0180430, IMG submission 132999) | Hypersaline lake sediment archaeal communities from the Salton Sea, California, USA - SS_1_S_2 metaG | ecosystem: Environmental > Aquatic > Non-marine Saline and Alkaline > Hypersaline > Sediment... | reverse complement strand
GAACCTCCTTGGGTTCTGCCGTTGTGCCTTTCCCGTGACCAATCGTCGAAACCTTGCGTCGCAACCCGGCTAGCGCCGGGCAGGGTTTCGACCTACGTGCAGCAGGGCGGCTCCGTCGTCTGTGCCGCCAATCTCCAGCCTACCATATGGGGCAGACCGGGAGGTCTGCCGCCCACAATACTCCGCGACTCCAAAATCGCTTTACTAACCCTCGTTCTGTATCGTTATTGAGGGCTCACGCCAAGCAGGAAGGAGCCCCCATGTCTTCGCGAAACTCCGTTAAGATTTTACTGATTACTATGATTACTGCGTTGCTGTGCTCACCCATAGCAACGGCCGATATCTATGGCTACGGCACCGATATCACAGTCGATACCATGCCATTCTACCCGGGAGGAACCTATGATCCCGCGATCACGCACCCTGACAGCGTGCTGACTCACCCGCTGGGGAAGCTTCCTTCGCGCTACTTCGATATGGTGCACTACATCATGAAAGTCGCCCAGGAGTCGCCGCGTGTGGAACTACGCACTCACGGAGAATCGCACGAGGGACGCACCCTGTATCACCTCGTGATTTCCTCGGAAGCCAACATGGCGAGGCTGGATGAAATCAAGGGCAACCTGACGGCTCTCTCCGACCCTCGCACCGCCGATGGCGATTATTCCCTGCCCGCGTGCGCCTGGATGGGCTACTCGATCCACGGCGATGAGCTGTCCGGCGTGGATGCGGCCATTCGCTTGATCTATCAGCTGGCGGCCGGCACCGACGAATTGACCAAGCGCATTCTCGACAGCGTGGTGGTGATTGTCGATCCCAACCAGAATCCCGATGGTCGCGAGCGATATCTGACCATGCTCGAGACCTTTTCATCTACCACGCCAAATTACGATCCCTCGGCCATGCAGCACAACGGCGTCTGGCCGTGGGGGAGATCCAACCATTACTGGTTCGATATGAACCGCGACTGGATCCTGGCAACACAGCCGGAGACTCAGGGTCGATTGGCGACCCAGCTTGAATGGCACCCGCAGATGGTTATCGATGGTCACGAGATGGGACCGAATGCGACCTATCTCACTGATCCGCCGCGTGAGCCTATTCACCACAACACGGCGCCAAACATCATGAAATGGTGGGAACGACTGTCCACCGGCAACGCCGATGCCTTCGGCAAGCGTGGCTGGCCGGTCTATGTCGAGGAGTGGCACGACCAATGGTATCCGGGCTATGGCTCAGCCTGGCCGACTTTCTCCGGCACGGTCGGTCTCTTGTACGAGCAGGCGCGGGTCGACGGCGAAATGATCCAGCAGCGTGACGGCTACATGTTGACATACCACGAGGCTGTTAACCATCAGTTCACCTCCTCGATCGCCAATCTCGCCAGCCTTGAGATGTTCAAGACCGAGGCGCTGCAAGATTACGCCAACGCCCGCAAGACGATTGTCGGCAAAGGCAAACGCACTTACCTGTTTGTACCGGATGGCGATGAGCTCAAGACCAACAGATTTATGGGTTCCTTGCTTCACCAGGGAATCGAGGTAAAGAAAGCCTCATCGGCTTTCACTGTCCGGGCCACGAACTCGTACGGCAAGACCATCAGTAAGAACTTCCCTGCCGGTACCTACGTCGTCAATACCGCCCAGCCGATGGGCTACCTGGCCAACGCCGTGCTCGAGTTCGACCCGCGACTCAAGATGGACTTCCTGAAGAAGGAACGCCGTCATCAGGAGAAGTATGGCCGCACGCTCATGTACGAAGTCTCCGCCTGGACGCCTTCGCTGCTCTATGACATGGATGCCTGGTACACCGACAACGCTGTTAACGTTATCGGAGATATGGTATCGCTGCCGCTTGAGAAGAGCCCCGGAAATATCTACAACGTCAACTCCACATTTGGATTCATCGTCCCCTACGAAGGGGAGAAGACATATATCCTGATGGCGCGTCTGTTCGGCGAAGGCTTTACCATGTTTGCCTCGGAAAAGCCTTTTATGATAGGTGGGAAAGACTTCGCGCCCGGCTCCCTGGTGCTTCGCAAGCGAGGCAATCCGGAGGACATGCCGGACCGTCTGATCGCTCTGGCCAAGGAGACCGGAAGTTCCGTCCACGGTGTGCCCTGGGCACTGACCGACAAAGGATCGTGGCTTGGGGCGGGATCGTTTGAGTTGCTGCGTCAACCGCGAGTGGCGGTTCTCGTGGGCGATGGCATCAACTACACCGCAGCCGGCTCGCAGTGGTTTGCGATAGACAAAGAGATCGGTCTGCCGCATTCGCTGGTCATGGCCTCGTCTTTCAACTACTTCGATATATCCGCCTACAACGTGATTCTGATCCCTGGCGCCTGGGGACGGGGGATCTACGAAATGATCGGCAAGTCGGGGGCTCGGCGCCTTCAATCGTGGATGCGCGGTGGCGGAACTCTGATTTGCGGCGGACAAGCCGCGGTCTGGGCTGCAGATAGTACGGTTGGATTGACCTCGGCCAAACTGCGTCGCCAGGCGATGGACGACTGGTCCAAGTTCGATGCCAAGCTCAAGCGCGAAATCGCCGCCGAGGCTCCGGCAATCGATACTATGGCGTTGTACCATCCCGAGAAGGTCGCCAAACCGGAGAAGGATGAGAAGAAGGCCGAGGGCAAGCCCGGCAAGCCGGACAAGGACACCGAGGACTGGGCACGCCGGTTCCGCCCGCGGGGAGTGATCCTCAAGGCCGTCATTGACACAGCAGATTGGCTTGCCTTTGGGATGAAAACGACGCTGCCGGTAATGACATACAGTTCGCATGCCTTCCTGGCGGCAGATCCCGTGAAAACCACCGCTCGCTATGAGCCGGACCCGAATGAACTGCGTCTCTCTGGTTTGCTTTGGCCGGAAGCTCGTGAGCGCTGGGCCGGCACGGCCTACGCGATGCGAGAGAATCACGGCAAGGGGCAAATCATCTTGTTTGCCGGCTCGCCGAACTTCCGGGCGTATACATGGGGTTCGCGCAAAATGCTGATGAACGCCTTGTTGTACGGTCCCGGTATGGGTTCCCGCGGCGCACCATATGCGGAAGAGGAGATGTAAGCGGCGCTAGACATGAGTTACTTGCAGCGAGTAATCGAGCGCATCAAGAGTCTTCGCGAAGGCCGAACTAATACGGAGTATGCTATCGAGACCTCCGCCAGTGGAGTCTGTCTGGCGTGGCGTACAATGGAGAACGAAACAGGTGAGGAAAACCTTGACTGGTCGGAGATTGAAGAGGTCGAAACCTATAAAGTTGACCTGATCACGGTGGACTGCATCTGCGTGTCGCTAGTTCGTGGCGAGTCGCAAATGGTACTCACCGAAGATATGAACGGGTGGCAGGATTTTCTGGCGGCATTGTCGCTTCGCCTGGATGGTTTTCCGCGCAAGGACGAGTGGTATGCAGAGGTGTTGCAACCGGCATTTGATGCCAACCAGAAGACTCTATGGAAGAGGTCGCAATAATCTGTAGGGCGGCTCCGTCTTCGGTGCCGCCAAAACATCCTGGTCCGACCGCTCTGCGGTGGACCCAGGAACTGGACGCTCCGCGTCCTGGAGCGCAGAGCGCCCCGATTGCCGTGCCGCAGCGACAGCGCGAAGGTCGTGTACGGTGGAAGCTTTGATACCGACATTTCTTTTTCAGCAATACCAAGATGGCGAGACTGAAGACAGTCACGCCCTACAAGGAAGAGTCGGTACCAGAATCGTCGCAGGTCTTTACAAGGTCTCGCCTTTGTGTAGCTGAAGTTGTATAACGTGTGTATGGAACCAGGGCTAACGGTTGCAAAATCAATCCGTTTCATTGAGAGCATAGCGTTGTTATGAGTAGTCCCGTTCGCATAGCCCTGGTCACATTCCTGATGCTGCTGCTTGTCGGTGGTGTCGCCGCCATCGATGTTGAACCTCGCCCACCCAAACCGAAACAAGAAGTCGCACCCGAACCCGGAGATGAGTGGGCTCGACTGGTCTTCACGATTCCCTACATAAACAACTTTCTGCTCGTGCCTGAAGATGAGTCTGGTACCAAAATCGGTTTTGGTTTTTTCGGGATTGGCACAGGAGTGGAGATCTTGCATTCGGGCAATCAGTTCCTGGCCTTGACAGCTTCGGCCGCGGTCAACTTCCCGGTGCCGGTTCCTGTCTCGGTAGAGCACTCGGTCGGCGAGCGGGAGAGGTTCCGGTCCATCCATGTCACTTTCAGCAACAATCACGTGTTCGGGAATAAGACGCTTGGCTACGGCTTTGCATTCGCCAGAAACTGGTGGGAGTTGGACTATGAAGTCGGTCTCGATCAACCGCGCCCTTCAGGCTATCCCGTCGAGAAGGTGAGCAGCTCCCTCGGATTCGTCATTCCGGCTACCATCATGCTGTCTAAGTCGTGGTCCGTAGGATTCACGTACCGTCCGACCGTCTTTCGCTTCGATGCCGACCCCGACGTGAAGCTCGAACATCTGGTATCGGTCGACATCTCCTATCGCATTCGGCTGTAGTTGTCTTTCACGAATCCTGCCGGCTTACAAAAAACTGCAAACATTCGCGGGCTTGTGCGTCTTATAGGTGTACCCGTACGCGAACACTCCAGAGTACGCCTCGACACGACCAGAGAGAAAGGAGCCCCGAATGCTACCTCGCCAACTCGCCCTGGCGTTGGTCCTGCTGCTGATCCTACCACTTATATCCGTGGCCGACAGCAGTTTTCCCCCGCCGACCAATCTGCGCCTGACCAATCACCCCACCCTTCAGAACGAGCAACAAATCTTCATTTGCCCCACCGACAGCAATGTCGTGATAGCCAACTGGCGAGATTTCCGAATCGGATTTCGCCAGATCGGAGTAGGCCGCTCCACAGACGGTGGTCAGACCTGGACCGACTCCCTGATAAACCGTGTGATGCAAGAATTCAATATAGACTCCAAACAGTCCGATCCCACCATAACCGTCGACCGACTGGGGAATTTCTATATGACCGCGCTCGACTGGGACGCCTTTGGACTCAGCGGACTTTCCACAATCTCAGTCTATCGCACTACCGACAAGGGTGTGACCTGGACCGGACCGGTACCGGCGATGTGGACCGGTGATCCTTCGATCTTCGAAGACAAGCAGTTCACGACCGTCGATCGCACCGGCGGCCCCCATGACGGCAATTTCTATCTCAGCTGGACCCGTTTTCCCAATCCTGACCGCATCATCATCGTCCGTTCCACCGACGGTGCCCAGACTTTTGATGACACTGTAACGGTCGGGCCGGTACAGACTTCGACCGGATGCGGTGCGAACATCATCGACGCCGGGCAGTTTTCGATCCCGTTTGTGGCTCCCGACGGTGATGTTCATGTGATGTGGCAGGGGTTCAGTCTCGATTCCTCCGACCAATGCTCCGGCATGATGATGATGAAGCATTGCTACTCAGAGGACGGCGGTGTGACCTATACACCGGCCGGACCGATTTTCCCGGTAAGCGGATACATGACGGCCAATGGTGGCGTCAATACCTACTCGCAACCGGCGGCCGATGCCGACATTTCCGACGGTCCTTTTGACGGCAACTACTACGTCGCCTACACCAACGTGGGCAATCCGGACAACGGTAGGCAGGATGTTTTCTTCCGCAAGTCTTCCGGGACCGGCGAAGTTTGGACCGAGCCGATCCTTATCAACGATGCCGACAGCGCGCATCTGATGGATGCTTTCCATCCCTGGCTGATTGTCAACCAGGAAGGCGTAATTATTGTGCTTTTCTACGACCAACGCTACGACGCCCCCGGCTACCTGTTGTTCGACTGTATGGCAGCCTATTCTTTCGACGGGGGAGAGAGTTTCTCAACCAATCATCGCATCAGCGATGTGTCGTCATCGCCGTTCAATCTCAAGTTCATCGGCGAAGAGAAACCCGTCGAATACGACGAAGCTGGCATCCCGATCCACAAGGCGTTTGGTACCCGTGCCGGCCTGATCGGTGAGTACATTGGGGTCTCGGCATTCCACGACAAAGTGGTTTCGATCTGGACCGATTCACGGGACGGTAACTCCGAGTGCTACTCGGCCAACTGGTATATTCCGCTGCTGGAGCCACGCCTGATGTCGCCGGCGAATGGGAACTATGTTACGACCTCGCTGCCTTCGCTGCACTGGGCCACCGCCTGGAAACACAATCAGGACAGCTATCGGGTGGAGCTGGCCACCGACCCGTCGTTCGCGACCATAATCCGCGAGTACGTAGTTGACACCAACATGGCCTTTGTCGACAGCAATTTGACCTCAACCGATCCCTACTACTGGCGCGCTAAGGCGTTCGATCTCACAAGCGGCGACAGTTCGGAATACTCGCAAGTTTGGAGCTTTATGGTCGATTTCACGGCGCCGTCCGCGCCTTCGCTGGTCGAACCCATAGACGGTCTCACCACTGGCAATCTGACGCCGACATTCGTCTGGAGTGCGGTCGATGACGGCGGCTCGCCGGTCACGTACACTCTCGAGCTAGTCTATGGTTCACCCACGCCGACCGACACGGTCGCATATGCCGGTCTCACGGACACCTTACTGATCCTTCCGGATTCACTTCCGGCCGATGTAGCCGTTAGTTGGAATGTGACGGTGCAGGATCTGGCAGGTAATCCGGCGTCGTCGGCAAACTTTACGTTCAATACTTCCAGTTTTGTGTGTGGTGACGCCAACGGAAGCGGCACCGGCCCGGATATCTCCGACCTGGTGTATCTGGTGGCGTTTATGTTTAACGGCGGACCACCTCCGCCGGTGATGGCGGCAACCGATGTCGATGGCATCTATAGCGGCACTCCTGACATTGCTGATCTGGTGTACTTGGTTGCCTACATGTTCTCGGGTGGCCCGGATCTGATCTGTCCGTAGATCAGCTCCCGAACCGGAATAGAGATTCTAACCGAGGTCCTTGGGGCCTCGGTTTTTCTTTCGCCGCTTGACGGCAAGGGGATCTGTCGTTACAATATGGACTCGGCGATCCAACGATGCAGGCCGTTGAGTCGCTGAGTGTTTTCGGATGTATGAAGAGAAGGGGAGATCCCTCGGATCTACCCGGCACGATAGCATCTCGCACAAGCATCTTTGGGGAATTTGGAACCAAGCAAGGGGAAAGGACTCTGAATGTGAAGAAGCTAATAGCTTTGTTGTTACTGTTGCCCATCCTGATCGTGGTAGGGTGTGGAAAGAAGCTAACCTATCAACTCGATTTGAGCGGTCCTCATGTGGAACGCCCGTCAGACAGCCAACATGTATATGTGATTGCGGAGCAAGGTCTCGACTCCAGAGACATCCTTCGATTGAACTTCAAGAAGAACGACAAACCGATCAGCCAAAAGACACTTAGCAAGCATATCAAATCAGCCACTGCGTACTATAGAGGTGCCGAAGGTGATCTCATCGACTCATCGCTAATGGTCCCTGACTCCAGTTCTTACGTCTTCAGTGGAATCTATCCGGACTTTGATTCGGATATTGTGCTCACCACGGTGAAAGTTGTACCCGAAAAGGTAGGCTTGAGCCCCACTCTCGACCAAGGCGTATATACCTATCCCCTGATCCTGAAAAACCATATTCCGGAGGTTCCTCAGTCTACGATAATCTGTCACGATTGGGAAATGGGGTGTCGTGATAGAATCGTGGAGGTAACGGAAGACGGTGTAGTGATCAGATCTCAAGGTACGACTACTCAGGATCCCACCAAGTCCACCAGGACATCGGATATCGCTCATCGTGTCTGGGTGAATCTACAACGATTTGAAGGCGATCTTCAGAACATCAAGGAGCTGGCAGTTGTAATCTGGCGATCGGAAGATGGCACCACACCCGAAGTGGACACTTTTCAACTCAGTAAAGACTTGTCACATACAAGCAATCGCAAGTGGAACTCTAATTCACGGGACGAGGATGAAATCTGTCGACTCATTGATCCTGGTGGGGCGCTCGTGTTATCTGCCTATCTGGTGATCGAGTACGAACAAGAAGGTAGCTTCCGGGGCACATTCTGCTCGAAGCCCACCAATCTACTCCGGAAGCCAAGAGAAGTGACAGAGACCAGTGTCAACGACGATAACGAGTTCCCACAGGTGTCGTACAGCTTCATCGAGGAGACGCCGAGGTATGTTGAAAACGGCCCGTTCTCAGAGCCGGTTCGTGAGTTCACGCTCCAACTGTGGTACCAGGTAACCAAGGAAGGGCAAATTAGGTACGATTATCGAGATTTCAAAACTCCAAGACAGTGGGTGAGTGATTGGGGATTCTCGAATCCGTATACCGAGGAGCAGCTTGCTGAACTATCTCAAGTGATTCTCAGGGCCATCGACACTTTCTCCGTCCGATATCCCGAGTTGGATTTCTACGTCATGTTTAAGGGCCAGGCAGACAATCTCAAGTGGTATCATCGTTTCGACGACACTGATGGTCCCTGGACCGGTAACCACTACTACTTTCGAACCTACGACAAGAATGGTATGCCGATGCTATCTCCCGAGCGTGAGCCGATATTTTTCGCCGATACATCAAGGGCCGACAACGATAGCTTGCCCTTTTTGAGAGGAATGACGTTGCGCGGCAAGCTTGACCAACTACGTCGAGACGAAAGGGTCTCCGGGCTTGGATTGATATGGGGCAAGGTCGTAGAGGCAACGGGTAAGAAACACCTTACGGGCTCAATTTGTATCTGGGGTGTGCCAAGAGGAGGCTTTGAAGACCTAAACCACTACTTTCTGAGATAGTGGTCTCATTTCCATCATCATTCGTAGATCAACGGGCAGGACCTTGAAGGCCCTGCCCGTTACGTTTTCTTGGGGATCCGTAGAGTCTTTCTACGCCTCACCCCGCTTGTACTTCTCGAAGAGTTGGCCCCATTCGGTCTTGCCGAATTTGCGAATGATCGATTTACCCACCGTCGGATACCAGATCCAGTCGTGGTAGACATTGGAGGCCATCGGTGCCCACACAACCAGAGGCGAGTGCAATGCGACCTTCTCCAGGAAACGCAACGGTCCCTTCCGAAGTAACTGATCTCCCCAAATCACGAACGACTTCTTAGTCGAGAATCCGAAATTGATCTCGTCAATATCCTCACCGAGTATCTCAATGTCCTTCACCTCGGCGCAACCGAGTCCGCGTTCGTGACACATGCGGAGGTAGGGGATGGACATGGGATCGAAGCCCATCAGCTTGGCCGCGATGGCATCAATCGCCACCGAGTCGGCTGAGGCTAAAATCAGATTCTTGCCGTGCGGCGTCATGGTCCGCGGTCCGGCACCGTCGCCACAGACGGTTCCGTCCATCACTGCCAGAATGTTCGGATGCAACTCCTTCTGCATCAGCATCAGGTCGACGAGTACCTCATGCATGTACTTGTGGGCGTAATGACGTACCTCGCGAAGAAGCCCGCCGAAGGAGTTTTTGATCGCGCCGGTGGTAGTGGAGTGGCCGTGAGTTTTTACGGTCGGCAAATGTACTATCTGTTTGCCGACGAACATCTTCGGAATCTGGATTCCTTCGGGGAAGATATCGTTGAGCTTGAGCAGTTTTGACTTGAAGTTATAGACGATCCACTCGACACCGGGCAACGGAGTGAAACCCAGTTCGTACTTGTCGAGGATGGGCATCCACAGGTTATTCTTAGCGCCCTGGATCGGGTTGGTCACGACGGTCTTGTTCTCGAGAGGGAACAGCTTGTCGCGAGGGAAACCATCCTCGACCATCGTCTTGACCAGGCCTTCTACCTGCCACGGTTGCGAGGAGCACGCCGGAAAGTACTTGGTCCAGGAGAGGTTGAGTTTTATGAGAGTGTCCTGGGTCGCGTCTATAATCGACTTGTATTCAATCAGTTCGAGCAGGCGTCGATAGTCTTCTACGACACGGGTGGAGTCTGTCCTAAGTACGGCTACACGGCTTTGGCTCATGCATTCCTCTGTTAACTGAAAGGTTCTCTCCGAGCGGTTCGAGGCCGAATATAAAAGCTCCTATGGCGGTAAGTCAATTACAACAGCGCCAGTGGCGTGTGACCACAGGGGAACACGCGCATAGTCGCCTTGTACAATAACATAACTCTTACGTGCAAATTCCTGGGTTTGAGGGCTCAATTCGCGTGATATTCGGTCGATAGACAAGTTGAAATGGCAGTATTTCGAGACCGGTTGGGCTGTGTTTCCGGGGGCAATTTTGCTTGATTTTGGCTTGGACGAGTGTTATAGTCGTATCCTAACTTTAGCGGTTAACGCCATACACTACCAAACAGCCGAGGGACGTTTGGCTTCATCATTGACGGGTAGGCCCCCGGAGGAAAGGGCTTTAGTTACAGTCACTTCCCGGACTTTTTTATCCTTGACAGTCATTTTCGGGCCGTTTATGTTTATCCCCGATTTTGGTGGCATCCGCCATTTAGAAGAGGCTACGGCATAAGGATTTACGAAGCTCTGTCGATAGTAATTGGTAGGGTCTGAAATATTGAATGTAAAAATACACATGGACGAATACAGTTTATAAGGCAAGCAAAGGAGGTTCTCTTGACGGATGAACCGAAACGTCGGCTTATATATCCACAGCCGAGAGAGAACGTTTCGGGTAATAGGTATGAAAGTTGACGGAACAGCTTCCTAATGAAGATTATGAAAAAAGAAAAACAAAGTTCTAACAGGTTCTTTAAAGGAGTAAAAGGAATGCGAAGAAACATGAAGTTTCTGTTGCTGTTTGCGATCCTAGCTAGCAGCATCCTGGCAGTGTACTTCATTGGCGGTTGTGAGGGCGATACCACCAACATCACGGTGCCCGACAACAGGAATGATACTACTGTCAATGTCAACATCGACAGTACCCGCGACACGACGATCGTGATCGAGGAAATCGAGACCGACGACGAAGTGGTCGGTTCGGTTCAGGGTATTGTCACTGATGGTTACGACAACAGACCGCTCGCGGGTGTCACCGTAACCATGACCAAGAACGATCAGGTGTGGACTCGTACCACCGACGCCCTCGGTTACTACCTCTTCGACGACTCCCTCTCGACCGGTTACTACGAGTTGACCTTCGCTATCAGCTCTCACACCGTGCGTCACTCCTCCGTCTGGATCCCGACTATCGAGGATCTGCGCGGTGATGACACTCAGGGTGAGAATGCCGGCGACGAAGAGTACATGGCTACCGAGAATGCGATGCTCTACGAGCTGATCGGTACCGTCACCGGTGTCGTCTATACGGCTCTGCCGAATCCGGTCGACAAGGAAGGCATGCCGATCCTGGCCGCCGATGACCCGAGCTTGGTGTCTCGCGCAGCCGGCGTAACAGTGGTACTGGACTTCGAACACTACGATTTCCAGAACGACAAGTTCGTTGCCACGACCAACGATCAGGGTGTGTACACCTTCCCGAACGTGCCGTTGATCTTCAACCCGGATTACTACGATGCCCCTGAGAAGGATGCTCCGGCTCTGGCTCAGAACGGCTCCTGCAACATCATGCTCGTGGTTCTTCCGTTCTCCTCCAACGATTCTGCGTTCGCTCAGGTCGATTATGAGTTGTGCACGATCAATCCGGAAGGCGTGACTACGAATGTTCCGCCGATCTACGCTCCGCTGGTAGGCGACGATCCGGTTATTACCAATCGTCCGACTATTCTGACTTACAACTTCGAGCGTCCGGGCTTCCTGGTTGGTGACGATCTGGTCTTCACCTTCTCGTCACCGATGGACTCGGTCACCATGGACTTCGACTTTGACTTTGGTGACTACTCCTACACCTGGGATGCCACCTATCAGACCCTGACCGTTAATCCGGCTCTGGATCTGGTCCCGGATGAGAGCTATGATATCGAAATCGACGGTTGGGGCCTCGACGGTCTGCGTCTCTACGACGCCACCTGGGAACGCGACCTGTATACTCAGCAGGGCATGCGCTTCTCGGCCACTAACCTCGATGACTACGGTGGCACCAACGACACCGTTGACTTCACCAACATCCCGCTGGATATCGCTATCTCCCTGACTTTCGACATGAACGTCGACCTGTCGCAGAGCTCCATTGTTCTGACCGACAACGACGGTGCCGGTCGTGAAGTCAACATTGCCGTCTCCGGCGATGGCACCAGCACAGTGACTATTACTCCGGTCGAGTTGCTTGAATCCTGGAACTCTTACGATCTGGAATTTGAGATCTACTCCGACCTGCGTAATGACTACGTCACCGACAACGAAGTTGCCTCTGGCGATCTGGACTTCCGGACCCTGTGGACCGGTGCTCCGATGGCCCAGGTTGTCAACTTCGCCATCGACTACGACGTCATGGGCACCGGCTGGGTTGCCGACTGGACGACTGATTCGGTCAGCTTCCGCTGGGATAAGGTCCCGGGTGCCGATCACTACGAGATCTTCGCTCTGGATAACAAGGCCAACACTGACCGCGTACTGGTCACCGACAACATCCAGGATATCAGTTTCCATTCCTGGCAGACCGGTTATGTTGACTTCAGCGTTTCGCCGAACACTCAGTTTGACCTGTTCGACGACGATGGTATCCTGACTCCGTTCTCGGATTCGACAGAGATCACTTTCTACGTTCGCGCGGTTGATCCGCTTGGTGAAGCCGGTCCGTTCTCCGCTGCGATCGTGATCGGTGACGAGACTGCTCCGGTGTTCACCTTGACGCAGACTGGCGATGCCGACAATGCTGCCGGCGCCGAAGCCAGTACTTTCGATATCGACATTACCATGGAAGAGTACCTCGACAGCGTTGCCTTCGAGTTCATCGAGGGTGGCGGTGATCCGGCCTTCGTGCTTGACCCGACCGACGTCACCTGGATGTGGGCTGTGGATATGCGCGACGGTTCAGGTGAGGTTTCGGTTGCTGCCGGTGCTACCGGCTCGGTCGATACTCTGATCGTCTGGCTGTGGGATAACTCCGGTAACCTGGGCAAGGATACCATTCAGCTGACTCCGTGGATCGAAATCGATATGCCGAACGACACCACCATGGACTTCATGGCTCCGAACTACACGGTCATGTGGACCTCGGTGGATCCGAACAACGTCTATCAGACTCTGGATATGTACTTCTCGCTCGACGGTGGTACTACCTGGTTCGATACCCTGTTCAACACTGCTGACGATGGTTCCCAGACCGTCACCGTCGACGATACTCTGTACTCGACGATGGCTGTGATTGGTCTGCAGGATACCACCTCCGGCGGTTGGATTTGGACTTCTCAGGAGTTCATCTGGAACGGTATCAAGCTGTTGGGTCCGGATTCTGCGGCCTACGACACGATGCAGTTCATCTTTGACGAGGGTGGCATTGACTCTACCGGTATTCCGGTTTCGTTCGCCTCCGCTGGTCTTGATTCGGTCGTGATCGTTTACTCGCTCACCGGTGCTGGTGGATCCTACACCAACGTCAGTGACACTATCGAAATCAGCACTGCCACCGATACCACCAACTTCACCTGGTATCCGGATGATCGCGGTGCCGACTACACTTGCTATCTCGGTGTCCGTGACCTCGACGGTACCCGCCCGATTCATACCTTCGGTTGGGCCTTTGACGTCACTCATGACTTCGTGAACATTACTGCTCCGACGGCCGGCATCTGTATCGCCGGTGGTCTCACGGGTGGTAGTGAATACAGCATCACCTGGGATACCGTGTTCTTCGCGGCTTCCTCGGGTATTGACATTGAGTACTCCGTTGATTCCGGTGGCACCTGGATCACGATCGGTGACTCGACCGCCAACGACGGTTCCTTCGCCTGGGCTACCCCGGCTATGACTCCTGCCGACGATTCGGCTTGGGTCCGCTTCCGCACCTGGGATACCCTGCAGGTTCTCGATGCCGTTGGTCCGTTCGACATCTCCGGTATCGTGATTGACACCCCGACCGACACCACTGAGTGGGTTGGCGGTGCTTCCCAGAACATCACCTGGCACACCTACTGCAGCCCGGGTACTGTTGACCTGTACTTCTCGCATGACGGCTTCGTTGGCGATTCGACTCTGATCGTGGCCAACACGCCGGACGATGGTACTCATACCTGGAGTGTCCCGAACACGGCCGACAGCACTGTCTGGATCCGTGCCTGGACCAACACCGATGCCACCTATGCTCAGGCCGGTCCGTTCCTCATCGCGGGTCTGCTCGTCACCAGCCCTAACGGCGGTGAAGTGCTCTCCAGCGCCGGAACCCACACCATCACCTGGACTCAGGTCGGTTCGGCCATCGACTCCGTCGAGATCGAATACTCGATCGACGGTGGCGGCTGGATCAGTGTTGCCAACGATACTAACTCCGGATCCTACTCCTGGACCGTCCCGAACACTCCGGACGACTCCGTAGGTGTCCGCGTCTCCCGCATCGGCGACAACCTTGGCGCCGACGTCTCCGACGCTCCGTTCACGATCGCCGGTATCATCGTCACCGCTCCGAACGGTGGTGAGACCTGGAATCTGAACAATCCGGAAGACATCACCTGGACTGAGGTTTC
>Ga0180430_10003100_pt1 | contig 14490 bp, 11 predicted proteins | sample SS_ome_9_FD_132999 | JGI IMG/M metagenome (GOLD analysis project Ga0180430, IMG submission 132999) | Hypersaline lake sediment archaeal communities from the Salton Sea, California, USA - SS_1_S_2 metaG | ecosystem: Environmental > Aquatic > Non-marine Saline and Alkaline > Hypersaline >... | reverse complement strand
GGGGACCACCGCGGCCGACTCCGACCAGCCCGGGCCAAAGCCCTTTCTCGTCGGCCACTCGCCGAAACGCTGTGCACGTGATCGCTAAATCACAAAATTTCCACACGAAACGACGAAGACCCGTTACTGCGAGGCCCTGCGCTCGGTCGACGACAGCATCGGGGTGGTGAAGGAGCAGCTGAAGAAAATGGGGATCTACGACGAGACCCTGATCATCTACATGGGTGACAACGGCTACCTCTTCGGTGAACACGGCCTGATCGACAAGCGGGTCGCCTACGAGACGTCGAGCCGCGTTCCCATGCTGATGCAGTGTCCGGATTTGATCGAGGGAGGGACTGTCGTCGAAGAGGTGGTGGCCAACATCGACATCGCACCCACCGTGATGGAGGCGATGGGACTGAAGACGCCCGCCCACATGGACGGCCGGAGCTTCCTTCCGCTGGCGAGCGGAGAGGAGATTCCCTGGCGCGACTGGTTCCTCTACGTCTACTACTGGGAGCCGAACTATCCCATGACGCCGACGCACTTCTCGCTGCGAGGCGATCGCTACAAGTTCACGACCTACTACGGTCTCTACGACACCGACGAGTTGTTCGACATCGAGGCGGATCCGATGGAACAGAACAACCTCATTCACGATCCCGCCTATGCCGAACTCCACCTGGAGATGGAGGCCACTCTCTACGAGATGATGGACGAGCTCGGGGGGATGGACATCCCGATGAACCCGAGAAAGGGCGCGCGGCGGGTGGAGCGGCTGCGGAACAAAGGAGGCACCGAGGCGGCGGATTTCCCCGAGGCGTTCATCGTCGATGAGCCCCTGCGCGAGATCCTCAAGTGAGGGGGCGGCGCGGCCGAGTTTGAGAGATCGGAGCCGCCCTTGCGGCGTTCCGCATCGGGAACCCGTGGTCGAAGAGGGATGGGCGGCAGGCGCGATGCGGCCAACGAAATGGCTTGAAAACAGCTCCCTTTCCCGATCAGTTGACCTAGTCGTTTTTCCGCACAGTATGACCACTCGCAGAAGATCCCTCCAGGCACTCGCCACCGGTATCGGTTCCGCTCTCGGCTCCGCCATGTTTCCCGAGATTGCCCGGGCCGCCTCCCTCGTATCCGGTGGTCCCAAGCGAGTGATCTTCTTCCTCCAGAACCAGGGATTCGACCCGGCGACCGCAATTCCGGCGGGCATGAAGAGCAGTGGAACACTGGCCGGAGCGAAATTGCCCGAGCCGATCGAGGCGCTCGAGCCGTTCAAGGAAAAGCTTCACATCATCAACGGCCTCCACGGCCTCCACACGAGCCCGAGCCACAGCGCGTTCTTCGGGGCGCTGGGCGGCTACCGGGGCAGCGACGGGGTTCCCCCGAGCGCGCCCACGGTCGACTACGAACTGAGCAAGGCCCTTCCCGAAACCCTTCTTCCCCACCTCTGCATCGGGATGGACTCGATGGAGAATATGAAGACCAAGCCGACCGTCGCGAACCTCTCCGCGAGCGGGGCCGGCAAGCCGATCTTCATGTATTCCAACCCGAATCACCTCTACCAGAAGCTCTACGGCGGGATCTCCACCGGCGAGATCCGCAAGCAGCACGAGGCACGTTCGGGAATGTTCGACCGGATCGAGGAACTCGCCGCGGCAAAGGGTGAGTCGCTCCCGGCCGGCGATCGTCAGCGGTACGACCAGTATGTCGAGGGATTTCACGACATCAACGGGCTCCGCGAGCGCCTCGGGGGAGTCTCCGATCACCTGAGAAAGTTCGCTCCCGAGGTGGACGATCGCTACACGAATCCGGAGTTCGAGACCGACTGGCACGACACCCTTCTCGATCTCGGCGTGTCCGCCCTCAAGTCCGGCATCACCAGCGTGCTCACGATCGGGTCGGGCCGCGGCGAGATTTTCGGATCCTGGAAAGGGGTCGGGGTGGAGCAGCAGGGCCACAACCTCGGTCACATGGAGCAACCCGACAATCCGATCTGGATCAAGATTCGCCAGTACAATAGCCGCATGCTTGTCCGGCTGATGGAGGAACTGGAGAGCGTGCCCGAGGGCAGCGGAACGATGATGGACAACACTCTCATCGTCTACACGAGCAACAATGCGGACCGGCAGCACACGAGCGGGGCGAACTGGCCGGTGATGCTCCTCGGCAACTGCGGCGGCATTTTCAAGTCCGGTTGCTTCACCCAGCTGGACGGCAAGCGACCCATCAATGCCCTCTACGCGACCCTCCTCGAGACGGTGGGCGTGTCTCGCCAGCGCTACAACATGAGCGAGAAGATGGCGAAGAGGTACGATTCCGGTTCCGGCGTCCTGAAAGAGATCCTCGCATGATCCGACCGGTCCTCACCCTCACGGTGACGATCATCGCAGCGGTCAACTCCGGGGCAGCCGGGGGTGCGAATGCGGGCGAAACCTACATCCCCGGCGAGCCGGTGGAGGGAGATTTCGCGTCCATCGCGGCCGGCTTCCTCGAGAAGCATTGCTACGAGTGTCACGACGACCTAACGGCCGAGTCCGACCTGAACCTGCTCGACCTGGGCCCGCTCGACGAGACGAACGCGGCGACCTGGAAGTCGGTCTGGGCGCAGGTCACGCTCCAGGAGATGCCTCCGAAGAAGCGGGATCAGCCCGGTGTGATCGAACGTCTCCGGTTCTCCGACTGGGTCGTGGGACAGTTGCAGCGGGCGATGAAGGACAAGGGTGGCTTCTCCGCCCACCTCGATCCGAACAAGGGCAACTATCTCGACCACGACCTGCTCTTCGGGGAGATGCCCGCGGGAATCGAGCTCGTCCCGGCGTCCTCGCCTGCGCGGATCTGGCGGGTGACCCCGCAGGAGCACATCACCCGGCTCAACGAGTTGATCAACACGGAGCCTGCCTACGATCCGGAGAAGCCCGGGTTGCGAACGCACGGAGATGTCGTTCCCACCAATCACGGGGGCGAATTGAAACTCTACTTCGGCACCGACCGGATCATCCGGTGGGAAGGCGGCACCGTCGCCTACGCCACCGCGGTCAAGAGCGTTCCCGTGGTCCTCGCGTCGGCTCGCAAGCATGGTCTCGAGAACTATCCCGACTTTTACTCGGTCAACAGCGCCGAGGCGACGCAGATTCTCGGGAAGGCCGAGGACATTCTCAAGTATATGGCCTACGGGCCCCTGAGTCTCGTCGGCTTCCCGGAGCAGATCACGGACGACCCGAAGACCTACGACGTGATCAAGCCCAAGGGGGACATCCGGGGTCTCCCCACCGCCATCGTCTACAACACGAAGGTGGTGCGCCCCCTGACCCCCGTCTACGATCTGAAGAAGGAGGGTGCCGAGATCACCGACGAGAGTCTCCGGGCCGCTGTCGACTTCCTGTTCGAGGCCCTGACATTCCGCCCTCCGACCGAGTCCGAATCCGACGACTATCTCGGTCTCGTCAGAGATTCCATCGCGAAGGTTGGAGAAGAGGACGGCGTCTTCATGGGGCTGTCCGCGATCTTCCTCGATCGCGATGCGCTCTTCCGTCCGGAGTTGGCCGAAGGAGGCACGCCGGACGAGCACGGCCGCATCATGCTCCAGGATTGGGAGCTCGGTCTCGCCGTGAATCACGCGTTGCGCTACATCCGGCCCGACGAGGCCTTGCGCGCGGCGATCGTCGAGGGGCGCATGCGCACCCGCGAGGATGTCAGGCGCGAGGTCACGCGTATGCTGGAAGACGAGAGCATTCGGAAACCGCGCGTCCTTCGGTTCTTCCGCGACTACTTCGATCACGATCTCGGCGGATACATCTGCAAGGACAACGCGGCCCTGACGAGAACGGGGGTGTCGAATCGCGGCACCGCCCACTTTCGGGCGATGTTCGATGCGACCGCCAGCACCGACCGGCTCATCGAGCTGATTCTCGAGGAGGATCAGGACGTCCTGAGGGAGCTCCTGACGACCGACCGTGTCGTGGCGACGAAGAACGACGAAGTCTATTTCGGGCGCTACCGCACCCGGCCCGAACGCGTCGTCGCCATCGCGGAGCGTGAGAAGGCGGCGGAGGAGGCCAAGGCGAAGGCGTCGAAGCAGATCGAGAACCTCGAGAGGGAGGTGGCGGAGTTGCAGACCCGCCGGAAGGCGGATCCGAAGGACCGGAAAACAAAATCGGACCTGGCGAGAAAACAGAAGGCCCTCGCCGATGCCGAGCGGAGGTTCAACACGAACGAACGGCGGAACAGCTGGGTGGATCGGAACATCTACGTGGAGAAAGCGGATCTCGAGGGCCCGAAGATCTACGCCCGCGTCAGCCGGAGGTCCTTCGGGCGGGGGTCCATGGAGCCGGACCGTATCCTCGCGACCGCACCCGAGGGGCAGCGGCTCGGCATTCTCACCCATCCCTCCTGGCTCGTTTCCCATTCCGACGCGATGGACAACCACGCGATCCACCGGGGCATCTGGGTTCGGAAGCGATTGCTCGGCGGCGGGATTCCCGATGTTCCGATCACCGTCGATGCGCAGCTTCCCGACGAACCGGACAGCACCCTTCGCGAGCGGATGCGGGTGACCCGGGCGGAGTATTGCTGGAGTTGTCACGACAAGATGGATCCCCTCGGTCTACCCTTCGAGATGTACAACCATGCGGGACTGTATCGGACCACGGAGTTGGACAAGCCGGTGGACACGACTGGTGAGATCATCGATTCCGGGGATCCGGAACTGGATGGTCCCGTGGAGAACGCGATCGACATGATCGAGCGACTGGCCGCCAGCGAGCGCGTCGAGCAGGTGTTCGTGCGCCATGCCTTTCGTTTCTGGATGGGGCGAAACGAGACCCTCCACGATGCGCCCATTCTCCAGGAAGCGCATCGAGCCTACCGTGACAGCGGCGGGAGCATGAAGGCCCTGATCACCTCGCTAGTGACGTCCGACGCATTTCTCTACCGGACGGTCGGCGAGTAGGGGAGCGAAACCGAAACGACGGGCTCCGTTTCCGATCCCACTTTTTATCCCCCGAAAAAGCGGATTCGAATGACTCATTCGCTTGAGGTCCGGCAAGAGCTCCTGCGGTTAGCAGAAACGCGATTCTCTTTCGTTCTCCCGGAAACGAAGCCCGGACGATCAACACGGTAGTAACGCAGGGGTGGTGCTCCGCGGCATTATCCTTGTCCCCGCCCGGGTCACCATGTCATCCTGCCATCACATGGACGCTGCCCCGCCTGTCGGATTCGGAATGCCCGGGATTCAGGAAATCATCATCATCATACTGGCGCTGGGAATGCTCTCCATTCCTGTTATCGTCATTGTCGTGGTGTTGGTCGTTTGCCTGAGGAAGAAGCCCGCCGATCCGCCGCGCCTTGCCCAACAGCACGATGATCACCGGAGTGAATGAGGGGGACGGGATGTCTCGACTCGCGAGCGGCCTTGTTCGCCTTTCCCATCCCTGATGCCGGGAGTCCGGGGCGTTTGTGGTGTCGCCTGTGGCACAGAATGCACTGACCGAAGAGTGAACAACCGAACCAGCCGACCACACAGAGGATGATCCGCTCCCTCGTCTCTGTCGTCCTGACCGGATGCCTCGTCATCGCTGCCGGGAGTGCCGGCGAAGCACCGCGACCGAACGTCCTTTTCCTCGCGGTCGACGACATGAAGGATTGGGTGAACTGTCTCGGCGGTTACGAGGGAACGGTTCACACGCCCCATATCGACCGCATCGCCGCGCGCGGAACACTCTTCACCAACGCTCATTGCCCGTCGCCCAAGTGTGCTCCCTCGCGTGCCGCGATCCTGACCGGCCTGATGCCGTCCACGACCGGGCTCTACGACAACGGGCACTGGTGGTATCCCAATCTGCCGGGGGTGGTGACCATCCCGGTGCAGTTTCGCAACCACGGATACCGGGTGGTCGGCGCGGGAAAAATCTTCCACCATACCGCCGGCAACCATCCCCCCAACCAGTGGCACGATTTCCGGAAGCTTCTCTTTCGCGATGATCCCTGGTTCCGGGGCGTGAAACTCAACTACCCGTGGTCGGAACATCGTCCCTATCCGGTGGGCTTTCCCTTCAGTGGGGTGAAAGGGCTGGGCCACGAGAACGATTGGGGTTCGCTCGACCTGGACGAGTCCGACTACGATGATTCGCGGAGCGCGGACTACGCGGTGAGGTTCCTGGAGCAGGTGGATCCCGGCGATTCGTTCTTTCTCGCCTGTGGACTCTTTCGGCCGCACCTGCCCTGGTATGTGCCCGAGAGGTATTTCGACCTCTATCCGCTGGAGGAAATCGTTCTTCCCCGAGTGAAAGAGGATGATCTTGCCGATGTTCCAAGTGCCGGTCGGGCGATGGCCGAAGCGCGGAAGAAGGATCTCGAGACGATTCGCGCAGCCGGCCAGCATCGGGAGGCGGTCCGGGCCTATCTCGCCAGCATCACCTACGCCGATGCCCAGCTCGGGAGAGTGCTCGATGCGCTCGAGAAGACCGGTCTCTCGGAGAAAACCGTCGTGACCCTCTGGTCGGACCACGGGTGGCATCTCGGCGAGAAGGGGCACTGGCACAAGTCCACCCTGTGGGAGGAAGCGACTCGCGTTCCCTTTGTCATCGCCGCTCCCGACTTTCCCCCGGGGCGTTGCCGTGCTCCCGTCAGTCTCGTCGATCTCTACCCGACCCTGAACGAACTGTGCGGCCTCGCTCCCATCGAGGCGCACGACGGTCTGAGCCTGGTCCCCCTGATGCGAGATCCGCAGGCGGACTGGGAACGACCGGCCGTCATCCAGTATCGCTCCGGGAACGTCGCGGTTCGTTCGCATCGGTTCCGCTACATCCGGTATCGAGACGGCAGCGAGGAACTCTATGACCTCGAAGCCGATCCCGAGGAGTGGGAGAACCGGGCCGGAAAACCGGAGTTCGCCGCAACGAGGGATCGATTGGCGGAGTGGGCGACCACGAACTGGACGCAGTCCGCTCCCACCAAGAAGTTCTTCGATTTTGATCCCGAATCGTTTACCTGGAAAGAGATCGCCACCGGACGTGTCATCGAAGGTGCGGTCTCGATTCCATTCCCCGAACCATGAAGAAAACTCTCACTATCCTCACTCTGACCTTCCTCTCCGGCCTGTTTTCGCACGCTTCGGATCCCGCCGAATTCCCTGCCACCACCGTGTTTCGGGCCGGTGACGATGGATACCGGGTGTTTCGCATTCCGGCGATCATCCGTGCTTCGAATGGGGACCTTCTCGCCTTCTGCGAGGCGCGCCAGGGCGGGGACGCCAGCGAGATCGATCTCGTTTTGAAGCGGTCGCCGGATGGAGGGAGAACCTGGGGACGACTCGAGGTGGTCCAGGAGAGTGAAGATTTCATTCCGCTCTTCCATGATGAGGTGCCCGAGATCACGGTGGGAAATCCGGCTCCCGTCGTGGATCATCTCGATCCGGACAATCCGGGGCGTATCTGGCTGCCATTCACCCTCGAGAACGATCGCGTCTTCGTGACCCACAGTGATGACTCCGGTCAGACGTGGGCGCCGCGCCGGGAAATCACGAAGGAGGTGAAGAAGGAAGCCTGGGGCTGGTACGCGACGGGGCCGGTCCATTCGATCCAGATCCAGCGTGGCACCCACAGGGGGCGACTCGTCATTCCGTGCGATCACCGCCTCAGCGACGACGGCGTGGACCGGGGGCCCAACGGAGCGCAGGCGGTCATCAGCGATGATCACGGCCGGACCTGGCGATTGGGCGCGCTCGACGAGACATACGACGACGGACTCAACGCCAACGAAACCGCGGTGGTGGAATTGAAGGACGGCAGTCTTTATTTCAACACCCGCGACCAGAAGGGGGAAGCGGCCGGGACACGGGGCGAAGCATGGAGCCGCGACGGCGGGGAATCCTTCGAGTCGGGCAGCGAGGAGTGGAAAGCGTTTCGTCCGGTCCAGGGCGTTCTCGATCCTCCGGTGGTGCAGTGCGCCCTTCTGCGTGTGAATGGGGATCTCATCCTGTTTTCCGGACCGGATGAGAACGGCCCGAGCGGCAAGGGCCGGAGCGATCTGCGGATTCGCTACTCCGTCGACGGGGCGCAAAGCTGGCACGATGGTCCGCTCGTTCACGTCGGTCCTGCCGCCTACAGCGACATGGTGCCGCTCGACGGCGGACGGGTCGGGGTGCTCTTCGAAATGGGACAGCCCGGCCAGATAAATCCCTACGAGCAGATCGTGTTCGTCTCCCTCGACGCCGAGTCGATCACGAGGCGAGACTGAACTCTCGAGCTGATCGGCGAGATGGGGTCCCGGAAGAAAGAGTCGCGAGGTCGCGCTCTCGAGGGCGCACTACGCGTGCGACTCTCGCCACCGTCGGTGGTTCGCCATGAATCAACGACACCGGGATGCAGCCTCGGGAGAGTAACGTTGCGCCAGAATTCATGACACCCGCCGCAGGGGCGGTTCGGTGTGCCCTTCTTGTTTGGTCAGGGGCCTTCCGGTCTCCGGTTGAGCGAGGAACTCGGGAGCCGTGGGCGACCGGGCGATGACCGAGGCCGGAGGCCGTCCTCAAAGAGCGCTTCCCCGACCAACCTTTTCACCGAAACGAACCAGACAAGAACACGGTGCACCGCGTCTCCACTTTCCCTGGCGAGGTCCCAAATGCCAACTCCCTGGGGAGGGAATGGGGTAATCCCGTCGCGTTTCGCCCATTCCTGCTCTCGCGAGGCGGAAAACGGAGTGATAGTATGCGATCATGGCGGAAAATTCGGATGCGAGGGTGCGAAGGACGAGATCGGTGGAGACCCTTCTCGCCCTGTTCCTTTTCCTGGGGCTCGGCTCGGGTCACCCGTCAACCGGGGCCGAAATGGTCGAGACGATCGAGGAAATGCCGGCGGCGGTGCGGGAGGAGGCGATCGGAATGAATCCGGAGTACCTCGTGGCTCGGCCTGCAGGGGCGGCCACGGAGCAGGAGCCCGCCCTGCTGATCTACCTGCACGGCGGTGGCGGTGTGGGAAGGGACATTCGCCGGATTGCGAGGAACAACAGCGCGCTCAAATACTGGAACAGGCAGAAGACCCAGCCCTTCATCATCGTGGCTCCCCAGTGCCTCCCGGAATTCAAGTGGAGGGCGAATAGCCTTCAGGTTTTTCTGGAGCACCTCGAGGAGAGCCTCGAGGTTGACTCTGCGCGGGTCTACCTGACCGGGTACAGCATGGGCGGTTATGGAACGTGGATCTGGGCTGCGGCTTTCCCGGAAAGCTTCGCCGCGGTCGCCCCGGTCGCCGGGGGAATCGGAGAAGGCGGCCCCAAGGATATCTCACCCGATCTGGACTCGTGGCTCGATAGCCTGAAGGGCGTGCCGACCTGGATCTTTCACGGTGGCAATGACCGGGTCGTGCCGGTGGATCGTTCCGTCACGATGTATCGCGGATTGATCGAGCGAAGTCATCGGGAACTCGGCTTGACGATCTACCCGGGTGAAGGTCACGACTGTTTCGATGCTTTCAAGGATCCCCGGCTCTACGGGTGGATGCTGTCCCATACCCGTCGGACCGAATAATGGGTCCGGCTTGTCCGGATGGATCGACGACCGCTTGACATCCCGTTGCGGATCTGAAAGCGTCATCGGCCCAGGCTGTGCCGAATCCGATGGACGATACCCGTCTCGACGACCTACTCGAACGCGAGGCGACTCGCGGTCCCGGTGCCTTGCCTCGCGGGTTTGCCGACGGCGTGGTGCGACGGGTTGGCGTGGTCCGCGAGGCGGCGATTCGACACCGGAAAACGCTCATGACCGGGAGTGCGATCGCCATCGTTCTCGCGGTGTCCTCGAGTTATTTGTCCGCACGCCGGGTTGGGGAGAGGAGCCGTGAGAGTGCCGAGATCCCGAAGTCCCCGCTCTTCCATTTCGAGGCGAGCGAACTCCCAGTCCCTCCGAGTCGATGACCCAAACCAAGTCCATCGCGTGGAGCCTGGGAGTCGTCGTCGTCGCGGCCCTGGTCTCACTTCTCGTGGTCCATTTCACCCTGCGGTTCTACGAGGGGGAGCGGTCCCGTTCCACGCCCGAATCCGCTCGGGACCTGCACCAGTGGCTGCACGAGAATTTGGGGATCTCCCACGACCAGGAGGAGAGGCTCCTTCCGATCGAAGAACGTTTCGAAAGCGAGCGGAAGCGCATTCGTCGGGAGATCGCCGCGGCAGCACAACGTCTCGCGGAGGCGATTCGGGACTTCGATCCTGGCTCTCCCGAGGTGACCTCGGCTCGACAGGACCTGACCCGATCCCAGGGCGAATTGCAGCAGGCGACCCTCGATCACTTCTTCGCGATGAAGGAACACCTCACCCCGGAACAGGGAGCCATGCTCCTCGAATGGACCCATCAGAGCATACGCGATGGATACGACGAGTGAGGAATCCGACTGGCTCGATGGCGACGCCGGATCCGCCCGGAACGAAGTCGTCGAGCACCGTGGCGCGACGCTGGAGGAGGGGATTGAACGGCGCTGGATCGAGGCCGCTGCCCGGGGCGATGATGAGGCCTTTCGCAAGCTGGTCGAGTTTCATCAGGAGCGTGTCCATCACTTCTGCCACCAGTGGCTCCGCGACACGGAGGACGCCCGGGAGGCGACCCAGGATACCTTCGTCCGCGCCTACGGCGCCCTGAAGCGCTACGAAAAGCGGGGCCGTTTTTCCACGTGGCTCTACAGGATCGCGCTCAACCTGTGCCGGGACCGCTTTCGCTCCAAGTCGGGACGGCAGCGGCGAACCACGGATTTCTTCGATGAACTCGCCACCGAACCACCCTGTCCCCGTGCCGGTCCGGACGAGTTGTCAGCGCGGACGGAGGAGGGGGAGCGCATTCGGTCTGCCATCGACTCTCTGCCCGAGACTCTTCGCACCGTGGTGATTCTCTGCGGCGTCGAGAAAGTCCCTCAGCGGCAGTGCGCGGAGATCCTGAACTGCACCGAGCGTGCCATCGAAGGCCGCTACTACCGCGCGAAACAGGCACTCGCGGAGTGGTTCGAGGCGAATGGAGGCCGCTGAGCCGACGGCCTGAGGAGGGCCCAGATTTTTTTCGTGGGGTCGGCCCATTTTCTTCGTTTCACCGGCGGAACCTATTTGAGAAACGGAACGCGCCCGTGTCGCAACCGTCTCTCTTCTTTCGCAAGCCATGAAACACCTACCGTCCCTGACCCTGGTCTCTGTACTTCTCGCTCCCCTCCTGCAGGCGCAGGAGACGCAGATCACGACGCCAGCCGTCGTGAACGACACCATTCCCGTGGAGTCGATCGACCTGACCGAGAGCACCCTCGAGACGACCGTCGTCACTTCCTCTCCCGTATCCTACCGGAACCCTTCCCCCCGCGTCACGGGCGTCTCGGCTCCGACGGTGACAAATTTCGAGTCGAATGTGGCACCCGGGAAACCGGAGAATCTCGTGACCGTGGCCCCGTCCGCGTCGAGCGGCCGCGCCAGCGGAGTGGAGCTGATGGACCGTCCCTTCCTTCGGCGCGGCGAGCTTCTCGAGGTCGTGCCGGGACTGGTCGTGACCCAGCACAGCGGTGGTGGAAAAGCCAATCAGTATTTTCTCCGCGGATTCAATCTCGATCACGGCACCGACTTTGCGATCTTCGTGGACAGCATGCCGGTGAACAACCGGACCCACGGACACGGGCAGGGCTACGCCGACATCAATTTCCTGATTCCGGAGCTCGTTGAAGAGCTCGAGTACGTCAAGGGCCCCTACTTTCCCCGGTTCGGAGATTTCAGCACGGCGGGAGCGGCCCGATTCCGGCTCTACCGGGAGCTGCCGGAGAGCATCGCCTCGTTCACAATCGGCACCGACAATTTTTACCGGGGCCTCCTCGCCGACTCGGTCGCCGCAGGTGATGGCGTTGCCACCTTCGCCCTCGAATACAACTATTATGACGGTCCATGGGTGATGCCCGACGAGCTGAATCGGTGGAACGGATTCTTCCGCTACTTCGAGGGCGACGACGACGACTTCGCGTCCTTCACGCTGATGGGGTACGACAGTTCCTGGAACGCCACGGACCAGGTCCCCCGGCGACTTGTCCGGAGCGGGGGGATCGATCGTCTCGGTTTCGTCGATCCCACCGTGGGCGGGGAATCCTATCGCTACAGCCTTTCGGCTGACTTCAAGCGAACCGGCGAGTCCGGTGTCACGGTCGCTTCGGTCTACGCCGGAACCTACCAGCTCGATCTATTCTCGAACTTCACCCTCTTCCTCGACGACCCGGTGAACGGGGATCAGTTCAACCAGTTCGACGACCGTTGGTTCGTCGGCGCCACGCTGGATCACACCTTCGATGATGTCCTGATCTTCGATCGAGACGCCACTTCCACGCTTGGCTTGCAGACGCATCACGATTTCATCGATGGCGTGGGGCTCTACAAGACCGCCGCCCGGCAGCGGCTCGGAACCGTCCGCGAGGACCAGATCTACGAATCCAGTATTTCCGCCCACGGGAATGTCGAAATCGCGTGGAATGACTGGCTCCGAACACAGACGGGACTGCGGGCCGATCTCTTCCACTTCGACGTCGACGCGATTTCGCTTCCGGCCAACTCGGGCACGGCGTGGGACGGCATCGTCAGCCCCAAGGCGGGACTGGTCCTGGGACCCTGGAACGACACCGAATTCTACTTGAACGGCGGTCTCGGCTTCCATAGCAATGACGCCCGTGGCGTCACCATTTCGGTCGACCCGACAACCGGCCTTCCCCTCGCCGCCGTCCCGGCTCTCGTCCGAACCAAGGGAGCCGAAGCGGGGGTTCGCAGCCAGGTGATCCCGGACCTCACCACCACGGTCGCAGTCTGGTATCTGAATAGCGACTCGGAGCTTCTCTACGTCGGGGACGCCGGGAATATCGAGGCCGGTGATGGCAGCGAACGGTACGGAATCGAGTGGTCCAATTACTGGAATCCCACCGATCACCTCACCATCGACACCGAGTTCACCGCAACGGAAGGGCGTTTCAGCGCGACCGGAGAAGAGATCGAGAACTCCGTACCCGTTTCGTATTCCGGCGGCATCACCTGGGGAGGCGACATCGGCCCGTTCGCCGCGCTGCGGGCCCGCTACTTTGCCCCCCGGCCTCTCAACGGGGCGGCAAACGTCAAATCGCAGGATGCCTTCCAGTTGAATTCCCGGATCGGCTATCGGACGAATGACCGATGGGAATTCGCCCTCGAAGTGATCAACCTTCTCGATGCCAACGACAATGACATCGAGTACTTTTACACCTCCCGACTCCCCGGCGAACCGGCCGGCGGCGTCGAAGACGTGCATTTCCATCCCTACGAGCCGCGGCAGATCCGCTTCACTGCAACGAAGCGCTGGTAGTCCCGTCCCGGGGCTCCTCCCTCCAGACGGTTCGTCTTGACGGGCGAGGCAGGGAGCGGACAGAGTGTCGGGACATGCTGATCAAGCGGAACCAACAGATCGCCAGTCCCGCGGTGCGCCGCTTGTTGGAGCCCCTCACCTCGACGGAGCGCTATCACAAGGCCGGCGACATCGGTGAGGGCGGGGTCTCCCGGGTGAGCGCGAGTTTCGATGGCTTCCTGAACCGGGTCGTCGCGGTAAAGGAGCTGAAGGAGGAGTTCATCACGGATCCCGATTTGCTCCATTCCTTCATCACGGAGGCGAGAATGATCAGTTACCTCGACCATCCGGGGGTGGTGACGGTCTATGACACGCACCTCACGGAGGACCAGCAACTGCGCTATACGATGAAGCTCGTGGAGGGGCAGACCCTGTCCGAGTTTCTCGAATACCACACGCGGCCCGATGTGGTGAATGAGAGCTATCTGTTCGACGTGCTCCATATCTTTACCAAGCTGTGCGAGACACTCGCTTATGTTCACGACAAGGGGGTGATCCACCTCGACATGAAACCGGACAACATCATGGTCGGGAACTACGGCGAAGTCCGGATCATGGACTGGGGCAACGCCTATCTCTACGACGATTCCATCTACCTCGAGCAAGTGAGGAAGTTCCCGAGCAGAGGGGCGGATGCCGTAGCACAGGTGAAGCCGGGTGACGTGATTCTCGGCACGCCGCTCTACATGTCGCCCGAACAGACGCAAAGCCGTCGCGATTTGGGGCCAGCCTCCGATATCTTCAGTCTTGGCGTCGTCGTCTACGAATTGTTGACCGGTCAGAGACCCTTCGAGGCTGCCACGGTGGAGGAAATCATCGAGAAGGTTCGCACCCTGGATCCGCCGCCGGTGCACGAACTGAACCCCGACCTTCCGCTGCGTCTCTCCCTCATCGTTCAGAAGATGATGCGACGCTCACCCGGAGACCGCTACCAGAGCGCGCACGAAGTGCTGGAGGAAATCCAGGCGGCGCAGACGACCGGGCAGGCTTTCCCGATCTGGGAGATTCCGGCGGGGCAGGTCATCTTTCGCGAGGGAGAGCCGAGGGACTTCACGATTCGCATCGAGTGCGGCAGGGTGGAGATCTCGAAGTCGGACCAGGGAACGGGGAAGGTCCTTGCGGAACTGGGACCGGGAGAGATTCTCGGC
>Ga0180430_10003096_pt1 | contig 14498 bp, 7 predicted proteins | sample SS_ome_9_FD_132999 | JGI IMG/M metagenome (GOLD analysis project Ga0180430, IMG submission 132999) | Hypersaline lake sediment archaeal communities from the Salton Sea, California, USA - SS_1_S_2 metaG | ecosystem: Environmental > Aquatic > Non-marine Saline and Alkaline > Hypersaline > Sediment... | reverse complement strand
CTGGTGCCGCTTATTGTAGAATAGCCATAGGAAGTGGAAGCTACTGAGTATGTTGTCGGCAGAGGAACGGCAATACCCCCTCCTGCCGCATTGCATGATAGTATGTCGAAGTTATTAGTTTGATTAACAACAAAGTCACTGTTTGATGAGTTGAATGCTGTTACGGATGAGGCCGTTGAATCATCAGAATCCATAGAATATACTCCAAAGGAGTATCCAGATATGGATGGGCAGTTCTGCAGAGTAACATTGTTTATTGAGCCATTGAGCACAACCCCCATGGTCGGATCTGCTGTTCCGTCATTTGTTATGCTGTATCCATTGCAGTCGAAAATAACGTCAGATGATGCAATTTTAACGCATGCAAATGCTGAAGGCAAAACTTCTGTTGCATCGTTTGGAGCTCCAGTATAATCAAATGGCTGGAGATATGTTCCGGGAGTTGTGATTACCGGACAGTTGACTGGGGCATTCATAGTAAAGTTCCAAATAGCGCTTGCATTAGTGAGATTTCCATCGCTGCAATTGATATACCAGAGATGGGGTCCATTTGCTATGTTTGGAATTGTAAATGCTGTTAGTGTTCCGTTCTGTACTGATGCATTTGTCTGGTTGAGAATACTGTCCAGATAAATGGAACAGTCAAGAGTCGTCTGCTCATAGTCGGTGCCAGTGAAATTGAAAATCACTGTGCTTGATGTCAAAGTGCTTCCATTTGCAGGAAGATTGAGCTGGACATCAGGCGGATTGTTCACTACTCCTCCGCCTTGCAAAATTCCAAAGGAACTGAGAGGAGATGCTGATGAAAGCGTAAGAGTATTTGCGCCAGTATCCAAAGTTGCATTCATATCGGTCCAGGTTGAATTGTACTTGAAAATATCGAACAATGATTCGTCATATCCAGTAAGCTCTGAATCGAGCCAGTGCCAGATTGAAGTATCTATGGATGGAGTTCCGGACATGCCTTCGATCTTAACGAACTTGCCACGGAATGATGAGTATGGAGCTCCTAGTGGCTGGTTGGACCAGTTAATATAATAGGTTTCACCGGAAGCAATGCTGTCATTCATGGAGAATGTACTGAGATTGGTTCCACCTTGGGTGAAATTGACCATTGTAAGATTAAGAAGCATTGATCCAAGAGTTGATGCTGCTATTATTGACCTGTTTGATTCGTTGAAAAGCTCTTCCTGGATTATGTTGCTGTCTGAGCTGTTGAGAAGGTAATCTGCAATAGCAACATTGGTTTTGGTGTTTCCTACGAATAGATTGCTTGAAGCGTTCCAGGCAGATACTGCATAATCAACACTATCGATGTTGTTGGTCCTGAAGGTGCTCCTTGTGGTCCTGTAGGGTAGATCCACAAGATAGAATCCTGTATTTGATGAATAGAGGCGATTATCCTGCATTGTGTTCTGGTAGCTCCTGTTCAGAAGGAAGAGCGGACTTGTATTTGAAGTTATATTATTCCTCTGGATGTTTGCGTATCTCACATATTCCATAGTAATTCCATTGAGACTGTTTGCATAGAGGTTATTGTCATACAGGTAAATGCCTGAAATCAATGAAGGAGCAACTCCTTCTGCACCGATTCCTGTTCCATTATTTCCATATATCTGATTCTGCTGGATAGTATTGGAATAGCCTCTTTCAGTGAAAATACCATGGCCATTGTTATCATATATTGTGTTATTTGTTATCTGGCTTGTTCGAAGATTGTATGCATATATGCCGCTCATGCCATTGTCATGGTATGTACTGTGGCGATAGTAGCTGCTCTGAGGTCCTGTAAGGTAGGCTCCATACTGCGAATTATTGTATGATTTCGAATTGTCAATCCGAGATGATCCGCCGGACATGTAAAAGCCAGACCAGTTGTTGTCAAATGCAGTTGCATTGTTGAACCTTGAGCTTGTGGATCCGCTTGCCGAAGAGTAACCATGCTGTGAGTTATTGTAGGAAGTCGCATTAGTGAAATAAGTGGAGCTGCTCGATTCTATGTGTACTCCGGATTGTCCGTTATCATAAGTCTGAGTATCATAGAATTGATTAATGCTTGAGCTGGAAGATACTCTGATCCCATTCTGAGTATTGTTGTATGAGCTCGTGTTCCAGAACTCAGCACGCGTTGCTCCAGTTAGCCAGAAGCCGTTGTACCCGCAGTTGGTTGCAGTGTTGTTGTAGAAATCATTGTAAGTATCGGCTACATAAAATCCATTTCCGCTTCCGGACATGTTGTTGGCCAAATTGTTCGCGACATATGTGTAGCCTCCAGCTATCCCGAATCCGTTTGAGCCTAGCGAGTGCTCGGCAATGTTGTTGGTGACATTGTTGTATCTCGAAGGGCTTCCAGGGTCAGTAATCAGGAAATTGTAGCCGCTGAAACCATAGCGGACAAGGTTATTGTCAATCACGTTGTAGTTGCATCCGTTATTGAGCTCAAAGCAGTATCCACCGCAACGGCCAATCGCGCTGTTGTTTCTGATAGTCGTGTAGTTAGTATCCTCCATGTAGAGAGCGTTGGTTGTGGTAGTGGTCGGATTCTCCCAGACATTGTTGCTGATATTTATGTTGTTGGAGTTTCTCACTTCGGCAATTGAGGAAAGATAAAAGTAGTTGTTCGTGATGCTTGAATTGGTGGTATATGTTATAAACGCTCCAAGCGAACTGACACTTCCAGTTGAAGTTACGGTGTTGTTGTATATGCTGATATTGTCTCCATAGTAAGAACCAAATCCTTTGAATCCAGTGCTGCTATGAGCATTAATCGCAGTAATATTATTCATGGACCCATTTGTGACATTCACATATGCGACTGTGAAAAACGTGTAGCCGACCATGTTGTCGCAGTTCCTCACAGTGATATTAGTTAGCTGCTCTGCACTAGATCCCTCGGCAAGTATCCCAATGTGGCCAGTTGATGGTCCTCTTGACATGCTGTAGCCGTTGCACTCAAAGGTAACGTCTGAAGATGAGATCCTTATGCAGGATACCCAATGCGCAGGATATACTGGCTGGCAACTCTGATTCCCACTTACAAGGTTGGAAGTCAGATAATATTCTCCAGGAGATGTGATGTTTGTACATTCCGAAATAGGAGTTGCTGCAAAGGACAGACCTGCAAAAAACAACAATAGAAAAATTATATTACTGGATTTCATGGCAAAATATCGAGGACAATAATAAAAGAGCTTTGGAAGTTGCCATAGATCAATAAATGTGTTTTGAGAGAAGAAACTTTAATAATTTGATACTATTTAATATTTGTTAAATAGTTTATGGTGAATAAATGGGAAAAATCAGATGTGCTGTTGTCGGAGTAGGGAATTGTTTTGCCGGGCTTGTTCAGGGAATCGAATATTATAAGAAGAATCCCAAGCAGCAGATTATCGGGGTTATGAGCCCTGAAGTCGGCGGATATTCAATACATGATCTTGACTTTGTTGCTGGTTTTGATGTTGATTCAAAAAAGGTTGGAAAACCACTCAGTGAAGCTGTCTATGCAGAGCCTAACAAGGTTAAGTGGGTAGAGTCCCTCTCAACTATGAATGATGTAATTGTTTTGCAGTCGCCCCAGCTTGATGGGGTTGGCAACTATGTTGAAAAGGTCGTCACTCCAGTTCCAGAAAAACCTGCAGAAGAGCTAAAGGCAGCCATCATTGACGAGTTGAAGAAAAAAAATGTTGAAATTCTTGTTTCATATCTTCCAGTAGGATCTGACAATGCAACCAAATTCTGGGCGCAGGTTTGTCTTGATGCAAATGTTGCATTTGTCAACTGCATGCCGTCTTTTATTGCATCGGTACCAGAGTGGGCAAAGAAATTCGAGGATGCCGGCCTTCCGATTATTGGAGATGATATCAAGGGCCAGGTTGGAGCAACAATTGTCCACAGAACCATGGCAAAATTAGCAGACAGAAGAGGAACGCAGATAGAAAAAACATACCAGATCAATGTTGGCGGAAATACAGACTTTCTCTGCATGAAAGAGCAGGACAGACTAACATCCAAGAGGATATCAAAAACAGAATCTGTCCAGTCGCAGCTGAATCAAAGGCTTCCTGACGACCAGATTTATGTTGGCCCATCAGATTTCATTCCATTTTTGGGCAATACAAAGCTGATGTTCATGCGCATCGAGGGAAAAATGTGGGCAAATGTTCCATACAACATGGAAGTTCGGCTTGAAGTTGATGATAAGGCCAATTCTGCCGGAATCGTAATAGATGCAATACGCTACTGCAAAATTGCGCTTGATAAAAAAATGGCAGGTCCGTTGATTGGACCTAGTGCATGGCTGATGAAGCACCCGCCAAAGCAGTTCAGCGATGACGAGGCCCAGCGCATGGCAACAGAATTTGCCAAATAATTTATTTTTTACTTCTTTGAGAAAAATAAACTATTCCTGCAAGCAGTATTCCAAGCAAGGCAACCAAAAACAGCATTGAGAAATCTCCATCTTCTTCTGCTGTTGGTTTTGGCTCATCTTCCACAACAGGTTTTGGAAGAGACTGGATGGTTGCCTCTGCAGCAACATCCCCATTCTCATCTACAAGAACAACCTTGTATGAACCTTCGAGATTAAGCGGCAGACTAAACTCCCCATTTTCATCTGTTTTTCCAGTAAATGTTTTGCCATCTGGTCCAGTTACCTGTATGTCGCAACGGAGGCAAGGCTCATCGCCAATTTTGACTTTCACTTTCTTATTGTCTCCAACAAATCCATCATCCCCTGAAACATCGTTTTTCTCACATGAATAATCAACACATGTGTAGCCACTTGAGCATGCATCACAGTTTGCATCTGGACCGCATTCGCCTGGACATTCAGGCAAATCATCTTTGTCTTCTGGCTCGGGCTCCGGCTCTGGTTCAGGTTCAGGCTCTGGCTCAGGTTCTGGTTCGGGCTCGGGTTCAGGCTCTGGTTCTGAGCCCTCCTCTTCGCAGCATGAAATGCTCCTTGAAAGTGAAACAGGAGAATAGCCATTCTTGTTCACATATATTTTGACAGTCATACCACAATCATCAAAAGTAAATTCCCCATCATTATCAGTTGTTCCAACTGAAAGTGAGGTCAAGGACTGCGCATCTGAAACCAGTACACTAGCGCCACTTAGTGGCTCTGCGCCATCAGTAACAGTTACAGTTGTGCCCTCACAGTCCGAGTCAACTGAAACTGAGAGCTTCTCTGCCCCGCCGTCATCAGGTTCATCAACAGGCACAGAAACTGCGAACAATCCATAGATTCCTTCATAAAGGTCAAAGTCTGGGATTGTTGGGAACATATTGCGAAGGAATTGATTCTCTGGAGGTGGAAGACCGTCAACATAAATCGAATTAGGCTCAAGTACCTGGCCTTCAACAGGAACCCACTCGGCTACAATGGTTATGTTGGTTGGTTCAACAGATTTTGGACGGATTATTTCAGTTAAATTCAAGTAATACAATCCCATCGTAGCAGGATCATATCCTGAAAGTTCATGATCTTTCCACGAGACGTTAAACTGTTCTATCGTTGGAGGTTTCTGATCTGCCATCATCATAATAACAAAATATTTGTTATTCACAGAAGACTTGTTCTCAGGTTTTGTAAAGTTAAAGAACAGTGTTCGGTTGTATATGCCATCAAAGTACTCGATACTATCAACTGATCCAAGGATAGTCTCGCTTGTGATGTACATTGCCTCTGCATTGTCAATAAGAGACAATTCAACTGAAGCTGCCCCTTCACCATGACGTGCTTTTTCAAGCTGCCAGACCATCGCAGGAACCTCTCCTCCGAACATCATTGTAAGCAGGTAGTTTGCCTCAAATACTTCTGCCCAGATAAGGCCTTCTGGGAATTCTGGCATTTGCGGCTCTGCTTCTCTCTCGCCGCCAAAGGATGAAGACATAAATTGCATGAAATCCTGGCCGTTGCGATAGAGCTCAGTATTGATTACTTGCATTCCTGGCATTCCGCCAGACATATCCATTATTCCAACAATCCTGTTGTCGTGGATTTCAGAATTATTGATTATTGGATTTGGAGTGAGAAGGAAAAGAAAACCAAGATCATTATCATAGAACTGCGAATCATTGTAATATGTCATATCAAATGGAGTGGATATTCCCATATCCATTCCTTTGCCATAAGGAAGGAAACCAATCTCAAATGCCCCGGCTCCAAGAGGAATGGCGCCAAGGAATCCTGCTTCTTCGCCGAAGAGATCTGGAGCAGAGCCGCTATTACCCTGTGCCAGATGCTGGTTGACGAAAATATTTCGAGATAGTGTGAAGAAAAGACCTGCTATTGCATTTTCGTTTGTCTCGGTGTTGTTGATGAGAATCATTTCAGATCCATAGATCCAGATTCCCATTGCATTATCGTTTGATTGTGAATTGTTGATTATAGTATTGTCAGTGAAGAACATAGCAAGAGCATTATTGTCAAAGGTATCAGAACCATCAACAGTCACTCCGTCAAGAACAGAATTATCAGCATCGCAGAGTACGATTTCTGCATAAGTTCCGCCAACAAGGGTTACTGGATCTTCGGAGTAGAGAATTGGCCTTCCGCCAGAACCAGTATTATTCTCGATTGTATTGCTGCATCCTGAAATATCAAATTCAAGTGTCCTTGGGTCCCCTGCTACAAGAAGATCAGCATATTCATTCTCCTCTATCAGGTTGTCAATAACAACATTAGAGTCAGAAAGCCGGTCAAGGTTAAGACCAAGATAATTGTGATAAATGTGGTTGTTGCTCAAGTTATTTTCATCATCAGAAAGATAGATTCCATTGCTGTTGTTTTGTGCAGTATTATTGATGAGAATGTTACGAACAGAATAGATATCAAAGCCTGCAGTATAGATATTGTCAAGGCTGTTGTTGCGCGCTATGTTACCCAGGAAAGTATTGTCAGGAGAAGTATCACTAACAAAGAATCCAGAACCCCCGCATTCTGCTGCAGTATTATTTATGAAGATATTATGGGTTGCAGACTCAATATGGAAAGCATGCTTTCCAACTCCAAGGACAGTATTGTTCAACAAAGTATTGTTGCTGCTAGTTAGAGATGATGATTCCCCGCGAAGATTAATGCCTGAGGATCCGGTGCTGGTCACGAAGTTGTTGCTTATTACTGAATTATGTATCATGAAAAAATCGAGTGTTGGGTCTGCTGTATTTCCATCTACAAGAGCTCCATCTACATGATAGACTACCATATCAACATCTGTGCTGTTGAGCGTGTTGTTGAGAATATTCAAGCCAGTGAGGTTGCCGGATTTTGTACCTCTCATATTAAGAGCATCTGCAAAGCCGTTTATCTCACAGTTCATGACAGTAACATTGTCCAAAGCCTGATCAGTATAGATACCAATAGGAGTTCCGTTTGTGGAGGTTATTGAATGCCCCTGGCAATCAAGTACAACATTGGATGTATTTATCCAGTAGCAGCCATCTTCTCCATTGTCAAGAGATATAAGGCCATCAACAAGATCAGTTGTCAGCGTATATACTCCAGGATTCACAATCTGAAGACAAAAGGAAATGTCTCCAGGAGGAACGGTTGCAGCAAAAGAAAATCCACTCAATAACATCAGTAAAACTAAAGCCGAAAAAACCTTCATGGTATTCACGAAGAGTTTAGTCTTATAGAAATTTTATATACTTTATGGAGAAAAATAACAAAATCAGTGGTCAAAAATGTGGATTTTCAATAAAAAACAGAAACAGGAAAGCAATTAAATTTCTAGCATGCAAGCTCTTTGTATGCTCCTTTTTGCAGATGTGGCCAAGGTCTTTGACAAGCTTGAGCAGAGAAGCGGCAGGCTTGAGATGACAGACATACTGGCAGAGCTCTTCAAAAAAACAGGCAATGAGGAGATTGAAAAACTAGTTTATTTCATTCAGGGGATAATTGCACCTCCATATGAGGGAATTGATCTTGGGCTCGGTGAAAGATTTGCAGTTGAGGCCATCTCATCTGCATCAGGATACACAGTTGCGCAAGTGGATCGCCATTATGAAAAAAGCGGGGACCTTGGAGATACTGCGGAGGCACTGCTTGAGAAGAGAAAGCAGACTGCACTCGCGACAAGCGAGATGGATCTTTTGTATATTTATGATGCCATGATGAGAATATCCACTTCAAGCGGAAGCGGAAGCCAGGAGCAGAAGATCAAGCAGCTCACAGAACTGCTCAACAATGCCTCACCTATGGAAGCGCGATTTCTTGTTCGTTTTGTGCTTGGAAGGCTAAGGCTTGGTGTTGGGGACCCGACAATACTAGATGCCATATCAGTTGCTCATGCCGGAGACAAATCCCTTCGTGAATCGCTCGAGCACGCATACAATGTTTCTGCAGACATGGGACTTGTTGCAAGATTGTTCTATATAGATTCAGAAAACATTGAAAAGTTCAAGGTACAGCCATTCAAGCCATTGATGCCTGCGCTTGCAGAGAGGCTGAGCACTCCAAAACAGATAATTGAAAAGATTGGAAAATGCGGAGTTGAAATGAAATATGATGGGTTTCGGCTCCAGTGCCACAAAAAAGGAGACCATGTTGAGCTTTATTCCAGAAAACTGGAAAAAATGACTTATATGTTTCCTGATGTTGTTGAAGCAGTGAGAAAACTTAAGGCAAAAGAACTGATTTTTGAAGGAGAAGCACTTGCATACAATACAAAAAAGAAGAGATATTTCTCATTCCAGCAAACAATGCACAGAAGAAGAAAACATGGGATTGAAAAAGCATCAAAAGATTTCCCTCTCAACCTGTTCGTATTTGACATCCTTTATCTTGACGGCGAGGATTTGACGGAGAGAGCGTACAAAGAAAGAAGGGACATCATCAAGAAATTATTCAAAGGAAAAATCCTCAAGCCAAGCAAGAGCAAGGTAGTTGCAACTGCAAAAACACTTGAAAAAATCTTTGACAAGTCAATTTCAGAAGGTCTGGAGGGGATTATGGCAAAGGATCTGAAGGCGCACTATACAGCAGGAAAACGCAAATTTGCCTGGATAAAACTCAAGAAATCATATGGAAAGGCAGTTGATACTGTTGATGGGGTTGTCATTGGATATTACAGGGGACATGGCTCCCGGGCAGAATTCGAATTTGGAGGACTACTCATTGCAACTTATAATCCTGACCGCGGAAAACTGGAAACAGTTGCCAAGATAGGCTCTGGATTTTCTGAAGATGAGATGAAGCAGCTGAAGGGGATGTTAGACGAGATAAAGACAGACAAGCCTCCGGCTAATTTGAACTACAGGATTGAGCCGGATTTCTGGGTTGATCCGCAATACGTAGTTGAGGTTGCATTTGATGATATTACCATTTCTTCTGTGCACAGCTGTGCAGAGAAAAATGACAAGGGATTTGCACTGAGATTTCCAAGACTTGTGAAAATCAGAGATGATAAAACAATAAAAGAAATCACAACAAGCCATGAAATCGAGCAAATGTTCCACCTCCAGCGATGAGCAATATTTTTTAACCTGAAGAGGATTATCTGATCCATGAAAATCGATTGCAAAAAGTCAGTATCAGGAAATCTTGTTTGTATTTTGCTTGCAGAAGGGGAAAGGCCCCAAAAAGATCTTGTTAGCCACAATGTAAAGTTCGAAGGAAAAGAAGGACAAAGCTTTGCTCTTGGCACTGGAGCAAAGAATATTCTTCTTGTTGGACTTGGAGAGAAAAGGACAGACAGTTTCAGGATTGCTGCAGGAGGCTGCATAAGACATGCAGAAAAAATCAAGGAAAGAGAAATTTCTATTTATTACCCTAAAGCAGATGAAAAATCAGCAGAAGCAATAGCAGAAGGAGCGGTGTTGGCTGGATACAAATTTAACAAATACAAAACAAAGAAGGAAGATTTCGGAGTATCCAAAGTTCATCTTGTTGCAGGAAAAAACCTGAGCGCAGCAATCAGAGCAGGAGAAATCATGGCAGGCGCTCAAAATTATTCAAGGGCGCTTGACGAGGAGCCGGCAAACATCGCAACGCCAACAATGATCGCAAATGCCGCACGAAAACTGGCAAAGGAAAAGAAGCTGAAAGTTACGGTATTTGATACAACGGCAATGAAAAAAATGGGGATGAATGCGATTCTTGGTGTAGGGCAGGGAAGCGCAACTCCTCCTGTTTTGGTAAAGCTTGAATATAATGCAGGATCGAAATACCCGCTCTTTTGCGTTGTTGGAAAGGGGATTACATTTGACAGCGGAGGAATCAGCATAAAACCATCCAAAGGAATGCACGAGATGAAATATGACAAAACCGGAGCAATGAATGTACTTGGAGTCTTCAAGGCAGTAGCAGAGCTGAGGCTTCCGATCAGGCTCATGGGACTTATGCCACTTGCTGAAAATACCCCTGGCTCAAGAGCCCAAAAACCAGGAGATATAGTAAAGGCATACAATGGAAAAACAATCGAAGTTCTCAATACAGATGCAGAAGGACGACTTATTCTTGCAGATGCACTCTCTTATGCTGCTGTGAAAAAACCAGAGTATATGATCGATATGGCAACTTTGACAGGAGCAATTGTTGTTTGTCTTGGCCGCCATGCAATTGGAATGTTCAGCGAGGATGACAAACTTTCTCAAGCACTGATTCGTGCTGGAGAAGAAACGCATGAGAGAGTATGGAGACTGCCACTCTGGCCTGAGTATGGAAAAATGATGGAATCAAATATTGCAGACCTGAAGAATATTTCAGAGCTGCCAGAGGCAGGATCAATTACAGCAGCAGCATTCCTCAAGGAATTTGTTGGAGACACTAAATGGGCGCACCTTGACATTGCGTCTGTTGAAGCAATAAGTGCAGATCATGGATACCTTGGAAAAGGAGCGAGCGGAATTGGAGTGAGGCTTGTTACAAAGGCTTTTGAAAAGCTTGCAAAGAGCAAATAAAAAATAATTGCTGCAAGTAGATTGTAGGTGGATAACATGAGCGGATATTTATTTCGAGAATCAGCAATAGAATGGCTAAAAGAAAACAACTTTAACGACGAAGAAATCGAGGAACTTCAGGAAATCCTAAATGTTGTTGCAAAGAGCGGTGGAGAGGGATTTGTAAAGCTGCCAAAGGATGCAAGTGTCAAAGTATCTGCAATGGTTTATCTCCTTGACTCCATTGTTGGGGATAATGGAGCGCTTCTGTGTTTTGATGAAAAGGGGTTCATTGAAATTCCGCAGGAAGCAAAAACACATTATACTGATGCGATAAAAATCGAGGAATTGGAAGGAACTATCTCCAGGCTTCGGAAAATCAAGGTAGGCAGAGCGCATTCCTCACCAAGAAGAAGGGGAAGTGTGAAAAACGAGAGATACTAGTACCTTATTTCAAATTTTTTAAATTCTTTTTTTGAATCATGCCAGGAATGTTCTATTTTTGAGACAGTAGCCTCAGGAGGACCGTGAGATGCCCAGTTTAGAAGCTTGACCAGCTTTTCCTTGTCTCCTTCTGCAACGATCTCAAGAGAACCATCAGGAAGATTTAGAACATACCCAGAAACTCCTAGAGCAGTTGCCCTGTCAAAAGTATTTGCACGGAAAAAGACTCCTTGAACAATTCCAGAAACGCGAATGTGAATTCTTGAATCCATAAATAAAAATAGAAAGAAAAGAAAAAAAGACTACATGTCCATTGGTGGCATTCCTCCAGGAGGCATTCCGCCTGGTGGCATTCCTCCGCCGCCACCGCCGCCTCTTGAGCTGATGATATCATCAATTCTAAGGACGAGCCTTGCGGTTTCAGTTGCAGAAGAGATTGCCTGTGATTTGACTCGGAGAGGCTCATAGATACCAGGTGCCTTGAGATCAGAAACCTTTCCTGAGACCACATCAACACCAAATGTCTTGCCATCGTTCTCCTTGTGCTTGTTCTTTAGAGTAACTAGAGTATCGATTACATCCATACCTGCATTTTCTGAAAGTGCTCGTGGAATGCATTCAAGTGCATCTGCAAATGACTGGATTGCAAGCTGTTCTCTGCCGCCGATTTCAACTGCGTAGGCATGAAGTTCCCTGTTGAGCTCCATCTCAACGCTTCCACCGCCAACGACGTATTTTCCATCTTCAAGTGCGCTTGCAACAGCGCCTCTTGCATCAACAACAGCTCTTTCGACTTCACTGACAACATGGTCAGTTCCGCCGCGGACAAAGATTGTAACTGACTTTGGATCCTTGCATTTTTCAACAAACATCATAGCTTCGCCGCCAACTTTTCTCTCTTCGACGTTTCCTGCAAAGCCAAGACCTACATCTTTGAGATCCTCAAGGCTGGATGCAATGACAGCGCCGGTTGCTCGGGAGAGCTTTTCCATATCGCTCTTCTTTACTCTTCGAACTGCAGTAATGCCGTTCTTTGAAAGGAAGTGCTGGACAAGATCATCGATTCCCTTCTGGCAGAATATGACGTTTGCGCCTGAAGCAGCGATCTTTTCTACCATCTCTTTCATCATCTTCTCTTCCTGCTCAAGGAATGCCTGCATCTTGTCTGGAGAAGTAATTTCAATCTTGGCATCAGTCTCCGTCTTTTCAATCTCAAGTGCAGTATCAAGAAGCATGATCTTTGCATCGTTTATTGTCTTTGGCATTCCGCTGTGAACAACTTCCTTGTCAATAACAACACCGTTGACAAGCTTTGTGTCCATAACATGTCCGCCTGATTTTTTCTCGATCTTTATAAGGTCAAGATCAACTTCATATTTGCCGTTCTTTTCGGTTGAAACCTGCATTACAGCGCCGGAGATAATTGATGCGATCTTTTCCTTTTCACTATCAGATCCGATTCCCTTGGAGCCCATGGCAACAAGAGAAATTTTCTTTAGGGTCTCTGCATCATCAGGACTGACTGTTTCTGAAGATGATTGAAGAACATCATTTGCTTTTGCTGAGGCGAGCTCATAGCCCTTGATAATCACAGTTGGGTGAATTCCCTGGTCCAAAAGCTCTCCTGCTTTCTTGAGAAGGTTTCCTGCAATTACAACTGAGGTTGTAGTTCCATCGCCAACTTCCTTATCCTGAGTTTTTGCGATTTCAACCATCAGTTTGGCTGCCGGATGATCAACGTTCATTTCTTCTAGGATTGTTGCACCGTCGTTTGTAATTACTATGTCTCCAAGATCAGAAACAAGCATCTTGTCCATTCCTTTTGGACCTAGCGTAGTCTTGACGATATTTGCAACAGCATAACCAATTGCAATGTTGATTCGCATTGCATCTCTTCCTAAAACCCTCTGGGATCCTTCTGGTAGAACAACCATCTGCTCTCCACTTACTTGTTTACTCATGTTTTCACCTTAGTTTAACCATTATATCAAATATTTCTCGATAATTAGTTTTGATAGTATATCTATCGTAAGATTCATTCGTAGCCAAATGCTTTTAAAACTAACGAAGCTGTGGAAAATCAATAGATTGTTTGCACAGCTGAAAAACACCCCAAGGCAAAGCTTTAAGAGGTGAGGGAAGGCTAAATATATTGAATTTTAATAGAGGATAATTATGGATTTAGGGAAAAAACTACGCCAGGCGCTCTCAAAGCTTACAAACCGCCCATATGTGGATGAGGCAGATGTAAAGGCATTGATAAAAGACCTGCAGCGGGTTTTGATATCCTCAGATGTGAATGTCAAGCTTGTTTTGAAACTTTCAAAGAAGATAGAGGAAAGAACACTGAAAACAGAGAAACTTGAGGCATTATCACTCAAGGAACATGTGACCAAGATAGTCTATGAAGAGCTGGTCAATCTCATGGGAGAAACATACCAGCCAAGGCTTGACAAGCACAAGATTCTCATCTGCGGACTTTATGGTTCTGGAAAAACAACCAGCTGCGCAAAGCTTGCCCACTTCTACAAGACCAAGGGACTCAGCGTCGCCCTTATTGCGGCAGATACCGACAGGCCAGCTGCGCAGGAGCAGCTTGAGCAGCTCTCAAAGCAGGTTGGAGCAGCATATTATACAACAAAAGGAGAAAAAGTTCCTGCAAAAATAGTTGAGACAGCCCTTGAAAAGGCAAAGGAAGATGTAATAATAGTCGACTCTGCCGGAAGATCTGCGCTGGATGAGCAGCTTGTTGAGGAACTTCGGGCAGTTGCAGATACTTTGAAGCCAGAGGAAAATTTCCTTGTTATGAGCGCTGATATTGGACAGGTTGCGGGAAAGCAGGCAACAGAATTCAATGAAACAGTTCCGCTATCAGGGGTTCTAGTTACTAAAATGGATGGTTCTGGAAAAGGAGGAGGTGCTCTAAGCTCTGTTGGAGCATCCAATGCAAAGATTGCATTCATCGGCCTTGGAGAAAAAATGGGGGACCTTCAGGTTTATAATTCAGAAAAATTTGTTGGAAGGCTTCTGGGGGTTCCTGATATCGGAGCCTTGATGGAAAAAATCAAGGAGATTTCAAAAGAAACAGATGTAAAAAAGCTTGAAACTGAAAAGCTTACGATCGAAGCATTTTATGAGCAGCTCAAAGCAGCAAAGAAAATGGGGCCACT
>Ga0180430_10003094_pt1 | contig 14500 bp, 33 predicted proteins | sample SS_ome_9_FD_132999 | JGI IMG/M metagenome (GOLD analysis project Ga0180430, IMG submission 132999) | Hypersaline lake sediment archaeal communities from the Salton Sea, California, USA - SS_1_S_2 metaG | ecosystem: Environmental > Aquatic > Non-marine Saline and Alkaline > Hypersaline >... | reverse complement strand
GATTTTTGATTGCCTCCACAAATTTATCATTAAAAATTCCCGACAACCAATGTGCATCACTCTTTGTTGAGGTTCCAAGAGGCCAATATAACATTATGTCATTTTCACGTTTCGACCAACTTGCTCTTAATTTGTCTTTTTGTCTCATAGTAAATAATGTTAAGGCTGAATGGTTGCGGGGGCCTTCGGGAGAGAAACCTTTTTCCCGAACTTGCTAGTATTATCCCAAATTCCTAGTCTTTCGGGGCCGCTCGACCCCCGCAATCTGATTCCAGCCGGTTATTAAAAAATATTTACGGGTTAAAATCCCATAAACTCTGGTAAGGCGTTGTATACATCTTCGCGCATCTTTTTTTTGCGAACAACAAAGCCGTCACTATTGGATTCAAGGGCCTCAATTGCATCGGCAACATTTTTTATATTTTTTTCATAGTAGCCATTATTTGGTTCATCTTCTAAACCAATCCAATAGACTGTAATTTTTCTTTTCATATTTGATTCTCCAGTAAATGTTTTTTAATGTTAAGGCTGATAATCCTGATATTTAGGAGTTATCCAGCCGGTTGTTATTTGTCAGCACGTTACATTAGGTGGCACATAAACATACCTTTGCTTTGTATAACAATTTGGGAGCCGCTTAGCTTTTTGGTTCCACGGTGGAACTTGATCTATATGAACTTCTTTACGCCATATAATTTTAGCTGTTTTAAAGTGCCAACATTCTTTTGCACCACCTAAACCATGATTGTAATCATTATTGTAACAACCTGAACAATGTTTTTTATCCATTTTTCCTCCTGACAAATAATGTTAAGGCTGAATGGATGATGGGTTTGTAGCTCACATATTCACCACAAAGTAGTTTGTAGTTAATATTTCGTAAAATATGAGCCACAAAATACTAATCATTCCTTTCCAGCCGGTTATTCTTTTGCGCTGCACTCTTTATAATCCTCAAGAATTATCCATATAGGACAGTTTTTTGCCCTGCAAAGACTATATTTGCGAGGTCTTTTCGGGGCTATCGGGCAATAAAAATCACCACTTTCAAGAGAAGTTTTAATTTTATGTGGGCAATATTTCTTGAGAAAATTAAATTGTATAATTTTTTTATCTTTGCGCCAATTCGGCATATCTTAATATCCTCGTAGCAAAAGAATGTTAAGGCTGACCTGCCTGCTTTTTTGGTCAGCCGTCCAGCCGATTATTATGCGCACGGTAATGCCCAATACCATATACCATCACGTAACATCACACCTTCTGCCATTGGATGTGGCTTTGCCTCTGATGGTGCATACTCCCACCATTCTCGACTGGCGGTTACAACTTCTTTAGAACATCCATTAAGCTGAGCATGTTTAGGAAGCTGCCAGCACCATCGCCCACTTGATTCAATAAAATATGGTTGTGGGTCAACAGGAATTAACTTCATTTCTCTATATATCATTTTATCTTCCATCTTTGCACATAATGTTAAGGCTGACGTGAGCTTCGCTTCACGTCCAGCCGGTTATTAGGTTTGAATTTTACGTTTTTCATAGGCCATAATTTCAAGCCCAATCGTTACCAAAAGAGCAAAGATTGTTGTGAATATGCCTGTTTCAGTATAAATTCCACCAATGAGTATCAAAGAAAGACTCCATCTTATAATTATTGTTATCATTTTACCTCCTTATAGTAAAATTTCAACCTAATGTGTTTAGGCTGATTAGCCGGGATGGGTTTGCGGCTTATATTTACGACCTTCGCTCTTACCTTCAAGAACGGTCAGGCTGACGACAAACCCGCTTGCTAATCCCGGTCTAAATCCAGCCGGTTATTCTTTAATCCTTGTGGGTTTTAATTAATTCAACTGCGTCATTTACAGTTATGACCTTTTCAGCATCAGCATCGGATATATCAATATCAAACCTTTCTTCTGCCGCTATTAACAACTCAACACAATCCAGAGAGTCCGCCCCTAAATCGTTAATAATCTCAGCTTCTGGAGCTACTTCTTCTGGTGACACATTCAACATACTAATTAACAAACTTTCTACTTCAATTCTTATATCCATTTTACCTCCTTTATCTAACAAGGGTTAAAGAATGTTAAGGCTGACCTGCCTGTTTTTCAGGTCTGGTCGAGCCGGTTATTCTGCACCGCCGTCTTCGATAGTGCGTAAATTTCAAAAGAAGAAAGGGCCGAACCACATGTCATTTTATTAGAATTAGGCCACATTCGCAACAAACCGCTTTTGGGGAGGCAGTCGATAGACCATCCAGATGGAGGTATATTTTTTGGAACAGTGCCGTATTTTAGTAACCAATTATTGCCATACCCCCCAATGCCATCTATATGAACAACATCACTACAACCAGAAAGAAGGCACTGTGGGCCGCCTTTCGTAACAGCGACAAAGTCCATACACCGATATCCACTATCATGTTTATCTTTGGCCCGTCCGGGTAAAATAATAAGACTTTGGAACTCTACGTGTTCATTCCACTCTCTATGAGGCAGAGCTTCAAATTCTTTTCTTGTCATATTATTAATATCCATGTCTTTTACCTCCAAGGTGCAGAATAAGGGGATCATCACCGGGTGAGTTTGCCCCTTGTTTTTATTGTTATGTTGAACTTATTACATTTTTGTAACTAATTTGCAGAGGCACTTTCTTTATTTAGAAAATTCTCAAATATCTTATCAAAACCAGTTATCATTTCGCTGGCTTTTTGTTTTGATAAGGTTTCGCCGTTTGCATACCATTTCATAATATTCATAACTTCTGGCTCGGACATTTCTTTTTTAGCAGCGATTTTTACAATTGCATTTATTTGGGGATCGGTTGCATCGCCGGTCATTTGCTTTGGATTGTTCCTTTGTTTTTCATATTGTTTTGATGTGTTTGATCGATTTTGGGTTTGAGTATATCTGTTACCATCAAATTTCCCTTCAAAGACATCCGAGTTAAAGCCAACTTTTGAAAGAGCTTTTGTGGTTAAATCGGTAAGAAGTTTTTTGCAACATTCGCCTCCAGGTTTAAAAGCAATATCCGTAGCTATTTCAAAATTACCACCTGGAAAATAAAAAACTCCTGTAAGCATAACTTCGGCTGGTTCATCTTTAGAATAAATGTGAGTATATACGCAGTTCTTTACACCCCAAGTTGATCCATACGGCCCCCATATTTCAGTTGCTTTTTTTATTTGAGCCTGTGCGTCAATTGCGGTAAATTTCCTTTTACCATATTCTATTTTTTTGGTAATGCGTGGGTCTGTTTCACATACTTTATTCCACAGTTCCATGTTTTTGTTTTCTTCCATCTTAATCCTCCCATCCAGCAGCCTTTGCAATCCTTGGATGCCGGTGCATATATAATTTTAACATGATTTGAAATTCTTTTAAATCTTTGTCATATCGTTTAGAATAATCCTTAAAGTCAGGATACCCGGTTTCTTTATCAAGTCTTAATATTCCTGAACCTTCTATATCGAATATGCAGCTTCTATACGCTGCTATCTGAGGGCCGTGTTCATCAGAATAGTGGGCTTTACTTGTTTTAAAATCTATGATATATTTCTTACCATCAAACCAACCGTCGTAATCTAAAGTCCCTGCCCAATGGTTTCCGTAAACAGTATGCTCAAGTGTACGTGGTTTCATCTTGTGGTCATCGAAAAACTCAAGAAAAGCCACAAATGCGCTTAAAACGTTTTCCTGTGGGTTAATAGGTTCTTTTCCGGTTTTAAGCCAGTTTTCGATAGCTGAGTGAGTTTGGGAGCCAATATTAAGGGCTTTCTTAGACACCTTTCGGAAATTAAACCGTGCATCGTTTAATTCGTTTTCTGTAACAAAATATCTACCTACACCATATGGTTGATATATCTTTTCTGTGTTCTCCCGTATCCACTCAACAACCATGTTAGCAGCCCATTGCGATAGGGGTCCGCTTTTATTATTGCAATCGGATATAATGGTCGTAACACTTGGCAATACTAAGCCTTCATGTTTGTATTTATGGCTCATTTCAACCCTTCCATTACTCTCTTAATTGTCATTGCCAATAAGTCAGCTTCTTTGCCATAATTTAGTTCAAAGATGTGCTGACCATTATGTACTGCCTGACCAAACGGCCCGGTTCTGTGATGATATTTAGAAAGCGGTATAACTAACCAGTCACTTGCCCTCTGAGACATCCCCTGGGTGAATCTTGGGTGATGCAATTCAGCCGGTTGGCCTGATATGATGCAGCCTAAAGAAGCCACTTTATTCTTGTATTGTTTTATGTTCATTCGTACATATGCCTTGCTTGGTCATTGGTTATTAAATCAATTCTAACAGTCCCCTTTTCGTCAAAACCGAATATTTGATATTGCTCACAACCGCACCCGCATTTATCAAAAAGCAATACATCAACATCATCAAAATTATCAAAAACAAAAGCTGTGTAACTTCTGTTCGCTCTAAGTGTTCCTTCCATACAGACACCTACTTAAGACTGGTTTATAACAATCGCATCCCCTACAAAAATCCTCCCCCGTGACAGCAGAATAACCGCTCGAAAAGTCAGTCAGGGACCAGCAACCGAACCTTACAATTGCATGTGGATAACTACACCAGGGCGGTTGTGGGAAGTCTTTTTCTATTTCATCAAGGGTAATACCTTCTTTGATAAGCCATTCATGTTCTTCTTTTCTCAGTTCGTGGAAGTATTTTATCATTTTTAGTCCTCTGACAGTTTAATTTGCCCGTTGTAGTAGGCATTCAACAAAGCGGCAACTAGTTCACAATCAGCTTTAGCACCGTGAGACACATCGCCGCATTCAGATGCATGAACATAGTTTGTTGTAAGAATGTGGCTATGCCCGTCATCATCAAAACCAAAATCAGCTATAAACCAGTTTTCGCCTATGTTTTCGATTATATCTGCTTTGAAATATTTTCTCATTATTTACCTCGGATCGGGAATATAGCAGCCCATTTTAGCCGCTTTACGAATTACCCAATCAACGAATTCTTTCTTTTTTGATACAGGAATTTTTGATTTATCGCCAAAAACACTTGGGACATTCCGATAAATACCCCTTTTGTCGGGTTCAATACCAAAATATTTTATTTTTAACTGCCAATGGAATTGGTATTTTTCGTCTTTTTCGTAGCCTAAGTGATTCATGAGTTCCGGCAATACACCGCCAAAATGGTACTTCCTTAACGGATCGCTTTTTTTATGCTGGTGGCGCTTAATCTCAATATCAATCCATGTTTCCGGCTTCCATCTTGACAGATAGACATTGATTAAATCCCAGTTGAGATTGATTTTTCTATTTTTGTCTGTTTGGGCTTTGAGTTTCATTTCCACTTAAATCCGTAATAATAAAAATTAGTTAAAAATGGCGATAGGACTGTAGTAAAAGGGCCTAAAACCGCCAACCCTGCTGTTATTCCATAATATCTTCTTGGATTAGAGTATAAATAAGAAGATTTACCTGTAATATCGCCCAAATATGCACCCCAATTAAAACCGCTACAAGCAAGCCAAATTATAATTATTAATATTTTCTTCTTCATTTATTTAGCCTCATTAACCAAAGCTGTTTGATATTCTCACTTTCCAACTCCCAATCCCGCCGCCCTTGCAACATCGATCATATTAATCTTAGGCGGTGTGCCGGTAAAAATATATGGTTCCGGTTCGACACCACACTGTTCAGCCGCATAATCAACCTCGCGCCATACGTTGTCAAAATCTTCCCATAAAAGCTTGTGTAAGGCTTTCTGTAGGCTTTTTAGGTCTTCAAGCAGGGTAAGGTATTCGTTTTTGTATTGAGTCTCAGAATCCTTGCCTGAGGCTTCCAGGATGTCTATTAAGGCATCGTCTGCCTCAATCAATGCGTCTGTTTGTTTTTTTATTTTTTCAATTGTTTCCATTTTTTATCCATAATGCTTGGTTATGTGTCTAACTGCGCCAATTCACATTCAATTATTTGCTTCCTCTTTTTTGCAAGGTCACCGATAAAGGTGTAAACCTCTTCGATGTCAATACCTGCCGATGTAACTGTATATGCCCAAAGCCGCCACCCGCCTGAATACGATAAAAACGAACTACTTTCGGGTGTATCGATTCTAGATAATACAGCACAGCAATTCTCTAATTGAGCGTATTTTTTAGATACACTCTTTGCGGTCTTCAGGGAGGGGCATTCTTTTTTATCTTTTTTTCTGAAAAAGTTCATTGTTCCTCCACACATAACGGTTTGGCATCACCCGCTTGTCGGGTGTATGCCATTGTTAGGAGACACTTCCCGCAAACCGTATGGCGGCGGTTTTCGCGTCTTCCATATTTCTGATTGGCTTTGACCCATGCTTGGTAAACGGTGTGTGGTCATCCCCAAATCGTTCCTCAAAAATCATGTCGCCGATACCGAATCCGCAGATTGCACGATGACTCCAACCGTACCACTTCTGCTCTTTGTGATTGAACCCGATAGAACACACAGAATGATTTGGGTGTGATTTCTGCACGTCTCGCAAACCGCGTTTGAGGCACAGAAAGCGAGCTGTTTTAGCGTTACCAATCCAATGGCCAGACTCAGCGGCATAACAGTTCACCATTTCAAGGTCGCCATCTCCTCCGTATTCGGAATCATCAACAATCTCCCGCCGATAAAGATAGCCTGGGTAATGACGCTGAAATTTAACTTCTTTGGTATTGTATGGTGTTTCAATGTTCATAAGTTCTCCTAATGAATTAGGATTATCACACAGGCGGATTTAATCCGCCAATCTTCCGCCACAATAGCAACAGTATTTAAAATCATTTTCTTTTGGTGTACCTTCTTCCAACCAAAAAGCATTACCGCATTTTGTATTATAGCAACCTTCTGAGTCATCTAATTCCCAAAAACAGCTATCTTGAGCCTGTTGTGATGCATCCGATTGTTCGGAGGCAACGAGTTCTGCATGGATTTCATTAACACTATCAGCATTTAATTGTGGAGTATAGACATAGTGGTCTCCACAGTAACCTTTCGGCCCACCCATTATTATCTCAAGTAATAAAATTAATTCTTGTTTTTGAGTTAAATCTTCCATAATTGTCCTCCGAATGTTAAGGCTGACCTGCCCTGCTTTTCAGGGAGGGTTGGAGCCGGTTATTATCTGTCAACATGGTCACAGCAACCGCATTGAGTTGATTCGTACTCATCAAGAAGTTTGGTTAAAAATTCTATTTCGTCATCCCTATCAATAAGTTCAGAAATAAGTTCTCTTTCTGTTTTATTTGAATATTTATCATACTTTTCCTGTTCTTCGAGTGAATGAAAAGACCTTGTGCAATTTCCCCTACCACATATTTCACAAGCCATCGTTTTCCTCCTTGACAGATAACGCTAAGCTCAATCGCCGCCGTCTGTTTGGAAGTCTTTTTCTTTCATAATACGCAGTTCGCCGGCTCGTTCGGTGTAATAGCTTATTATTTTTCGTTGCTAGCTTTGACAAAAAACCACCATACGGCACAGTTTTTTTCTGTACATTTAGCTGTCGGTCTCGAAGACACGTAAGATGCAGCGCAGAGGTTTGTGGTTTTTGATCGCCACGGACAATTTTTTTTAATTTCTGAAAATTTTTTCATTGTTAATTCCTTTCTAAAGAAAAATAATGTTAAGGCTGACCTGCCCTGCTTTTTGGGTCTGCCGTCCAGCCGGTTATTAAGTTGAAATTTTACGGTATCCTCTTGATCCTATCATTTGATGAAAAACCCAGGGCGCAAATCTTCCGAGTCCGATACCAGACCACTCTGACATATTCCAAACACACAACCAAAATCCTTGCCATATTTTAAATATATGAGTTAATCTGAATTTTATTATCATAGTAAAATTTTCCACTTAACGACGGAGTTAACTTGCTCCGTCAAGTTGAACGACTGGTTATCATCGTTTGTCCAATGACGGAATAGTTAAAGGATTTATAAAATTGTATACTTCGCCATTTATTATAATATCATTTTTAAACTTCGCACAGTTTTCAATCCTTTTTTCAAAGAAATAACAGTGACTTGGTATTTTTTTTGCGTAATTATAAAACTTATAAAAACAAAGGTCACAATCTTGATTTTCCATATTCTGCCTCATAGATGATAACAACAAGATATACGAACGTTCGCTTTACACCGCCTTTAAAAATTCGTAAAAAACCCAAAATACAAAGCTTACAACACTAAGCCCCACTAAAACCTTTTTAATGACTTCTTCTACAAATTCCAACTTACCCCCTTATGGCGCTCTTACGAGCGCCTTGTTAAAGTTAGTGGTTAATGTAGCCTCCTACTCTGCCTGTTCTTTTTCTGCCAAGTCTGGTGTGGATTGAGAAGTTTTGTTTGAAAAAATGTCTTCTAATTTTTTAATATTTGATTTTGCGGTTTTGACCGCGCCTAAATAATAGGCCCATTCCACAAGATTTCTGATGCGTTTTGCATGAAGGACGTAGGAAATACGCTCACCCCAACGGCCATCAATAAATTCTGCAACCTTTTTGTCAATTACTCTTAAATCTTCTCGTTCCATAAAACCTCCCAATCATATTGCCCCCTCATTCCTTCGTGCGGCAGCGCCTGCATCATCGAATGATTGAGCTACCCTCCCCACTTTGCCAGGGTTTCAACAGCCTTGAAGGCGTTTAGGGCTGGCTTGGTGGGAGTGGGGTTTTTTTTCTTATTACAGACTCCTTTAATATCCCAACCGGGCTGATCGTGGTCGGCCTCCCAACCTGTTCACGGAAAAGCCCAGTCAGGAGTTATAAGCTTTCACATATCATTTAAGCATAAAAAGCAGGTGTTAGAATCGGCTTCAACATTCACAGTTCTTTTACCACATACATAACACCATGCATATTTAACTGAGCCGTCTTTATGGTATTCCACTTGACCACGTCGTTGGTAATACAGGTCTTCCAGTTCTTCTTCTTTTTTAGAAATTTCTGCGTTTAATTCGCTTAATTCCCTTCCCATAATCAATTCCTCGCTCCCGGTTTCATCTTCCTGCGCCTATGTCGGCTTTTGGGTTATTGTTTAATAAAGAATAAGTCCCATATTTATCTTTACTATTAAATCCTGGAGCCATCTTTTCATGAGCTTTCCAATGACAAGTATAGCACAAAAGTTCAACTTCTAAAGGTTTTGAATAGTCGGGGTGATGTTTTATTTTTCTTTTCCCTTGGCACTCACACTCTTTTAATATTTTTACTTTATCAGGGTACTTATTTGCAATTTTATGAGCAAGGTTTTTAAGGCGGAAATAACTTCTTGTATGGTTGTAAGGATCTCTGATCTGACATTCAAAATTATCACATCTCCATTTACGTACGGTCTTTACTTTTCCATTCCGGTACGCTTGAAAAGTTCCAAACTCTTTTCCACAAAACTGACATTTTTTATTTTCCATGATCAACACTAAAGCACATTAAAAAAACAAAGTCAAGAACTTTTTTAGTATAAAAGCAAAAAAAACTAACGTCCACCAAAAAAAATAATCCTTGACAATTTATCCGAATTATGTATAATAGCACCATGAAACTTAAAACAGAAATCAAATTGTACTTAGACAAAACAGGCATTAAAGCCTACCAACTTGCTGATTTAGCTAAAGTTACTCGGTCTTCATTATACCGATATTTAAACGGAAAACAAGACTTAGTTTTGTCTAATGCGGAAAAAATTAGAAAAATTATTAATAAGGCTAACAACCATTAAACCCTTTCTTAATAAACCCAGGAGGAAAGATGTGGCACGCTAGAGTATTTGATGAACAGGGAGAGCCTAAAACCATAATAGTTAAAGGCGATTTCCGTCACCATAATGACGTTAAGCGATACCTAAAAATTATTCACCCGGAATATAAATATATCCGGGCTGTAAAAATATAACCAACCGCTAAACTGGACGGTAAAGAGCGCCGCCAGTTAGCTTAAACGTTAGCCCCTCAAGAAAGGATCATGTCATGGAAAACTGGTATGATATGCTACAAGAAGTTATGAAGAAGGATGGTGAAGACTTTTCCAAGAAGATTTGCACCATCTCTGATGATGAGCTGAAAGTTAATTTCGACTCTGGATATGGTGGAGAGGAAGGCAAGGCGTTTACTGCATGGGGTGACAAATGGGTTTATTTTCCAATATGTTATGATGGTTCAGAATGGGTGGGACATGCCCCAAGAAATCCTTGTGATATTTCGATGAACCACCAGGGTGGGGGCTAACCAATCGCTCAAGAAGGATGCGGCAAAGAACCGCCGCACCTCTTAGCTCAATGTTCACCAGACTGCGGACAGCCAGCCAAGGCGTAAAGGCAGGTAGAGCGAGGCATCCGGTGCGCCATCCGGTAGACTTGCGTTCTGTCCGCAGCAGGTGAATTATGACATTATGAAAGAAAAAGACTTTCAAACAGAATTTGGGAAAAAAAATACTATGCTTGGCGTATTTGAACTAAAGTTTTGTAAGGGAACCAGCCTCCCGTTTAAAGCCCTTGCTGAACACCAGGAACAAGCCTTGATAAAAGTTTGGAATGGCGAAGGGTTTTTCCATAAAATTACAGACCAGCCGGTATTTGCTGAAAGTAAGGTTAGATTTACTAAACCAAAACCCTTTGATTGTTTTTATCTAAAATATTGTCCGGCATACGTAGTTATCATGTTCTGGACTCCACGAAAAAAGAAAAACGTTTATTATATTCCCATTAAAGATTGGATCGAAATGAGAAACAAAGCCGACCGAAAATCTGTAACGGAAAAGATGGCGATAGAATATTCCGAACACAGCGAGGATTATTTTGGGAAGGGGGGAAAATGATTACCAGAGACAATGAATACAGACTTAATAATTTACGAAAACAACTTCACCGGATTAAGCTCGCAATCCTTGAACACAGGATGTCTAAAAACGATGCTAAAGATTTAATAGCATCACTAAAAGAAAGAATGAAGCTGGTGAGGGTGTAAATGTTAAAAGCTGCACTTTGGTATTTAGAACAAATGAATTTTTCTATTATTCCAATTAAGAAAAATAAACGGCCATTTATTAAATGGACAGAATACCAAACTACTAAGCCAACTGTAAAACAAGTTAGGCAATGGTGGGAAAAATGGCCTCATGCAAACATTGGAATTGTAACCGGCGCTGTGTCTGGAATTAACGTTGTTGATTGTGATAGCGAGACCGGAAAAGAAGCAATTAACGAGTTTTTACCTGATACCCTCTTAACCCCCATTTCAAAAACACCTAAAGGTTGGCATTATTATTTTAAATACCAACCAGGGCTTTCAAATGGTGTACGAATTATAACCGATTGCGATCTCAGAACAGATGGTGGGTATGTGATAGCCCCACCCTCAAAAAACGGAAACGGCAAAGGTTATGATTGGGATTTAAAGATTAAAAAAAACCCTCTAGAAGTTATGCCGGAAATGCTTTACGATATTTTAGGGCAAGGGGGCTTGACTAGCGAGCTTTCAAGCGAGCATATAAAAAAGGATGTTTCTTCTAGTGATATATATGTGGGGTCAGAGGGGGAACGACGTAACAATTTGCAACAAAAAGTAACAAACCGTAACATTTCTTTTTCTGAGCCTGGGCGGGACGACACTCTTTTTCACCTTGCAAACCATCTTGTAAAAAGCGGTATGCCTCAAACAACTATTGAAAAATACTTAACATTTTTTGGTCAAAATTGTAATCCGCCTTTTCCAAAAAAAGATTTAGAAATTAAAATACAATCTGCTTTCCAACGTTTAAAAAAACGAAATTTCGGCCTTATGGATGAGATAAGAAAGCTAATTTCTGTAACAAGTGGTAACATATCTGTAACATATGCATATCAAGCTGTAACAAGTGTAACAAAGAATGAAAAAGCGGCGGTTAGAATGGCTTTTAAACGGCTTACCGATGAAGGATTGCTTGAAAAAACAGGTAGAAAGGCAGGGGAGTATCGAATTATTGATGGAGAATGTGAACCGGAAAACTGGCAAGACGCTAAAGTTAGTAATGTTAAAGTGTGGTTACCATTTGAATTAGATACCATGTTGGATATTCCAGCAGGTAGCGTTATTCTTTTTGCTGGTTCTCAAGACGCAGGAAAATCAGCAATAATGATGAACATAGCTAAAGAAAATAGACATGAGTGGAATGCTCATTATTTCTCAAGTGAATTACATTCAGCGTCTTTTAAAAATCGTATGTCAAAATTTGAAGATGTCACAGTTGATATGTTGAGTGATATTAAATTTTATCCAAGGGGACACGGCTTTCAAGATGTAATTAAAACAGGCGAAAAAGACTTGAATATTATAGATTATTTAGAAGTCCATGACCAATTTTACAAAGTGGCTGAATATTTAGATCAGATATATAGAAAATTAAACGGGAAAGGTCTCGCAATAGTTGCAATTCAAAAAGACCCCCATAAAGAATATGGCCGAGGCGGTTCTTTTGTTGAGGAAAAGCCGGTGCTATCAATTGCATTAGATAGAGGGGGAATTGCTACTATTAATAAATTTAAAGGTGAATGGTACGGATCAAACCCTAGGGGGAAACAATATAATTACAAGATTGTAAATGGTAGTAAATTAAAACCGGCAAGGGTTGGAGAACATTGGCACACGCCGATAAATATTAAATAGGAGGTATATCATGCCATACGAAGTATTTTATAAGATTGAAAGCTCTCAATATAACGAAGGGTTTTTTTTACAAGAATATAAAGAAAACTTTTTTTTGGTTGCCGGGGGTGAAAGTCGGGAAGGAACGAATTATAAAAAATGGGCTTACCCTCAAACAAAAGATCGCAAACCGAACGGAACGGCAATTCCTGTAAGTGTAAAACTTGGAAGGAGACCAGAAGCTATTGAGAAACTTCAAAGTGTTCTTAAAGAACTTCGTGCAGAAGGGTACTAATTACATTTTATCATGTGTTGCGAGTATAATAACATTATTTCCTTATAATTCAAGGATATCATTAATGGTTGATAAAATAATAATATATATTGAAAACAACCACATTCACAGAAAAGTATGAGGGATAAATGAGCAGAAAACCAGATATATGCACAAGTCAGATATGTAATGACTATGGCTGTAATTATTGTTTAGAGTGCTCTCATGCAAATTTTAAGGGAGAGGGTAAAGATAAAAATGGTAAGATATGGCGATGGAGTTATAATCCCTGGCATGGCTCGTTGTTTTTAAGGAAAGATGGAAAAGCATTAACAAACCAACCACAAAAAGAAAACCATCCTGCGTGGGAGCCTTTTTATAAATGGTTGAAAGAGTTAATGAAATGATAGTCATTGCGGATGATATAGAGGTAAGTAAAAAAGACCTGATTTGCCTTAATTGTCCAATATGGGAAAAATACGGCCTTGATTGCGATGATACTCATCCGGAATGTCCAATTAACAGTGCAGCTAAAAAACAAAAAGAATGGGAAGATAAAAAGAAAAAAGACTCTAAATGGCTTAAAGAACAAAAAGAGAAAAGGCGGAAATATTACCAAAAAAAGAAATTGGAACCGGGCTGGTATGAAAAAACATTAAAAAAAAACAGGGAACGGAAGCGGGAAAATGCATATGTTGGATAGATTGGAAGCGGAGCGGATGCTTAATTAATATTCAACATAACAATAAATATACAATAAAAAACACAGGGTGATGATCCCCTTATTATGCCCCCTTTTGCAAAGGAGATATTTTGGATAAAAGATACTGGTTAACACCAAGGAACATATATGAACCACTCAATCAAGAGTTCCAATTCGACTTTGACCCTTGCCCCTATCCAAAGCCAGATGGTTTTAATGCTATAGATATTGCTTGGGGAAATTCTAATTTTGTAAACCCGCCATTCCGGAAAAAAGATGGAAATGGTTTAGGACCTACTGCATTCGTTCATAAGGCGATAGAACAACAAAAACTCGGAAGGTCCAGCGTATTACTTCTCCCTGTGCAATCATATGTAAATTTATTATTAGAAGCCGGTGCGGTCCCACGAAGTTTAGGCAGGGTCAAATGGATAGAGGTAGAAACGGGGCAACCATATAAAAGTCCATCCCCAACGTGCTGTTTCGTATTACGAGGGCATAATAACCGGATGGAGCATACGTTAAACAAATAATATAGGAGAGTGTAATGTTTTGGTATTGGTGTAAATGGCAATTTGCAGCGTGCGATTTTCTCAATCGACATAAACTATATGGTGAATTTGTTATGGAATTAATACATAAAAATCAAAAAGGCAAAGTTATTGCTAAACGATACTCATCCTAAACATTCCGGCGAAAAGGTGATGATTATGAAAGAAAAAGAAAATGTAGAAACTTTAGCGAGTAAATATACACACTTAATTCTTAATGAATGTCTTGGTGGAATATACGATTCTGAAATTTTTAAACCAATATATGATAGGTTAATCGAATTTGCCGGAGCAATAGAGCATCACCTTTCTGCCAGAATAAACGTTGAAGATGGAATGGCT
>Ga0180430_10003092_pt1 | contig 14502 bp, 11 predicted proteins | sample SS_ome_9_FD_132999 | JGI IMG/M metagenome (GOLD analysis project Ga0180430, IMG submission 132999) | Hypersaline lake sediment archaeal communities from the Salton Sea, California, USA - SS_1_S_2 metaG | ecosystem: Environmental > Aquatic > Non-marine Saline and Alkaline > Hypersaline >... | reverse complement strand
TCCCCATCTTAAAATAGCTGTCCGATCAGGTTTATCCCTTACCGGATGCCACCCTGGAATATGATTCAGAAACTGATATTCTGAAAATCTCCCTGGACCATTTCTCAGCCAAATCCTCGGAGGCCATGGACCAGTATGCAGCCGAACAGTGTGCCCTGGAACCCTGCAAATGCGAAAAGCAGATCATAAAACAGGGTGACGGGGATAATGTTTGTAATAACGGGACCTGCCAGGTGGTCGAAAGCATTGTTAGCGTTACCTATCCCACCTGTTCATCCGATCCCGAGGTCTCCATCTACCGGGAAGTTACCGATGGTTGTGCAGCGGGCATAAGTCTTAATGCTGCTGAGAGTAAAATCACCATTCAAGAAAATACAAGCCTTACTGCCACTGTGAATGTGGGTTGTGTTCCCATCGAAACACAGTCGGTGGATTTTGTTACGGATGCCCTGGGTAGTGTTGCTCCCTCTAACGTATCAACCGACCAGGACGGGAAGGCCTCCACAACCTTTACAGCTAACAGCATTACAGGCACTACCTCCATTGTGGCAAATTCCACCATCTCTTATTATAAAACCCAGGTGGTAGCCAACGGGGAAACTTTCAATGGAGATTTACGAACCGTAAGTGCCTCAGATACCATACAGGTGGAGATTATCGATTCCCTGGAAATATGGGTAGGAGAGTTTTCCGCTGTGTTCAATTCCTGCGATCAAATGGCCTGTCTTAACAATTACAACATTGATGCAGTATTCAGTTTTTCGCTTACTCCTTCCGATTGGGACAGGGGATACAACCAGGAGCAGGGAAGCATCAACATTGCGCAAAGCGGCACGATTACACCCCTAATTGATGGCTATATATTTCAAAACTTTGACATAGTCAACAAGGACTATGAAGAATATCACATCAACCTGGACAAATCTAGTGGAACAGCCATAATACCAATTCACACCGATTTTGATGCAGACACCTCCCTGATCGAATTTGATGTATATTTTGGAGGTACCGATCCAGAGTTTTTAGTAGGAATATGGAACTATCCCGTTTTAACTTCCAGCCCAGGCTTCGACCTGTTTCGCACACCTTTAAAGAGTGACCGGATTGAAACGGCCGGGTCTTGTTATTTTCCCACACTGGAAGGAACCTATACGCTGGTCATGACCCGGCAGTAACTCCGACTGCATTTGACATTTAAACCGGGAAACTAGCCCCCCGGGTACCACATATCCTGCGAGCTAAGTCCGCATTCCCGGATCATCCGGATGCCATACTCCATTCTGCCCAGATCATCGGCACCTCCGTTATTGGTCCCCAGGGTAAATTTTACTCCAGCCTCTTTGGCTTTCTTGATAATGGTGGCGCTGGGTATTTTAAACCTGTTGTTGATCTCAAGGGCCACTCCGCTATTGGCCAGGGCTTTCACCACTCTGTCGATGCGTTCATCCGTCCACAATTCGTCATAGCGGTCTGCTATTTCGGCCGGCAAATAGGTGGGATTTACATGGATGTCTATGGGTTCTGTGCTTACTACCTTTACAATGTTATCCACCAGCTGATCCATGAAGTCCTGGGGATCGCCCACATCGGTTTCATCAGGTATCCATAAACGCTGTCTGACTCCCCTGTTATTGGTCCAGGTCATGGCATCTGTAAAGGCATAGTCGAAACGCTCACGGCTTTCGTCACTGAAAAGATCCAGCCATTCCCTTCCTTCGGCCTGCATGGCATGCCACGCCAGGGGTGTGGGCTCGAAAGCATCCAGGTAGGCATTCAGTGAGTCATCTGTTTCAAAGCCCATCATCAATCCACAGTTGACAGCAATTCCATAGTTAAATCCATATTTACGCGCGTGGGCCAGGGCCTCTTCGCGGGTAAGCCCTCCTTTCAGGTGGGTATGGAAATCGATCAGGGGGATATTATCTGTGGCCAGTCTCACGATCTGCTCTTCGAACTCCAGGTCCTCGGGGGGAGTGCCGGGGGTGGGTAAATCATCGGCCAGGGGCTTTACCTTGATATTTTTATAGGCTACCACACTGCCGGGATCATGGCACTGGAAAGCAAAAGTACCTCCCTCCGGGCTTAGCTTCCTTCCGGTCCAACCCTCCGGTCTCCAGAGCGTCTCAGGTTCGGTATATTCAGCAAGCAGCAAGTCGTTGATGTAGGTTTGTACGGTTTTTCCCTGCACCACAATGCGGTAGGTGTACCATTCATTATCGGCCTGTACCGCCTTCCAGATATTCCGGACCGCATAAATACTACCCGACATTTTACGCTCCACATAGTCTCCGGGGATGGTGGAATTCAAGACCTGACATTCATAGCCTTTAGCCGGCCAGCCTTCTTCCTGAAATTCGGTGTGGATATAGACCCCTGAATTGGAATTGGGTTGGGTCATTACATCCACGCTGAATTCAAAATTCTTGAAGGTGTGATCCAGCACATCGCCAGTGTAAAACAGGTGTGAGCGTTCCCCTCCCGTAACAATCGCACCCTCCACAATCTGCCAGGATTCTGTATTTTCAGATGCAGTCCACCCTTCAAGGCTTTCCCCATCGAACAGGCTGATCCATTCGTCTTTTGTAGAGCTACAGCCGAGAAACAGCATCCCGGCAAGGACAATGGTAAAAAATTTCATAGTTTTCATATCTGCTTTGCTTAGTTGATGATCATTAGCAGCTAAAATAGGAAGAAAGTGTTGAATCTCTTAAAGTTTGTTAAGTATTCTTATAAACAGGCACATGGCTGTTTCCTGTTACACCAGAAAATTGTACATTGAGCGCTTTAAAAGCTAAACCCAGATATAATGACTTTAGACAGACGACGTTTTATTAAAACTGGCGGAGCGGCAGTGGCTGGCACCATGGTCCTGCCTCCCCTCCTGAAATCTTGCCAGAATCTTCAAATCTCACCAGATGTGAAAAGCTATTTAGATCATTTTGAAGTGACCCCCGAGACCCTGCAAAAGGTAATTGCCGAAGCTATGTCAAAGGGAGGTGACTATGCGGACCTCTTTTTTGAGCATACCATCTCAAACAGTCTTGGCCTGGAAGACGGTAAGGTAAACAGTGCAAGTTCCAATGTGGACTACGGCGTTGGAGTCCGCGTACTGAAGGGCGACCAGACCGGTTTTGCCTATACCGAATCCACCAGTCTGCAGGATATGCTGAAGGTAGCAAAGACCGCTGCCAACATAGCAAATGATCCGGTCACCTTCAATCAGGGTGAGCTCATTGAAAAAACCCTGCCCAACTATTATAAGGTTTCTCAGGAATGGGAAAACTCCACCATTGAGGAAAAAATTCCTTATGTGCAAAAACTGAACGATCGTTTGTTTGAACTGGACGAGAAAGTAAGCAAGGCCAGGGTATTTCAACGGGACGAGAGTTCCCACGTAATGTTCTATAGCTCCGAGGGGCTGCTTACATTCGACTACCGGCCCATGGCCACTCTCGGCGTGGTCTGCGTTATGGAAAAGGATGGAGTGATCGAGAATGATTACAGTGCACGCTCCGTACGTATGGGTTTTGAGTTTATGAATGACGATTTGGTTGAAGAGCTGGCCCGGGAAGCAGTAAAAAAGACAAATTTCCTCTTTGGTGCTGGCAAACCCAAGGCCGGGGAACTTCCTGTGGTTCTGGGTGCCGGCGGATCAGGCATCTTGCTCCATGAAGCCATGGGACACCCGTTCGAAGCCGATTTCAATCGCAAAGGTGAATCCATCTTCTCGGATAAAATGGGTAAGAGCATTGCCAGGGACTTTATAAACATTGTTGAAGACGGAACCATGGAATACAATCGTGGAGCCATCAATGTGGATGATGAAGGAAACGATGTGAAGAAGGTTTACCTGGTCAAAAATGGCGTGCTTGAGAGCTACCTGCACGACCGGATCAGTGCCAGACACTATGGAGTGGAACCAACCGGAAACGGGCGCAGGCAGTCCTTCCGTCATGTGCCGCTTCCCAGAATGCGTATCACCTACATGGAAAATGGTCCCCACACTACAGAGGAAATCATATCCAGTGTTGACTACGGTGTATATGTAGACAATTTCACCAATGGTCAGGTGAAGATCGGTGCAGGTGATTTTACCTTCTTTGTTAAATCGGGAATGTTAATCGAGAACGGTAAACTGACTACTCCGATTAAGGACATTAATATCATCGGGAACGGACCCCAGGCCCTGGCCGATATTACCATGGCAGCCGGGGACTACCAGACGGCCACCGGCACCTGGACCTGCGGAAAAGGCGGACAATCAGTTCCGGTAGGAATGGGGCTTCCTTCTGTACTGGTGAAAAAACTCACCGTTGGAGGAACCAGTGCATAACCCTGAAAACTTTGAATCATGACCAAAGAAGAAAAATACAGCATAGCAAAATGGGCCATGGAACACGCCGTTAAGAATGGCGCACAGCAGGCCCGGGTAATCATTTACAATAACAACAGCAGCCAGATTGAAGTAAGGGATGAGAAGATAGACAAGCTCCAGGAATCCAACCAGAGCGGTATGCGGATCAACCTTTATGTAGACAATAAATACTCCAGTATATCCACCAACCGGATTACCAATAAGGAAGAGCTTGGAAAATTTATCGAGGAAGCTATTGTGGGAACCAGGTTTCTCGCCGAAGATGAGTTCCGCACCCTTCCCGATCCTGAGCGCTATTACAAAGGGGGCGGTCCCGATCTGAAGACCCTGGATCCCAGCTTTAATTCGGTCGACCCTCAACAGAAGGTGAACGATGCATTCAGCCTGGAAAAAGAAGTGCTTGGCTCTGATGATCGTATCATTTCCGTTTCCACCTCTTACAGAGATGGGATGAGCGGTACCGTTATGGTGGCCAGCAACGGCTTTGAAGGGGATACGGAAAATTCTTATTATGCCCTGAGTGCTTCGGTCTCTGTTACAGATGGAGTAGCCCGTCCGCAGGGTGGGTGGTATGAATCTTCCATCTTCAGTGATCAGCTGATCCGGAAAGATATCGGGAAGAAAGCTCTTAAAAAGGCCCTGGATCGACTGGGACAGGGAAAAATTGCTTCCGGAAAGATGCCTATGATTGTGGAAAACAAGATGGCAGGGCAGGCACTGCGCCCCCTGATCTCTGCACTGAATGGAGGTTCCATCCAGCAGAAACAGTCCTATCTGATCGGCATGATGGATGAAAAAATCGGTTCCGATCTGATGACCATTACTGATGATCCCTTTATTGTATCCGGACGAGGTTCCCGGCTTTTTGACAACGAAGGAATGGCCACAGAAAAGCGCCCGGTTGTAGAAAACGGCGTTTTGAAAACCTATTACATCGATACCTATTATGCTAAAAAACTGGAGATGGAAGCCACCTCCGGATCTACCACCAACCTGGTATTCAAGCCAGGCGAAAAAGATCTGGAAGGATTGCTGGCCGACATCGACCGGGGCATCCTGGTGACCGGATTCAACGGAGGAAACAGCAACGGCGCCACCGGCGATTTCTCCTTCGGTATTGAGGGATTCCTGGTAGAGAAAGGAAAATTAATACAACCGGTGGCGGAAATGAATATCACAGGTAATTTCAAAGAGTTATGGAATAATCTGGTGGCTGTGGGCAGCGATGTGGACCTCAGTCGCTCCTGGCAACTGCCTTCACTGGTGTTTGACAAGGTTGATTTTAGCGGGATCTAATCCTCCGGTACGCATCAGTATTCGCTCCTGACTGATTAAACCCCGCTTTTGGAAATCCAGGCGGGTTTTTTTTATACGCTAACAAGATGTTCGGAAAGATTAAGGATCTTATTAAATCGCTTGGCCCGGGCTTTATAATTGCCTCGGTTGTACTCGGACCGGGTAGTATAACCGTGGCTTCAAGAATCGGCTCTGAATTTGGATATGCCTTCCTCTGGGTAATTGTGATTTCCATGGTATTTATGATCACCTACACATCCATGGGAGCGCGGTTTGGAGTTATGAACAGCAAATCCATGCTTCAGTCCATTGCCGATAACTATGGCAGGTGGTTTGCCGTATTAATTGGAATTTCGGCCTTTCTCTCCACATCCAGTTTTCAGTTCGGGAATAACCTGGGGATTGGAATTGGGATGGAAGGAATCACAGGAATAAATGAACGTATCTGGCCAGTTATCTTCACCCCACTTGGAATCATTCTTATTTTCTGGGCGAAAAATCTCTATAAGGTTCTCGAAAACCTGATGAAAATTCTGGTGATGATCATGATCCTTGCCTTCTTTATCAATCTCCTTCTCACCAGGCCGGATCTGGCTCCACTTGCCCGGGGATTTGTTCCTTCAAAAATTTCCCCTGACAGCCTAAATATGGTTGCTGCTTTGATGGCCACCTCATTTTCTCTGGCGGCCGCATTGTACCAATCCTATTTAGCCCAGGATAAGGGCTGGAAAAAAGAGCATTTGAAGAGCAGCCTCAGGGATACCTACGCAGGGATACTGCTCCTTGGCCTCATATCTGCCACAGTGGTTATCACTTCGGCAGCAGCATTACACCCCAGGGGGATTATGGTGGGCTCGGCTGCCGACATGGCCCTGCAAATGGAAGCTTTGTTCGGAAATTCAGCCAAGATTGTTTTTAGCGTGGGCCTGTGTGCTGCCGCATTCTCTTCCATGATGGTGAACTCGGTGATTGGAGCCGGGCTGCTTGCCGATGGCCTGGGGCTGGGACGCTCGATGAACGACCGGACCACCAAATTATTTATCGTGGCCATATTGCTGATCGGGATGTTTGTGGCCGTATTCTTCCGTGGAAATGTAATCTATGCACTCATTATGGCACAGGCTTCTTCCATGCTGGCCGTTCCCATAATAGCCATCGGATTATTCCTGACCCTGAACAATAAAAAAATCATGGGAGAATTCAGAAACAGCAGGATGCAGAATATAATAGCCGTGGCAGGTTTTCTAGCCGTTATACTCATGGTCTGGTTCATGTACCAAAATATACTAACTTATATCCGAACTACATAAGGTATACGATTTGTCTCAAGTGGACGTGATAGCATTAACCCGGGAGCTAATCTCCCATAACACCATCAATCCTCCCGGAAATGAGGCAGCTGTGGCAAGAAAGCTGGGAGAGCTTCTTTCGAAGCATGGCTTTAAGGTAGATTTGCCGGAGTATGGAAAAAACAGACTGCACCTGGTGGCAGAAAAGGGAACAGCTGCTTCCGGCTTACCCCTCGTGCTTTCTGGTCATCTGGATACGGTTCCTCTGGGGAAGGAGCCATGGAAGACAGATCCTTTTTCGGGTATTTCCAGGGGGGATAAACTCTTTGGACGAGGTTCCAGCGATATGAAAAGCGGTGTGGCAGCCATGACTGTTGCAGCCATTGAAGCCAGCTCAGACTCTTCTTTTGAGGGTGGTGTCAGGCTTATATTTTCTGCCGGAGAAGAGTTGGGTTGCCAGGGTGCACTGGCACTCGCACAAAGCCATAAGGACCTGGGAAAGGCAGGAGCAATCATCGTTGGGGAACCCACTGGAAACATTCCATATATAGCTCACAAGGGGGCCCTTTATTTAAATGTGGTGGCTAAGGGAAAAACTGCTCATTCATCCATGCCCGAGCTGGGCGACAATGCCATCTATAAGGTTGCAAGATGCATTTCAAAAGTTGAAGAATTCCGTTTTGAGGCAGACAAAGATCCTCTCCTTGGATTCCCAAGTATTAACGTCGGAAAAATAGAGGGTGGCATGAATATTAACTCGGTACCCGACCATGCCGAGTTTAGCATAGATATCCGTTCAACGACCAGGATCCAACACCAGTCCGTTCTTCAAAGGCTGCTTCATGAATTTGGTGAAGAAATTGCCATAGAAACGCTTGTGGATCTGAAGGCAGTGAGCACCCCTGAGACAGATCCTTTTGTACAGCTTGTTTATGACATTTGCGGGATTGGCCCTGAAAGTGACAAGCGGGGACAGGCCCTGCCCTATCTGACTGATGGTTCAGTATTGCAAGCCTGTTACAATGGGGCACCAACCATTATCCTTGGACCGGGGGAAGCTGAAATGGCACATAAAACCGATGAATATTGTTTCATGGAAAATATCATTCAATCGGTATCCATCTATAAAAATATCATCTTAAACAGGAAGCTATAATGGAAATGTATCCAGATAAAATAAACGACCTGGCCACACTGGAAAATCTGCTTTCCACTCCCACTGAAGCAGCGGTTAAAATGTGTTCTGATCTTGAAGGGGATATCATGTTCCTGGGGATCGGGGGCAAAATTGGACCCAGCCTGGCCATGATGACCAGGCGGGCTTGTGAAAAAGCAAAGGTCAGAAAACATATTTATGGAGTCTCCCTTTTCGAATCTGATGAGCAGAGAAAGAAAATCGAGGATATGGGCATTGAGACTCTTCATGGAGATTTACTGGACATGAACTTTATTAAAAGTCTCCCAAAGGTCAAAAATGTGTTTTTCCTGGCAGGAATGAAGTTCGGCTCTGAAGAAAACATATCCCTGACCTGGGCCGTCAACTCTTATATGCCTGCTCTTGTTGCTGATCATTTCAAAGAATCCAATATAGTTGCCTTTTCAACCGGCTGTGTATACCCCCTTGTTCCTGTGGAATCCGGAGGGTCCCTGGAGGCCGACCCTCCTGAACCCACTGGAGAGTATGCTCAATCCTGTTTGGGAAGAGAGAGACTGTTCGAATATGGAAGCAAAAAAAACCGGACCAGGGTTTGCCTGATTCGTCTGAATTATTCCGTGGAATTACGCTATGGAGTATTGCTTGATATTGCTACCAGAGTAAAAAACAGGGAAGCCATTGACCTCTCCATGGGATACTTTAATGTGATCTGGCAGGGAGATATGAATAATATGGTCCTGCGCTCTCTTGAAATATGCGAAAGTCCCGCAAAAGTCTTAAACATTACCGGCGAGGAAATCTTATCGGTACGGGAGGTTGCCAGGGAATTTGGACAATTACTTAATATAAAGCCGGAGTTTACGGGGGTTGAAGCAAAAACCGCCCTACTGAATAAGCCTGAACAGGCATTCAGGCTTTATGGTCGTCCAAAGGTATCAACCCAGCAGATTATCAAATGGATCGCCCACTGGATCAGTGAAGGCGGAGAAACCCTGGGCAAGCCAACCCACTACGAAGTAAGAGACGGGAAATACTAAAACACCTTTCCAATGAATTATAAGGCCTTACCCGAAGAAATCCTGCATTCCCTGCATCGCGGAGTCGTGATACCGGCATTGCCCCTTGCCTTGAATAAAGATAGGAAGCTTGATGAGATAAGACAGCGGGCTCTCTTAAGATATTACCTGGACGCTGGGGCAGGAGGAGTAGCCGTAGCTGTACATACCACCCAATTTGAGATTAGGGATCCCGGAATAAATCTTTTTGAGCCTGTTCTGAAGATTGCCAGGGAAGAGTTTGAACGCTTTGAAGATAAAAGCGGCAAAGCTGTGATCCGGATTGCCGGAATCATCGGACAAACGGAGCAGGCTAAAAAGGAAGCCCGCCTGGCGTTGTCCCTGAAATACCATGCCGGACTACTTAGCCTGTCAGCTTTCCCAAATGCTTCCAATGACCTTATCCTGGAGCATTGCAGGGCCATTGCGGAAATCATTCCCCTCATTGGATTCTATCTTCAACCAGCAGTTGGTGGACGGATCCTGGATGTGGACTTCTGGAGGGAATTCGCAAAGATTGAGAATGTAATTGCCATTAAAATGGCTCCATTTAACCGTTACCAGACCCTGGATGTGGTAAGGGGTGTACTTGAATCGGGCCGTTCAGAAAACATCGCCCTGTACACCGGCAATGATGACAATATTTTACCTGACCTGCTTACCGAATTCAACATTAAGGTGGGTCCGGAAATCATCAAGAAGCGTATTGTGGGTGGACTCCTGGGTCACTGGGCCGTATGGACCCGCTCAGCAGTCACCCTGCTGGAGAAAATCCATAGTGCTAATCTTAGCGGGGATACTCAGCAAGAGCTGAGCCTGGGTGTGCAGATCACAGACAGCAATGCAGCCTTTTTTGATGCGGCCAATAGCTTCAAGGGTTGCATTGTAGGTTTACATGAAGTGCTCAGGCGTCAGGGAATTCTGCAAGGTCTGTGGACTTTGAATAAGGATGAAGTGCTTAGCCCCGGACAAAAAGAGGAAATTGACCGGGTATATGAAGCCTATCCCCATCTGAATGATGATGACTTTGTAGCAGCAAACCTCCACCGGTGGCTGTCCTGAGTCAGTCTGCCTGCAGATAAATCAGATGCTGGCCTGAGACTCCAGCCTGCGGATCTCCTCAGCGGCTTTTGGTCCGATCTGCAGTGCAAATTTCCTGGGCCAGGGATTGCGGGCCGATCTGTCCATAATCACTCCCGGAGGCGGTAAACAGATAAAATTGGAGTTTTTCCAAATAATCTTTTTCTCCACCACCTCTCCGGTGATTAGCTCCTTGGCTTCATCCTCAGAAATCAACAGAAGGCTTGATATGACCTCGGGCCCCAGCAGAATAATAGCCTTAGGATTGGCAATCTCGATCTCATCGCGGAGCCAGGGCATGCTCTTGAGAGCAAAATCATGGTATTGGGATCTATTCTCCTTGATCTCCTTCCCGAGCCGCTTGTATTTTTTTACATGATCGTCATCGAAGAGGAAGACCTTCACCAGGGTGGTAAGCCAGCACTTCTCCCTGGGAATTTCAAGGGTTTCCAGGATCACTTCGCTGAGTTCCTGACCGGTATAGGAACTTCTGACACGGTTTCCATCATAATAAGGCTCAATGGAAAAAGGCGCTGTGGCATCATACAGGGGGACATCAGGTATGTCATCCACGAAAAAGACCTTGGCCGCTGGCTGAGGTCCAATGATCATGATTTTGCCAATGGCTGTTTCAATAGGAACCACTGTTTGTACCGGATTGCCGTACAGGTAGCTGTTCTCTTTGGGAAACTTAATGCTCTTCAGGTATTCCCGTGAGCATTTCTTTTGGTATTGTTGAATTGTCATGGGTATAGTTTCAATGAAATGCAAAAGACAAATTACAACATATTTTCAGAAATTAAAACAGAACCCCCCGGGGGCTATTCCGGTACGGAAGGTATCTAAGGCTAATCCTTCCGGACTATATCGGTACACCATCCCCCTCTGAACAAAGTCAATGGCATCGGCCACATAGATCTCCGAACTAAACGGATCGACTTCCAGTCCATAATAACCGCTCAGGATACTGCTTTCATAAGGGCTTTCCACAAGAAGCTCAGGACCAGCAGACCCGAAAATCGCATAACGATATACATCCCCATTAATATAGTAGAGGGTATCCCCTGTGCTATTAATCTTCAAATCTCTTGGATTATCTCCTAAAGAGAAATTCAGCACAAGTTCGGCCTCCCTTGATCCTGCCCTTATCCTTAACAGCCCCCCTTCCTCATTCCCATAGGGACTTCCTTCTACTCCCCCGTCGCACATTACCCAAAGGGAATGCTGCCTGTCCATTACCATGGAGTTGGGCTGTTTCCTGACTTCAATGGAGTCGACCACCCTGTCTTTTTCCGAATCAATGACCAGCACCTGATTGTCATAGCTCCAGCAATTTGTGTAGACAAAGCTTTCATACTGCAGCATCTGCTCTGTGGCATGCTGATAAAAATCACTGTTGCTGTTACTGACCGGAATGGTCCCTGTAAGCTCTCTGCTTTGTGGATTCACCACGGCTATAGACCTGGAATAGAGATCCGTTACATATGCCTTACTTTCACTAATAAAGTGGATATACCTGGGAGATGTAAGACCGGTAATTTTTCCTCTCAGTTCGAAACTATTCTTATTAAAAATATAGATCCTTCCGCTGTTATTAATGACTACGTATGCCAGGCTGTCACGAATGGTCATGGAGTGTGCCACATCGCCCAGCGGCAGGGCATTGGTTTGAAAGAAAACATCATCAATAACCTGCCTGCTCTCAGGATCATAGTAAGTCAATGAAGCATTCCCGTACATGAAGTTTCCCTCATTGATCACAAACAATCCCCAATAAGGAATATCATAGTCCGGCTTTTCAAAATCCCAGAGTTCATCATCCTTCATACATCCCGAGAGGAAGAGAAGCAGGCTTAGTCCTGTGTATATAAGCTTCCGGATCACCATGTCCTATATTTGCATTTTTAAAACAAGCTGATAATTCCTGCCCGGCATGGGCCGGTAAAGAATGGTATGATAGGACTCATTGAAGAGATTATAGACCTTGAACTCCAGACTCAGGTCCACTTTCTTCAGCCGGAATGAGCTACCCGCCGAGATATCATTCATGAAATAAGGATAGAGCCGGTCACGACGGCTCACATCATTGCTTGATGTGGTATATCTTTCGCTGTAGGCATTAAACTGGTACATAAAAAAGAGATCCCCCCACCCGAGATGTGCCATCATATTTCCTGAGTGAAGTGGGATATACACCAGCTGCTTACCATAAGATTCATCACTCCATATAAGCGGATCACCCTGGTTGACAGCACTGGTATATGCATAGGTGGCTGACAGTCTGTAGTTGAATTCTGACAGGTAGCCCCGGAGCTCCACACTGTATTCCAGCCCTTTCGACAATACACTTCTGATATTGCGTGGCTCCCAGTAACCCCTGAAGGAGGGAATCCAGATAATCCAGTTTTCAATCCGGGACCGGTAGAACGAAAGTTCCGTTAGCAGCAGGAGTCCGGAAAATTCCTGCTGATATTCCAGTCCGCTCTCCACAGTAAATCCTTCTTCGGGCAGCAGATCCGGATTACCTCCGGGCTTCCAGTAAAGATCATTTAGTGTTGGCAAATGATAATTCCTTGCAATGTTAGCTTTCAAAAGAAGATCCACTCCTTTTATAAGCCTGAAATCCATGCCAAAATAGGGAATAAAGGGCAGCCTTTGTCCATCTACCCACTCCTGCCTGAGCAGGAGGTTCAGGTTTAACCTGTCGCTGAAACCCTTTTGCAGAGCAAATCTGGCAGAGAATTCATTTCGCCGGCCTTCATAAGCTGCTCCTGAAACTGAATCGGCCGATCCAACTTTATGGTAATTAAAATCTATACCACCCTCCCATGAGAAATCCTCATCCAGGGCTCCTGAGTAAGAAAAAGTATTGTACAGGCTTTGTTGCCTGCTTTCCGACCAGATGGCCGGAATCTGCCCCAGTCCCGGAACCTGGTTCATCTGATTATAATCAAGTCCTTTTTCAGCATAGCCCGAACGAAGCAGAACTTTGCCAAAATCACCATAAAATTTCCAGTCAGCCACCACCCGATGGTCCCTGTCCTCCTGACTGTTCAGGTTGGAATTATCGGGTCCTTCGTAGGAGGTGGGCTTTGGTATGGTACGGTCGGCAAACTGACCCCAGTATTTAAACGATAAAAGATGGTTGGTCCCCGGCCGGTAATAAATCTCTTGCAGGAGGCCATAGCGCAAATAGGATGCATGTTCGTTGGTATCAATGGGATTGGAGACGGTTCCTGAAAGGGGATCAATGTTCGCGATACCCCGATTAATAAAGGTATAGTCGTTTTTGGAAAAGTTATGGTAGAGGCGGGTCTTGCTCTGGAGCTTCTTATTTCCAAGGCCCAGCTGTAAGAATTCATCAAAGGTGCTGTAGCTACCTATGCCCTGAAGATAGGAGATGCCAAACTTATCATTCCAGTCGGCCCTGTTATTTATATTAATGGAACCCCCAATTCCTCCGCTACGGTCGGCCAGGGATGCCGATCCATGATTCAGTTTAAGTTCATCAATAATATAAACGGGTATCAAAGAGAAGTCGACCATCCCAGCCATCGGACTGTTGATATTAATACCATTCCAGCTAACCTGTGTGTGGGAGGGAGAGGTCCCCCGGAAAGAGGCCGTAGCCAGTGCTCCTCGCCCGTGGTTCTTAATAAATACGCTTGTATTCTCCGATAAAAGGCTCGAGAGTGAAAGGCTTACCTTTTTCTGAAGCACCATGCTGTCCACACGGGTCTGTTTCATTCCTGCCTCCTCCTTTATAAACATCCGTTCCCTCGTAATGGCTACCTCCTCTATTAGATATACAGAATCTTGCATCCCCTGCGAGAACAGAGGGAGAACCAGTAGTCCGGTCATTGCAAGGATGCATACCACTCTTCTCATGCTACTGTTTAAGGAGTTTTAAATATGAGGCTGAACTACCCTCGTCAATCCTTAAAAAATAGAGGCCCGGGGAAAGTTCCTGGATGTTGATTGCATCACCGGCATTGTAATTTTCAATCAGCCGTATCATTCTTCCACTGCTCTCATAAATATGGAGATTGATCTGCTCCACGCCACTAACATGAAAAAGGTCCCTGGCCGGATTGGGATAGAGCCTTGGTCCGGCTTCAGACTCTTCATAAGCAAAACCTACCCGGACTTCCGGTATTACCAGTGTAGAAACAGTGGCCGTGAGTGAGGGGTCTCCTGGAACTGCTGCAGTCAGTGTGAGTTGGCCGCTTCCGGATATAAATAAAGTGTTCG
>Ga0180430_10003091_pt1 | contig 14508 bp, 11 predicted proteins | sample SS_ome_9_FD_132999 | JGI IMG/M metagenome (GOLD analysis project Ga0180430, IMG submission 132999) | Hypersaline lake sediment archaeal communities from the Salton Sea, California, USA - SS_1_S_2 metaG | ecosystem: Environmental > Aquatic > Non-marine Saline and Alkaline > Hypersaline >... | reverse complement strand
GACTGCTAAGCTCCTTGATTACAATAATATATCCGATTTGTTCTGCATAGGTGATCCGGGAAGCAGAAATTACTACTTCTCTCTTGCTGCCATCTTTGCATTTCAGAATAGTTTCCCGGGAAATGGATTTTTTCGGATCCTGAAACTCTGTAGCGAGATTTGCCATTTTCAGGCTGAATAGCTCCTCGAACTTTAGTGCGCTCACCTCCTCTGGTGTATAAGCACTTAAATCGCTGAAGCGGAAGTTTGAAAATACGAATTTGCCATCCACCATCATCAGGGTTCCTTCGGTGGCTGCCTCGACCAGGGACTTATATTTTTCCCGTGAAAGAAGGAGTTCATCTTCTGCGTTCTTTTTTTTTCGTTCAAGCACATGACTTCGCCGGATGATTATAGCAAGCAGGATGCTGATAATCAGAGTGATTACCAGGACCACCCTTAATAATTTGTTTTTCAGGGAGCGTATTTCCAGCCTTACATCCTCAAGATAAATTCCGGTCCCCACAATCCATTTCCAGGACTTAAATTCCATAACATAGGAAAGCTTGGGTACAATCCGGGTTGAATCATCTTTCCACTGCCACATATAATCTATAAAACCCTCACCGGACTCTTCCACGATGCGGACCGATTCCACAAAGAGAAGTTTACCGTTGGGATCCTGGTAGTTACTCAGATCAGTGCCCACCAGCTCAGGCCGGTAAGGGTGCATAATCATTCGGGGCTGTTTGTCGATGATCCAGAAGTAATCTTTCTGCTCATCGCCATAGCGGATTCGGCCAATCCGCTCCACAGCCAGAGCCCTGGCAGAATCGGCGGAAATCTGCAGGTCCAGGGCATCCTGCTGATATTCTTCCATCAGGCTGCTTACAGCGTGGGTCAATTCTGATATCATCTCCTTCTTCCCCTCCATAATATTCCTCTCAGAGGAGGGAAGGATCACAGCAAAAATGGATACTATAAACAGGCCGATGGCCATGATGGAGGGCAGTACAATGGAGAGAAAAAACCGGTTCAGCTTATCCTGGGGCATTTCAATAAAGCTTTTTTATTTGAAGGAGATGGCTTTCTGTATCAAATATACAAAATCCCGTACGGTATTTATGCCGGGTTACAGGGGGAATTCCAATAATGACAGGAAAGGATTTCAGATGAAGTCGTCGATAGCCATAATGCCGGAATTCCTGAGGTAAAGCCAGATAGAAACCACGGGTATGGGCATGCCCTGTAATTCCAAGGCTGCAATTGTGCTTTTGCATCTTCTGGAAATGGGCTTCGAGTTCCCTTCCGCTGCTGTAAAAACCTTTGATCAGTCCGGATAGATTGGGTTCCAGGTAGTGACTGAGCAGGATATTGTACTCAGGTGTGCTAAGTATCCTGTATTTCGGAAGACTCGCCAGGAAAGCTATTTCCTCCTTATCATACCCCGGATCCAGGTCCTTTTCATGTTGCCAGTATTCATAGCCAGCCCCAGGTGGTAGCTCAGGGATCTTGCCGGCAGCATGCAGATCGTGGTTTCCCGGAATAATGATATCGCACCTCTGCCGTACAAGGTCCAGGCAGGCTGAAGCGTTTCTTGATTGAGGGTAGCGATAGAAGGGTTCGCTGAATCCGGAGATATCACCCAGACAGATTATTAGATCGAAGCCCTTTATATCAATCTTTTTCAGAACCTTTTTCAGGCTTTTCAGGTCCTCATGTATATCTGAAAGGATAGCTAAACGCACGTGTTACAGATTGGCTATTCAAAGCTAATGATTTCGCCGGGAAAAATACGTGATCAGGAATCCGCATATAAAAATGGCGAGGGTGCCAAATACGATGGTGAGATAGGAGTGGAAGATATTTCCATACCTGGAGGGATCATCGGCCAGCGAAGAGAAGCTCATCCAGGCAATGACGGCAATTCCAAGTAGTACACCTATCATGGCAGCGGGAGACTTGCTTCGCCTGGAAAAAGCTCCCAGCAGGAAGAGGCCCAGCATTCCACCGCTAAAAATAGAGGCCAGTTTCCACCAGGTATCCAGTGCCGATTTCACATTGATCATGGCCAGGGCAATGACTATACCAAGGACGGAGATTATTACCGAAGAGATGTAGAGCACTTTCATGGATCCCTTTTCGCCCTGGTCCCCCCTGCCAAATTTCCGGTAGTAGTCTGATAAAAAGACAGTAGCCGAACTATTAAAGCTTGTGGAAATAGTACTCATTCCCGCAGCAAAAATAGAGGCAATAAGCAATCCGCTTACTCCGGCCGGGAGCTGACTGATAATAAAATGAGGAAATACCTGGTCAGCATTATCAGGATTCTGCAGTTCATCAGGAAGGATGGCAGCACCAGAACTGTAATAGGTATAGAGAGCTGTTCCGATAAAAAGGAAAAGCAAGGAAACCGGGATATAAAGCATGCCACCGGACAGTGCCGATCTCTTTGCAGCACGATCGGATCTTGAGGCCATGTAGCGCTGGATATAATTCTGATCTATACCGAAGTTCTGCAGGTTGATAAATAAGCCATATACCAGGACCACCCAGAAGGTGGATGAGCTTAGGTCCAGCTTAAAACTCCCCAGGCTGAACTTGCCCTGCTCACCAGCAATCTGAAATACTTGTTGAGCCCCTTCAGGCATTCTGAAAAGGATGAAAATAACACATAGTATTGCGCCGCAGATCAAAAGGATCCCCTGGATAGCATCTGTCCAGACTACTGCCTGCAAGCCTCCAAGCATGGAGTAAGCCATAATGGTGAAGCCGGTTATAACAATGATCAGCGCTATATTCCATCCAAAAACGGCATGAAGGGTCAGGGCCAGCAAATACAGAATGGTACCCACCCGCATCAACTGGGTAAGCAGGTAGCAGACCGAGGCGTATATCCTGGCCCAGGGTCCAAAGCGATCTTCCAGGTAGGAATAGGCAGAGGGACTGTTCAGCCTTCTGTAAAGGGGAACAAAAAATTTTACAGCAATCAAAGCAGCCAGCGGAATGGTGAGGCTGAATACGAAGGAATTCCAGTTGCTTTGATAGGCAATGCCGGGAAGGGCCAGGAAGCTAATGCTGCTTACAAAAGTGGCAAAGATAGACATACTGATCACCCATCCGGGAATATTTCGGTTGCCCAGTGTAAAGGCCTTTGAGGTAAGGTTTTTTCTGAAGAAAGATGCCCCAAAAAGAGTCACCCCGGCCATGTAAGCAATGAATATGATAGTATCCAGCGAATGCATCTGCTTAATTGCTCCCTTGTGGAATTTTTATCTTTTGAGGATCAAGAACCAGGTATTTAATGGATTGGCGATTGTAGGTATATGTGATATGAACCAGGCCATCGGAGGACTGGATCACAGCAGGGTAGGAATACTCTCCTTTCTGCTTTTCCAGGGTCAAAACAGGTGTCCAGGAAATCCCATCATGGGAAATGGCCACATTGAGTATCTTTCTTCCCGGGGCCTGCCTGCCCCTTTTAGAATGATTATACACCAACAGCTGCCTTCCGTCTTTCAGTGTTACAGCGTCAGTGCCTGCACTTGGATTGGGAAGTTCAGTGGCTTTCATGGGACTCCAGGTAGCTCCTCCGTCTTGCGACCAGCTTTCAGAAATCACATCCTGAATGGTGCGACAGAGGATCTGCATATCCCCGTTTTCGTAGCTGAGTATACTTGGCTGGATGGCATCAAATTCGATTCCGTCATTAATAGGGCCGATAACATCCCAGCTCTTTCCAAGATCCTGTGTCAATTCAAAGTGGACCTGCCAGTAAGTCTGCCCCTGCTCGATTCGTTCGCTACTGGATGGGCACAGAATGCTGCCATCTTCAAGCTGAATGGGCTTATTCTTTACCGGTCCGATGAGGTGTCCCAGTGAGGATTCGCCCAGTTTCCGGGGAGATGACCAGCTTTGGCCCTGGTCTTCCGAGAGCATCAATTCTCCCCACCATTCGCGGGGACTTGGGCCAACCTTATAAAAGAGCATTAAAGGCCCCTCAGCAGGCTGGAAAAGAACCGGGTTCCAACAGGGATAACGAAGGTTTTCATTCTGAACCCCGTTGGCCACTTCAATCGGGTGGCTCCAGCTGCCATCATGCAGGTGGGAGGTCCAGATTCCCACATCCTTGTTTTTCTCATGGCTCCCGCCAAACCAGGCTGCCATTATTCCTGAGCCAGTTTCCACCAGGGTGGAGGCGTGACACTCGGGAGTTGGTCTGTTAGCAAGGGGATAGATAAGTTCTCCTTTTATATATGCTCCTTCACCGGCTACTGCCGGATCGGGAAGGCTGGGTTGAGGTTTTTGGGCCAGGCTCCAGAAACTTATGAAACCTAAGAGGCAAAAGGCAAAGAGTTTTTTCATAGTTGCAATATCTCCTTATGAAGGGTTTCTAGTATGGTCTTCTTCTCAGCTGAAAGGGTTTCATAAACGGGCATGGCCATTCGGGCAGAACAGAGCCCCCTTTTCCACATGAGGTATTTCAGTCCGATTACAATGCCCATGGGTGAGGAGGCCACTGTATAAAGCCTGGTGTGTATTTCCTGAATAACTTTCTGGATCCTGGCCATTTCCTCCATATTCTTCTCCACTGCTGCCCGGTACAACTTCACATATAGTTCAGGATAGAGGTTTGCTCCCCCGCAGACACCCCCGTTACATCCCAGGAGGAGGGATTCGCCAAGCAGTATTTCTGGTCCTATGAGGATGGGAAAGGACTCATCCGGCCTGACATTGACCAGCTCGTGAATGTATGCCATGTTCCCCGAACTGTCTTTTATTCCCTTTATGTTCTGATGGGAGGAGAGCTCTTTGAAAAGCTCAGCATCAATGAAGCCCCTGGTATACTCCGGAGCATTGTAAATTAGTAAAGGAAGGGGGGAGTGATCAGCCAGCGACCAGTAATAATTAAGCAGCTCGGACTTATTCATTTTAAAATAAAAGGAGGGGGAGAGTACTGTGTAAGAGCTGCCTTCTGTGGCGGCAAATTCCGCCATTTGTCTGCTTTCCAGATATGAAGTGGAGCTTATATTTACTATTACCGGTATGCGACCCGAGCTTATCTTCACACTCTCGCGAATGAGATCCTTTTTTGTCTCTACACTCATAGATGGACCCTCACCGGTCGACCCAAGCAGAAAGATTCCACTGACACCGCCTGCAATCACATGCTCGATAATTCGTTCAAGTGCATAAGCATCAAGGCTTAGCTGAGCTGTCAGGGGGCTGATAAGTGGAGGGATGATCCCATGGAGAGTGGGAAGAGCCATCTTTTAATCTGATTTTTCCAGTTTATAGGCCACTACCCTGTTATCAAAAAATGTGGGGACATAGATAATCTGCTCTTTCATATTGAAGCCGATATCCGCCGAGTTGATCCCCTGTTCGGAGGTTTTTAAAAGGGATATTTTGCTGTAGTCCGGAAAGATCATAAAGATCTCGCCTGACCAGCTCGAAGTAATGTAGTATCCATCGCTTCCGGAGAACTCTATTCCATCGCCATGGCCAATCCCGGTGCTGACAGTTTCAAAGCTCCCCGATGTTTTTTCGATGACTTTCAGGTCCTCGCTCCCGGAGGAGGTAAGAAGCACCCTTGACTCCTCCACAAAGAGGCCGTTGGGTCTCTGAAGTCCTTCAGTAATCCAGGCTACAAGTTTACCATTGCTGTAAATCCAGATATATCCCGTATCAGAATCGGTGAAGTACACCTTTCCATCGTCACCTACAGCCACATCATTCAAAAAGGATGCGCCTTCAATATCCAGCCTTTCAAGGACTCTTGCGTTCTGAATGTCGATGACAATAAGTTGATCGATATCAGTCACATAAAGGATGTTGTCATTTACAGCCATCCCTTTTGGGGCATTTAGACCGGTGAGCCATTTAAGCTCTTTCAGGCTTCCATCGGGGTGAAGCAGAGAGATAAAGCCTGAAGCGTTTTTTTCTGCAGGAGCTCCATTGATGCAGGAAACGAAAAGCTGATCCCTTGATGGATCGTATAGAACAGATTCACAGGTAGTCAATAGTGTATCTGTCCTCCAGATTTCGCTTAAGGACCAGGTAACTTTGCTGTCGGGTGTTGATGGGTTTTCTTTGGGCCCCGGGCTTTTACAGGCAAGCATGAGGGTAAAGAAGGGAACAATAAGTAGTGCGTATTTCATTTTCCACTTTGCTTTGGTTCAGTTTTAAATTTACCATTTTTTTTAAGCTAAATAAAAAACCCTTCCTTCAGGCATATGAATTCCTTCTATATTTGTTTTTGATTTTACTGCATGGTCAGGGATGGAAAAGTTTGATGTGATTATTGTGGGAGGTGGTCCCGCAGGACTGGAGTGTGCCCGGGAGCTTGCAGATTCTTCCCTGCGTGTTCTGCTTCTTGAGAAGCAGGCAGGCTTCGGGGAAAAGCTTTGTGCCGGCGGTCTCACCCTGAAGGATATGGAAGTGTTGCCGCTTCCCGATCATGTCATCGAACAGAAAATTTTACATACATCCTTACATTCTCGGCGCAGAAAGGCCGGTACAGTGACAGCAGATCCGGTTCTTTTTACAGTGAGCAGAAAAGTGCTTGGCGAATACCAGAGAAGTTTGCTGGAAGGGACAGGAGTGGTCGTCAGGAACAATAGCCAGGTGGTTAAGATCAAGGAAAGCAGTGTTGTTTTAAAGGACGGGGGAGAAATTGCCTTCACTTTCCTGGTGGGTGCCGATGGTTACAGCTCTCTGGTGCGCAGGCACCTGGGACTGAAGCTAGAGAAGATCTTGATTGGATTCCAGTATACAATCCCGGTAAAACAGGAATATCAAACCCTGGAGATTTTTATGAACGCACGCAGGTTTTCAGTCTGGTACGCATGGATTTTCCCGCACAGGGATACCATCGCTGTAGGATGTTGCTGCGATCCCCGAAAGATTGATCCCGGGAAAATCAAGGCCGGATTCCATATATGGCTAAGGGATAAAAACCTGGATCCTGGAAATGCCAGGCTGGAATCTGCCCCTATTGGATGTGATTACAGAGGAGTGAAATTCGGGAATATTTTTTTAGCAGGGGAAGCGGCCGGAATGGCTTCTGGCCTTACAGGGGAAGGAATCTACCAGTCACTTGTATCGGGATTGGAAGTGGCCAGACTGATCAGGGACCCTGAATATGAAACCGTGCAACTGGACCAGGTGCTAAAATACAACCAGGCCATGGATCGGGTTATGGGTGCTTTTCGTCGCGCTGGCCCTTTTCTTGGGATACTACAGGAACTATTGTTGATTCTGATGAATACAAGCTGGATCCGGAATAAAGTCAGGGACCAATTCTCTTCATAAGCATGAATTATTTATCAGCCGAAAACATATCAAAATCATTTGGTGAGCAAGTTCTCTTTGAGGGGATCACTTTTGGCCTGGCAAAGGGAGAAAAAACAGCCATTATCGCCCGCAATGGAACTGGAAAAACCACCCTCTTGCGTATTCTGGCAGGCCTTGAGTCTTCGGATAGTGGTAATTTCACCTTCAGGAACGGTATCAAAGTGGCCTTCCTGGAACAGGCCCCTGAGCTGGATCAGAGCCTTACTATCGATGAGCTGATTCTCACGGCCAATACGGCGGTACTGACAGTAATCAAGCATTATGAAAAAGTTCTGAAGGAGCATGCAGCGCAGCAGAGTGAGGAGACTGCCGGCATGCTGGAACTGGCCAACGCAGAGATGGATCACCTGCATGCATGGGACTATGAAAGGCGGCTTCGCCAGCTTCTGGACCTCTTCCGGATTACCAATACGAAACAGCTTGTCGGGAAGCTATCCGGGGGAGAGAAGAAGCGGCTTGCCATGGCTCTGGTCTTACTGGATGAACCCGACTTCCTGATTCTGGATGAGCCCACTAACCATCTTGATATCGATATGATCGAATGGCTGGAAGTATACCTTTCACGTTCCACACTCACTCTTTTGATGGTCACTCACGATCGCTTTTTTCTGGACCGGGTCTGTAACCGTATTTTCGAGTTGAGCCTTGGGAAGCTCTATCAGTACCAGGGAAATTATGAATACTTTCTGGAGAAACGAGCGGCCAGGGAAGATCTGCGAAAGGTTGAAGCTCACCGTGCCGGTCAGCTAATGAAAAGGGAGCTGGAATGGTTGCGCCGTATGCCCAAGGCGCGTACGGGTAAATCCAAATCGCGTATCGATGCCTTTCAGGAGATTAAAGAGAAGGCCCGGCTTGATGAAGAGGGTGGCGAACTTGTTCTTCGGGTGAAGTCGCCCCGGCTGGGAGGGAAGATTTTGGAAATTGAAAAACTGAAGAAGCATTACGGTACTCTTCCCATAATCTCTAACTTCAGCTACAAGTTTGCCAGGGGAGAAAGGCTGGGTATCATTGGACGGAATGGAACCGGGAAAACGACTTTTTTGAATTTGATTACAGGACTGGAGACCCCCGATTCCGGAAAGATTATCACCGGGGAGACAGTATTGTCGGGATACTACAGGCAAATGGGACCCTCCTGGAAACCAGAGCAAAAGGTAATAGATGCTGTCAGGGAAATAGCCGAGGTAGTGCTTATGGAAGATGGCAGGACCATTTCGGCATCCCGCTTCCTGGAGTACTTCATGTTTTCACCCGATTCGCAGTATAAACTCATTGAAAAGCTGAGTGGGGGTGAGCTGCGACGCCTTCATCTGCTTACAGTATTGATCAAAAATCCCAACTTCCTGATACTGGATGAGCCCACCAACGATCTGGATCTATTTGCACTGAATAAACTGGAAGAGTTTTTACTGGGCTTTAAGGGCTGCCTGGTCATTGTATCTCACGATCGTTATTTTCTGAACAAGCTCACCGACCACCTCTTTGTTTTTGAAGGAGACGGGAAGATAAAGGACCACTATGGATCTTATTCGGAATATCGCTTTCAACGGGAAGCAGGTAAGAAATCTCAAAGCAGAAGTGTTGAAAGGGAAGTGAAACCCACAAAAGCATCATCTACTGTTAAAACCAAACGTTCCTATAAAGAGCAGCAGGAATATGCCGGACTGGAAGCTGAGATTGAGAAATATGAGGCAGAGAAGGCGGCACTGGAGGAAGAGATCAATTCCGGGTCACTGGATTACGAAGCGTTGAACAGCAAATCCATCCGCATTGCAGAACTGATCCGGCTGATCGATTCAAAAATGGAACGCTGGATGGACCTGGATCAGCTATCCTGACCCGCTCCCTAAAATTCGGGTTGAAGACCTGTATACCTGATTCCTTCCCTCGGCCTGGCCATCCACGGAGCCACAGTCTCCCTCCACTTCAGATAGTGTGCGGTCTCTTTGTGAGCCGCAGCATCCTCCTCTCTTTTGTAAGCTTCATAAAGAACGAAACGGGCCGGATAATCATCGCTTCTGAGCAGATCAAAGCGAAGGTTCCCCGGTTCTTTAAGCGATTCACGATGGTTTTCAGTTGTTGCCCGGATAAATGGCTCTATATAATCCGGTTTGACTTCGATATGTACAATAGTTACAATCATGGCTATTTTCCCTGGTATGGGACCCCCTTAAGTATCCAGTTGGCTGCTGGCTCTCCCTTCAGGTAGTGGTCCAGGTACTCTTTGTATTTCAGGGTGCAGTCCAGCTTGTTGGCATATTTCTTTGGGTGGTGTGGCTCATTCCGGTATTGCAGGAAGTGACAATCTTTTTCCAGTCGCCGCATGGCCAGGTAGAGCTCAATTCCCTGGTACCAGGGGACGGCATCATCCTCATCTCCAAACATGATCAGCAGCGGTGTTTCGATGCGATCTGCAAAAAAGACAGGCGAGTTTTCAATATATAAATCCCTGGCTTCCCAGAGATTTCCTCCAATGCGGCTCTGGCTTTTCTCATACTGGAATTGCCTGGCCAGTCCACTTCCCCAGCGAATTCCACTGTAGGCCGAGGTCATGTTGGAGACCGGTGCCCCTGCAATGGCACAGGTGAATATATTGGTTTGGGTAATTGCAAAGGCAGTCTGGTATCCACTCCAGGAGTGGCCATGCAAACAAATTGCATCCGGATCAGCAATGCCCATATCAATGATCTTCTGCACTCCGGGCACCAGGCATTTGGTGGCTGAATATCCGGGATTTCCCACGTCGAAGCGGATATCTGGCAGGAAGATGGCGTAGCCATTACTCGCATAATAGGGGAAACATGGTCTGTGGGTCAGCTCAACACGATTAAAATCATATAAGCGGTTGGAGAAGAAACGATAATAGTAAACCAGTACCGGGTATTTTTTTCCGGTTTCAAAGTTCCCTGGTTTAATCAGGATTCCCTGCATGGCTGTTCCGTCTATGGAAGACCATTCCACCAGTTCGGGTTCTCCCCAGGCTATGCCTTCTGTCTGTGCACCCAGATTCGACAACTTGCTTGTTTTTTTGAATTTCAGATCAGCGATCCAGAGATCGGGGAATTCTGTATAAGACTGGCGAGTATAGAGCAATATGTCGGCATCTTTTGCCCTGGCTACAAGACTATATTTTTTATCCTCCTTCGCCAGCAGACTTGCACCCTTTTTCCCCGCTTTCATAGTATAGAAGGCAGTATATTTTTTAAGATCATGATAAGCTGTAAGCAGCAGGTAGTCTCCGGATTCAAAAAATTCTTTCTCACTGTCGAGTTGCCGGATCCTGAACTGCAGTTTTTCGGTCCTTCCCTTTGCCCCGGTCAGGCATACCGGGTCACCTCCTGCGCATGGAAATAGCCAGATATCATACTTGTCATAAATCAGTACAGCCTCCGATTTATCCAGCCACCCTGCTATTCCATACCCCGGCTTGTCTTCAGGGTAATCCCAATCCTCATCGGCAAAGGAGACATCCAGTTTTGCGGTCAGGTTCCTGGATGTATGGCTCGAGGCATCCATGATATACCAGTCTCCGTCCTCATACCAGCACAGTTGCTTCCCATCGGGCGAGAGGGAGGGCCTTCCCTGGTTTGCTGTTAAAACCTGTTCTTTCCTGCCCGATGATAGGTCAACCAGGTAGTAGTCGCTGTAGCTGCCGTCCCAGGTGACCAGTTTTGCGTAAGGCACAGATGATGAGCCCAGTAAAGTGCGACTATTCCCCGAGATCCTGATTTCAGGCATTTCCTGGTCGGCCAGCTGAACAAAGCGATCTCCGTCTGGATAATATACCCCAGTATAGGTCCGGTTTTTTTCATTTTCCCACCTCTTTTTCTGATGGGGGTTGATATAGGGATCATCCCAATGCCAGACATCCACGGTCCGGTCGGCAAGGATATCTTCCAGGCTATAAAGATTTTTCAATGAGTCGGCCTTCTCCTCTTCAGGGACAAGAATTTCCGATGTGGGTTTTGTACCCAGAAACAGACCTTTCCCATCCTTGCTCCATTGCAAATTATTGCTATGCCAGATCTTCCAGTCTTCTTGCAAGTCCTGGTCAGAAAGCGAAAGCTGAGCTTCAGTTTTTCCGGGTGACCATATATAGAGAGCGCTTTCCTCTTTTTTTCCTTTTTCATTGCTGAGTCCTGCCAGGAAGGCCAGCTCTCCGGTCTGATTATTCCACCTCAGTTCATCCGCCCATGCACTGCTGTCGGCATACAGGACAGCAGGAGGGGAGGAGGGATTCGAAAGTGAAAGGGCGTAAATCCCGTTCCCGGGGGATGCTGTATCGGCCACCACGTAAGCAAGGTGCCGGGAAACAGAGTCCAGGGCAAAGGCCGTGACAAAGGAGAGGGTATCTGTATTCCATTCTCCCAGATCCATAAGTGTCAGGGTGCTTCCTTTCTGAAGCCCTTCATTCTTTTTGTCTCCCTCTTTTTTTTCTGAATTTTGATCGTGGTGATGTAGAATCAACCACTTACTGTTATTGCTGAAAGTAAAGGACTTAACATTTTCAAATGAACGTTCTTCACCACTTTTGGTATTAAGAAGGAGCATCCCGGTTTTAGCTCCCTTATTCTTTCCATGGTCCGATATAAGCAGTTCACTGGCGGGAACAGCTTTTATGGCAGCTACCCACTTAGCATCCCTGGAGATGACAGGATCTAATCCCCCGGCAATTTCGTATTGTATATTGCCATCGCTGGAGTAGACCAGTACCCGGGGATCGCCCCGGTCGGGCACGGCGGCATGTGCTACCCATTTTCCATCATGCGAGATTGAGGGTGACTTTATCTGCTCGAACTGCATAATATCAGTGAGCTCCATAGGACGCTTTTCCTGTGCCCCTATTCCAATGGAACACAAGCAAATTGCGAGAGCCAGGAAGGTTCGCCCGCTAGAAATATCCATAAAGTCAGATTATCGAGTGGTTGTGGTGATGACAACAACGCCATTTCCACCTTTTGTTCCATAAATGGCTGCATCACTGCCTTTTAGCACTTTTATGGACCTGACGGTGCAAGGCCTTATCCAGTCAATCGAGCTTTGTGGCTGACCATCAACAACAATATGTGCCTGGTCCATGCCTGAAAAAGAGGTATTTCCACCCCTGATGGTTATTCTTCCTCCGCTGGAAACAGTTACGCTTGAACCCTGGGTGGCCCTGATCAACATGTATATATCCGAGTACTTGCAGTAATCATTGTTTTCTTCTTCCAGGTTGCTCACAGCATAGTTGAGGTTGGTCTCGGTCATATACCCTGAATTAACGGCCAGTTCCCGATTCTTCTTTGTATCAATGAAAACCAGGTTGACGATCACGCTATCAGTTTCATTATCAACTTTTTGGTTTACTGGCTGAAATCCCTTTGGTTTGATCATAACAACATCCTTTTCCTGGCATACCAGGGAAAAGACTCCCAGAGAGTCAGACATGGTTGTGGCTTTCGCCTTCTTGGAGGTAATCTCCACATTCATCACCGGAAAGGAGTTATAAGCAGTCAGCCTCCCGTTTATAACCGTATTCTGGCCAAAAGCAGTGGATGTGATTAAAAGAGCTGTCGCAAAGATCACGTAGAATTTCATGGTATGGAGATTTAGTTAGTTTAAAGATACAACAAATATGATTTTCCTTTTACCTTAGATTAAGCAATGGACTAAAAGTTTAATTCATATGGGTCGGGAGTAGCACTATCATCATGATAATCTGAAAATAAACGCTAACTTTGACTCATAAACCTTTAAAAACAAAAACTGATTTAATGGGCAGATCACAAGAATCATTCAACAAAAAAGAAGTAAGAAAGAAAAAAGAGAAAAAAAGGCAGGATAAAGAGAAGAAAAGACTTGCCAGAAAAGACGGAGATAAGAAGGGCGGCCTCGACAGCATGATCGCCTATGTAGATGAAAATGGTATGCTTACGGACACTCCTCCCGATCCTGCTACCAAATCCAAAACCAAGATAGAAGATATAGAAGTAAGCGTGCCTAAAATGGACGATTCCATGAAACCGGATCCTATCCGCCGTGGTCGTCTTACTTTTTACAACGATTCCAAGGGCTACGGTTTTATTCGCGATGCTGTTACCCAGGAGAGCATTTTTGTCCACGTGAACGAATTTCAGGATGATATAGTGGAAGGCAATATGGTTTCCTTCGAGGTGGAGAAAGGTCCGAAAGGTCCTGCTGCTGTGCGGGTGAAACTGTCATAAACCTATAAGAAGTGCTTATGAACCATGCAGGTTTGAAACCTACGCTTTTTACCATAATACGTGCTGCCATAGGGTGGCACTTTCTTTATGAAGGTATTTCCAAACTCTTTATGGAAAACTGGTCGGCCCAGAGCTACCTGGCCAATGCCACCGGTTTTATGTCGGGATTCTATCACTGGCTGGCCTCAGGGGAGAGCCTGGTGAAGGTGGTGGATATTCTGAATGTCTATGGATTGATAGTCATTGGTCTTGCACTTTTTCTCGGCATATTTATCAGGCTGGCATCTGCAGGAGGAATCCTGCTCCTCTTGCTTTACTATTTTGCCTATCCCCCATTCGGGACCTCCCTGTTTGGTTCTCCGGAAGGGCACTTCTATATTGTCAACCGAAACCTTATTGAAGCTTTTATACTTCTGTGGTTTGTGCTTAGCAGTCAGGCCGGTTATGGAATTTCATCCTTTTTCAGAAGAAGAAAGAAAGTGGAGGGTGAAGCCCCTGAAAACGCGGAAGGAGTGAATTCCCGTCGTGAAGCATTGAAGAATCTCGCGACACTGCCCATTCTCGGAGCCATGGGATGGGGCGCTTTCCGTCATGCCGGGAAAGAGGTAGATGTAATGTCGGGCGCCACAATCCAGCTGAATTTCAAAACCCTTGCCGATCTTAAGGGCGAGTTGCCCAGGGGAAAGATAGGGGAACACGAGATCAGCCGACTGGTGGCCGGAGGAAACCTGGTGGGAGGATGGGCCCATGCCCGTGATCTGATATACGCCTCTTCGCTCTTTAAAGCCTATAACACCGAGAAGAAGGTATATGAGACCCTGATGCTGGCCGAGCAGGCCGGAATAAATACAATAAATATTGGCTTCCCGACAAATGCCTTGATCGCCAAGTACAAGAAGGCTACGGGGAGTAAAATAAAGGTGATTTCGCAGATACATCCAGATATGGAGAAGGAGGATTATTTTGT
>Ga0180430_10003090_pt1 | contig 14510 bp, 11 predicted proteins | sample SS_ome_9_FD_132999 | JGI IMG/M metagenome (GOLD analysis project Ga0180430, IMG submission 132999) | Hypersaline lake sediment archaeal communities from the Salton Sea, California, USA - SS_1_S_2 metaG | ecosystem: Environmental > Aquatic > Non-marine Saline and Alkaline > Hypersaline >... | reverse complement strand
GTGCTCACACCGCCATCACGTCGAACTGTTCGTGGTGCAGGTTGTCGTCGCTCTTGATCGTGATCGTGGAGTTGAGGATCTCCTCCAGGTCCTGGACCAGGCGGTATTCGTCCTCGCGGAAGACCCGGGCCACCGCCGGGTTGGCGCGGACGATGAGGTGCTTGCCCTCGATGGCCGTGCGCGACTTGAGCAGCTCGCGCTGGATGTCGTAGCAGATGGTGGTCTCGCTCTTGATGCGGCCCGAGCCCATGCAGTAGGGGCAGGGCTGGCAGAGCAGGCGCTCGAGGCTCTGCTTGACCCGCTTCCTCGTGATCTCCACCAGGCCGAAATCGCTGATCTGCAGCAGCTTGGTGCGCGAACGGTCGCTTTTCAGCTCGTTCTCCAGCGCCTCGAGCACCCGGGCCTGGTTCTCCTTCTCCTCCATGTCGATGAAGTCGAGGATGATGATCCCGCCGAGGTCGCGGAGGCGGACCTGCCGCACGATGGCCTTCACCGCCTCGAGGTTGGTGCGCACCACCGTGTCCTCCAGGCGCTTCTTGCCCACGTATTTGCCGGTGTTGACGTCGATGGCCACCAGCGCCTCGGTCTGGTTGATCACGATGTAGCCGCCCGATTTGAGCCAGACCTTGGAGCGCAGGCTCTTCTCGATCTCCAGCTGGATGCCGTATTCCTCGAAGATCGGGTAGTCCTTGCTGTAGAGGCGGATGCGGTTCACCAGCTCGGGCTGGATGCGGTCCATGAACTCCACGCACTCCTCGTAGGCCGCCTCGGTGTCGACCCAGACGGCGGAGAAGTCGGCGGAGAAGACGTCGCGCAGGGTGCGGTGGATCAGGCCCAGGTCGCGGTGGATCACCGACGGCGCGGAGCGGCTGTCCGACTTGCGGCCGATCTCCTCCCAGGTCTTCTTGAGGAATTTCACGTCCCGGCCGAATTCCTCGGCGTCCTTGGTCTCCCCCGCGGTGCGCACGATGAACCCTTCGTCCTGGCCCTTGAGCGAGTCGATGAGATCGCGCAGCCGGCCCCGCTCCCCCTCGTCCTCGATGCGCCGGGAGACCCCGACGTGCTCCACGGTGGGCATGAAGACGAGGTAGCGGCCGGGCAGGGTGATGTGGGTCGTGATCCGGGCGCCCTTGCCGGCGATGGGCTCCTTGGCCACCTGGACGAGGATCTCCTGCCCCTCGTGCAGCAGCTGGTCGATGGAGTGGGTGCGCGGCGTGGAATGGATGCGCTTCAACTCGCTGTCGTCCCGTTCCTCTTCCAGCGTCTCGTCCTGGTTCTCCGCATCGTCCTCGTCGTCGATGTGCTCGGCGCCCTCGATGCTGTCGATGACATCGGCCACGTAGAGAAAGGCATCGCGCTCCAGGCCGATGTTGACGAAGGCCGACTGCATGCCGGGCAGCACCTTGGTCACCCGGCCCTTGTAGATGTTGCCGACGATGCCGCGCTGTTTCTCCCGCTCGATGTAGATCTCGGTGAGCAGGTCGTCCTCCACCACCGCCACCCGCGTCTCCTGGGGATTGGAGTTGATGATGATTTCCTTTGACATCGTTGCGGCTCCCGTTGCGCGCGCGGGTCAGTTGGTGAAGCGCCGAACCCGAACGTTGAGAATCAGTCCAATGGCGATGAACGACGAGATCACCGATGAGCCCCCGTAACTGAGCAGGGGCAGCGGGATCCCGGTGGTGGGCATCACACCGATGACCATGCCCACGTTGACCAGCACGTGAAAGAGCAGGACCGACACCAGCCCCATGGCGAGGAAGATGCCGCGGCGGTCCCGGGCGTTCCGTGCCGCGTTCACCGAACGCGAAAAGAGAATGAAGTATAACCCGAGTGTAAAGCTCACGCCCAGGAAACCGAGTTCCTCGGCGAGCACGGAAAAGATGAAGTCGGTGTGCTGCTCGGGAATGAACTGCAGCTGGCTCTGGGTGCCGGACATGAACCCCTTGCCCAGCAGGGCCCCCGATCCCACGGCGATCTTCGATTGCGCGATCTGGTAGCCGGCGCCCAGCGGGTCCGATTCGGGATTGATGAAGGTCGTGATCCGGGCCTTCTGGTAGTCCTCGAGGCCGAAGTGCCAGACCACGGGCAGCATGACCAGGCCGGCCAGGGCGAGGATGGCGACGGTCTTCAGCCGGATGCCGGCGAGCACGTTCACCGCGGCGAACAGCGGCACGAAGGTCAGGGCGGTGCCCAGGTCCGGCTGGAGGGCGATCAGGGCCACGGGCAGGGCGACGATGCCGCCGGTGACCAGCAGGTGGACGAAACGGTAGCCGTCCTCCCGGATCTCGGCGCAGTAGCGGGCGAGAAAGAGGGCGGTGGTGATCTTGACCAGCTCCGAGGGCTGGAAATTGAAGAATCCCAGCGGGATCCAGCTGCGGGCCCCGGAGATGGTCTTGCCGAAGATGAGCACCCCCACCAGCACGGCGATGGAAAACAGGTAGAAGTAGCCGGAAAACTCGACCCAGAAGTGGTAGTCCACGGTGAGCACGATGAGCAGCAGCACCAGGCCCGCCGCGACCCACAGGGCCTGGCGCTTGTGCAGCCCGTCATGGCTGCCCCCCGCTGTGGCGCTGTAGATCAGCGCCACGCCGATGGCGCAGATGACGAGGGTCACGACCAGAATCGACCAGTCCATGTTGAACAGGGAGCGGCGGCTGAGCATCGGTTCACTCCCCCCCCGCCGTGGCGATGACCGCCGGTCCGCCCTCGTCTTCCGGCTGCGGGTGGTATTTGTCCCGGTAGGCCTGCACCACGCGCTGCACCACCGGCGCCGCGGTGTCGCCGCCGTGGCCTCCGTGCTCGATGAAGACACAGAAGGCGATTTCCGGATCGTCCTTGGGGGCGAAACCGGAAAACCAGGCATGGTCCCTCATATCGCGGGGCAGGTCCTTCGGCTTGACCCCGGCCGAGGCACGGTGAATCTGGGCCGTGCTCGTCTTGCCGCAGACATCGAAGTCCTTGACCCGGGCCCGCCGGGCCGTGCCGCCGTCCTTGTTCACCACCATCCAGAGCGCATCCTTGAGCACGCGGATCGTGGAAGGCCTCACCCCCAGCTCGCCCAGCGCGTGCGGTTCGAAGCGCCGCCCCTCGTAGTAGCCCTCCCGGGGCTCGATCTCCTCCACGAGGTAGGGCCGCCAGCGCGTCCCGCCGTTGCCCACCGCGGCCATGGCCACCGCCAGCTGCACCGGGGTGACCTCGAGGTAGCCCTGGCCAATGGCGATGGAAATCGTCTCCCCCGGGTACCAAGGCTGGTCGAAGGTCTTGCGCTTCCAGGCCACCGAGGGGATGGTGCCCGGGGTTTCCGGGTCGAGGTCGATGCCGGTGCGGCTGCCCAGGCCGAAACGGGCCGCCCACTTGTGGATCGTGTCGATGCCCAGCTGCGCGCCGAGGTGGTAGAAATAGACGTTGCAGGACTTCTGGATCGCCTCCTTCAGCGCCACGGTACCGTGCCCCCCGGCCCGCCAGCAGCGGAAGGTGTGGTTGTAGATCCGGGTGCGCCCGTAGCAGGTGCGGGCGGTGGCCGGGGTGATCACGCCTTCCTCGAGCCCGGCCGTGGCCATGATGATCTTGAACGCCGACCCGGGGGGGTACTTGCTCTGGATCGCCCGATTCTGCAGCGGGTGTTCCGGGTTGGAGATGATCGAGTGCCAGAATTCGCCGCTGAGCCGCACGGCAAACCGGTTGGGGTCGAACACCGGACGGGAGACGAGGGCGAGGATGCGGCCCGAGTGGGGGTCGAGGAAGATCGCCGCGCCGGTCTGATCGCCAAAGGCCTCCTCGGCGGCCTGCTGCAGCTCGAGATCGATGGTCAGGCGCACCGTGGCCCCCTGCAGCGGCGGCTGCCGGCCGTGCTCGCGGATCTCCCGGCCCAGGGAGTTGACCACCATCTGCTTCAGGCCGTTGGCCCCCTGCAGCGCCTCGTTGTACTTCATCTCGAGACCCGCCTTGCCCACGAGATCCCCGGGCTGCAGCGTGCGCTCACCACGCACGGAGCGGCCCACCTGTTCGGCGGTCACTTCGCCCACGTAGCCCATCATGTGCGCGCCGAGCTCGTTCCCGTCGTAGTGGCGCAGGTGCTTCTGGTGCACCCGGATGCCGGCGTAGGACTCGCGACGTGAGGCGAAATGTGAGACCTCCTCGAGGCTCAGGTTCTCCTTGAGCACGATAGACCGGAATTTCTGCAGCGAACGATACTTGTCCACCCGTTCCACGAGCTGCTCCACCGGCAGGTCCACCACCCGGGACACCGAGGCGAGCAGTTCCTCCTCGGGCAGCTGCATGTCCTCGCGGACCAGCTCGAGGTCGAAGGAGAGGGTGTTGCCGGCGAGCACCCGGTTTTCACGGTCGAGGATCAGGCCGCGGGGGGCGTAGAGCACCTGGGTCTTCAGCCGGTTGTTCTCCGAGCGCTCGCGGTAATAGCTGCCGTGGAGCACCTGGTGGTACCAGAAACCGAGGACGAGGAAGCCGAGGACGAGGTAGCCCACGGTGCGCATCAGGTCGATACGCCTGGTAATCGTGCGGCGATCTTCGCTGAGCTGCATCATTGCCGGGACCTCCTCACCGCGACAGCCGGCTCACCGCCCGCGAACGCATGCGGCCCGCCGACAGCCGGCGGAAAATGAGCACGGTCAACTTCATCAGGATCACGCCGCCCAGGGCGTTGCAGGCGGTGCGGATGAGCAGGTCGGGGAAAAAGGCCCCCGGCGCCTCGCCGAAAAGGGCCGCGCGCAGGGCCAGGCGCACGCCGGTGTCCAGCCAGGTGGCCACGGCCAGCACCACCAGCTGGGTCAGGGCGGTGTCGATCATGAAGCGCTGGTAGAAGGAGGAGGCGAGGTAGCCCACCACCGTCTTGGAAAACCCGTTGAGCCCGAAACAGATGTCGGTGAAGGCGTCCTGCACCAGGCCGCTCGACGTGCCCACCAAAGTGGCCCCGATGCGCGAACGGCTGACGCTGTTGAAGACCACCACGATGAGCATGAAGTCGAAGAAGCGGAAGAACCCCGACACGTAACGCGGCAGCAGCAGTTCGGCCAGCAGGGCGAGGAGGATCACGAGCGGAAAGCGAAGGAATTTCACGGGCGCTCCTCCCCTTCCGCCGGCGCGCCGTCCTCGGCGCCCGGTTCGGCGGCCTCTTCTTCGGCGGCCATCAGCTCCCCGGGCAGCCGTTCCTCGCGGGCCAGCACCAGCACCTCCTCCAGGCGGCTCATCTCCACCGCGGGCCGCACCCGGACGCGCTTGGAGAGCCCGGGCCCCGGTTCCACCGCGATCACCGTGCCCACGGCCAGCCCGGCGGGGTAGATGCCGTCCAGACCGGAGGTGATCACCTGGTCGTTTACGTCAACGTCGTCGAGGCTCGAGATGTGCAGCATCTCCAGCCCCTGGCTGCCGTCGGCCAGGCCGCCCCCGCCGGTGAGCACGCCCCAGACGCGGCTGCGGGCCACGCGGGCCGAGATGCCGCTGTTCACGTCGGTGGCCAGCAGCACCGTGGTGATCCCGCCGGTGCAGGCAACGGTCTTCCCCACCACCCCGTCGGCGGTGATCACCGGCATGTTGCGGCGGATACCGGCCGACCGTCCCCGGTTGAGCAGCAGGATCCGCGACTGGTCGTCCCAGTGTCGGTTGGAAATGACCAGGGCCGGCAGCATCGACTGGAGCAGGTCTTCCTCCCCGGGCAGTTCGAGTTCCTGGAGGAACTGGTGCAGGCCCTCGGCCCGTTCGTAGGTCGCCAGTTTCTCGCGCAGCAGAGCCAGTTCGAGCGACTGGCGCTCGTAGCGGTCGCTGATGCGCCGATTGTTGGCCCGGGCGTCCACGAGGTCGAAATAGCCGAACCAGGTGTCCCGCGCCTTTTGAGCGGTACCGGAGGAGAGGCGGACAAAGGGTGAGCAGACCTGCATCACCGTGCGGCCGAGCAACGAGGAACCGCTCTCGGTCTCCGCCTGGGCGGCGATGACGCAGAGCAGAACCAGGAGAATGCTGAAGAAGAGTAGCGGTTCTTTCCTCCTGGCGATGAATCCTGCCATGCCTGTTTGTCCCTACCGCTCGAGGCAGATCTTGCGGAGCAGGACGAAGTCGCTGAGCATCTTCCCGGTGCCCAGGGCCACCGAGGCCAGCGGATCTTCCGCCATGGAGACGGGCAGGCCGGTCTCGTCGCGGAGCCGCTTGTCGAGATTCTTGATCAGCGCCCCGCCGCCGGTGAGTACGATCCCCTTGTCCACGATGTCCGCCGACAGTTCGGGCGGCGTGCGCTCCAGGGCGATGCGCACCGCTTCGACGATGGAAGAAACGGTCTCGGCCAGGGCCTCGCGGATCTCCTCGTCGGTAACCAGCAGCGTGTTGGGCACGCCGCGGACCAGGTCACGGCCTTTGATCTCCAGCGTCAGTTCCTCGTCCAGGGGATAGGCCGAACCGACCTTGATCTTGATCTCCTCGGCGGTGCGCTCGCCGATGAGCAGGTTGTAGCGCCGCTTGATGTACTGGATGATCGCCTCGTCCATCTCGTTGCCGGCAATGCGGGCCGTGCGCGAGTAGACGATGCCGGCCAGGGAAATCACCGCCACGTCGGTGGTGCCGCCGCCGATGTCGACGATCATGTTGCCCGAAGGTTCGGTGATCGGCAGGCCGGCGCCGATGGCCGCGGCCATGGCCTCCTCCACCAGGTAGACCTCGGTGGCCTTGGCCCGGTAGGCCGAATCGCGCACCGCCCGCTTCTCCACCGGCGTGATCTCGGACGGCACGCTGATCACGATGCGCGGCCGGACGAGCACGTTGCGGTTGTGCGCCTTCTTGATGAAGTAATCGAGCATCTTCTCGGTAACTTCGAAGTCGGCGATCACACCGTCCTTCATCGGCCGGATGGCGATGATGTTGCCCGGGGTGCGGCCGAGCATCTGCTTGGCCTCGGTGCCCACCGCCTCCGCCTTGCCGGTGATCTTGTTCACCGCCACGATGGAGGGCTCACGCACCACGATGCCCTTGTTCTTGGCGAAGACCAGGGTGTTGGCGGTGCCGAGGTCGATGGCCAGGTCATTGGAGAAGAGGCTGAAAATGGACCAGATGCTCATGAACAGTTCCTGTTGCCTGCAGTCGGCCAAAAATGAGGTCACGGGACCGGCAGCCCACGGCGCAACGGCTCAGGGCAGGGTCACGTCGACTTCGAATACTTTGGTGGTTTTCAATCCGCGGGCATCCTGGGCCGCCACTTCGATGCGGTTGATTCCCTCGTCGGGCAGGGTGATCAGATGCCGGAAGGACCCGTCGCTTTCCACGTCGGCCTCGTCGTTATTGATGCTGAGCAGCACGCCGGCGTCGGTCAGCCCTTCCACCAGGGCGATATTGCCGAAGGTCAGCGGGGTCTCCACATTCAGCCGCGGCGGTTTCCGGTTCGCCCGGTCGGGCAGGTCGTCCGCCTGCTTGATCTCGAACTTGTATGTCTGGCTGAACTTGCCCTCGATGCCCTTGGGCGAGATCGAACTCACGTGCCAGTAATACTCGCCGGGGGCGAGGTTGCGCACGGTGATGCGGTCCTCGTGCATGTCGGTGCGGTCCACCAGCGTGGTGGCGAAGAGGGAGTGCCCGGCGATCTGCAGGTGGTAGCGGAATCCCGGTTGCACGGCCAGCCATCGGAGCTCCACCTCGGACTCGGTGCCCGGTGCGCTGAACACCGGCCGCAGGTGCGGCGGGCTGACCAGCTTGGGCGGCATGGGCAGGTCGGTGATGCTGGCGATGGCGCTGTCGCGGTCGACCTTGACCAGCTTGTCCTTGCCCACCTTGCGCTTCTCGTCGCCGGCACTGAGCTCCACGCTGCCCTCGTAGACATAGACGCTGGTTTGGCCTGTCTGAACGTCGTAGTTCACCGCCGAATGGCTGTTCTCGGACAGGCTGGACGTGGCGCTCGGCGTGGAAACCGTGGAACTCGAGCCTTCCACCGAGCGGGATGACGTGGAAAGGTCGAGGAAGCCGAAACTGACGTTGACCTCGACGTTCTTCTCCCGGGTCACCGGGTTGAAGGCGCTCTTCTGGATCTCGATCAATGAATTGGGTTTCAGTTCGTAGAGACTTCCGTCAAAGGCGAAAAGCAGTGCGCTCCCCCGCTCGCCGGTCTGCACCTTGTCCCGCGGCTCGAGCTCCATGTCCTGCACCGCCTGCTCCCACTGCAGGGAGTCCCTGCGCTTGACCCGCACGTCCCCCTCGACGTCGAAGACCTTGAAGCTGTAAGGGCTGCGCTCGGACGAGGCGCTCTCCAGGATGTAGCTGGAGAGTTTTCCCGACTCGATGGCCAGATCGTAGGACCGGGTCAGGGCGCCGTGCTCGAACGCTTCCCGGGCCTCGCCGAGGCGGCTGCCGGCCCGGCCATGAAACTCCTGGAGCTCACGGTTCATCTGGACCCGGGACGCTTCGTCAAACAGGTCTTCAGCCACGTTGATCGCATCCACCACCCGCCGCTCCTCGGGAGAGAGGCCCCAGTACTTCTGGTAAACGAGCCAGGCCGGGTAGGCCAGGATGACGGCGAGCACCAGGGCGATAACGGCGAGTCGTCGATAGGTCACCGTGTACCAGTCGATCCAGAAGGATTGGGAATCGTACCGTTTATCTCCGTTCGACATGCGAACCCCGCTTAAAATGCCGAAAAAAATGCATTTATGGCTCTGAATCTTAATTAACGGTATATAGCACATATACCTGAATTATTCAATCCGGTTGAACTTTACCGGGCGTTTCGCTAGAATTCCCCCCTTCGTGCGGCCTTTTCCGTCGCGGACCATTGATTTCGTCCTGAAGCGGTGGGTGATTCACCCCCCGATCAAACTGGAGGTATCGGTTCATGCTCAGAACCATGAGGGAAAACCTGAAATCACTCAGCTGGATTCTCTGGCTGGTGGTGGCCGCATTCATCCTCTCGGTATTCGTGACCTGGGGGATGCAGGGGCAGTATGGCGGCGGAGAGATGGCCCAAACGGTGGTGGCCACGGTGGACGGCGAACCGATTGAATACAAGGAATTCCAGCAGGCGCTGATCAATCAGCGCAACCTTTACCGCTCGCTGTACAAAGACCGCTACGAGGAGATGATCCGAAACCTCGACCTGGAGCAGTCGGTACTCGATTCACTGGTGGATCAGAAGGTGGCGCTGAACGAAGCCCGGGCCCTGGGCCTCGCCGTGAGCCCCGAAGAGGTGCAGAAACGGATCCTGGAAATGCCGGCGTTCCAGAAGGACGGCCGCTTCATCGGACAGGACCTCTACCGGGAAATCCTGGAGATGAACAACATCACCGTGCCGACGTTCGAGAAAATGGTGCACGATGAACTGCTCTACACCCGTTTCAGCGATATCGTCACCGACTCGGTGATGGTCAGCGAGGCCGATGTCCGCACCGAGTATTTCAAGCAGAACCAGGAAGCGATCATCGATTATGTCCATTTCGACCGCAAGCTGTTCGAGGACGAGGTGCGCATCACCGACGAGGCCCTGGCCGCGTGGTATGACGAGCGCCAGGAGGAGTACCGCGAACCGGAGCAGCGCGAAGTGCGGTTCCTCATCGTCGACGCCCGCCAGGTCCAGGACCGCGTGGAGCTGACCGACGAGGACATCGAGTACTACTACGACGACAACAAGGAAACCCGCTTCTACGCCCCCGACCAGGTGCGGGCCAGCCACATCCTGCTCAAGACGAACAGTGAGATGTCTGAGGAGCAGAAGAGCGAGCTCCGGCAGCGGGCCGAGGAACTGGCGGTCGAGGCCAAAGGCGGCGCCGACTTCGCCGAACTGGCCAAAGAGCATTCGGAAGACAGTTCGGCGGACCGCGGCGGCGACCTCGGGTTCTTCGGCGAAGGGGCGATGGTCAAGCCCTTCTCCGATGCCGCCTTTTCGCTGGAGATCGGCCAGGTCAGCGACGTGGTGGAATCGCCCTTCGGTTTCCACGTGATCAAGCTTATGGAGAAGAAGCCGGCCGGGTACCAGCCCCTGGACGAGGTGCGCGACCGGATCGAGCGCTCCCTGAAGCTGGAGTACGCCCGGGACGTGGTGCCCGAGGTGGCCAATGAGCTGATGGACCGCATCAACAACGGCGAGAGCCTCGACGACGTGGCCGGCTCGCAGGAAGAGGGGTTCACCATCCGCGAGGCCACCTTCGGCTACGAGGACAACATCCCCTATGTCGGGCGCAATGCCGAATTCGCCGATGCCGCGTTCGGGCTCACCGAGCCGGGCGCCGCGGCCGGGCCGGTGACCCTGCCCCAGGGCTCGGCGATCATCAGCCTCGTGTCGGTGATCGAGCCCCGCGTCCCGCCCCTGGAGGAGCTGCGTGAGCCCGTGGAGACCGCCTACCGCCAGGACCGGGCCCGGACCCTGGCCGAGGAAGCCGCGACGGCCCTGCGGGCGGCAGCCGAGGACTCGTCGCTGGCCGAAGCCGCCGCCGATGCAAACCGGGAGCTCAACACCTCGGAGCCGCTCAAACGCAACGGGTTTATCGAGGGGGTCGGCTCCACGCGCCAGATCGACGGGGAGCTGTTCACCCTCGAAGCCGGGCAGCTGGGCCAGGTGGCCAGCATGCCCAACAGTGAACTGGTCTACGAGGTCAGGGAGCTGATCTCGCCGGACGAGGAGAGCTACCAGCTGGAGAAGGCCGCCACTCGGACCCAGCTGGAATCTTCCCGGCGCCAGCTGCTGCTCAACGCCAGCATCTCAGAGCTGCGCAAACACCAGGAAGTGGTGCTCAACCCGGCCTACTTCAACCGGTAGGCCGGCGAAGATCGTCATCACCCGGGGGACCGGCAGTCGCCATCGACGGCCGGTCCCTTTTGCTGTACGACGTTTCGGGCGTGAGCCGCGTCGATGGTGGGCTATAATTGAGTGGCCTGTTCCAACGGCCGTCCCATCGAAACAGGAGGGTGAACCATGATCGCCTGCCACATCGCGCGCCGCTTCCGGCTCCTCCTGCCGGTCCTCATCCTCGTCTCATCCGTCATCGTCCCCGCCGCCGCCGGTGAGCTCCAGCACATCGAAGCCATGCGTTCCAGCGGCGCCATCGACGAGAGCACGGCCCTCCGGTGGAAAATCCTCTGGCTCAAGCGGCCCGACCTGCTGCCGAAACCGGTGCGCGATTCCGGCCCGTCGATAATGAGATGCGCCACGCCGGTGGTGCTGGAGATCATCCGCGGCTTCGACCGCCTCTCCCCCGCCGACCGGGCCTGGCTGGCGGAGAAGGCCGGCATCCGTGATCTCGCCGGCGTGTTCGAACGCCCGCCCTTCAATCACACGATCCAGTCGTCTGTCCGCCCGCTGCGAGTGCACTACGAAACGCCGGACCAGGAGAGCATCGCCATGATGACCCTCCAGGTCTACGAGGCGTCGTGGCAGCGGGAATGCGACGAGATCGGTTTCTTCCCCCCGCCTCCGGACTACGGCGTGGAGGGGAGCGACGACCTGGACGTCTACATTTCGGACCAGGTGCCGTCAGGCGCCTGGGGGTATACCGGCCACGACCAGGCCGTGGCGGAAACCTGGTGGTACGACTGGACCTCGTACATCGTGCACAGCTCCGAGCTGACCACGCACTACACCATCGCCATGACCGGCTCCCACGAGTTCAATCACGCCTGCCAGGCGGCCATGGCCGCCGACGAGCCGGCCGCCATCTGGGAGAACACGGCCCAGTGGGCCATTCCCCACGTCTACCCGGAATACGGCCCCCAGGCCCGGGCCTCCACGTCCGGGTTCCAGGCCGACCCGTGGCGGGCGGTGAGCGACTACGTCAATGGCGGGCTCTACCAGTATGGCGGGATGATGTGGCCCGAATACCTCGAGGACCGATTCAACGGCTGGGAACCGGACCTCGTTCGGGACGTCTGGGACTGGTGCCGCGACGGCCCCGGGGACGGCTACGACCACGATTATTTCTCGGCGTTCGCCCACTTCGCAGAGTTGCACGAACCGGGAGGGCCCGGTGGCACCGGCTGGACCATCGAGGACGTTCTCATGGACTTCTCGGCCTGGCGCTGGTTCTGCGGCGCAGAGCTGGATGACGGCCAGCACTTCACCCACGGCGCCGGGTTCGCGCCGGTCACCATCGAGCCCTCGCAGGTACACACCGCCCTGCCCGCGGCCAGCCCTTCCCCGCTGCCCGCACCGCCGCAGCTCTTCGGCGTGAACTACGTCCGGCTGGACGAAGCCCTCACCGGCGCCGGCCCACTGACCCTCTTCCTCCACACGGAGCCGAAACATTTTTCCAGCGACCTGCGCTGGAAAGTGGGCGTGCTGAGCCAGACCCTGGGGGGATCGTCGACCTGCACGGTGCACGACGTTCCGGGGGACAGTGACTGCCTCTGGCTGGAAATCGACCCCGGGGCGGATATCGAGCGGCTGGCCCTGGTGGTGGGCAACATGGCCACGGCCACCACCGGCCCCGGCTCGAACTACGCCACCCGCGACTACGGCTACATCGTCTGGCCCGATCCGGACCCACCCCGCTCGGCCCTGTTCGCCGCCCCGGGACCGGGCCCGGCCAATGCACCGGTGGTCCGGGGCGTGCTGACGGCTGACACCACGGTGGAGTGCTGTCTGCGCTCGCACGATCCGGCCGCCTCGTTTGGCCTGCGTCTGGCCGCCGGCGACGTGGACGGAGACGGGGTTGAAGAACTGATCTGCGGCAGCGGCCCCGACCCGTCCGCCGCCCCGCTGTTCCGGGCGTACGAGGTCAACGGCCGGCCGGTGACCGGCGCCGAAGCCGTGGCTTACGGCGCCTCGGCCTACGGCGTCAACGTGGCGGCCGGGGACATCGACGGTGACGGCTTCGATGAGATCGTCACCGGCGCCGGCCCGGGGGCCATCTTCGGCCCCCATGTCCGGGGGTGGAACCTCGACGGCGGCGATGCCGAAGCCATGACCGAAGTGAACTTCCTGGCCTACGGCACCCCGAAATACGGGGTCAACGTGGCGGCCGGGGACATCGACGGCGACGGCTTCGACGAAATCGTCACCGGCGCCGGCCCGGGGGCCGTCTTCGGTCCGCACGTCCGTGCGTGGAACGTGGACGGCGGCGAGGTGAATGCGGTCCCCGGCGTCAGTTTCTTCGCCTACGGCACGCCACGCTGGGGAGTGAATGTTGCCGTTGCCGACGTGGACGGGGACGGCATCGACGACATCATCACCGGCGCCGGTCCGGGCACGGTGTACGGCCCCCACGTCCGCGGCTGGTCGTTCGACGGCACGGCCATCACACCGATCCCGGGGCTCAGTTTCATGGCCTACGGGACGCTGCAGTACGGGGTGAACGTGGCCGCCGGCGACCTGGACGAGGACGGCCGGGCCGAGATCCTCACCGGCCCGGGGCCCGGTCCGTTATTCGGGGCCCACGTCCGCGGGTTCGACTATGACGCGGCAGGCGGCACGGTGCAGGCCATGCCGCGGATCAGTTTCTTCGCCTTCAGTCCCGAGGGCGGCGAAGCTGACGGGTACGGGTGCACCGTGGCAGCGGTTGACCTGGACACTTGACGGATTACGGTCATTTGACTATATTTATAGTGACATTTGACTTAAGGAGAACATCCGATGACCGTACTCGTTGAAACCGTGGGCCGGCTCCTGGGGCTGCGCAGCCGGATGTCGAGCCGGCTCGACCTGGCCCGGATGATCCGCGAAGGCCTGCCCCAGGGGGCCGCCGAACGGGTCAAGGGCCTGCTTGACCTCAATGATCGCGAGCTGGCCGCGGCCATGGGGGTGAGCCAGAAAACGGTGAGCCGCCTGCGCAAGAGCCCGGCGGCCAGAGTCAACCCGGTGGCCGGGGACCGCCTCTACCGCATGGCCCGCCTCTACGCCCTGGCCACCACGGTCACCGGCGGAGAGGAACCGGCACGGGCCTGGCTCCGCTCGCCGCAATTCGGCCTGGCCGGCCAGACCCCGCTGGAGTCGATGCTCACCGAGGCCGGGGCCCGGGAAGTGGAAGACCTGCTCGGCCGCATTGAGCACGGGGTGCTGGCGTGACCCCGGTCTGGCGCATCGTGAAGAAGTCCCAGCAGGGCGAGGCCTTCACCGGCGAAGGGGCCCGCCGCTACGGCGGTCGCTGGAACCAGCGGGGCACGGCAGTGGTCTATGCCGCCGACAGCCTCGCCCTGGCCGCCCTGGAGTATTTCGTGCACCTCGGCCCGGCCATGGCCTCCGTGGAGCTGGTCAGCTTCCGCGCGGAAATCCCCCCTCGCGTGGCCATCCGCTCTCTGCCCCGGGAAACCCTGCCCGCGAACTGGCGCACCGAGCCCCCGCCGCCGGTGACCCGGGCCATGGGCAGCGACTGGGCCGGCGAGGGCGGGACCGCCGTGCTCAAGGTGCCCTCGGCGCTGATCCTCACCCAGCACAATTTCATCCTCAATCCGAACCATCCGGATTTCCCCCGCATCCGCATCTCGAAACCACGGCCGTTCCGCTTCGATTCGCGGATGTGGAAGTAAACACGACACATATTCCCTTGATCTTTGCTCGCCACAGGTGTAGATTGAAATCAACAATCAGTTGATTT
>Ga0180430_10003089_pt1 | contig 14512 bp, 15 predicted proteins | sample SS_ome_9_FD_132999 | JGI IMG/M metagenome (GOLD analysis project Ga0180430, IMG submission 132999) | Hypersaline lake sediment archaeal communities from the Salton Sea, California, USA - SS_1_S_2 metaG | ecosystem: Environmental > Aquatic > Non-marine Saline and Alkaline > Hypersaline >... | reverse complement strand
TATCAACCATGGAAAACAGGCCGCCCGGAGCCAGCATGTGCAAGACCCCTCTGAGAGCTGCCAGTGGATGGGACTGGTCGTGAATGGCGTCGAACGCAGTGATGTAATCAAACTTTTTTGAAAGCATTGGATCATTTTCAATGGCAGCCGCATCTTTTTCAAGAAATGTCAGGTTGCCGAGGCCAAGGTCAACAGTGATCTGCCGGGCCTGATCAATGGCAGCCGCGTCATTGTCTATGCCAACAAAGACGGACGCGGGGTAATGCCGTGCCATCAGTTGCAGGGCAACCCCCTGCCCGCACCCCAGATCACATACCCGGATGCCTTTTTCCAGCCGGATCACCAATTGGCCGTCATCCACATGAGGCAGAAAATGCGCGATAAGCACCTGTCGGTGCTTGGCATGTGACAGCTGGGACATGAACGCCTGGAACTTTGGATAAGCGGAAAACCCGATCCCTTCACCGGTTGAAAAATCTTCCAGTACCCGGGCCATGGCAATCTGCGTGAGCAACGGGATTTCCTGAGTATACAGCCCCATGCCGCCGCTGCCGGCCTCGTGGGTCAACAGGGCTGCATGGGCTTCGGGCAGAAAATAGTGCGTTTCTTTCAGCGCATCACCGGATGAATCCGGGCCATGGATTTCAATGATTCTGCCGGTGCACATGACACCCAGCCATTCTTCCACATACCGCGGATGAAGCCCGGCAGCCCGGGCCAGGTCCCGGCTGGTTACCGGCCGGCCCAGTTCTGCCATCACATCGAAAATCTGTAATCGATATCCTATCGCCAGGGCCAGATTCAAGGCCCCGTGGTTGAGAATATCCGTCAGCCGGCTGCTGAAATCGGCCTGTTTGTCCTGAATCATTTTTTTCCTCTTTGTCTGCTGAATATCGTCAAAAACAAATATTTGTACTATACGCAGTTTGCACGGGATTGCAACTCCCAGACGGCTTAGCAGGCATGTTTATTCACTTGATTTTTCACGGGTTTTCATATACGTTATGTGCCTTGTGGTTATCAAGGTCGGAGGGGTTTCATGCCGGTGGTCCGCTTACAGAACATTTCAAAATCCTTCAATAATCAGCAGGTCATCGATGACCTGAGTCTGGATGTCCACAAAGGGGAATTTCTGACCCTGCTCGGGCCTTCCGGGTGCGGCAAAACCACGGTGCTCCGACTGATAGCCGGCCTGGAAACCTGTGACAGCGGCTCGGTGTTCATCGACGGCCGGGATCAGACCCGGCTGCCGGCCTGTGACAGGGACGTCAATACCGTGTTTCAGAGCTATGCCCTGTTTCCTCACATGACTGTATTCGACAACATCGCTTTTGGATTGAAACTTAAAAAAATCCCTCTCCGTCAAATCCGGGAACGGGTCAAAGAAAGTCTGGCCTTAGTGAAACTGGAAGGCCTGGAAACCCGGTCCATCCACCGGCTGTCCGGCGGACAGCAGCAGCGGGTGGCCATTGCCAGAGCCATTGTGAATCAGCCCTTGATTCTGCTGCTGGACGAACCTTTGAGCGCCCTGGACTACAGACTGCGAAAACAGATGCGGCTGGATCTGCGGCAGCTTCACCGGCAGCTGGGCATCACATTTGTGTTTGTGACCCATGACCAGGAAGAGGCATTGACCCTGTCGGACCGGGTGGTGGTGATGAATCACGGCACGATTCAGCAGACCGGAACCCCCAAAGATATTTATGAAACCCCGGTAAACCTGTTTGTGGCCGATTTCGTGGGAGAAAGCAACCTGTTCGATGCCACGGTGATCCGTACACTGGGAACGGACATGGAGATCCGGATTCAAGGTATTTCCAAAACCGTGCAGAACCGCCGCGGTTTTCATGTCGGTCAGGCAGTCAAGGTGCTGCTGCGGCCCGAGGACATGACCGTGGCGCGGATTCAGGGAAAGTGCCCGGAAGGATCGCTGCCCGGCCGGGTCAAAGAGATGATCTACAAAGGCACCACCGTGGATCTGATCATCCGCCTGGAAAACGGCCAGGAGGTGTTTGTCACGGAATTTTTCAACGAGGACGAACAGGAAATTTTCTATGATATGGATGAACCGGTGTGCGTCTCCTGGATCAAGGGATGGGAGGTGACCCTGGCAAATGAATGAGCGACAGGGGTTCAAGTTTATTGCCGTTTTTCTGAATATGGGCTGGTTTGCCCTGTTTGTTCTGATTCCCGGTCTGATGGTGGCGGGCATCAGTTTCATGACCCGGGATACCGGCAGGTTCTTCAGTCTGCCCTTCACCCTGGCCCACTACCGGGAACTGCTGGATCCGGTGTATGCCAGGGTACTGGGACAGTCCCTGATCTATTCCCTGAACACCACAATTGTGTGCCTCATGATCAGCTATCCCTTTGCCTGGATTCTGTCCCGGGGGCCTAAGCACCGGCGGGCGCTGCTACTCATGATGGTGATCATTCCCTTCTGGACCTCTTCACTTATCCGGACCTATGCCCTGGTGATATTGATGAAGGCCAACGGCATCATCAATACGCTGCTGATCGGCACCGGCATTATTTCCGACCCCCTGACCCTTCTGTATACCGATTTTGCCGTGTACGTGGGCCTGGTATATACCTTGCTGCCGTTTATGATTCTGCCGTTGTACGCGGTCATGGAAAAAATGGATCCCCGGCTGATGGAAGCGGCCCGGGACCTGGGGGCCAACGGGTTCGCCGTGTTTTTCCGTGTGGTTCTGCCCTTGTCGCTGCCCGGTGTGATGGCCGGATGCATCATGGTGTTTCTGCCGGCCATGGGCCTGTTTTATGTGCCGGACCTGCTGGGGGGCGCCAAGACCATGCTCATGGGCAATTTCATCAAAAACCAGTTTCTGACGGCCATGAACTGGCCGTTCGGCTCTGCCGCCAGTGTGTTTTTACTGCTGCTCATGGGGGCAATGATCCTCATCTATTTCATCGTGTCCAGACATTTCAACCGGGATGAGATCTTATGACGCGCTGGCTCAAAATATCCTGGACCACTTCGGTGTTCGCGTTTTTATACGGCCCGCTTTTGGTGCTGATGGTGTTTTCCTTTAACCAGGCCAGATACACCACGTCCTGGCAGGGGTTTTCCCTGAAATGGTACAAAAGTCTTATCAACAACCCGCAGCTGCTGGATGCGTTTGTCAATTCTTTGACCGTGGCCCTGGTTTCGAGTCTGATTGCCACGGCTTTGGGCACCCTGGGGGCCTTTGCCGTATCAAGGTACCGGTTTGCCGGCAGAAAACTGTTTTTCGGTCTGGTGTATTCAGTGATGATGAGCCCGGATATCGTCATGGGCATCAGCCTGCTCATGCTGTTTGTGACCGCCGGGCTGACGCCTGGATTTCTTACGCTGCTGGCCGCACATGTCACGTTCTGCCTGCCGTTTGTCATTGTGCTGGTGCATGCCAGAATATCCGGATTTGACCCGGCGGTGGTGGATGCGGCAAGGGATCTGGGAGCCCGGGAACAGGATGTGTTCTTCAAGATTATTTTTCCCATGATTCTGCCGGCGGTGCTGGCCGGATGGCTGCTGAGCTTCACCTTGTCGCTGGATGACGTGATCATCAGTTTTTTTGTCACCGGTCCCGGGTTTGAAATCCTTCCCCTCAAGATCTATTCCATGGTAAAACTGGGAGTCACCCCGGAGGTCAATGCCTTGTGCACGGTATTGTTCATGTTAACGCTGGCAGCGGTAAGCGCTGCCCATATTCTGACAAAGGAGATCAAAAAATGAAACACTGGCTGCTGCTGTTCTGCCTGGTTGTTTTTTGTGTACCGGCTGTTGCCGGAGAGCGTCTCTACATTTACAACTGGACCGAATACATGCCCGATGAGGTCCTGGCTGAGTTTCAGGAAGAAACCGGCATCAAGGTGATTTATACCACCTATGACAGCAACGAATCCATGTATGCCAAGGTCAAACTCACCCGGGGCAAAGGCTATGACGTGGTGTTCCCTTCCACCTATTTTGTCCACAAGATGCGCAAGGAAGGCCTGCTCAGTCCCATCGACCACGATGCGCTCACCAATTTCCAGCACCTGGATCCGGCCCTGATGGACCAGCCCTATGATCCGGGCAATAGATACTCGATTCCATATGTGTGGGGATCCACGGCCCTGGCGTATAACAGGGACCAGGTGGCGCCGGAGATGATGACCTCCTGGAAGGATCTGTGGCGACCGGAATTCAAAAACCGCCTGGTCATGAACGATGATCTGCGGGAGGTCCTGGGGGTCGGCCTGATTGTCAATGGATTTTCCGTCAATGAAACCGACCCGGCCCGCATCGAAACGGCCTATGAATCGATCCGGAAACTGATGCCCAACATCCGGGTATTTTCCGGCGATTCCCCCAAACAGCCGCTGTTGAACCTGGAAGCGTTTGCCGGCATGGTATGGAACGGGGAAGCCTATATGGCGGCTCAGGAGTTTCCGGCCATCCAGTATGCGTATCCGGAAGAAGGTGCCATTTTCTGGGTGGATTCCATGGTGATTCCCACGGGGGCGGAAAACAAGAAACAGGCCCATGCATTCATCGATTTCATCCTGAAGCCGGAAATCGCCGTTCAGGTGTGTGAATACATTGGGTATGCGCCCGCCAACCGCACCGCCATCGAACTGATGCCCGAGGAAGTGAAAAACAATCCCACCATTTTCCCGTCTGCCCAGGAAGTGAAAAAAGGGGAATTCCAGACCGATGTGGGGGATGCCATTCTGGTGTATGAACGCTTCTGGGAACGGCTGAAAACCGGCATGTAGCTCAGCGGATCACCTTGGTTTCAGCTGCAGGGTATGGGGAATCAGGATCGTTTCCGGGTCATAGGATTTTTTGGCCTGACGCAGCCCCCTGATTCCCAGGTCCTGTTCCCGGTTGATATACCGGCACCGTTCATGCAGATACAGAGCGGTCTGCTGGTTGATCATCTGGGCCGCGCCCTTGTATTCAAAATCAGACTTTTCAAACTGGATATTATAGGTATCTGAATTCAACGGGCTGAAAATGGAAAATGCGGCCATCTGATCTTTCACCATCAGGGCGAGCCCTTCCAGCCCCAGTGCGTCAAAATGGGAAAACGCCTTTTCCATGGCTTCAAACTCGCCGGCCAGGCCGGATGATAACGGCTTCTGACCTGCCAGTTGTTTTTGAGCCATGGCCCGGGCCAAAACCTGTTTTTCCGGCGTCAGCATCATGACCCGGTAATCCGGAAATGAGCGCTCGAACTGGGAGATCAGGTTTTTCTTTTTATGCAGCTTGGGTGTGTTCAGGCGGCACAGCTGTTCCACGTCATAGATATATTCGGCATAGTCCCGCTCCGGATGAATGGAAAAATACTGCTCACACCGGGGATTGGCATTCAGATAGTCTTTGTGCACCAGACCGATGTCCGGCACCAGGCCGTCCCGCATCAGTTCCCTTGCCAGTTCCGCCAGTTCCGACGGGGACAGCGGTTCCCCCAGGGGCATGAACGCACACTGATTCACCCCGTCATAAATCACCAGCCGGCCTTTGAACAGGCGCCAGGAATAGTTGTAAATCTCCTGCCAGCAGAACAGGTTGGCAAAATTATATTCACAGGAATCGGGCGCATATTTGTCGATATATATCTGAACCATCTGCCGGTCGGCCAGCTCAAAGCGTCCCGCCGTCGGAAAGCACAGGGTGTGTTGAAAATCTTTGGAAGTATAGGTGTCATAACGATTATACATAAATCAATCCTTTAGTCTGTATGGGATGTGCCCGGTCATCGGTCTGAATCCCAGAGATTCGTAGAAACGGCCGGTACCGGGTTCACCGATCAGACCGATCCAGTCCACACCGTTTTTTTTCAGACCGGTGATCAGCGTTTGAATGATCTGCCTGCCGACACCGCAGCCCCGGAACCTTCGCAGCACCACCACATCCTGAATATAGGCATCACTGACCAGATCAGAAAGGGCGCGCCCCATGCCGATCATTTTTTTTTGATAAAACGCACCCACGAATAAAGCGGAATCAGGAACCACACGGAATAAAAACTCAGGGTGGCGTTCACATGCTGTGTCCCACCAGCCCGCATCCTTGTAAAGCACCATCAGGTCCAGGGTGTCGGCATCCCGCAAAAACCGGCAGCAGATTCCAGATAAGTCCGGTTCATCCATATCAGAACGCCTGCATCAGGGATTTGAACCGATCAATTTCCGTATCACAGGGAAAATCACGCTGTTCAAGTCTGCGGATCATTGCCGGGTCGTTGAACCGAAGGAAGGGATTGATTCGGAGTTCATCCGCCAGACAGGAGGTCACCCGATCCGGGTCATAGGCTTCAAGATACTGTGTCACACCTGATGTATCCGGATCGATGGCCTGGGCGATTTCCACTGATTCCTTGACATAATCGTGTCCGGCAAAGATCCGGGTGGGACCGGGCAATGCCATCAGTTTTTTCAGGGAATGGTAAAACGCATCCAGATCTCTGGAAAAACAGTTTCCCACCGTGCCGTTGAACAGGGTATCGCCGGTCACCAGAAAACCATCCGCAAAAAAACAGACATCGTCATGGGTATGACCCGGGGTGGCAATGACGGTCAGTACCTCATTTTCCAAAGCAATGGGTTCATTGTCGACCAGGTTCCGGCAGTCCAGGTATTCGGCCCTGGTTTTTTCCAGTATCCGGGCATTGCCGCTGGTATGGTCCGGATGAAGATGGGTATTGGTCACTCGGGTAATCGTCAGGTTCTGGGACCGGGCGAATGTCAGCATGGCATCGGCGGCACCCGGATCAATGGCAATTGCGCTAGTGCCCGAAAAAACCAGGTATGCCAGATTGTCTGCTGCATATCTGAACTGTTCAATCCGCATCATCTTCCTCGGTGTCATCGCCTTCTTCATAAACATCTAAATCGACCCGGTGCTCGATATTGTCATCGAATTTGTCATCATAAATATCGGTCAGGTCGTCCTCATCCACATCCGGGTCGTCAAAATCGATTACCGGCAGTTCGCCAAGATTAAACTCTTCAAACACATACCCGATGGCATCCCGCAGATTGCGTTCAAAACTTTCCGCATAATCACCGTCCGGGTCCGGAGAAAACTCATACTCTTCTTCATGCTCTTCAAGCAGTTCCGTCAGTTCGGATGCAATGGCCTCCGGGTCATCCATCTCTTCGCTGTAAGAGTCGATGATTTCACTGAACAGAACATACAGATCAAACGCATCCACAGCGTCACTGATTGTCATCCATTTTGCCATGAAATATCCCCCCATCTATTTCACAAACCATACGCCCTTCTTTATTTAACAGCTATTCTTTTATCATAAGAATAAACCGTTTTATGTCAAATGTCAGATGCTTTTTTCGGAATGGCAATGGTGAATTCAGTAAATTCTCCAGGAACCGAGTCCACGTGAATTTCTCCCTGATGAAGCTGTACCGACCGCCGGGCAATAAAAAGTCCCAGTCCGGTCCCCTTGTTTCCCTTGTCAGAATAAAACAGGGAAAATATCTTTTGCCGGTATTGTCTGTCAAGGCCTTTGCCGTTGTCCCTGATTTTAAACAACACCTGATCCGGTGTTTGGTCGACCTGGATACGAATCGTCAGTTTCTTTCTGTCAGTTGCCACGCTGATGCATGCATCCACGGCATTTTCCAGAATGGCCAGGCAGGCACCGAACAGCAGGGTTTTATCCATGATGACGTGAAAATCGGTGCTGGGTTTCGGCGTGTCGAGTATCAGTTCAATTCCGGCTTTCCGGATACGGGGATCCATGGTGGTCACCAGTTCCTGAATGAAATCAAACACAGACTCCGGTTGCATGTCCGGGGTCCGGTCTTTGGAATGATACAAAATATTTAGAACCATCTGCCGGATCATGGCGATTTTCTCTCGGATAATGTCCCATCCTTTGGAAATCCGTTGAAAATCATTTTTTTCCAGGCCGGCCCGAATCAGGTAATCCCCTCCGTCCAGACCGGTGAGCATACCCTTGATACCATGGGAAATGGAAGAAATGTGCAGGCCAAGTGCGGCCAGGTGATCCTGGAGCTGGTGAATGACCGTGATGTCCGTACACATTTCCATGACATGGCGGATCCGGCCGCTGTCATCCGGGATGGCCGAGGTCTGAATGAAAAACCGGCGGACCCGGCCGTCCCTGAGGGTGACATCCATTTCCGCAGTATGGGAATGGCCGTCAGCAAAGGTTTCGTTTACCGGACAGGTATCACAGGGGGTTTTGCGCTGTTGTTGCACCTGAAAACAGTACATGTCCGGGTGATCCCCGAACTGGTCCTTGAACCGGTTATTGGATTCCACAATCCGGAAATTTTCGTCCAGAATGGTAATATACGCCGGGGACTCGTTAAACAGCTGGACATATCTTTTTTCCGACTCCGCCAGCTTGCGGGTCTTTTCCGCCACCAGGATTTCCAGGTTCCGGGTATGGTCGGCCAGTTTTTCCCGGGTGCGGATTCGGTCGTTGGCCCGTTTCAGGGCGATTTCCAGCACATCCTGATTCACGGGTTTTGAAATGAAATCCACGGCACCGATTTTCAAGCTGTCAATGGCCAGGTTGGCATCCCCGTATCCGGTGATCATGATCACCTCAATATCTGGATACGTTTGTTTGACCGTTTTGAGCAGCGCCATGCCGTCCATGCCGGGCATGCGGATATCGGTGAGCACGATATCGGGGTTGTGGGTCTTGACCATGTCAAGCCCGGAAAAGCCGTTCTCCGCCGTCAATACCTCATATCCGGCATCTGTCAGGGTGATTTCCAGGACCTCCCGGATCCCCTCCTCGTCATCGACCACCAGGAGTTTATTTGTCATGATTTTGCAACAATCACACGCCCAGAACCGCCTTTACTTTGGCAAGAACTTCATCGGCTTTGAAAGGTTTGGCAAAAAACGCTTCTGCTTTGGGAATGGAATGGGTCCGCCCGGACAGCCCGGAGATGACAATCACCGGGGTGGTGTACCCTTTTTTGGAAATTTTCCTGAAAAACCGGGGTCCCCATTCTTCGGGCATTTCCAGATCCAGCGTGATCAGATCCGGCTGCTGGTCCAGAAACACATCCATGGCCTGTTTGCCGTCATCGGCGATACAGGTATCGAATCCATTGTCCTTGAACAATGTTTCCAGGTACTTTGTAATGGCTGGATCATCATCCACGATCATTATTTTTTTTGTCATGGCCCTCTCCTTATTCCTTGACGTGGCATTCACCGCACAGTACCGGCCCTTCACCCCGGTCAAAATGACAGTCTCTGCAAAGCTTGTGATAGGCGGCTTCGAGCGGCATGGGATTGTCCGGCGCCGGTTTGAGGCTGTGACAGTCAGAGCAGTAAAGGTCTTCACTGCTTTCATCAGGAACCAGCTCACCGTTTTCATACACATGGTGGCAGACACTGCAGTCATCATCCGCTAGAAATATATGGTCGTCATGGGAGAACACCGCCCCGGGCCGCCGGGGTGATTCAAAGGCCCAGGGGTCCAGACGCTCCAGATCCTGTCCGGCATAACTGAACATGCCGGTTGTGACTGCGGCCAGAAGTACGGCCAGGCAGAGAATGAATCGAAATGGATGCGTCATGTCATGCTCCCGGCTCATAAATCTTTTTTTCCATGGTTTCATAAATCAGGTCTCCCAGAAACTTGATCTCCATCTTCAGATCATAGTATTGAATGACATCCTCCAGCCCGCTGTGACAATTGTGACAGGGAGCGATGAGCACTTCTGCGCCGGTGGCGGCGAGCTGTTCCGCCTTGACCCGGTTGTTCACCATGCGTTCGCCTTTGTAGGGCGGACCGCAGTTGATGACCCCGCCGCCGGCACCGCAGCAATAGTTGTGCTCCCGGTTGGGCGTCATCTCCACAAAATCCTCACACACCATGTTCACCACTTCTCTGGCTTTGTCATGCAGTCCCCGTCCCCGGGACACATTGCAGGGATCGTGCAGGGTCACCTTTTTCTTGTATTTTTCTTTGATGGTGATCCGGCCCTGAGTGAGCAGTTCATGGTAGAACGCCAGTGCATGCACCACCTCAAAAGGCGGCATCACCCAGGAATTCCACCGGTTGCCCATGTCGTAGACCGACCGGAACGCGTGACCGCATTCGCCCATGACAATTCGCTTGACCCGCAGCCGGGCCGCTGTCTCAAAAAACGCCCGGGCGATACGTCCGGAAATTTCATTATCTCCGGTATACATGGCCATGTTGCTGTTGTCCCAGCCCGGCGTTGAAGGCATGGTCCAGTTCATTCCGGCCGCGTGCATCATGGTGGCGGCCTGATAGATCAGTCCGGCCTGGAATTTGGGTTCCGGGGCGATCACGGAATACATGATATCCGCACCGACCTTGTCTAAAGGAATCTGCAGATCTTCGAACTCATCTCTGGCATCTTCCTCCTGCCATTGCAGCGTGTCGATCCATTCATCATCCTTGACCCACATCTGGTTCAACGTGACCGAATGCGAATTGACCGTGTCCTGGATATACTGGGGCGTGATTTCCAGCTTGTGGCAAATCCTGCGCACCAGCAGCATCAGATACGCGATATCGATACCGAACGGACAGTACATGGCGCACCGTTTGCAGGCATTGCACTCCAGATGGGCGATACGTACGGCCCGTCTCAGAAAATCCTTGGATACATCCCCGTCTTTTTTCAGCATCTCCCAGATGGTGTTTTTCACCTTGGCGGCCGGCATGAACTGCGGATCCCGGTCATTGGAGAGAAAATAACTGCATGCTTCGGCGCACAGGCCGCATCGCATGCAGGTTTCTACATAAGCTTTGAACCGGGGGCCGGTTTCCTTTTTCAATACCTGTTGAATGACCTGCCGGATCCGGTCCGGGGTCAATCGATCGAGCCCGGACTCTATGGCCGGATCCGTGGGTTTTTCAACAGATGAAGGGGCGTCTGTCATGGGTTTGTCCTTTGTTTGCATGGAGTTGTCCTTTACCAGTCTCTCGCCTGCCTGACATGGCCGAACTCAGATCCCATGTAAGCCCGGGTCAGCGGCGCAGTCAACATATGGGAAAACCGGGAAAACGGGATAATGATGAGCACCAGTTCTCCGGACAATATGTGAATCACGGTGATCCACCGGTAGGCGACCCACTGGTGGTATGCCAGAAATCCCGTCAGAAAGGGAAGCAGTACCAACAGAATCAGCACATAATCCATGGCCCCGGTCAGAAATTTGACTTCCGGCACCATGAGACGCCGCACGGCAAAAAAGATCAGGGCCGCGATCACGCCCAGGGTCAGCCAGTCCGCCACCTGATCGTTCAGCGCGGGCCAGGATATCTGAAACGCTTCATTGATCAACACGATATGAGATGCCAGAAACAAGGGAACCAGAAACAGCAGAATATGAAACAGATAGGATATACCATAATAGACCGGGCTCATTCGGGCACTTCTGGGAAAAAATGGAATCATCCAGGCCCCGATGGACCGCAGGCTGTGCTTGAGCGTCACATAGGAATAAATATAAGGTTCTTTCTGACGTACGGCACGCAGAATGCCCACCAGCTTGATGGTCAGGCCGCCCAGAAATATGATGACCGATATCCAGACCATCGGGCCCATGATAAAGGCGATAAAACTGTTCATTGCATGCTCCTTTTTAAAATTACCTGTTACACTTGGATGATCCGGCGCTTGTAAATGCCGTTTTCAATGCCTTTGAGCAATATCATCGATCCATCCGGACGGATCACAGGATCTGCCATGAAACTGAACCCGGACGCTACCACCCGGTTGTTGACCACCAGTTGATACCCGCCCTGTTTCTGGATGACGATCGCCACCACACTGCCGTCGGCACTGAAGCAGGGAACAAAGACCATATCGGCGGCCATTCCCCAGGACGTTTGATTGACCGCCAGATCCCAGACATTCTTGTGTTTGTATACCGCTGCCAGAGTGGCGCCGTTTTCAGAAAAATAAATATCTGAAATCATCGTGTCCCAGGATACAGGCCATACTTTGTCGTTTACGGCCACACTCCAGCGGCCGTAAGGGGCGGACACAATGGCCGCCACATCCCTGCCGTTGGGAGACAGGGTCAAGTGCCAGAGCTGATCATATCGATTGCGCCAGAACGGGGTGTCATTTTTATATAATTCCCATTTCCCCTTGACGCGAACCGGTGCCAGCAAAGAATTTTCATCCAAAAATTCCGGCTTCCACACCGATTCGAACCGGTTGTCCCACAGGGTGTCATTCTGGACAATGGTATACGCTTCCCGGTTCGTCCGAACGGTATATCCGATCTGCCTGCCGGATGCATCAAAGCTGATATCCCAGATATTCAGAAACCGCCGGTCCTGGGGGATGCCGTTGCGGGCCACGCTGAAAACGCCTTGTTTGAAGGCGTCCACATCCGCGCCCGGCATGGATGTCACCTGGACCACAGCCGCAGATGTGCCGTCGGCAGCCATGACCGCACCGGTCAGGTTTTCATACCGGTCTTCCCAGGGCGTATTGTTCACCATCACCCCGTATTCTGAATCAGATTGAAACGCCGCCCCCAGGGTCCGGCCGTCCGGGCTTTTCATCATCTGCCAGATAAAATCACACCACTGGGTCCATTCCTGTCCGTTCACCGCCATGGTCCATTCTTCATCCCGGGCCACGAATGCGGCAAACCCGTTGCCGGAAACCGGGGTCAGATTCCAGATTTTTTCATATTCGCCTTCCCAGACCTCCCCGTTCACACACACATTGAAAACCATCTCATCCTGGTTGACAATGGCGGCGATACGCTCGCCATCCCGGCTCACCCGGGGAGTCTGAACCCAGTTGAATCGGGTTCGCCATTCATCAAACGGTATCTCCTTGAGCTCAGTACCCCAGTCCCACGATGTGTTTTCTTCCATAATTTTCTCCAGATCCTTACGCGGTTTTGGTCTGTTTGTTCCGTTTGAACTGACAGTCGGATAATGCCAGATACAACCCACCGACCGCCAGCTGGGCGCAGTGTTCATGATCCGGGGGCAATGTCTGAAGATACTCCACCACCTGTTCAGGGGTAATCTCCCACGCCTGATCAATGGTTTTTCCCCTTGCAAAAAACACCACTGTATTGCAGCAGGCAGTGGTGTTCAGGCATCCATGGGCCATAAAAGACACCGTGTCCAGTATTCCGTCTTTCATCTTGATGAAAAATTCAACCGTATCCCCGCATTCTCCGGTTCTCTTTCCATACCCGTCCGGGTCATGAATCATCTCTTTGTGTCCGGTGTCATACGCCATTTCCAGATATTGGACGGAATGGCGGTTCCAGAAATCCAAGTCGTTCATTTTCAATCTCCATTCTGATATACCGTGCGGTTTTTCTCAAGCCCTTATATACTTTTTATTGCCCCGGGGTCAACCGGGGATCAAATTTCCATGATGACAGATATGAAAAATTTCGGAAAAAACGCCACTTGCTTTTCCATGACCATGATACTATTTTGGCGGACATGAAAAAAAAGGATTTTTATGACATAACGATCATCGGCGGCGGCATCGTGGGGGTTGCCACCGCGCTGTCACTGCAGGCCCAGTTTGGTGACGCCGACATCCTGCTGATCGAAAAGGAAAACCGGTTCGCGGTCCATCAGACCGGACACAATTCCGGCGTGATCCATGCCGGGGTGTATTATGCCCCGGGAAGTCTGAAGGCGGACTTCTGCCGTCGCGGGGCTTCTGCCACCATGGCATTCTGCACAGAACACGGCCTGCCGTTCAAACAATGCGGCAAACTTCTGGTGGCCACGACCCCCATCGAACACGAAAGGATGCAGGCCCTGAAACAGCGCTGCACACAGAATTGCATCCAGGTTTTTGAACTGGACCGTCAGGAACTGGTCCGTATGGAACCACACATTGAGGGACTGGGCGCCCTGCTGGTACAGGCCACCGGCATCTGCGATTTTGTGGGAATCACCCGCAAAATGGCCGCCCTGTTTTTAGACCTGGGCGGGAGCGTTCAGATGGGCGAACCGGTTACCGGGCTGATGGAGACCCGGGAACGGGTGACGGTTCACACCCGGTCCCGCAGCTTTTCCACCCGGTATCTGCTGGTGTGCGCGGGTCTGATGGCGGACCGACTGGCAAAAATGATGCACATTGACATCGATTTTTCCATCCTGCCGTTCCGGGGGGAATATTACCGGTTGCCCGCCCATCGGTCCGGCATCGTTTCCCGGCTCATCTATCCGGTACCGGATCCGGATCTGCCTTTTTTAGGGGTGCATCTGACGCCCATGATCGACGGCCGGATCACCGTGGGCCCCAATGCGGTCCTGGGATTTGATCGGGAGGGATACGGCCGGATCAATGCAAATGTTTCAGATATCGCGCAAATGGCGGCATTCCCCGGGTTCTGGAAGGTCATGGGGCGGCATCTGGTATCAGGCATCAAGGAACAGGTGGATTCCGTATGGAAAACCGGGTATCTGGGGCGTATCAGAAAATACTGCCCGTCTCTGACCCTGAAGGATCTGTTGCCCTGTCCCCCGGGGAT
>Ga0180430_10003088_pt1 | contig 14513 bp, 7 predicted proteins | sample SS_ome_9_FD_132999 | JGI IMG/M metagenome (GOLD analysis project Ga0180430, IMG submission 132999) | Hypersaline lake sediment archaeal communities from the Salton Sea, California, USA - SS_1_S_2 metaG | ecosystem: Environmental > Aquatic > Non-marine Saline and Alkaline > Hypersaline > Sediment... | reverse complement strand
GCAGATTTTCAATGAGTATGTCTCCCTGAACCTCCGCTACCCGCCGGTGTTTATTAAGGCAGCCAGTTCCGCGGAGGCTTTCCGGATCATGGAGGAAGAGGACATCGACCTGGTCATTGAGATGCTGAACCTGGGCGAAGACGATCCCTTCACCCTGGCCAAACGCATCCGGAAGCAGTATGAAGAGGTGCCCATCGTGGTGCTGACCCACTTCAACCGGGAGGTGAGCCTGAGGTTGCAGGCGGAGGACCTCTCGGCCATTGACCACGTTTTCTGCTGGCTGGGGAATGCTGATCTGCTCCTTGCAATTATCAAGCTGATCGAGGACAAGATGAATGCGCCTTACGATATTGAGAAGGTGGGTGTGCAGTGCATCATCCTGGTGGAGGACTCCATCCGCTATACTTCCACCTACCTGCCCGAGCTCTATAAAATTGTGATGCAGCAAAGCCGCAATTTTGTGAAGGAGGCGCTCAATGAGCACCAGAAGATGTTGCGCATGCGCGGACGGCCCAAGATCCTGCTGGCCAAGACCTATGACGAGGCCATGGATCTCTACCAGAAATACAAGGAGAACCTGCTGGGAGTGATCAGTGATGTGAGCTTCAAAAAGGGAGATGCCCGCGATACCGAGCAGAAACTGGGGATTGACCTGGTCCAGCAAATGCGCAAGGAGGACCCCAACCTGCCGGCACTGATGCAGTCGTCCGATCTGTCCAATGCCGTGCTGGCTGAAAAGATGGGAGTGGGTTTCATGCATAAGTATTCCAAGTCGCTCTCCCTGGAACTGCGGAACTTCATTATTCAGAATTTTGCCTTCGGACCCTTTATTTTTCGCAATCCCGATAACATGGAGGAGGTGGCCCGCGCGGTGGACCTCCAGGCTTTACAGAAGCGGATTCGCGAAGTACCTGACGAAATTCTGCTTTATCATGCGTCGCGAAATGACTTTTCCAAATGGCTCAATGCCCGGGCCATTTTTCCGGTGGCCCAGCTGTTCAAATATGTGAGGCAGGAGGACTTCCCCCAGAAGGAGGATATCCGAAACTACCTTTATGAGGCCATTTCAAGCTATCGCATCAGCAAGGGCCGCGGCATCATCGCTCAGTTTGATAAGAACAGTCACGATTCCTACCGCACTTTTTCCCGGATCGGGGAGGAATCCATTGGTGGGAAGGCACGCGGACTGGCCTTTATCAATGCGATGATCCACAAGTACAAGCTCTACAACAAGTACCCCAATGTGCTGGTTACCGTTCCCAAGACGGTGGTTCTGAGCACCGACGTGTTTGATGAGTTTATGGAGAGCAATGACCTCTACCGCATCGGGATTTCCAACCGCTCCGATGAAGAGATCCTGGAACATTTTGTGGGTGCAAAATTGCCGGGCTGGTTGCACCAGGACCTTTATACGGTTATTTCGGTCACCGAAACCCCTCTGGCTGTGCGTTCTTCCAGCAAGCTGGAGGATTCCCATTACCAGCCTTTTGCAGGTATTTACTCCACCTATATGATCCCGGTCAACAAGGAGGATCCCGCCTCCACCATGGAGTTGCTGACCTCTGCCATCAAGTCGGTGTATGCCTCGGTCTATTTCAAAGAAAGTAAGGCTTACATCGAAGCCACCTCCAATGTGATCGATGAGGAGAAAATGGGTATTGTGCTTCAGGAGGTGTGCGGGACCATGCACGGCAGTTGTTACTACCCCACCATTTCGGGGGTGGCGCGCTCCATTAACTTCTATCCCATAGCCCCGGAGAAGGCCAGCGACGGTATTGCCAAGGTGGCATACGGATTGGGCAAGTATATCGTGGATGGGGGGATCAGTCTTCGTTTTTCACCTGCCTACCCCAAAAAGATCCTGCAGCTGTCGTCCAGCAAGCTGATGCTGCGCGATACCCAGAAGCAGTTCTATGCGCTCAACCTGAACGAATCCAGCTACCATGTATCCACCGACGATGCGGTGAACCTGGTGCGGCATAAAATAGACCATGCCCTGAAAGATCACGCATTCCGGCACGTGGCTTCGGTATATGATTACCAGTCGGATGTGGTGCGGGACGGACTCAATTACGAGGGGAAAAAGATCATCACTTTTGCAAGCATCCTGCAGCATGAAAGCTTTCCCCTGGCCGAAATTGTTAAGGAACTGCTGGAGCTTGGGGAGGCGGAGATGAACCTGCCCATAGAGATTGAATTTGCAGTGGATATGGATGTCCCCAAAGGAAATCCCTACGTGTTTAACTTTTTGCAAATCAGGCCCATCGTGGAGAGCGACCAATCGTCCGACATTGATATGGATGCGGTGAAACCTGAAGAGACCATCCTCTGGTCGCAGTCGGCCCTGGGCAACGGGGAGTTTTTCGGACTCCGGGATCTGGTCTATGTCAAGCCGGATAGCTTTAATGCAGCGGCCAGCAAGGAGATTGCCTCCATTATGGAGAAACTGAACGATGGGTTCAGGGAGAGCAAAACGGGCTATGTACTGGTGGGACCGGGCCGGTGGGGTTCTTCGGATCCCTGGCTGGGCATTCCGGTGAAATGGTCGCAGATTTCCGCAGCCCGCATTATAGTGGAATCGGGACTGGAGAACTTTCGCATCGATCCCTCCCAGGGTACCCACTTCTTCCAGAACCTGACCTCTTTCCGGGTGGGCTACATGACCATCAATCCCTTTATAGGGGACGGCTCCTATGATTCGGCCTATCTTGATGGCCTCAACGCGGTCTACGAAGATGAGTACGTGCGGCACGTACGCTTCGAATTCCCCCTGGAAATCCTCATCGACGGGCGCACCCACCGGGGCGCAGTGATGAAACCCAGTGACTAAACGTCACTGGGTTCGATATTTAATCCATGTTTCTATTCAATAATCAGGGTTTTAATTGCATTTGATTCTGAACCTGTCAGTTTCAGTATGTATATACCAGAGGTAAATCCTGAAACATCCAGTTCTAATGGAGTATTTGCATACATCTCCTCTATATTCAAGGAAATCATCAGTTTACCAGTGGCATCATAGATATGCAGCAGCGAGCTGGAAAATACATCCTTGCTGCTGTGCACAAAGATCTTGTTACTTGCAGGATTTGGATATACAGAGAATCCTGTATCATTTATAGATGTGCCTGGTGCAGAGACAACAAATTCCTGATGAACAGTCAGAGACCGAGCTTTATTTGCACCACTGACGCTTACAGACCCTGTTCGAATGGCACCGGTCGTATTTTCAGAGCTTGTGCTGATAACAATAGTGCCATTATCTGATCCGGATTCGGGATCCACCGATATCCAGTCTTCGTTATCCACAGCTATCCAGTTGATATTGGAATAAACATCTACAGATATACTTGCTCCGTTGCCAGAGGTGAGTGTCACTTCTGTTGTACTTAAATCCAGGAACGGATCGCTGCCAGCCTGTTCAATGTTTACATCTTCAGACAGACCTCCCCCGCTAACCGTTATGATTCCGGAACGGCTTTCAGCGGCTGTGTTTTCAGTATCTGCAGTGACCAGGACAGGCCAGTTTCCGGTTCCGCTGCTTGGAGTAACCGTTAGCCAGGAAGGAATACCAGTGATATTCCAGCCCACATTGGAAGTAATTGTAAAACTCCCATAACTGCCGGCTTCAGCATCAAGTGCTAGATAACTAGGAGAAACTGAAAGATTTGGTTGCGTGCCGGCTGTGGTGGTAAAATGCCAGGTAGGTCCGGTGGTCGTCCCTGAAGAATTTACTGCATCAATTTTCCAGTAATAGGTGGTATTTTCTGCAAGGGTGGGTGGTTCATAGCTCAATCCGGTCTGGCTTCCGATATACTCACCACCATCTGGCGTTGCATCGGTTCCAAAATACACCTCGTAGGTGATGGCCCCTTCACTTTCTGACCATGTCAGGGTCGGATCAAAGGAAATACCTGTTGCACCATTAGCAGGTGAAATATAACTTACCTGGGAAGGTGGAGATATATCCTGATTGATGGTAACTATTTCTTCCGGGACATTGTTTCCAATCACTCTTATGTCCACTGTCCGGATGTCTATACTGGAGGGATTGGCAGTATTTGCAGTGGCCAGGATGGTCTCATTCCCGGAGCCGCTGCCCGGCGTGATTGAAAGCCAGGAAGGAATATCACTGATGGTCCAGTTTACGTTTGAGGTAATACTGAAATTTTCAGAACTGCCTGCCGGATAGCCTAGTAAGAACTGATCGGGAGTTACATTGAGGTAGGATTGGTTATCCGCTTCGGTGGTAAAATGCCAGACAGGCCCGGGGGTCGTCCCTGAAGAATTTACTGCATCTATTTTCCAGTAGTAGGTAGTATTGAATGATAAGGTGCCCGGGAGGTAGGTTGAGCTTGCCTGATTTCCAACAAACTCACCTGCATCGGGCGTTGGATCGATTCCGAAGTATACATCAAAACTTGTAGCTCCTCCCCCGTCCACCCAGTTCAGGATTGGATCGATCTCCACATTTGTTGCTCCGTTAGCAGGGGCAGGGCCATATACCGGGTTGGGCGGAGCTGTACCCCCTTCCACGGTAATCTCCAAATCGTAATAGGAGTTTGGCCCCCACTGGTTATCATAGTCCTGAATTTCCAGGTAAAAGGGATTGTTGCTATCGTCTGTGCAGGTCCATATAATTCTGGAGCCAACACCTTCACCATCGTCATCACTATATCCCAGGACACGGGTGGTTCCTCCAGTATTCTCCAGGAGACGCATATAGGTGTCGGCATCTTCACCCAGATTTTTGGTATTTATGGTGTAGGTACTTCCACGTTCTGCATAGAATTTGATATAATCGAAGTCATTGAGGTGGTGAAAATCGTGGGTTTGCCGGAAGGTATATAAGTGTGGACCAGGTTGTTCCACCGGGTAAATGGTAGTGGCAGCCTGGAGAGTCATATCGTTATCGGGTTCGTAATCATCCACAGAAGTTCCGCCAGGTTCAATAAGGATTACTTCATTACAACCAGCATTATAGCTATCATATCCGTACCAATTTACCCAGGCTGGTGCTTGAATGAATCCCTGGTTTAGGATCACCCGCACAAAGGAGCCACTTCCTCCTGTCTGGTATCCAATGATCGGCATGAAATGGGAACCACCAGTCTGAAAGCTGCTGACATCCCAGGCTACCGGCGCCCCATAGCCATCAAATCCTATTATTTCATTTTCAACAAAGCGAAACAGGTGTTCTACAGTATAATCGTTTACGCTCAGGAGTCGAATCGTGAAATCAAGCCCATTGAGATCATTCATGTATTCCTCCAGAAGAGCTACCTTAGTAGCCCCGGTGGGAGGTCCCTGAAAGTAGTATCTGCTCCGGAACCATTCCACGGTTTCTTCAACATTTCCTGCGGTGTAGGTATCTATAAGAGGAGCTGTTCCATTATCAACAAGGTTCCAGTATTTGACCCGGTCCCAGTATCCCATGATATCGGCCAGACAGGTGGCTACGCTGATACCTCCAATCATGTTACGATAATCTCGTTGTTCATAATCGGGAACTTCTTCAATTACTCGTTGAGTGTTGCCTTCAACAAGTACCTGTCTTTCAAACACATTGTTATTTTCATTGATCTCGTTCACATCTCCTTCCGCATCCAGGACCAGCCGGATGGTGTGATATCCCGTTTCTGTAAAGGTAAAAGTCCAGTCGTCATATGAGTCATAGCGATATTGGATCAGGGGATCGGCTTCAATAATTAATTCAAGTACGTCGTCAACATAGACATAGTGCCTGCAGGCATCAGAAGTGGCTCCATCATTATTATTTTGCCAGGAAAAGTCTATGTATGCTGGCGAACCCTGGAATACACCGCTGTTGGTATGAGTGCCAGGCTCAAAAGAAACAACTACCGGACCATCCCAGGATTCCGGAGCCAATGCAGCAAGTTCCGGAAGCTGGGTCGCAATATCATAGGAGATGCGGATATCATCAAGATACACTCCATTATATTCATTATTCGTTTGGCCACAAATGGTACCATCACTTTCAAAATAGAATCCTATATAAAGATCTGACTGGCCTTCGAATTCGCTCAGATCAAGGGTCACTGTTTCTATTGCATCGTGTTCTCCACTGTCCCGGTACCTTTCATGCCAGGTTCCGTACTGATCCCGTACCCTGACCATGAAGAAGTCAAATACCTCTTCTGTATCAACAAGCACTGAAAACTCCAGCTCCGTATTGGTCATCCCCGGTATGGTGAAGTCCACATTCCTTAAATCCATCCATGTAATCAGGTTATTTGGATAATAGTATTCTGTTATTCCATCGGAGTAACAATACGCATATCCATTTGGCCATGCCCACATACGGCCTCCCACAAAGCCAGGGTCCCAGCCAACGTCCCAGGCTCCGGGATAAGCGCCGGAAAAAGATTCAGAAAAGAGCGTATACATCCCTGCTTCTGCGGCTGTTGATTTTAGATTTTTGGATATCAGATATTCATTGTCCTGAATAATCGTTTTAGGGGGATCTTTGAGGACTTCTTTTTCCAGGGTGTCAAGTATAGTAACCTGGTATTCAGAAGATAATTGAGGTTCTTTAAACATGGGACTTGAAGAAATAGCAGGCTGCTTTTTTTCGAACACCTCTCCAGCGTATGCTTCCTTGCTTTTCACCACTTCCACAATTCCTGACTCCCTTTTGTGGAGGGATGATATGGCCTCCCATTGGCGTGCAAGTTTTTGTTCCCGCTCCTCTAGCTCATCTGTAAGGTAGGTACCGGTACTTTTCTTCAGGCTTTGCAGCTCTGCTCTTTCCACCTGCTCCCTGATCTCATCCAGGGTCATAATCTCTCCCCCAACTGGATTCAGCAAGTGCTGGGGGATTGTTATGTCTTTTACTTCATCCAGATCTTGCAGGAAGGTGGAGGCTGCCGGATTGCCAGCAGGTTTCAGCCCATAGAAGACATCAAACAATCCGAAATAAAACACAGGGCCAAGTTGTTGTGACTCATTTTGTTGGTGGAGAAGCTCTTCAGCTTCGTGTTTCATACGCAGATGCTGGGGGATTCCTTCATAGGACATGAGTACTGGAACCTGCTTTATACTTGTCCCTGTCAGGACTGTGATATAATCACCTTCAAAAGAGGCTTCTTTTTCTGCCTTATCGATTTCTCGGCGAATCTCATCTTGTTTGTCTTCCGGTAGTTCTGTGGACGCAAGTTCGCTCCTGAGCTCCTGGACTCTCTGATTTGATTTTTGCAGATCTTCGATCAGCTGCGATTCTGGAAGGTCCCGGCCCTTCTCTTTTTTCAATACCACACAATAGACTGCGATATCTCCCTCCATGTCGTAATAGGGTGTTACGGAATAGAAAGAGGCTTTTTCGTATTTCAGCTGGGCATGTTGAATTGCTGCAGTTTTTGCAAGCTCAAGGGATACAGAATCATGTTGTTGTGCATACAGTACACTACCCATGATTAAAAAGGTGAATAGCAGCCTTCTTTTCATGATTAATTAGTTTTGGGATAACCTAGATAAGTTACAAAAAAAACTTATCAATCAAGACATTAAAGGTTCTTAATGAGCACCTTATTCATACATGTAATGCTTTACCTTAACTGCCTACCCACTCTCCAAATCAATTATGTTCCAAATAGAAACCCGTAAACAAATCTGTTTTCCGTATGTTATTTATGAAAAGTAATAGCATAATATCACTCAGAAACCAACCGTAAATAACCACGACTTATGAAAAAACGTGAATTCCTGAAGACATCGGCCATTCTTGGTGCCGGAACCCTGATTGCCCCGGCCCTCAGTACATCCTGTTCAAACACTGCAGCGCAAGCCGGAGCAACGGCCTCCCTGGTAGCCCAGGGGGATGATGGGATATTCCTTCAGCCCGAACTGGGATATGCCTTTGATGCCCTGGAACCTCATGTGGATGCCAAGACCATGGAAGTACACTACGGGAAGCACCATGCCGGCTATACCAGAAAGTTCAATGCCGCCCTTGAGCATGCTGATTTTCACTCCACCGATATTTATAAGTTGTTTGCAGCTGTATCGACCCATGGAAGTGGAATCAGGAACAACGGAGGTGGATATTTCAACCACAACCTCTACTGGAAATTCATGTCTCCCGAAGGAGGTGGTGAACCGATGGGAATTCTGGCTGCGGCCATCGCAGACGAGTTCGGTTCTTTCGCAGAGTTTAAGGACCTGTTCACGGCCACTGCTGCCAGCCACTTTGGCTCTGGCTGGGCCTGGCTCCTGCTGGATGAAGAAGGACGACTGCAGGTAACATCCCTGCCCAACCAGGACAATCCCCTGATGGATGTATCACCGGTACGCGGAACCCCTCTGCTGAACATCGATGTATGGGAGCACGCCTACTACCTCAAATATCAGAACATGCGTAAGAGCTATGTGGAAGCCTACTGGAACGTGATCGACTGGAATTTTGTGGGTGCCCTCTACGATGAGGCCCTGAGGGGATAAGAGGCTATTTAGCGCACAACCATTACTTTCCCATGCAGGGTTTTGCCCCCGGTCCGCATCTGGTAAAGATAGAGTCCGGCCGGATGGTTCTGGCAGTTCCAGCTGACCATGTGACTGCCTGCGGGCAGGTAGTCATCTACCAGGACATCTGCAAGGGCTCCACTGGCGTCAATGATTTCCATCCGGACATCAGCCCCTTTCACCAGTTGAAAGGGAATACTGGTTCGGTGTGAGGCCGGATTTGGATAGTTGGCTCCCAGGCTGAAGTTTTTTGAAGGAACATCCGTGCTCGGATCGCCAAAGGCCGCATAGTCAAAATGCTCATCCACCATGTGCCAGTAATCCTCGTTGTTCCCGTTGTAATCCTTCCGGAGGTACATTGTTTTTAAGGGGTGACGTTCAAATGCACTCAGGTGGCGATAGGTGGCACCGCTCTCCGGGTCCCATTCGTAGACCTTGATATTGGCCGGATTAAAGGTGGAGATACGGCCGTCTTCGCGGGCCATGTGGAACAGTCCGAAATTCCCCGGCTCGTGTCCGCCGATCCAGTGCCCGATAATATCCGTGTAGAAAGGATTTAATCCGAAAATGATGTAGTTCGTCATGTAATCATTGGCCAGGCCGCCATTGGGCCCGTCAATGAAATGGCCATCCCGTCCATATATCCCTTCAATGATATGCAGTCCGGCTGTGGTGACCGCATTGTTATCCAGACACCTGGAGGCCCAGGTTTCCATCCAGATTCCCCCGGATGAATGTCCGGGTCGGTTCCAGCGGGGGATTCCCTGGGACAGGTGGGTATTGTAATTGGATTCAATGTTGCTGAAGGCATTGGTCTGAACGTCTGCGCTGTTCACATTCAGCGGCTCGCCCCAGTTGCCACAATGTTGCTGGTAATTCTTCACGATGCTTCCCTGCAGATTTTTGGCACAGAGTGTCAGGCCCATGGCGTGGGTCTTGAGCTTGGCTATATTCAGGAGCCAGGTATCGGGAGCGTTGACCGGCCAGATATGGGGCAGGCGCCTGAAGTACTTTCCGTTCTCCACTTCCGACCAGGTGATCTGGCTGGGATCCAGCTGGTCATAAGGTGTTTCAATGCACTGTAAATCAATCCCCGTTCTAAGGGCCATGGCATTGTAACCCCCGTCTTCCAGGTCTTCCGGACAGTTTACCTCCCGCATATGTATTTGTGAAGCACCTATGCTAAGTTCCTTCATGCTCTCCACGATCCCCTCGGTGAAATGGGCATCGGTCACGATCCCCATGGATCCTTCAACGGTGTAATTATCATGCCAGCGAAAGCGGCAGGTCAGGTTGGGCTTGATGGCAAAGCGGTTGGTGAGGGGGACGCCATGTACGGGATCATCAGTCAGTCCAAACACCGAGCTTCCGAAACTCAGGCCGGCCTCCTTCATGGCGGCGGAATTGGTCTTCACATCCACATCGGTGCGCATAATAAATACCGCATCCGGATGGTCCTGGATAAAGGGATGTACTCCCATCAGAGATCCGGCAGCCTTGCCGTAGCGGCTCCAGGCAGGCAGGGGGCTGAGCATCAATCCCGATCCGGTGACCAGAGAGGACCGGATAAAGCTTCTTCTGTTCAGGTGGGTCATAACCGCCTTTGGTTTGGTTGTCCACAAGTTAAGGAAAAATCTTATTTATGATTTTTATCATGCCTTTTTGGCTTCAAAACTGCTGTTAATCATACGCTCCGGGCTTGGTAAATCCCATCATTAACTCCAATTTTACATCGGCATAATGAGGGTATCTTTCCATCCGCATATGATCCCTCTTTATGTTTATAGTGGTAGTTTTTTGTTAAGTTGTGATGCTCTTTTAAAGATTTCAGTGGGATATTTTTTAAGCCAACTGGCATTTTTAATGAAGTTGATAAGCACTTGGCGATAAAATATTCCACTGAAAAAACGTTTTATACCAACTAACAAAACATACTGCTATGAACGTAGATACCATCATGAATGACCTGGTCAAAAGACACCCGGGTGAGGTTGAATACCATCAGGCTGTTCGCGAGGTCCTTGAATCCATCGAGGAAGTTTACAACGAGAATCCCCATTTCCGTTCGGCCAATATTGTGGACCGGATCATTGAACCCGACAGGGTCATGGTTTTTAAGGTGCCCTGGGCCGACGATCAGGGAAGCGTACATGTGAACCTGGGATACAGGATCCAGTTCAACAATGCCATTGGACCTTATAAGGGCGGACTCCGGTTTCACCCCAGTGTGAACCTGAGTATCCTGAAGTTCCTGGGTTTTGAGCAGATCTTTAAGAACAGTCTCACCTCCCTTCCCATGGGTGGTGCCAAGGGCGGATCCGACTTCGATCCCAAGGGGAAATCCAATGCAGAGATCATGCGTTTCTGCCAGGCCTTTATGATGGAGCTCTGGAACAACATAGGTCCGGATACCGATGTGCCGGCCGGTGATATCGGTGTGGGCGGACGTGAAATTGGTTACCTCTACGGCATGTACAGGAAACTGGCCAGGGAGAATACCGGTGTGCTGACCGGAAAGGGAATCAACTGGGGCGGATCGCTGATCAGGCCCGAGGCCACTGGATTTGGCTGTGTTTACTTCGCCAAGGAGATGCTGGCCGCCAAAGGAGATAGCTTCAAAGGGAAGCGTGTGGCCATATCAGGTTTCGGAAACGTGGCCTGGGGTGCCGCCCTGAAGGTGACTGAACTGGGAGGGAAGGTAGTGACCCTGAGTGGTCCCGATGGCTATATCTACGATCCGGAGGGTGTTTCAGCCGAGAAGATCGACTATATGCTGGAGCTCCGTGCTTCCAATGAAGATATTGTGGCCCCCTATGCCCTTGAGTTTGACAGTGCACAGTTTGTGCAGGGCAAACGTCCCTGGGAAGTGGAGGTCGATATCGCCCTTCCCTGTGCCACCCAGAACGAACTGGACGGTGCCGATGCCGATCAGCTGATTGCCAATGGATGCATCTGTGTCTGCGAAGGTGCCAATATGCCCTGTACCCCGGAAGCCATTGAAAAGCTTCAGGACAAGCAGGTCCTTTACGCCCCGGGTAAGGCAGCCAATGCAGGAGGTGTGGCCACCTCCGGACTGGAAATGGCCCAGAACTCCATGAAGATCAACTGGAGCCGTGCCGAAGTGGACGATCGTCTGCACCACATCATGACCAATATTCATGAGAACTGTGTGAAGTACGGGACCAATGCAGATGGCTATGTGGACTACGTGAAGGGTGCCAACATCGCAGGCTTCCTGAAGGTGGCCGATGCCATGGTGGACCAGGGGCTGTTGTAGCAGGTCGTCTGATACGCAAAAAGGTTTATAAAGGGATTGTTAAGGTCTGGACTTAGCAATCCTTTTTTTTATGGATGAAAAGCTGTCCGAGTTCACCTGAATGAGATTCATCAAGGAAAAGACGCCATTCATCCAAACTATTCTCTGCTTATTCCTGTTAAAACAGTCACGGGAAAGCTTGCGGCGTTTTCTGTGGATTTAATTTCCTTGCTACTCAAGGCAATTCCCGTTTTGGTCAAAACGATGTAACCTATCATGAAACTATGCGTATTTTAAAGCAATGAAAATAAGAGGTGAGTATAATTGAAAACCTACTTATTATCAGCAATTTAGAATTCAACCCGAATCGAACTTTCTGCATTAAAAGGGAAGATTTAAAAAAAACGAACGAGAAAATGGATGCAATCAAAAGTAAATTGTTTGAGTACGTAAAGGAGAACACATTCAAAGAGACCGATAGCCTTCAGTCCGACACCATGCTTTTTGTTGAAGGCATATTCGACTCCATGGGCTTTGCCCTTTTGCTTGACTACCTGGAGTCGGAATTTTCAATAGCAGCAGAGGACAGTGACCTGGTTGAAGAGAATTTTGAATCAATCGATGCCATTGCCGATTTTATAGTGAAGAAGAATCCTGCACTGGTCTAGTTTTAAAGAAGACTGGACCTATGTGTGGCATTTCAGGCATTTACAATCCCCATGCACCGGAGATTCATCCCGATGCGGTCAGGAATATGCTTAAGCAGATCCAGTACCGCGGCCCGGATGAATCTGGTATTTATATGGGTGAGGGGGTGGGACTGGGAAGTGTCCGTTTGAGCATCATTGACCTGGCTCAGGGTCAGCAGCCCATGAGTGATGCAGCGGAAGAGTTCTGGATCGTCTTTAACGGGGAGATCTTTAACTACATTGAGCTCAGGGACGAATTGCTGCAACTTGGTTATAGCTTCAGAACAGGGAGCGATACGGAAGTTTTGCTGACCCTGTTCAAGCACTATCATGAGAAATGCCTCGAAAAACTGAATGGACAGTTTGCCTTTGCCATCTGGGATACGCGTAAGAAGGAGCTTTTCCTGGGACGCGACCGGGTAGGCATCAGACCCCTCTTTTATTACAAGGAGGGAAGCACCTTTGTTTTCGGATCTGAGATTAAATGCCTGATGGAATCGGGTCATGTGAAGGCTGAACCCGATCCGGCAAGCCTGAACCAGGTTTTTACCTTCTGGACCATTCCATCGCCGGGAACCCTGTTTAAAGGCGTCAGGGAATTGCCTCCGGGCCACTACATGGTGGTAAAGGAGCATGATATTGAAATCAAAGCTTACTGGGAACTGAATTTTCAGGGCGATTCCGGAGCAAATGGAAAAGCCACCCTCTCTGATTCCATGGAGGAGTTTGAGTCCATTATTGCTGATTCGGTAAGGCTCAGGCTCAGAGCTGATGTTCCGGTGGCAGCCTACCTCAGTGGAGGGATCGACTCCAGTGCGACCACCTGGTTAATTAAACAAATTGAGCCTGGCGTACTAAATACCTTTTCACTTGGTTTTGAATCGGCCGAGTTTGATGAGACTGCCTTTCAGCAGCAGGTTGCTTCTCAGCTGGATACCAAACACCACTCCATCACCTGCAAGAACACAGATGTGGCTGATCATTTTGCACAGGTGCTCTGGCATACCGAGATTCCTTTGCTCCGTACAGGAGCCGTTCCCATGTTCCTCCTGTCGGGACTGGTCAACGACCATGGAATCAAGGTAGTGATTACCGGGGAGGGGGCCGATGAATACCTGGGAGGGTATAATATATTTAAGGAAGCCATTATCAGGGAATTCTGGTCCAGAGAACCTTCCTCGAAAATCAGGCCGCTTCTTTTGCAAAAGCTTTATCCCTACCTGGCTCAGTTCCAGGGCAGGAACAGTGCCATGTTAAAAATGTTCTTCGGTCACCGTCTGCAGGACACCAGCTCGCCGGTGTATTCTCACCTGGTGCGCTGGAACAACTCCTCGCATATCAAGGAGCATATCCGTAAAGATTTTCTGAACGGTTCATCCTCCGATCCTGTGGAGGATCTTATCTCAGGTTTGCCCGAAGGATTTGGAGAGCTGGATCTGCTCAGCAGGGCCCAGTGGCTCGAATCTTCCCTCTTTATGTCGGGATACCTGCTTTCGTCGCAGGGCGACCGTATGGGCATGGCTCATTCGGTGGAGGGGCGTTATCCCTTCCTGGATCACAGGGTGATTGAGTTTTGCTCCAGGCTTCCGTGGAATCACAAGATCAGGGGGCTGAATGAGAAGTACCTGATGAAAAAACTGATGGACGGCCGCTTGCCCGACCAGGTGGTACATCGTCCAAAGCAGGCCTATCGTGCCCCGGTTGCATCCAGCCTGACCTCGAAAAAAGCGCCTGAATACCTGCGTGAAGCTGTCTCGCCGGGGATGATCAACAAGTTTGGCATTTTTCAGGCGAGTGCAGTGGAGAAGCTGATGGGAAAGATGGAAGAGGGGAAGACAGTGACCGAAAATGAGAATATGGCAGTGGCCGGCATTCTTTCAACACAGATCCTGATGGATCAGTTTGCTGCCGGAAACAATCCTTATCGTGAAACTGAAATGCGGGTCCATTGTCCCGTTACTTATGATAAAACTTTAAAAAACAGATAGAATGAGTAAACCCAAATTTAGCCGCGACATCCTGAAAATCCAGGATATGGATGGACTTATTGATAAGATTACCACCCGGATACGTGAAGATGTGACCGTTCG
>Ga0180430_10003084_pt1 | contig 14526 bp, 6 predicted proteins | sample SS_ome_9_FD_132999 | JGI IMG/M metagenome (GOLD analysis project Ga0180430, IMG submission 132999) | Hypersaline lake sediment archaeal communities from the Salton Sea, California, USA - SS_1_S_2 metaG | ecosystem: Environmental > Aquatic > Non-marine Saline and Alkaline > Hypersaline > Sediment... | reverse complement strand
TATAGGCCAGCTCCAGGATATAATTCCCGGGAAAGCGCTCATAGCCTTCTTCTGCCAATTGCATGGCAGCCTCATTGTCTCCTGCTTTGAAATAGATCTCGGCAAGGTCCCTGTAAACTCGCCATTGGCCGGGATCCAGATCAAGGGCCCTCTGCATATCTTTAAGTGCCTGTTCGGACTGAATTCCCGACAGATGGGCTCTCGAATAATAGAATGGTATAAAATCAGGTGTGTTTTCCCAGAGCTCCAGCAAGTCCAAAGCCTCCTCTTCCTTCCCATTGTTCCAGAGAATAAGTGCTGCATAATAATCTGTGACCCAGTTGGGACTCTGCTCAGATGCCCACTCCAGAACCGGCAGGGTCTTATTCCGGTATGGAAATACATAGTCAGGACTCGTTTTTTGTGCCCTCTCCAGGTATGAGTTTGATTTCTCTTTATCATCTCTGTTCAGCCAGGCCAACCAGTAGTCAATCACCGGATAGGCCGGAGCCTCTTCAAGCACCTTTACTGCCTCTTCAAACAAATCCAGCCCTTCATAAAACAATGCTGTTTCTATGTACTCTTCTCTGGCCATCTCATTTTTAAATGAGAGATTGAATGCATTCAAAGTACCTGAACCCGGCTGAAGAAGGTAGGCTTCAAATAATGCAAAATGGTTCAGCGGATCTATCTCCAACAGTCCCTCCAGGGACTTTTTAGCCAAAGGAGTATCCCCGAGCAGGCGATTGGCAATGGCCATGATCTTGTAGCTGTTCATATTCAGCTTGTTGAAACTCAGGGACAGTGAGGCATTCCGCAAAGATTCCTGCAAGTCCCCCTCCATCAAATCCAATTCGGCAAGTTGCTGGTAAGCTGCACTGCGGTACTCCAGGGAACGCAGTGCCCACCGATATCCGTCCCGCGCATTGCTAAAGTCCCCTTCAGCCTTACGGATGGATGCGTAGATAAAGTTTGCACCGGGCAGGTAAGCATCTATCTCCAGAATGCTCCTTGCATATTCCCCTGCCTTCTCCAGGTCGCCCTTCCGGAAATAAAGCTCTGCCACCCGTTCTGCAGCATCAAGCCGCATCGAGTCTTTCTCCAGCAGATCCAGGTATATCTCAAGTGCTTCCCCGTAGGATCTGCGGTTCTCCAGTTCCCGGGCCTGAACAAAAGGGTCATTCAGCGCATCTCCAGGAGAATGGTGTGGCCTGTCAACAATGTAGTCCTTATCCGAAGAGTAGATCAGTTGATCGTTCAGCTTTACCTCTATTGCCGTCCCTTCCTGAATGCCTTCTAATGTCCTTTCAAGCAAATCGGAGGGCTTCAGCATCACATTTTCACTCAAAAGCTCCTCTTCCCCGGATCTTATTACCAGATTCCCATTAATTTCCATCATGGGAGAGAAAAGAATTTGCATCCCTTCGGGCAGATACCTTACATGGATGGTCCCGGGTTCTGCTACGCGGGTGACTCCTCCGGTACCTCTTACCGGGAACCACCTCTCCACCCAGGTGTCGGCATTATAGGGTATGAAACGGGGCTGTTTAAAAGGCGTCCTGGCACTGCTGACACTGTTTTGATTAAGCATTCTTCCCGATTGCACCTCCACGTACTGCCCATGGGTATCAGTAAGCAGATCCTCCCAGATGCCACCGTTCCTGGCCAGCGACCACAGCCAGATCTTTCTGCCGGGTGCACCATCCACCGGGGACCAGTGACCTGATCCGAAGTCCTCGTCATGATAGTACGAGACAAAGTAGTTGTCCATGCTCCCGCTTATGTGGTAGGAAGAATGACCGAATGGAAGATTGTTCTTATACCACGACCGGTCGACCCCCTCTTCATCCACCGGCCAGGGATCGGCTTCTCCGCCATGCCCCAGTCTGTAGTTTCCCGGGAAATAGAAATGCAGGTCCTCAGCACTCTTCACAGCCGCATTGTTCCACTGGTAGTAAGATTGCATAAAGGGCGAGTCATTGTACCAGTATGTAGCAGTCTCAAAATAAGAGCTGTTCGGAGGTAGTGATATATCCACCCTCCACTGCAAAGAAGATGGAAGGTCCATACCTCCCACCACACAGTGGGCGGTGCCCTCATCATCCACATAAACCTTGTAATTCACGGGGGCAGCACCACCGGGATGATGCCCGATCACCCCTGAGTTCCACTCAATGCCCCCGGAGGTCCAGGGCCCCCGCATGGCAACATCTCTGAATTTTACCACATCGTTCTTATATAGAAATTCCTTTCCAGTGGCTTTATCGATGGCACCCCAGACCTTTCCACCGATCTCCGGGGCGATATATACTTCCACATAATCATTCTCCAGTTTCACCATCTTCCACTCCTGCTCCACACCATTATGGCTGAAACCATCTATGCGGGAATAGGGATAGATATCAGGCCGTTTAGCGATGATGGGAAGGTACGAGGTATCGGAAAAAGGATAGGTAAGGATGGTCTCGGAGTATTCGGAAAAGTTGCTCTTTGGATTGCAGGAACCCAGGAAAAATGGGATGGCAAGAAAAAGAGCCAGGTACAGGGCATAGCGTTTCATATGGATTTTATTTTTATGGATTCAAACGAATGGTGATAACTGGATTTCACTCCTCTCCTGTCTCAGCCACGGCAAAGAACATCCCCCGCTTCATCAGCGAATAGAGGCGTTCACCGGGATGATCCCAGAGCAGGTTATACATGCTTGCTTCCCGGTCGGATTTAATGTACCAGTCGCCGGTCATGTAAACCCGGCCCTGAGAATCCGCCGCCAGGGCATTAATCATTCGGGCAGCTCTTCCATCCTGATCCACGATTTTTCCATGGTCGGTGATCTGATTGGGATCGTCTCCCTTTTTAAGTGAAATGCTTCTCAGGCGCAGATTGGAGTTGTAACCTACAATATCGGGATCTTCATCCCTGGCCAGCTCAGGACTGATGGTCCGCTGTACTTCCAGATCCTCATACTGAACAAAGTAGAGCCTGTCGCCTCCCCTTGCTGTCTCATGAAAGGTTGAACCAATATTCGCTATGGGTTCAAAAGCCTCGCCACTGGCAATGTCTTTGGAGGGATCAAAGATCCAGAGTCTCTCGTCACCTCCTCCCCAGGCACCCATGGCAAAAAGGCAGCGTTCTCTTCCGGGAAGTGCTTCCGTGTAATTCCAGCAGCGTGTATTGTAGTGGTATTTTCCCTTAAGCGGTGTTCCATCAATCAGGAGGGCTTCTTTTGGAAGGGCATCCTTATAGGTGATGATCTTGCCTGCTTCCGGACTGTAGCAATACAGATTGCCACGGTCGTATTCATACTGCCACTCCCTTTTCCATAAAGTAAACCAGCAATTACCCTTATCATCCACATAAAACCAGGGAGTCCCTCCGGTTTCTCCAAAAGTAAGCTGACCAAGATCTTTTTTCTCGCCTGATTCTAAATCCACACTGTAGAGGTGCACCCCGTCTTCCTTTATCAGGTCAGGCTGAAAGGGCGATAGCATTACATACAGGACCTTCCGTTCCGGATCCACCTGGATGGCAGAATAGATGGAATAGCGTGGTTTCACTATGCCAAAATCCCGGAATTTGCCTGTGGCCATCTCATAGCCCAAGACATGTGCTCCAGGATAGATATCTATCCCCGCTGGCCAGTAGTTGGAAAGGTGGGTGGTAAAATACAACCAGCCATCAAGTTCCACAATGGGACTGTGTATCTTGCCCTGCTGCGATCCGCTGAACTCCTCGCCACAAAGGATGGTCATATCCTCGGCTAACATGGTATGTTCTTTTTTTACCGGATCGTACTTGTGAAATCCGGCCCCGTGTCCGCTAGAGTGCGTAGATGTTGCAAAATAACAGTTTCCGTCGGAGGCTACTCCAATGCCCTGCCATTGCCCATCCCACTCCTTACATATTTTATTCATGGAATAGGAAGTTACATTGCAGATCTTTCCTTCGTGTTTCTCACCTGGTTTCTGAGCGTTTACACTGACTTGAAAAGCATTAAATAGTACCGCAAAAGACAAAGCGGTAAGAATCATTTTAGTTCGGATGGATTTCATATCTCTTAGTTGCTTATTATTTGTTTACAGCTGTCTATAAAGATAAGAGAGAGTTTTATCAATTCAAATTGGAATCCATCTTTCACTATTAATTTTTAACTTGCTTAACGCACAAATTATCAATTGATGAAAAGATTATTTCTTTCCCTTGCTTACCTTTTTTTTGTACTTATTTCGCTTCACTCCCAGTATGATGTCTCTCTGTTTGACTTCTGGAAGTTTTACAGCGATTCGGAAAATGCCATGTACAAAAGCTCATGCCAAAAGGCATTTCAGCAGCTTCATGAACGAAAAGCTGACATGATGCAATTACAAACCTTAGATGCGCATCTGAAGCGGCAGGAAGCTGTCAAGAAAAAGCTTGAGCAGCTTGTGGGTCCCTTACCGGAAAAAACGCCATTGAATGCCCGTGTGACCGGTGTGATCCATAAGGAAGATTACAGGGTTGAAAAGCTTATATACGAATCTCTTCCCGGCTATTATGTAAGTGCAGCCCTGTTTATACCGGCCGACCTGAAGGCAAAGGCCCCTGCAGTGGTTTATGCCAGCGGGCATACTGCAAATGGCTTCCGGAGCGAAAGCTATCAGCATATTATAATCAATCTGGTAAAAAAGGGATTCATAGTACTGGCATTTGATCCCGTCGGGCAGGGAGAACGACTGCAGTATTATGATGAAAAGGCGGGTAAATCCCGCTTTGGCCCCACCACAGAACATTCTTACCCTGGAGCACAATGCTATATTTCCGGATACTCTCCGACCTTGTATTTCATCTGGGATGGGATCAGAAGTCTTGACTACCTGCTTAGCCGGAAAGAGGTGGATCCCGCAAGGATCGGCATGACCGGAAGATCGGGTGGCGGTACACAAACAGCATATACAGCAGCCCTTGATGACAGAATACTGGCCGCAGCCCCTGAGTGCTTTATTACCAGTATGGAATATGTACTGAAATCAATCGGGCCCCAGGACGCGGAACAGAATCTGATCCATATGATAAGCGAAGGGCTGGACCATGCAGACCTGCTGGAAGTGCGGGCACCAAAGCCCTGCTTAATGATAACAACCACCAGGGACTTTTTCAGCATACAGGGCGCCAGGGAGACCTTCAGTGAAGTCTTACAGTTTTACAATGCGCTGGAAGCCGGGGATCAAATGGCAATGGTTGAAGATGATGATGTGCATACTTCCACAAAAAAGAACCGGGAAGCCATGTATGCTTTCTTTCAGAAGTATCTGGACAATCCCGGCAATCCGGCTGACCAGGAAGTGGAAGTTTTTAAAGAGAAGGACTTATGGGTCACCGAAACGGGGCAGCTGGCAACTTCCCTGAAAAGTGAGACGCTCTTCTCATTGAACAGGAAAATTGCAAAGAATCAGATCGCCAAACTGAAGCTATTCAGAGTCAGTGAGGATTTCGATGAACATGCGGAGAAAACTGGCAGGGAAGCCTTACGCTTGTCAGGTTTCACAAGTCCCGAATATTCCGGTGAGGCGGTGTTTTCGGGACGATATACAACAGAGGAATATGTACTGGAGAAATACCTGATCCCGGGTAGTGGCAGCTATATGCTACCTGCAGCCCTGATCATGCCTGCCGGGACAGGAAACAAAGAAGTGCTTCTTCTTTTGCATGAGGAGGGCATGGAGCACCTTGCAGGCAAGGATAGCCTGATGATTCATTCCCTTTTGAAGGAGGGCTATTCCCTCCTGCTCTTTGATGTCCGGGGCATTGGCAGCCTGGGACCCGGATATTTGAAAGGTGACGCCTACATTGATAATACTTCATTTAATCAGTGGTTTGCCGGAATTCTGACAAATAAATCAACAGTTGGAATGAGGGCTGAAGATATCTTCAGGATCGTAGACTTTATTGAAAACCGGGGTGAAGAATTTGAAATTTTATCCGCAATAGCTTCCGGGGCAAGTGGCAGTGAACTGCTGCATGCCGCCGTCTTTGATAAGCGCATTCAAAAAATAGGCCTGGTGAATCCATTCATTAGTTTTGCAGATATCGTACTCAATCGCGATTATTCCCCGGCATTCATACCATCGACTGTGGCAGGAGCCAGTGAAAAAGATGAGCCGCGCGATGTTATGGCAGCATTTTATCCCCGACAACTCCTGAATAATAATCCACAATCGGGAAAAGGAGAGCCGGCCAGTGATGAACAAAAATCCTGCCGACTGAGCTATCCCCGAATCGTATATAAGCAGAAAGGCGTGGAAGATCATTTTAAGCATATAGTGGTGGATGAAGCCCAGGCGTTAAATGAGCAAATTATAGCATGGTTAAAATAAATGATATGAAAATAATTTCTAAGAGTATTCAGACACTTTTAATGGTGCTGCTGTTTCATTCGGCAGGATTAGCCCAGGAGCCAACAGCACAAAAACTGGATCCTAATATGGCCCTGAAGAAGGCTGATGCTGATGGAATCGTCTGGTTTGATCCCAGGGAAGAACCCCTTCAACTTACAGGCTTTGAATGGATCAATGAGGATGGCCTTTACAGGCGTCTGCCCCTAAAACCTGATTGGGATATCCGAGATGCGGTCGACCAGCTGGCCAATCATACAGCCGGGGGACAAATCCGGTTCAACAGTGACAGTAAAAGAGTTCTGATCAGAGTGGAACTGAGAGAAAAGTCGGGGATGTATCATATGCCGGCTACCGGTCAGAGCGGATTTGACCTGTACATAGAAGATGACGGAGACCAGCGGTATTTTCGAACCACCAGGTTCAGTGCGGACAGCATCCGCTACCAGGCAGAACTTTTCAGCTCTGATGAAAGTAAGATGCGCACCTTCACCCTGAATTTTCCGCTGTACAATGGCGTGAAGTTGGTATGGGTCGGCTTAGATCAGGGATCCCTTGTGGAAGCACCACCTGCATTTGAGTACATGGGCAAAATTGTGATTTACGGCACTTCCATCACCCAGGGCGGTTGTGTGGGGAGACCTGGGATGGCCTATTCCAACATATTGAGCCGGAAACTGGATGTGCAATTTGTAAACCTGGGCTTTTCCGGGAATGGAAGAGGCGAACCGGCACTGGCCCACCTGATCACGCAAATTGAAGAAACTCGTTGTATCATATTGGATTATGAAGCCAATGCAGGTATGAGTCTTAAAGAAACCATAGGTCCTTTTCTGGATATTTTGCGGGAAAAACATCCGGATATACCCATCCTGATCGTATCCAAGATTCGCTATGCCAATACCGGGGAAGGCAGTCTCCCGTATAAAAACTGGATGGAGCTGAGGGATTTCCAGAGAGACCTGGTAAAAGCCAGAAGAGCTGCCGGCGACAGCCACATCCATTTTCTGGATGGATCCACCCTTCTGGGAGAAGATTACGATGAATGTACCGTAGATGGGGTACATCCCAATGACCTGGGCTCTCTTCGAATAGCCAATGCCATGCAGCCAGTCATCGAAGAAATTTTCCAGAAATGAAAATGACTAAGCAGCAAGTTTTTCAAATCAGTATAATTCCTCTGGTATTTTTATTCCCTTCTCTTGTAAATGCCCAGTACCGGGAGTCGGAGCACAAGGATGTTCCCGACGGGGTAATTCCTGTATCAGGTCCGGGTAGCTTTAGTAAAGCCGGCTCCACGTACATGCTGACCAGGGATATAAGCTGTGACAGAAGCACTCTCTTTCTTGGAAAGGATGTTACCCTCGATCTGAATGGATATACCCTTAGCTATGCGGATGGGGATTACGAACATATCCCTAATTATGGATTTGAAGAGGGATTAAAGGGATGGGATGTATCCGGGGCTCCTGGTGCGAAAATCGAAAATACGCAGGAGGTTCATGAGTTTATCGGAGAGAAGATTCTGCGTATGAAAGCGGGAGATGAGATCGCTTCAGCCTATATCAAGCTTCCTGTAGCCGGCCGGTCATACTATGCCATGTGCGGGCTTACAGGGCATTACTATCAGGACATGGAAGGAGATCTGGCAAATGATATGCGGATAAGTATTTACGTTGATGATGAGGCCGGTAAGGAGCTAAGATGTATTACCAAATATGGCGATACAACTATGATTTCCTGTCCTGTCGAAAATCGTTCTGCACGACTGGGTGGTGGCTTTGTAGTTGCTCACCTCAATAATCTTCCTGCCGGGAAATACCGGATCAGGATTAAAGCTGGAAATGATTGTTTAGTAGACCAGATAGACATCCGTCCAGCCATGGATGTGGGCATCGGCATTGTCGAAAAAACTCATCCCATGGGACACAATGATCATTTATACCATAGGAATCACAGTGCCTTCTTTGATTATACAGAAGATCCGGGATCGGGGAAAGCTGTCCCGGGTATTCCGGAAGTTAAAGGGAGTGGAACCGTTACCATTAAAAATGGTGTTATAAAAAATGCCAGCCGTGGGATATTATCCTGGGGAATTCAGTCAAGCGCCGAAGAGCTGCGAATCATCCTGGATAATCTGCTTTTTATGTCTTCGGGTATCAATACATGTGCTGTTGATGTTCCTCATGCCACCATTACCAACTGCCGGTTCGAAATAGAGAATCCCTTTATCATCAACCGGCATGGCTCAGAATTTTATGGGGTGGATCTGCGTGGAGAGAAGGCTTCGGAGGTCTCTTTCTCAGAATTCTACGGAGGTCAGGGCTGCCTGGTTTTTAAGGGAAAGCACTCGCTTATTCATCACAATCTCTTTATAAATCATCAGACTGTGACCAATCACTACAGCGTGATGGCCATGGGAGACAGCTCAATGATATTTGAGAACCGCTTCGAACCTAAAATTGGATCCGGAGTGGAAATTTTCAGGCACAAGCATATTGAGATCTTCAACAACCTGTTTCGGATTAATGCAGCACCTCCCAGCTGTGAATATCACGAACATTTAAGCACAAATGCCATCAGGGTGGCTGATTATGGTTCTGAGCCTGGATCACCCAGGGGCTGCTTCGGAAACAAAATCTATAATAATAAATTTTACATCAGGGGAAAAAAGTATAATCAATATCCCGACTACATACCCATGGCTTCGGCCTTCTTCTTCAGCACCAGTGCCGGGGAGAATTATATTTTTGGGAACGAGATCCATATCCATCAGGAGGATCCCGAAACAGATGCAGAAGCTTATGCATTTTATATTGGTAATGCCAGAGGCGGACAGTTATATGATAATCTGATTACTTCCAATGTTACGCCCATCTGGGTGGCCTGTGGATATGGGAGTGCAACTGCAACGGTGATCGCCGGGAATAGAATTATCAAATCCCCTGATGCTGAAACTGATTTTCCTGCAATTCGCATGGGCTGGATTGAATCCGAAACGAGCCTGGCAAAGGATATTGAATTTCGTTCCAATGAATTTGAAGGATTGGATTTTAAGATCGATGCTACTGCCCAGCATCATTCTTACTCCATATACTGGACCCTGAACATAGATGTAGTTGATAAGCAGGGTAAGAAAGTACCTGGTGCAAAAGTAAGCATACTGGACAGCAGGGGGAAGGAAGTATTGAGTCAGCGAACAAATATTACTGGTTCCATCTCAGCAGAACTGCCCGGATATAGTTTAGATGCTGCGCTTATCACTGATCTGTCAAACTATACAGTAATTGTAAATGATCAGCAAAAACGAGTGTTCCTGGATAACAACAAGGAGCTAAGCTTTACTATTTCAACCACCGGTCATACCAGTCAAATGCCTCCGCTTGCATACGGGCATCCATCTTATGAGGCCCGGGGTAAAAACTAGCCTTGTACCGATCGCCGGCTCCGGCCTTGGAATATACCTCTTCCAGGATTTTGTCGGCCCGGGTCATTCCCTGCATGGTATACAGATCATCATCTGAATTATTCAGGACCAGGGTGGGTAAGGGTACGCGCAATCCAAGTATTTCAGAAAAATCCAGGTAACGGGGCAAGAGAGGGGCATAGGTCATCCAGGTATGTGTATAGGCTTTGTTCAGGAGAAAGTCGTCCCAGGTGGACATAAACCCGGCGCATACGGCGCATTTGACCCGGGGATCAGCACCACCCAGGTAAACCGTTCTCAATCCTCCGCCTGAAAGTCCCCCGCATCCAATACGATCCGGGTCCACATCCGGCCGTGCGCTAAGTACATCCACGGCCTTCATATCTTCAGCCAGGAATACTCCTGGCCAGGTGGTCCCTCCACAGAACAATGATTTTGACATGATATGTTCATGTTCCGAAGCCCAGCTATTATATATATCAATATTTAAGGGGTCTTCAGGCTTCGTATCTGACTTTCCTTCTACAGAACAGGGGCCCCATTCAATTCCTGCCACATCCGAATACATGACCCTCCGGCTGCCAAAGGTGAATGCATCATGTACAAGGACCACATATCCCCGCCTGGCAACCTCATTGGCCCAGGCCAGTCCCTCATAGCTTTGTTCCTGGTGTTCAAGGACAAAACCAGGGGTATTGTCAGAAACACGGGTAATCTTTCTCTTCCCCAGGTATTTATTACCGCCATGGTCATGAAGGCCCAGAATTGCCGGCAGCGGACCAGAGGCCCCATGTGGTTTTAAGAGGATGGCTTCCGTGGGCCGTCCATATGGCAGTTGCCAGCTCAACTCTTCTATATCCAGGCCGTCGTACTGATACTGCTTAGAAATTGTTAGCTCCGGAAATGCTCCGGTATCAGGCGGGGCAGTTAATTCCATCATTTTCCCACGGGCAAGCTCCTTCCACTCCTCCGGATCCTTCCACTGGTCCCTTCTGAAGGATAAGGATGCCGGATCCTCAAGCAGAGAGGCTGCCCAGGAACCATATTGACCGATGATACTCTGTTCCCCCCCTGGAATTTCTGCCTGCTTTGAAGTCTGAAGCAGCTTATAAGCTGAAGCTTGTGTATATGCAGAAAGGGAGGGAGGCAAAAAGGGAAGGCCTCCCATGACAGCAGCAGATTTGATAAATTTCCTTCGTGAAGTACTTTTTCTCTTTGTCATAAACCAGGATAATTAAGGGTCAATGATTGAATCATAAACGCTCTGAAGAATGTTTGTACGGATATTCATCTCATACAACAACTGATTGGTGCGAGTTGTATGGACCCGGTTGCATAGGAACACATAGCTTATTTCATTCTCCGGATCGGCCCAGACAAAGGTTCCTGTAAAGCCGGAGTGTCCGAAGCTTGAGGCAGGGGCTCCCGGACAGGGGTAATCTCTGGGAGTACCGTCATTTTCGTTAAGCAGGGGTTTATCAAATCCCAATCCCCTTCGGATCTCAAGTTCAGGGAACTGGTAGCTGGAATACTCCTTCAGGACATCGGCCTGAATGATCTGCTCACCCCCGTAAGATCCCATGCGCCGGTACATTTCGATAAGTTTCAGCAGGTCGTTGGCAGAAGCAAAAAGACCTGCATTTCCCGCATAGGAACCCATCATGGCTGCTCCTTCATCATGTACATAGCCATGGATCATCTGCTTCCTGAAAACTGAATCAATTTCAGTGGGAACAATCCTTGATGCAGGAAAGGAGTTGCGCGGATGATAAAGCAACTCCCAGGCCCCCAGACGATGGTAAATATTTTCCGAGAGAAATGTTTCGTAAGGCTGTCCGGATAGCTCCTCTATGATTGTCGGAAAAAGGAAGAATGATAGCCCGCTGTACAGATACTTCTGTTCACCCAGCTCCGACTTCCGGATCTCCTTAAAGATTTTTGCCTTAGACCTATCTGACAGATAGACATGGTCGGCTACCTGCAGCTTATGCTTCCTCCCTGCATCCGTGCGGAGAAAACGCTTCTTGTACTGCCCGTTTTTCCTTATCATATCCTCATAGTATGGAATCCAGGGATAGAGCCCTGCCCGGTGTGCCAGGACATCCTTCAGAGCCAGGTCCTCCTTATCGGAACCCTTCATGGCTTCGGAGTAGTCCCCCAGTTTATCCAGGTAAGAAAATTTTCCCATTCCCTCCAGCAGCATCAGCCCCGACAGCGGTCCCGTTATTTTTGTTACTGATGCCAGGTCATAGAGGTCATTATTCCTGACCTCAATCCTCTTTTCATAGCTGTGATACCCGTAGGCCTTTTGGAAGATAACGGTCCCTTTGCGGGCTACGATCACCTGACAACCCGGATATGCACCTGCCACCAGGCCACCATTCACAATAGAGTCGATAGCATGGTGCAAGTGTCTGGAACTGAGTCCGGCATTTTCCGGGAATCCGTATTGCAGCCTTAGTCCGCCTGGTGTAATAATCCCCGACCCGACAGGAAACTGATCTCCAATGGCCACCGGTAATCTGCCCCTGCCGCTGATACCTCCGAATATCACCTGGGCGGCCAGGCCTTCTACAACAGGTTTTTGCTCATAGGCCAGAATAAGGCCCTCAGGTTCCAGCTCTGTTCCAGTGGATGGTATGCCGGAGCATCTTTCCAGGCTGGCCGGATCACCAAACCAGACCACGATAAGCCGCGTCTGTTCCATTAAAAGGGAAAGAAGGGCACTGATTTCCTCATGAGACTGGCCAGGATAAATGCCTGCGATCACCAGGTCATAGGCAGCAAGCTGATTAGTCAGTTCTTCCTTATCATCGCTTCCCGGCAACCAAAAATAGTTGTCAGTACGGGTGTACTGACCCGCCATATTCTGAAAAGCGGTCGTGTTCTTCTGGTTCACTGCCAGACAGGCAATCCTTGTACTTTCCAGTTCCTTAACCGGGATCACCTGATCCCGGTTCTTCAATACGGTAATGGATTGCTCATAAAGATCCCTGATAAAGGCAGATTGACAGGGCCTGTCGGGGATCATCATCTCGAGGCTTCCTTCTACTGAATCAGCTTTCTGCTGCTTTAGCCAGTATTTAATGGCCAGGTTCTGCCTGGCCCTCTCTTCAATGGAGTCCGCCTGAATCCATTTTGGATCGATGACCTGCACATGATTGTCAGTCAGACCCGATAAGAGAGCATCTTCCATTCCCTCCGAAAAAATTAAGGACACTCCCTCCTTTCTCAATTTTATTGCCAGATCCGCTCCTGCCAGATAACGCAGCGAATCACTGGCAATGGCTTCTAAAGTAGTGAAATCGGGATAATGCCCGTCCCATTTGCCCTCCAGGGCAATTGCCGGAGGTATATTGCTAAGGGACTGGAAGTAAGCTGCCAGCTCCCGCATTTGTTCATTGGGGCTTGTATTAAATATGAGTCCACCGGGGCCATGCACCCCAATGGCACGGACGCTTTCCATGATTTCCGTGAAGCTGTCATCCGGTGTGATGAGCAGCCAGCGCGACTGGGCAATCTTCTCCTCATCGGAAAGAGTGGCAAACACCGAGTCCACCCAGGGGTGGTCCAGGTACTGGCTGTATGGCTCATGCTGTCCGGAGACAAGATTTGAACACAGATAGAGGAATAGAATGAAAAACACAGAGGGGATGGAACTCTTCATTTTTTGAATGTTTGTAGTTAGTTAAATTAAAGTGAAATTAGCACATATCTTTAGAAAGTGTATTTTTTTTAGTACTTTTCAAGGACCCCGGAAAGTACTTATTTGATCTGTATAACCTTTACGGAATGAGACGTCGGAAATTCATAAAGTATGGAGTAAGTTCACTGCTGGCAGCGCCCCTGATCCAATACGGTTGCGGAAGGGTATATGAAGATCTGTATGCATCCCCGGTCGTGAGTGTCCAGGACCACCTTGCATCCAGCCTGCAATTCAGGCCGGGAAAGCTGATCGATTCTTTCGGAATCAGGGTAGATAAAGTAACATCCTGGGACATCCAGAGCATGCGTATAGCCAATATGGTAGACACGGCAATTAAGAAACTAAGCGGACAGGCTAGTGTGGGTAAAGCCTGGGAATCACTTTTCCCGGCCGGTCATCCAAATCCAGATACAAAGATTGGGATCAAGTTTAATTTTTCCTACACATCGGACCTGGAAAATGATTGGTCAACATACCTCTGTCCCTTTGGACCCAAATCTGCCATATCCAATGCCATTGTCACCGGTCTCACTCAAATGATGGACGGAGAATTTCCCCCGGAGAATATCACCTTTTTTGAAAGAATATATTCCCGGGGAACCCGTAGGAATTTTCCGCTTATACAGGGTTACCGACCGGTGTTTCCTGATAGAGCAGGAATTCATAAAGATTCCAGGCCCGGGGCACCCAGGATTCACTGGATCAGCAACACAGGCCCCCTGGAACTTCCGGATGATGCACCGGGTTTTATTGCCGCTCCTGACTATCCAAGAAAGTACCGGGCTCCCCAGCGTATTTTCTCCGGCGTATACCAGCATGATTTCCTGATTAACTATATCATAGCCAAGGACCACCGGGAGGCCGGGATCACAGGAGCTATGAAAAACAACTACGGTTGCACAGACAATCCCGTGGGTACGCATGGGACAGACTGGACCGACAAGAACAGCCCTTTTGCCGGGACCCGCATATGCGCTCCTGTCTTTTATAAGAGCATCAACCAGCAGGCCCCTTATATACTGAATTTCCTGGATGCACTCGCC
>Ga0180430_10003083_pt1 | contig 14527 bp, 17 predicted proteins | sample SS_ome_9_FD_132999 | JGI IMG/M metagenome (GOLD analysis project Ga0180430, IMG submission 132999) | Hypersaline lake sediment archaeal communities from the Salton Sea, California, USA - SS_1_S_2 metaG | ecosystem: Environmental > Aquatic > Non-marine Saline and Alkaline > Hypersaline >... | reverse complement strand
GCGCTGGCCGCCGCCGATGTCGGCATCGCTGTCGGAACCGGCACCGATATCGCCATCGAGACAGCCGATGTTGTCCTGGTTGCTCCGAGCCTTACCACCCTGCCCAAACTGGTCAAGGTCTCACGCTCTACAATGCGCGTCATCCGACAGAACTTGTTCTGGGCATTCTTCTACAATCTGATTGCAATTCCGCTGGCATCGGGACTGCTTTACCCCTGGTTCGGGATCAGCCTCTCGCCGATGGTTGCCGCCGGTGCCATGGCCGTTTCTTCCTTGTTCGTGGTTACCAACTCGCTCCGCCTCAACCGGGTAGAGCTCTAGTTACCCGGTCTTTTTTTCCCGCAACGCTGCTCTTTGGTTAAGCATTTCCGCCAACTTTACCGATACATCTGATATCGAAAGCGCAGATCATGTCTGAACCGGGGGCCTGCTCCGCAGACCTGTGAACATGCAATTCGAAAAGGGAGCAATGACTACAACGACCGCTAAGCAACCTAAACAAGATGTATGGCTGGAAGCGTTCTCGCTCTTCATCCACGATATAGAGTCTCCACTGGCGTCGATGAAGTACCTTCTAAAACTGATGGACGAGGGCAAGTTGGACCTGGAGTTGGAACGCCATCGTCAGTTGGTCTCGTCTTCGCGAGTCGCAATCACACGGGCCGAGTCGATCATTTACGACATCATGGCCGTGGCCAGAGCGGGCAAGCTGGGACTTCCGGTTAATAATCAGGAACTGGATGCGTCGGCGGTGATCGAGGAGGCAATTGAACTCTCACGGGGTTCGGCGCTACAGCGTGATATTGAGGTCGAGTTCGAGACCGATGCGCCAGAGAACCTGGTGCAGGCCGATCCCGCCCTGCTTCGTCGGGCGCTCGACAATCTGATATACAACGCCCTGCGGCACACACCCGCCGGCGAGAAGGTGACCGTCAGCGTCGAACCGGGGGCGAAAAGCGTGTTCATTCATGTCAAAGACTCCGGTCCGGGACTGGGTGAGATCGATCCGGAATCGTTGTTCGAAAAGTTCGGACAGGTATCGGCCAGAAGCTCGGGTGAACACCGGGGCGTCGGTTTGGGACTATACTTCTGTAAACTAGCCGCACTGGGGATGGGTGGAACCGTGATCGCTGCCGACCATCCAGAAGGAGGCGCGGTCTTTTCCATTAAGCTGAAAAAAGCTGGGGACAATCGATGAGCAATAAACTTGATGCCGAATCATATCTTCGATCGGGATCCAACGAAGTCCGGGTATTGGAGTATCGCGTAGCCGATATGGCGTTTGGAATCAATATTCTAAAGGTCAACAAGATCGTGGCTCATCTGGCGGACTTCACCTCCGTACCGGAGACGCATCACTCGATCAAGGGCGTCTTTCGCGACATGGACAGACTGGTACCGGTCGTCGACTTGGCCGGTTTCCTGGGTATCGCCGACGAGAACACTCAGCTTCGCAAAGTCATAGTCACCGAGTTCTTCGGTATCCAAACCGGGTTCTGGGTAGACACGATCGACTGGATTCACCATTTCAAATGGGAAGATGTCATCGATGCCAACGGTGTGTTCTCGGGTATCGAGCAAAAGTACGTAATCGGTCTTGTCAAGCCTTCCGAGGATCGCATGGTTCAGTTGCTCGATTACGAGACGATCCTGCTCGATTTGTGCCCGCACCTGCAGACCGCGACCGACCGAGGCGAGATTGACGCCTCATTCCGGGCTCGCAAAGTGTTGGTGGCTGAGGATTCGCCGGCGGTTCGCTCCATGCTGGTCAACGAACTTATCGAGATGGGCGGCGAGGTGGTCGAAGCCTCCGATGGCGCCCAGGCCTGGGAAGCATTCCAGCAGCAGGAGTTTGACCTGGTGATTTGCGACGTCGAAATGCCGCAGATGGACGGTCTGGCCGTGACATTGAGAATTCGGCAGTCGGAGCGTCCGGATACGCCGGTTATTGTCTATTCATCCATTGGCGATATCGGCATGAAGGCCCGTGCCAAGTTCCTGAAAGCGGACGCCCACATCACCAAGCTGAACTTGGAGAAACTGCTTATCACAGCAGACAAGCTGATGCGGGGCGAGAAGATCGAAGCCGCCTTCGAGGAAGAGGAAGAACTGCCCGAACTCGCGGAAGCTGTCGAAACCGTTCCGCTCGATGTCTGAGCACAGATATAACGAGTCAATCTTACTGCCCGCTGTCGCATGACGGCGGGCAGCTTCTGTTTGCGTCCCAACCTCCAATTGGTTAGTTTCGTTTAGTCCACACGGAGAAGACTGTGAAACGGCAAGCCAAACGATCCAAGAGAGCTCTAATCCTGTTCATCGTCCTGACAGCGCTGGTCCTGGCGCAGGCGGTGTGGTGGACCGTGTTCATGGCACAACTGGTCGACGAGAAGGTCGAAATAGCCGAGGAACTCGACGCCGGCGCAGAGTACATCGAGGATGTTCAGAAACAGGAGTATCGTCGCCAGATCATGGTCGGTCTGGAAGGTGTCTTCTTTCTTGTGGCGATTCTCGTGGGAGCCTGGCTGATCTATCGCTCACTGGTGCGAGCCGAGGATGTCAAGTTCCAGCAGGAGAACTTCCTCATGTCGGTTACGCACGAGCTGAAAACGCCACTAGCTTCGCTGCAACTATATCTCGATTCACTGGGCAGCGACAAAGTGCCCCCCGAAAAGAAGGCGGCCATTGTCCCGCGAATGAAACAGGATGTCCACCGTTTGGAACAAATGGTTCAAAACGTGCTCGATGCCGGCCGGTTCGAGCGCTCCGGATACGAGCCCCAAATGGCTCGATTCGATTTCTCGGCTCTGGTGGGACGAGAGCTGGAGCGGGTTGAGCAGTCGGCCTGGAGCCGGCAGGTCAAGATCAACGGCTCCCTTGCGAATGAGATCTTTGTCTATGGTGACGAGGTTGGTCTCATGCGCGTGATCGATGCCGTCCTGACCAATGCCATCAAATACTCGACCGACGACCCTGCCCAGATCGACGTAAGTCTCGAAAGAGAATCAAAAGGCTGCCTGTGGACGGTGGTTGACCACGGCGTGGGCCTGGAGTATCATCATCAGGACCGCGTGTTCGAGCGTTTCTTCAGGATCGAAAGCGAAGCAACCGCCGGGATCGCCGGCAGCGGACTGGGGCTCTACCTGGCCCGGGAGCTGGTCCTGGCGCACGGGGGGAGAATCTGGGCCGAATCGGAAGGACTCGGTCAGGGTACGACTATTAAGATTTCACTGAAGACGGATGAGAAGTAATGAAGACGATCCTACTGGTAGAAGACGACCCCAACCTGGCGGACGGGCTGGTGATCAATCTCGAGGCCGAAGGTTTCGAAGTCCTGCATGTCGACCACGGTGGCCGGGTAATGGAGGAGTTCGACAGGGGCAGTTTCGATCTGGTCCTTATGGACATCATGCTGCCCGGCATCGACGGCCTTACCCTTTGCAAGCAGATCCGCCAGGCCGGCTCGACCATTCCGATCCTCTTCATAACCGCCCGGGATCAAGTAGACCAACGGGTTGAGGGATTGGTCGCCGGGGGAGATGACTACATCACCAAACCTTTCGCTACGGCCGAGTTGGTGGCTCGAATTCAGGGAATATTCCGGCGTCAGGCCTGGTTGGCTACCGACAAGGAGTTTGCCTCGTCTTATGAATTCGATGGCCGGAGGATTGATTTCAAGACTTTCGAGGCTGAGGGCCCGGGCGGCAAGTTCGAGCTGAGTCGCCGGGAGTGCATGGTAATGAAGTACTTAGCAGAACGGGAAGGGGAGGTTGTCAGCCGCGATCAGCTTCTCGATGCTGTTTGGGGGTACCATGTCTATCCGACCAACCGGACGATTGACAATTTCATTGTGAAGCTGCGCAAGATCTTCGAAGAGGATCCTTCAACCCCGGTCTATTTCGAGACAATTCGCGGCGTCGGCTACCGGTTTAAACGGGCCAACTAATTCTCCCCACCTCTTGACAAATCAACAGCTTAGGACTATACTAGCGGGCTGCCGAAAGGTAGCTTTGATATGATTGCCTTGATCCTGGGTCTCGGAAATATCGGCGAGAAATACCAAAAGACTCGCCACAACCTCGGTTTCGATGTCGTCGAGAAGATGATCACGAAACTGGACGCGATCCCACAACCGGACACGGCACTCTATCGCTGGGCCGAAGCGAAGACCGATCATGGCCCCGTTATCCTGGCACGACCGACGACTTACATGAACCGGTCGGGCTGGGCCGCGGCGGAATTGCTCGAACGCCACGAACTGGATATCCGCCAGATGCTGGTCGTGGTCGACGATTTCAACCTGCCGCTGGGCGCCCTGCGAATCCGCAAGTCGGGTTCCGACGGCGGCCACAATGGGCTTGAGTCGACAATCGCACACTTAGCGAGCGAGAATTTCCCGAGAATGCGTTTGGGAATCGGCTCGCCGCCCGATAACATAAGTGTCACCGATTTTGTTCTCAGCCGATTTGGCCAGGAGGAAAAAGAAAGAGCAGACGACACGACCAACATCGCCGCCGAAGCGGCCACATATCTGATCAGTCACAGCCTCGACGAGGCTATGAGCAAGTTTAATAGAAACCCTGCTTAGCCGTCCGACGCAAACCGGCTAAGCCGTTTGAACCTTTAACCAACGTCCGTAGGGAGTATATTGAATGCGCCTTTACGAAACTACGTTCATTGTAAATCCCCAGACAGACGACGCAACCATCGACCGTCAGGTCCAGGATGTTACCGACGTTATTACTAACGGCGGTGGCAAGATTGTCAAAGACAATCGCCTGGGTACTCGCCGGTTGGCTTACCAGATCCAGGGTCTGACCCAGGGCTATTATGCCAACCTGGTGTTTGAGGCCCCGCAGCCTTGCCTGGCCGATTTGGAGCGTCATTTTCGCCACGGGGAAGCCTATCTTCGCAACCTGACGGTCATCTTCGAGGGTAATCTCGACGACGACGAGGCAAACCAGTTCCCGCCGGGACGCCCGCATCGTCATGATTCCCGTCCGCCGCGTCGTGGTGATGGCCCGCACGGCCGTCGCGATGATGGTGGCAGAAGGCCCGAAGCCGCCAAGCCGGCTGAAGCCGCCAAACCGGCTGAAGCTCCGGTCGAAGAAGCCAAGCCCGCTGCCGAGGCTCCGGCCGAGGAAGCCAAGCCGGCCGAGACACCGGTCGCCGAAGCTGCCCCGGTCGAGACTCCGGCTGAGACTCCGGCCGAAACTCCGGCCGAAACTCCGGCTGAGACTCCGGCCGAAACGCCCGCTGCCGAAACTCCGGCACCCGAAGCGACTCCTGCCGAAGAGCCGGCCGCTGAAGCTGCCCCTGCAGCTGAAGAAGGCGAAGCTGAGAAGCCGAAGCCGACTTACGACGAAGAGAACGAGCTTTAGTCGACGACGACTTAGCTTAGAACCGAAAAGAAGATTAGGAGCGTATATATGGCGGAACGCAGAAGACGTAAGATCTGTCGTTTCTGTGAAAACAAGATCGAATACATCAATTACAAGGACGAACGCGCCCTGCGCCGTTTTGCCAATGAGCGGGGAAAGATTATCCCGCGTCGCGTTTCCGGAACCTGTGCCCGGCATCAGCGGATGTTGACCCGCGCCATCAAGCGTGCCCGGGTATTGGCCATTATGGCGTTTGAAAGTGAGTCTTACCGTTAGAGAGACAGCCCCGGAGATCTCGCCGGAGATCGTACGGCCGAGTATGCCTGCATCGCGCGCATACATGATCGGCCTGGTCCTTCCGGTTTATGCCTACCTGACTTTCTCAGGAGGTAGCGGCACGGTTACGTTTGCGACCACGGTTGTAGCCACCCTGGCCTATGTGGCTTCGGTGTTTGCCTATTTTGCCGTGTCGCGAATGGCCTTCGCAGGCCAGACCGCACCTATTTGGGTGTCGGCCGCACTGGCGTGTCTGATCGGCGTTGTCTATGTCGGTTCGGCACAGCTTTGGATGGTTTTTACGGGAGTCAGCATGGTGGTACTGGGAGGCTACGTAGTTGGTCGCCTTAGCGCCGCAGGACAGAGTCAGGGCAAAGTTTTCGTAATCGCCACCATCGTGGTGGGTGCGATAGCCGCCGCCCAGTACTCGGTTCTCTGGTCTGACCTTATGAAGTATGCTGGAATGGTCTCGGAAGAAGCCCTGGAGAATATCCGCCCCACGATGAAATCGCTGGGGTACGCCGAAAAGGATATCGGTCCGGGCATTGAGCAATCACGGGCTTTCATGAATGCCGTGATTCGCGTCCTTCCTTCGTTTACCGTTCTGGCTACGGTGGCTCAGTTCACCGTCGGTTATCTCTGGTTTGCCATTTGGGCTTCTCGGAAGTGGCCGCAATACGGCATCAACGCCGGCTACGTCAATTGGCGGGTACCGTTCGGGTTCACGCCGGTTGTGATCGTGGCAATTGTTGCCCGCCTACTCGGTGGAGACACTGTCCGATTGGTGGCCGACAACGTGCTGGTTGCTTTGTCCGTGTACTATGCGGTGTGCGGATTGTCGCTGATCGAGTTCTATCTGAAGCGCCTGAAGATCTCCGTGTTCGTCAAGATTCTGTTTTACGTGATGCTCTTTTTCACGCAACTGGTCGGGTTCGTTGCCGCGGCCATATTGGGTTTCGTTGACAGTTTTACCAACTGGCGCCATCGCGCCACGGTGGCGGAAGCCCAATAAAACGACAATGTAGTTGATCATGAATGTTTGAGGTTGTACAATGAAAGTGATACTGAGAGAAGACATTGCTGACCTGGGCAATGCCGGTGAAACGATTGAGGTAAAGGACGGTTACGGCCGTAACTATCTCATTCCGCGCAACCTGGCTATCCCGGCGACCAAGGCGAATCTCAAGTCTATCGATGAGGTTAAGCGGCAGAAGACTATTCGCGATAAGAAGTCTCGCCGTGAGGCCGAGAAGATCAAGGATCGCATCGAGAAGCTGGAAGTGACCGCCGAAGTCCTGGTTGGCGAAGAAGAGAAGGTGTTCGGATCGGTTACGGTCCACGATGTAGTCGACCTTCTGGAAAAAGAAGGCGTCCAGGTACCCAAGAATACGGTACAACTGGAAACGCCACTCAAAGCCCTGGGTGTTTACACGGTCCCGATTAAGATCGACAAATCGGTCACGGCCGACCTGAAACTCTGGGTCGTAAAGAAATCGTAAGCTTATGCAAATGCTTGAAGCGACCGTCGAGGGCTTGGCCCTCGACATGACAACCAATTCCCCGGTGGTGATACTCTCACCAATCGGTATCGAGAAGGTTCTTCCGATCTGGATCGGTCATGCCGAAGCCTGGGGAATTGCCATGCAGCTTTCGGGAGTGACATCGCGTCGCCCGCTTACCTACGATTTGCTGAAGTCGGTAATCGACACCCTTGGCGCCCGGCTGGAGCGGGTCGAAGTCACCGAGTTGAAGGAGCAGACCTTTTATGCCAAACTTCACCTCGTGGCGGGAGATCAGAAACTGCAGGTCGACGCTCGTCCTTCAGATTCTATCGCTCTGGCTCTGAAAATGGAAGCCAAGATTTTTGTCAACGATCAGCTATTCGGCAGTAAGGAGGCGGAAGAAGGTGGTCAGGCGACCGAGGAGCCGCCGATGCCCACCGACCCCGAGTCCTTACGCGAAAGGCTGAAAAAGATCAACCCGGAAGATTTCGGGAAGTATTCGCTTTAATGCGACCTGGTCGATTTTACACATTACTGCTGGCCCTGGCCTTTCTGCCGAGTGCGATCGTACCGGCAATGGCGATTGACGATGATCCCGAGGCCGTCAAGACCTATGAAAAGGGCCGGCGGCTGATGCGCCAGGGAGATCATTTTGGGGCGGTCAAGCTGTTCGAACAGCTGATGGGCCAGTTCCCCGATTCTCCCAACGCCGATGTTTTCGCCTTCAACCGAGCCAAAGCTCTCTACTACCTCGGAGAGAAATCGGATGCGGCTGCCGCATTTGAGTTCTACCTCTCGCGGTATGGTGATCGGGCGGCGGCGGCTCACGCTCAGTTCTATCTGGGAAATGTAGTCTACCGGGCAGGCGATGCCACTCGTGCCTTCGACGCCTACATGAAAGGCCTCCGTCTTACCCGGGACAAGCGACTCGAGGGTCTCCTCGCTAAGTCCGTGGAGACGGCCATGGCCAATGCTTCCGGTTTGCACTTGCAGCCCGGTCAGTTTGCCTCGCTGCCGGCGAGTGTCAAATGTCGGCTGGTGCGAAAAGCTGCCGATGAGTTGCTCGATCGCGGCCAGGCGGCGGCAGCCGGCGAGATGCTCAACCTGTGTGGCGAATCGCTCGACTCGGATGCGATCGAGAAGGCTCGACGTCAGCTGCAGAACCGCAACCTCGAAGTGGCGGTGGTTCTGCCGTTCTCCGGAGAGCTTCGTTCCTGGGCCGAGGATATCAACAACGGTGTGGTGATTGCCGCCGATATGTACCGTCGCGAAACCGGCGGGAAACTTAATCTCGGTAGATACGACACTAAGGGCGATCCGATTGAAGCCGCCCGCCTGGTGGCGGAACTGTCACGCAAGGCGGAGACTCGTGCCGCAATCGGTCCGCTCACGTCCGATGCCGCAGCGGTGGCAACGGCCCGTCTGGGGTGCTTCGATCTTCCGTTGATGATACCGGCTGCGACACAGTCCGGTTTGACCCAGCTGGCCCACTCGGCTTTTCAGATGTCTCCCAACATTGAACTACAGGGAGTCCGGATGGCCGACTACGCTGTCGACAGTGTAAAGGCCGACTCGGCGATTATCATTACCTCCACCAGCTCCGACCATCTTCGCATGAGCCAGGCGTTCAGCGAACGTTTCCGCGCCCGCGGGGGGGAAGTGGTCGCCGTCGAGTACTACCGTGCCCGTGATAAGGATTTTGGTCCGTATGTCCGCGATATCAAGGCGATGTTGCTGGGTGCGAATCCCGATTCGACGTTTTTCATCACTCCCGACGGCGACACCCTGGCGCAGGACGGCGTCTCGGCATTTGTTGATTGTCTGTATATGCCGGGCAATGCCCAACAGTTGAAGCTGTTGCTGCCACAGGTTAGATTCTACAAACTTCAGGGAGCCTATCTGGGAAGTGACGGCTGGGGTGAGCAAGCGGTCTATCGCCTGGGCGACCGGGTCACGCGTAACGCCGTGTTTCCCTCGCCGTTTATCGAGACCGGCCGCACGCCGGAGTATAATCGCTTTGCCACCGAATATGACGCCCGTTACGGTCAGCAACCGACCCGACTGGCTTGCCTCGGATACGATGCCATGCGTCTTCTGACTTCATCGGCGCTGGGGACTTTCGACTACGACGAAGCGATCCAGAAGCTGTCCCGAATCAAGAACTGGATCGGAGCATCGGGACGGATCAGTTTTGGTGATTACCGCGAGAACACCGAAATGCCGTTGTACCAGATTCGCGACGACCAGATCTACCCTCTCGACCTGGCGGAAACAACCACGGTTGGGGCCGAAGAAACCTCCTCAGAACGTTAACGACCTGTCGTGACGGCCGTCGCGCGCAGGCATACCCTTAGCTGGGAGTTACAATGGAAGACAAGAAGATCGCTCTCAAAATGATAGTCAACGGCGAAGAGCGCGAAATCACATACGAAGAGTTGGCCCTCTCCAACAACCTGGCCCAGGAAGCCCTGGTCCGCCTTCTGATCGACAAGGGCGTGTTCAAGCCCCAGGAACTGATGGAGTTCATGGAGAAGGTCAAGAAAGAACGATATCGCGGTCCGCAACAGCAGCAGTAAAGATGTCTTCCGAGGAAACCCAGAAAAAGCCGGAGGCTGAAGAAACCAAAGTGCCGTCCGATGAACCGGCGCTGTTCGAATGGACCAGCCATCCCCTGAAACGCCGCCCCTGGGTTTCGGCCGCCGTTACGGTGTTTGTGATCCTGGTGACAGTAGTGGTTTACTACTCAATGGAGTCACAGGCCTTTGCGGCGTTGGCTCTGGCGGCCCTGCTTCTGTCGCTGGCCAAATTCTATTTCCCCACCAAATACGCTTTTACAGAAAACACGATCGTAATCAAGACCACGACGCAAAAGATAATCAAGAAGTGGTCGCAGTTTCGGTCGTTCTACGCCGACAAGAACGGAGTACTGCTATCGCCGTTCACGCGGCCCTCGCGGATGGAAAATTTCCGCGGTGTCTATCTCATGTTTGAGAGCAACGGCGACAGGGTGGTCGATTTCATTAAGACTAAGGTAGAAATCATCGACGATGACGAGGATCTCAACGAGGCAGAATCATGAGCCTGTTTCGCCAGGAAATGGATTTTCCGGATCCGAACAAGCCGCCGATCCCCGAAGATGAAAACCGGGTTCTCACCAAGCTGGCCACCAAAGTCGTCGAGAAACAAATGACGGCGCCGGCGATTCTCTTCATCGAATCGGTCAAGCCGCTGAACTTCATCGGCTCTCAGGCGATGGTCTTTTTCGAACCGATCATCCAGACCGTATTCAATATCCGCGATTATGACACTCTCCGTCAGGCGCTCGAGCGCCGCGAGACGCTGGAGATTCTGCTCCTCAAGATCGAGCATCTTGACGCCATCGCCTACAAGCGCGAAAAGCGAATCAAGAAGTGGCTCAAGAAGGAGCGCAAGAGCTGGAAATGGTACCAGCGCTGGTTGGGCGTGTTCACGCCGAAACTGGTGATCCCGGAAGAGGTGCTCGTCTCCTATGACGAAGCCTACCGCAAAGACGAGGCACTCTTTGGCGCCGAGCCGGACAAGATCCTGGTCGACTATCACGAACAGATTCCCAAGTCAGCACCGGTGCTGGACGTCGGTTCCGGGCAGGGCCGCAATGCGATCTTCCTGGCGGAGCAGGGCCACAAGGTGATCGGGATTGATCCCTCGGCCGTGGCGGTCAAGACAGTACGCAAGATTGCGGAAGAACGAAGTCTGAAGATCGAATGCGTTCAGAAAGGCCTGGCGACATACGAGACCGATCAGAAGTTCTCGGCGATACTATTGCTTGGATTCCTACAGATTCTTCGTCGTGAGAACATCGTTGCGACGGTGGGCAGGTGCCGCGAACTGCTAATGCCGGGCGGCCTGATCTTCGTGACGGCGTTTGGGGTCGAGGATCCTTCGTACGATGTCTGGTCGACGACTCGCAAGTTAGACGAAAACTCGTTCCAGAAAGACACCGGCGATATTCGCACCTTCCTGGAGCGCGATGAAGTCCTCTCCATTTTCAACTTCTTTGATACGGTACATCATTCCGAGCAGCTCGGTCCCGAGCACACTCACGGCGAAGGCGAGCCCGAACGCCACTTCATGATCGAGGCAGTCTTCAAGCGGTAGCGGCCATTCCTACATCCAGGCGGCAATGCCCGACAAGCTCCAGCTAATATAGAACACGAACAGAAGAAAGGTGGCAGCTAGTCCTGAGCTGGCGAAGAACCCGACAGAGATTAGGGGATGGAGAGATGCGCGAACGAAGCTTCCTCGGCGTCTTTCCTTCACGAGTAGAGCCTGAATCGCCACAGGAACGACCAGAACTAAGGTCAACCACAGTATCAGTCTCCAGCCGACGAACGAGTTCAGGTCGTGAATCAGCATGAGCGTGGGAAGGAAACAGACAGCAAGCCAGCAGAACAGGGACCACCCGTGAAGTAGGACTATCCAACTCCTACGGAGAAACAATCCCGTGGACAACGTCGCGAGGAGGCTTGACAATACTGTCAGCGACACTCCGAAGAACATACCGGAGTTGCCGGGTTCATATTGGGTGAGAGCAGAAACACCGAGCACCAATGCTGCGAGCGCTGTCAGTCCCCAGAACGAGGCAATTGCACAAAAGATGGCTTTTGTCATAGAGTACTTCGAGATCTCTGATCTTGATTGTTAGAGCACTGTTGATCCTTCTACTCATCAGAGGCGAGCATGATGAGCAGGAAGCAAAAAAAGCCAGGGTGTCGAACTCACTCCACCGAAAACTGGCCTCCCCCCGTTGCTACTCCAAATCCGTTCTGGTTGATAGCGTAGACATCCCAGAGATACGTTCCGGGGGGAATCTGGGAGCTATCGGGGGCAACGTATGTCAGTCCCGCGTCTTCGCCAAAGACGACCACATTTGTGTCAGTCCTATACAGCCACTCGTTTCCGTGAGGGATATTGACATGAATGACCCAGCTGTCAGGCTCAACTGAATCATCCCACTCGAAAGTCGGTACGGAATCGACGCTGTCAGCATTGAGCGGTGGGCGAACAATGTTGAACTGGGGTAACTGACTATCTATGTCGCTAAGATGAGCCGAGATTGTGTTTGAAGGATCGCTTTCGAGTCCAGCTCTCCAGGCCGTAACCTGGTATGCGCACCACCCGTAGGCGTAGTCCGGAATCTGGATTCTCACATCCTTGCATTGCGTGCCTCCGACACCCGGAGGACCGGGTGAAGATGCTTGACGGGATACAACGTATTTGGAGGAGGGCTCCGAATCCACACTGTCCAGAAGAATCCACTGGCTGCTGTCGTAGCGGAAATAGACCCAATAGAAATCGACATCGTCGTCAGTCAGCCACGTTAGATGAGTGTCATTACCCATCACCGGCCAGCCGACCAGTTCTCGCGGTGCCGATGGTGGACCCAGGTTGTCGGTAGGCGGTCGGCGTCCGCAGTCGACGACGAATGTTGCCAGGAGCAGGATCGCCGCCATCCCGAGGATTCTTACCCGCATATCAAATCCCCTCTCGTTTCGTGTTCCGTGCCATTGATAGCAGACGTATAACCAGCCACGCCTGCTTAATCAAGTACTAGCGGCTAGCAGGGGTATTCGACGACCATTCCTGCACGAAAATCGCGTTCCAATCGACCAGCGGTGGCGGGGGAGAGGTTGCGTCTAAATCCCAATCCACCGTGGCGCCGGCCGCCTCAAGAAGCGGAATCAAGCTGTCAATCGAATGCTGCGACAACGGGTTGCCGTTCAGGTTGACATAGAAGCCGGATCCAAGCTGAGGGCAATTGAGCAAGGGGCTTATGTCGGTGACGTTGTTACCGTAAAGACCCAACTCGCGAAGTTGCGGCATATGTTGAACCGGCGAGATGTCCTCGACCTGATTGGACGCCAGATCAAGGATTCTGAGGACGGGCAGATTCTGAATGGGCGAAAGGTCCGTGATGTCGTTGCCGCCCAGGGTGATAGTCTGCAAATTGACGAGCGTTTCCAGAGCAGAGATATTGACCACAGCACAACCACTGGCGCCGAAGTAACGGAGCGCCGTCAGTCCCGCCAGGGGACTTATGTCTGAGATGGGATTGAGGCCAATGTAAAGTCGGAAAAGGCCGGTCATACTGGCCAGGGCAGAAATGTCCGTGACTTCGTTGCTGCCCATGAGGAGAGTTTCCATCTCTGTCATGTTCGCCAACGGAGAAATGTCGTCAGTGCCCAGCCCGTTGATATTCAATGTCTCGAGCTTGATCATCTCTCTCAGAGGGGCAATGCTAATGCCAAGACTGCCGAGGTCCTGAATCCAGAGGTACTCGAGTTTTGTCATACCGGCGATAGGAGTGATATCCTCGATTGGATTGTAGGCGAAGGAAAGCTCTCGCAGGTTGAGTAGACCCGATATTGGTTGAAGGTCGGAAACGTCGTTGGCATAGAGACTCAGCTTCTCAAGTTTGTCCAGATTCTGTAGAGGGGAGATGTCCGCTACATTGCATCGAGACAGGATCAGGTACGAAAGCTCGTCGAGATTCCTCAGGGGTTCGATGTCGCTCAAAGAGTGGGCGTGGGCGTAGAGCGAATCTATGTTAATGCAGTACTGTAACCCGTCAAAGCTGGCAACGTCCGGGCTCCCGTATGCGAGGCGTACTGAATGGAGATTGGCGAGAACCTCGCGCTGGAGCGGACCGGTTGGTATACCAAGCTGGATACGGACATGTTGCTCGAGGTTTGTGTCTTCAAAGACAGCGTTAGGATTGAACGGATCGGGCGTCATGGGTGCGCCGCGGTCTGAGCAAGACAATGAACAAAGAACCAAACTTAAAAGAAGCAGGATGGCGATCTGACGGCTAAACACGAGTGTTCTCCCCTGAAATATAACCAAAGCCTTTTCTGTTATACGCAATATAGCCCGGAAGGGCGATATTGCCAAGGCGATTGGCAGCATGGTTGGCGTGGATCTCTACGCGCTGACAGAAGATTCATGTTGTTGGCAGACGAGGACGTCCGCCAACCACGCACCGACGCTGACCTCAAAAAGAAACCCACCGGGGATGGTGATCACCGCACGCTCCTAAAAGGAGTCGTTGGTAGTGAAATGACTTGTCACGGGGTTGTAAGCGACACCGTGCTGCGTCAGTGGCCACAGAGTCCAACTGTAGTTTCCCGGACCCAGAGTCGGTGCCTCGGATTCGAGGTAAGTATCTCCAAAAGGGGAGTCGAAGTAGACAGCGACGCCCTCTCGTTTCATCCAAACGAGCCGATCGTCTCTGTACAGTTGCACGAGGAATCTTTGGCCGAACGGCGGAGCATCGTCAAAGCGAGTGGGGCCGAATATCGGCGCTGGATCAAGCCCGGTAGCACTGTCAGGAGG
>Ga0180430_10003081_pt1 | contig 14531 bp, 16 predicted proteins | sample SS_ome_9_FD_132999 | JGI IMG/M metagenome (GOLD analysis project Ga0180430, IMG submission 132999) | Hypersaline lake sediment archaeal communities from the Salton Sea, California, USA - SS_1_S_2 metaG | ecosystem: Environmental > Aquatic > Non-marine Saline and Alkaline > Hypersaline >... | reverse complement strand
GCTCAAACCTGTCGGCTTGTCGGCATCTTCTTTTTCCTCATATTTTTTCGAAACAGTCGTCGGCTGTGTGCCTTTTACAAAGTACTCAGTGACTTTTTTATCGCTAGGCGTGTTGCTGCTGGCGAGCACCGGCGGGTTCGAGCCTTTTAGAACGGTCGCTTCAACGACGCTGTCAGGCTTTTCAAATGAGCCGCTGCCGTTGTCCACCTTGGCAATCAATTTTTTGAACAGAAGTTTGGCGACTTGCTGTTCGTTCGCGCTCAGCGAATTATGGCCAGATTTTCCGGTCCAGACGGCAGCTGTGTATTGCGGTGTATAGCCGACAAACCAAGAATCTCTTGCTCCATTAGGATTTATGCCATATTTTTTGATATCGGCTTCTTCAAAGTTGGTTGTACCTGTTTTACCAGCTACAGTAACATTAGGAACTTGTGCGGCTCTACCTGTTCCCGTCTGGACGGCTGTTTGTAGCATATCCGTCATCATGAATGCCGTGTAGTCGCTCATGGCAGCCTTTGATTCAGGCGTCAAGTCAAGTTTTGTGCCGTCATTGAATTCCACCGCTGTGACGGTGTGCGGCTCATTGTAGTAGCCGTTGTTGCCGAATGCGCTGTACGCTCCGGCCATTTGCAGTGTCGATACACCGTTTCCGAACCCACCGATCGCATAGGATTCGTGTAACTCATCCTTATCAATCGAAAGGCCAAGGCCTTTTGCAAAATTTAACACGTTATCTTTACCGGCAGCCTGAAACGCTTTTAAAGCAGGGATGTTTCTTGAATCGGCGAGTGCCTCTCTCATTGACATCCAGCGTTTGTAATTCCGGTCATAGTTATGAATTTCCTGGCCAGTTGAATATTTGTACGGCTCATCTTTAATCTGTTCATATGTCGACCATTTTTTGTTCTCAATAACAGGTCCGTAGTCAAGGATCGGTTTGATTGTTGAACCCGGTTGGCGTTTTTCATCAACTGCATAATTCCAGTCGCCCGTATTTCGATTTCGCCCGCCGCCGATCGCGCGGATTTCTCCGGTTTTTGTATCAAGCAAGGTGAGGCCGGCCTGCATTTTTTCGGTATACTGGATCGAATCGCCGTCCATCAGCTCATCCACATAATCCTGGGCGTCTGTATCAATCGTCGAGTAAATCTTCAGTCCGTCCGTTCCCGGAGTGACGTTCGCTTTTTCTTTTACTTCGGCGACGGCCTGCTCGACAAACGCGCTGTATTTGTTGGACGTTGTTTTTGCGTACTCCTTCGGAGAGACAAGGCCTTTTGTGACGGCTACTTTTTTCGCTTTGTTGTACTCTGAGTCAGAGATAAAGCCGTGTTTATTCATCAGACTCAGCACGACATTGCGCCGTTTCTCGGCTTTTTCCGGATGTTTAATCGGGTTGTAGTTATTCGGGCTTTGCGGCATGCCGGCAAGCGTTGCGGCCTGCTCGACCGTTAAGTCGTTAAGATCTGTAACCCCGTAGAACTGCTCAGCCGCTTTTCCGACACCGTAGGCTTGCGGCGAGAAGTAAATCCGGTTTAAATACATTTCCAGAATTTCGTCTTTTGAATATTTTCTCTCGAGCTGGAACGACAGCCAGACTTCCTGGACTTTCCGTTTCAGCGTTTTTTCATGTGACAGAAGGGAGTTTTTGACGACCTGCTGTGTGATCGTACTTCCGCCTTCAGAACCGAATCCGCCTTCGAAGTTTGCCAGAAGCGCTCCTCCGATCCGGATCGGGTCGACGCCGTGGTGGTCATAGAAACGCGCGTCTTCCGTTGCAAGAAATGCGTTTTTGACGGAATCAGGGATGTCTTTAATCGACACGTACGTCCGCTTTTCTGAACCAATTTCGGCGATTTCTTTTCCGTTTTTGTCATAGACGGTGGAAGAGTACGGTGTTTTTAGTTTTGCGTCATCAAGGGACGGCGAGTCCGCTACCATCACCGCAAAAGTGACGCCCCCGGCAATCAAGCCGATAACACCAATGATTAAAATGGATAAAAGAATTTTCTTAAACAATCCTGCTTTTTTCTTTTTCTTGGGTTTAGAATGAGTATTAGACCTGCTATTGCCCTGCTGGGCTTTTCGCCGTTCCTGGCGGCTGTTAAATTGATCTGACATAACATCTCAACCTTTCGTAGTTAAACCTTTCCGCTCACATGACTTTAAAATCATAATTTATGATGGCGAAAAATACAACTGATCAATAATCTTAATATAATCAATTCTTGGCGAGTATCCAAGTGAAATAGGGTGAGCGGCTTCCTGAAGCTCGTCTTTTCGGATTGATTTTCTGCCGTTTTGCTTTTTCCGCTCCCAGAAATAAAATAATTTTTCTGCTTCCAAAAAATAAATTTCTTCAAAAGCGGATATGATAACAAAACAAATGCCGTCTTGCGCCACAACCTGCTTCATATGCTCGATCTGATGATCGTGGAAATTTTGAAGCGGGAAAGAGGTCCGGCTCTTCGTTTCTTTCGCTTCAAAATCGATGTAGCGGCCTTTATAAACCCCATTATAATCAGTAGTTGACGACTGCTTGAAATATGCTTCCTTGATCACCGCAGCGCTTCGCTTCGGATAATCGACCTGAACAATCTGTACAGGAGTCGGTTTTTTATGGATGACCGCAATCGAATGAGATTGATAATACATATTCGTTTCATTCAGGTCATCTTCGAGGGTCATGCCGCGATTGGAATACGACGGCTTCTTTTGCAAGGATGAGGCAGCTGTTTTCGGCTGATACGATTTGCCGTTCGGGTAACGAATCACTTTCTTCATCCTCCTTTTACAAAAATCTGGATACTAACGGAAGTGGCTGATCTTGCACAACACTTTTTCCGCGGCGGAGCTGACGAGCCGCATTCAAGAGCTGACCGCAAAACTGAACAAGGACAATATCTCACGGACAAATGCCTACAAACGCTACTTTGACCGCCATCCTGAAATCAAGTGGTCGTTTTTGGCTTCATTTGTTTCCAGGAATGCCGGCTGGTCGATGACCGATTTAAAAGGGCGTTTATTCGAGCTCGGACTTACGGCTTTTCAGCAGAACTGGCTGTTTTTAACGTATGAAAGAGCGAACTGGCTGATTTTTTCGGACGCCTATCCGCAGCTCCTGTTATACCATTGGTCCAAGCAGCTTGGCCAGCCGCTGTTTCATTTGCTCTCCTCATTTGGTGTGTCTTCATTTATGAAAACGGAGTGGGAGCGGTTCTGGCATGAGCGCGATCAAAAGCGGCTCATGTACGCTCTCATTATAAATGAACAAAACACTATCCAAACTCCTATTATACAAAATCCTTTGTTTAAAAAGAATGTTTTTCAGACGATTCCTTTTCAGCTATGTGAATGGTTTCACTTCAACACAGTCATTTTTCCGACGGTAGAAGGCGTTTTTTACGGCGTGTCTGTCAAACGCTTCACTAGTTTAAAGGAAAGGATCAAGCTCGGCAAGCAATTAAGCGAGCTGCTGTTTTCGCCTGAGCTTTTCCCCGGTTTTTTTCACTTTACATCATGTGTTCCGCATACCGGGTCGCGCTTTGATATGGAACGCTGGGCAGGGGTTAAAATCAGAACCTCGCCATTTTTGAGAACGTGTTATCCCGTTGTTGCCCATTCATTAGACGGATTAAAATCCGATTGGTTTCGCGGAGGAAAGAGAGAGGCGATGTTCAAAGATGAAAAACTGCCGAAAACGATCGAAATCACCGATTGGTATTTTCAAAAAAGAAGGCAGCTGCAGGCATTGTTTTCACTGGAGCATTGGCTGAATAAGAGGTAAAACAGAAAAAAGCAAGGGTTCTCCTTGCTTTTTAAGTGGACGGGCGGTTAGGTCCGCCTAATTTCTTATCCAGTGTGTCTGTTTGTTTAGCATCAGGTTTTGTTTTCGCAGGTGATTTCTTTTTGTTGTTTTCCACAGCGGGCACCTCCTTACCTTTTTAGATTTTGCAAAAAAGCGCTGATCATACCATTTTTCGCAAGATCACTTGTCGAAAGCGGCGCGTTTGGCTGGAAAATGAGTTTCTTTGGCGGTTTGCTTCTAGTTTTGTCAGCTGCGGAGGAGAGGGGGCGCATAGGGGAGAATGCATAGAAGGCGATCAAAAAGGAGGGAAGCAAATGAACGGATTTGCAAGCAAAGACTCGGTCCTTCAAATGCTTTTGGAAACGGAATCAGACATGTCGTCTGCTGAGAAAGCTTTGACAGAAGCCGTACGCCGGGCGGAGCATGAAAAGCGGGCTAGCTGGAACGAACGGCTCGATCTGATTGAAAAAGAACTGGCAGAGCTCTCAGCTTGTTTAAACAGCACGTTAATGGGAGTGGAGCCAAGAGGAGAGACGGCATAAGCCGGATTCGTTGTAACGGTCGTCTTCCTTTGGTACGATAAACCCGAGGTGAAAAAATTGGATACACAATCTCTTCTTGTACAGACACGGGAATTAATCCGCCTCGTAAAAGAAGCGGAAGAACGATACAGTAAGGGAAAAGAGGAAGGGACGGAATACGATTTTTTCGAGGTTGTCAAACCTTCTGTCGAGGGATTCGAACAAACAGTGAAAAGCTGGCTGGCGGAAAGCCTGCCTTATATCAAGGCGAATCGGCCAAAATACATTTATGAAGAGCAGCTCAGCTCGGTTGAGGAAAATGCAAATGAAATTTTCATGCAGTCCTATTTCTGCAAAATCCATAAAAAACGCTTTAAAGATCTGACGGAGTCCGTCCTCTATACGCTGAAAAACGTAGAAGACGATATATTAAAAGAAGACCGGGATTAGAACCCGGTCTTCTTTTTGTTTGTTTAGCTGGCGTCCGTATTCATATCATAAGCAGGGTGCTGTGCGCCATTCGCTTCAAGAACTTTCATACTTGTGCGAAATTCGTTTAATGTCAGATGTCCCTGGATATACAAAAACTTGGCAAAATCCATCAGTTTGTTCATGCAGTCTGTCTCATACTGTTTCATCTCGGCAAAACAATTTCTTAAGTATGATACGTTCATATGGTGCATCCCCTCTCCTTTATATTAATAATATCGTACCATAACAATTCGACTTTTTTCTGTTTTTCAAATATTAAAATTTTCGACACTTTTTGACAAACTTGTGACAGAACCTTTGGAACAGGAAATGCCTTTATATCATACACATATAAAAAAGGGCTTTAGGAGGAGAGGAAAGATGGAAGAGAGGAGAACCGCCGTATATCCTTATTCCGGCCCCGGTGCGTATGTTCAAGCCGATCAGCAAAACCATCATGCCTATCATCCCGTTCAGCCGTACTACAGCCAGGAAACCGTCCCGTACGCTCATCCAGCTCAGCGGCCGCAGGCCTATCAGCAGCCGATCGAGCAGAATGTGGACCCGTTTTCAGTCTATCATCAGCCTGTTCAGCAGCAAATGCAGCCGCCGCTTCCGCCGTTTCAGGCATTTCCTTATCAGCATCCATATCCCTCGCCGCGGCCGAATCTCCACCAGCCATCACAGTTTCAAAGCTTTCTGTCGCAATTCAAAAAAAAGAACGGGCAGTTTGATTTCAGCAAAATGATGGACACCGCTGGCCAGATGGTGAGCACGGTCAACCAGGTCGGAGCGCTGGCCAAAGGGTTTATGGGATTCTTCAAATAAAAAAAGCATGGATGAAGGTCATTCATGCTTTTTTTGCTCCGGAAATGAGACCGTGAGGATATTTTGGTTCCACGACGTCTTCATTGTTTCTTCGCGGACGGGATATGGGAGCAAAACGGTTCTGGACAGGCTTGTAAACGATGAAGAACCGCCGCTTTCTTTTTTCTCCTTCAAGGCGACATGAAGATACCTCGATTTCGCTTCAATCATGATATCTCCGTTTTGAAACGATTCAGGAACGGCAATGTCGACGTGAAGCGCCTCATTCTCCTCTCTGATGTTCATGGAAATGGTGGAATTCTGAAGCTGGTCTGATATCAGTTTTTGGAATGAATTTAAAATATCGTGGAAAGGTGAATTGTAAAATAACTGTTCAACCGCTTCTTGAATTTCGTCTTTCTTGCTGAGCGAGTGATTGTCGTTTTCCTTGAAATCCATTCTTCATCACCCCGGTTTTTTATTTTCAGCTTATGCAGGGGCTCTTGGTATGGTTATTCATTGATGGGAATTTGAAAGTGTGGTTAAATAGTGGGGAATCCAAAGATTTATTTAACCTGTTCCTCTTTTAATAGCCATCATAAAGAGGCGTTTTGAAAGGAGCCCAACTGTATTGCTGAAAAAATTATTCGGTATTGGTCAGAAACAAAATGAAATGAAAGAAGAAACCGTTTTTTCACCGGTAGACGGACAAGTTTTGGAACTTTCAAAAGTCCCTGACCCCGTTTTCTCCCAAAAGATGATGGGTGACGGAATGGCTGTCGAGCCTTCCGCAGGCGAGATCGTCTCACCTGTCGACGGGGAAGTGATCCAGCTGTTCCACACAAAACATGCCATCGGCATCCGTTCACTGTCCGGCGTGGAACTCTTGATTCATATCGGTCTGGAAACCGTAGCGATGGAAGGCGAAGGTTTCACAGCCCATGTCAAAGAAGGAGACAAAGTAAAAGTCGGCGATCCTTTGATAACGTGCGATTTGGAACTGATCAAGGAAAAAGCGAGCAGCACCATTACGCCGATCGTCATTATGAACGGCGATGTGTTGGAGCGCGTCACAAAACATGAAGAGTCAAAGGCGAAAAAAAGCGAGACAAAGCTCATGGAGCTTAAAGTTAAGTAACAGCAAAAAAGCAGAGAGCGATTCTCTGCTTTTTCATTTTCTCAGGAAATCACCTCTTTCAGAACGAACGGACATTCGCTAAAATAGAAGGGAGAGGTGACAGCGTTGTTTCAAAAACGAAATTTGACAGATATGATTCAGCTTCTGAAAGAAGACCAAGCTTTCAGCAAGCAAATTGTTCATTGGCATACAATTGAGGAAAAAGAAGCGGATTACCGCGATTTTCCTGAAGGTTTAGATAAAAGAATCGTGCATGCTTTACAGCAGAGAGGGATAGAAAAGCTGTATTCCCATCAGGCTGACGCGTTTCTGCACAGCGCCGCCGGCAAAAACGTGACGCTTGTGACGCCGACGGCATCCGGGAAGACGCTTTGCTACAATCTGCCCGTCATTCAGCGGATCACAGAAGACCAGGATGCGCGCAGCTTATATCTTTTTCCGACAAAGGCATTGTCACAGGACCAAAAAAGCGAACTGAACGAATTAATCGATGAAATCGGTGCGTCGATCAACTGTTATACATATGACGGAGATACGTCGCCTTCGATCAGGCAGAAAGTCAGAAAAGCAGGACATATCGTCATTACAAACCCGGATATGCTGCATTCGGCGATCTTGCCCCACCATACAAAATGGGTGTCATTGTTTGAAAATCTGAAATATATCGTCATCGATGAGCTTCACGTATACAGGGGAGTCTTTGGCAGCCATGTAGCCAATGTCATCAGACGGCTGATGCGGATCGCTGAATTTTACGGAAGCAAGCCGCAGTTTATCTGTACATCCGCGACGATCGCCAATCCATTGGAGCTCGCTGAGACGCTCACAGGGCAGCCGATGCATCTGATTTCAAACAACGGCGCCCCGTCGGGAAGAAAGCATTTTTTATTTTACAACCCGCCGATGGTCAACCGTTCGCTTAACATCAGGAAAAGCGCGACCCTTGAAGTGAGAAAGCTCGCATCCGAATTTCTGAAAAACGGCATTCAAACGATTGTGTTTGCAAGAAGCAGAGTCCGGGTTGAAATTATATTGACATACTTGCAGGAAGTGATGAAACCGATTGTCGGCCCTCATTCGATTCAGGGGTACAGGGGCGGCTATCTGCCGAACGAGCGGCGCGTCATTGAAAAAGGCCTTCGCAGCGGGGACATTAAAGGCGTTGTCAGCACGAATGCGCTTGAGCTGGGCGTTGATATCGGACAGCTGCAGACATGCATCATGACCGGATATCCGGGAACGATCTCGAGCGCCTGGCAGCAGGCCGGCCGTGCTGGAAGAAGGCACAACGAAGCGCTGATTGTCATGGTGGCAAGTTCCGCCCCGCTCGATCAGTACATTGTACAGAATCCGGATTATTTCTTTAAACAAAATCCCGAGACTGCCGTCATTAATCCGGATAACCTGGTCATTCTTGTCGATCATATTAAATGCGCAGCCTTTGAACTGCCTTTCAAAAGAACGGACACATTCGGCGGTGCCGAAATCGAGGATATTCTTGACTACTTGGCAGAAGAAAGAGTCCTCCACTTAACCGGGAACACGTATCACTGGATGAATGACGCTTTTCCGGCGCACGGCATCAGCTTGAGGTCGGCTTCTCAGGAAAATGTTGTCATTATTGATCAGTCAAAGCGCGAGAAGGCGAAAGTGATCGGGGAAATGGACAGGTTCAGCGCCATGACGCTTCTGCACGATGAAGCCATTTATTTGCATCAAGGCATCCAATACCAGGTGGAAAAGCTTGACTGGGAGGAGAAAAAGGCGTTTGTCCGCGAGGTTCAAGTTGATTACTATACGGATGCCAATCTCGCCGTCCTATTGAGAGTTCTCGAAGTTGACAAGGAGAAAAAGACAGAAACCGCAGCGTTCGGTTTTGGGGATGTGACCGTTCAGGCGAAAGCGACGATTTTTAAGAAAATAAAATTTGAGACGCATGAAAATATCGGCTCAGGCCCGATTCATCTGCCTGAAGAGGAACTGCATACCAATGCGGCTTGGGTGCAGGTGAACGATGAGGAGCGGCAAAATTGGAACGACATCAAATTGGAAGAAGCTTTGCTTGGGACTGCAAACGTCCTGGGACATGTCGCCGCCTTAAAAGTGATGTGCGATCCGTCTGATCTGCACGTTTTTCCGCAAATTAAAGCCGTTCATAACGAAAAGCCGACGATCTTTTTGTATGATCGCTATCCCGGCGGAGTGGGGCTGTCTCAGAAAGTGTATGAACAAATGCCTGAGATCATCAGTGAAGCGCATCGGCTGATTTCAAGATGTCCGTGTGAGTCAGGATGCCCTTCCTGCATAGGAGTGGGCGGCAGCGGCGATCAGACAAAAAACAATGCGCTGCGCCTTTTAAAAGGCTGGAAAGGTTGAGCGGAATGTCTTTAAAACGAAAACTTAACCGCTATAAGCATCACCTGGGAAATCAAGCGAAAGAAGAAAAAACGGATTCTCCGGCAGAAAAGCGGACTTCCGTGTCCGTCGGCTTTGAGAAAGAATGGGCCGAATTCGGTGTTAAACCGTATGTGTTTGAGGACTGCTATTGCCTGATCAGGGAAGTCGTTTATCCGTTGACACATGTTCATGGCCATTACGAATTTTCTGAGCTACATGAGACGGTTAGGCGCTGGAACAACAGCGACGTTTCCCATTCGCTTTCAAGCAAAGGGTATACACCGAGCCAGCTTTTCTTCTTTGATACGGAAACGACCGGTCTCGGGGGAGGGGCCGGCAATGCGATCTTTTTGCTCGGCCATGCACGGGTGTATGATGACCGCGTAGTAGTCAAACAGCATCTGCTGCCAAAGCCGGGGCACGAAGCCGCCCTCTATCACAGCTTCCTGAGTGAAGTCGATATTCAGTCTCTTGTCACCTATAACGGGAAAGCGTTCGACTGGCCTCAGGTGAAAACGAGGCACACGCTGATCCGCGACAGGGTTCCGAAGCTGCCGGATTTCGGCCATTTTGACCTGCTCCACGGATCCCGCCGCCTTTGGAAGCATAAGTTTGACCGAGTCTCTTTGGGGACGGTGGAAAAGGAAGAGCTGGATGTTGTAAGAACTGAAGATACGCCGGGCTACCTGGCGCCGATGATGTATTTTCATTTTTTAAAGGAGGAGCGTCCGGAAATCATTGAAGGCGTTTTACGCCACAATGAGCTTGACGTGCTTTCTTTAATTTCTCTTTACATCCATTTATCGAAGAAAATCCTCACTCCGGAGCAGACAGCGGAAGCAAACGAAAAGTACGCGATGGCCAAATGGCTTCTCGCCAACCGGGAGACAGAGCTTGCGACAGCGCAATTGCAGGAGCTTGAAAAAAAGCCTTTCGAGCAGTCTGAACGCGCATCATTCGATTTATCCATGCAGTATAAAAAGCAGGGCATGCTAAAAGAAGCCGCATCCCTTTGGCTGAAGCTCCAAAATGGAACAGACGGAAAAATCGCCTGGCGCGCAGGCATCGAACTCGCCAAATACTTTGAACATCGAAAGCGGGACATTCGGGCCGCCCTCGAGGTAACGGATAACCTGATGCTGCAGCACGGTTCACAAAAGTTTGAGCTGACCGAAAAAGAAGTAGCCGGTCTTTTGAAACGGCGCGAGCGGCTGGAAAGGAAATTCGGACGAAATATTCCCCGGGCAAGCGCAGAAAACGACGATCTTCGAAAGCCAAACATTTCAAGCATGTTATGAATTGTAGAAACCGATCGCTTCTTGTAAAATAGCGTTAGAATGGTTTGAAGGGAGCGTCGATATGTATAAGGGGCTGTTTTATCTGTTTTTTGTCGTCGTACTGTTTATCGTATTAATCATGACGAATTTCAAGGAAAGCTTTATGGCTTACTTTTAAAATAGGTTTTTATATTAGTACATGTTTACCCCTTGCTTCATAGTTTAATAGTGTATATAGAAGCTTAAAGAAAGGGGAATTTTCATGCACTGTAAACCGCATGTAATGGCGCCGATTGTTCATCCTACTCAATGCTGCTACAACCATACGCAAAGCAAAACCGTCGTACCGCACATTCACCCGCAGCACACAACGAATGTCAACCATCAGCATTTTCAGCATGTTCATTACTTCCCGCAAACTCAATCAGCTGTCAACCAGGCATCACATCAGCACTTCGTGAGCCCTGGCGCAGGAATGATGCCCGGGCCTGGAGCGATGCCAGGACCTGGAATGGGTATGGGTCCTTACTAAAAAGGATTTTCGGAAGTTTTGTCAGGATGAACGAGCGCCGGATTGAACGTGAGCAACAGAATATCTTTTAAAAAAATGGGGCGGAATACGGCCCCATTTTTTAGCAGGTGATCATAATGAAAGTATTGGCCGTTACAGGGTACAAGCCGTTTGAACTGGGGATTTTCAAACAGGAAGACAAGGCCCTGTTCTACATAAAAAAAGCGCTTGAAAACCGATTGACCGCCCTGCTTGAGGAAGGGCTGGAATGGATCCTTATCTCAGGCCAGCTCGGCACGGAACTATGGGCGGCGGAAGTTGCGTTTTCGCTGCAGGAAGAATATCCCGACTTGAAAGTGGCGGTTATCACTCCGTTTTTGGAACAGGAAAAGAAGTGGAACGAGAAAAATCAAGAGCAGTATGAAGCTGTGCTCGCAGCCAGCGATTTCACTGAAAGCTTGACACACAGGCCGTACGAAAGCCCGGTCCAATTTAAACAAAAAAACCGGTTTTTCATCGAAAAGGCGGATGGCTTATTGATTCTGTACGACGAGGAAAGAGAAGGCTCGCCTGTTTATATGCTGAATGAAGCAAAAAAAGCTCAAGAAAAACGCGATTTTCCGATTTACACGATTACGATGGATGACCTGAGAGTCACCGTTGAAGAAAGCAGCTTTTACGAAGAGTAAAAAGTGCAAGAGAAAATTTGACATTGCACACGTTTTCTGAAAAAATATAAGATGATGATTCACGATATGAGGTGAAAAAGATGCTTGCTGATAAAGTGAAGCTTTCTGCTAAAGAAATTTTGGAAAAAGAATTCAAAACAGGAGTCAGAGGCTACAAGCAGGAAGATGTTGACAAATTCTTGGACATGGTCATTAAAGACTATGAAGCCTTCCATCAGGAAATCGAAGAATTGCAGCAGGAAAACCTGCAGTTGAAAAAACAGCTTGAAGAAGCGAACAAGAGACAGCCGGCTCAATCAAATACGACCAATTTTGATATTCTAAAACGGCTTTCCAATTTGGAAAAACATGTGTTTGGAAGCAAATTATACGATTGATGAAAACCGCTTGCCCTTTAGAACAAACTAAGCTATAATAGTTGATGTCTTAACGTTCGGGTAATCGCTGCAGATTTTACATCTGTAGAGGAAAGTCCATGCTCGCACGGTGCTGAGATGCCCGTAGTGTTCGTGCCTAGCGAAGTCATAAGCTAGGGCAGCCTTGCAGAAGGCTGACGGCAGGAAAAAAGCCTACGTCCTTTATGGATATGGCTGAGTATCCTTGAAAGTGCCACAGTGACGAAGTCTCACTAGAAATGGTGAGAGTGGAACGCGGTAAACCCCTCGAGCGAGAAACCCAAATTTTGGTAGGGGAACCTTCTGGACGGAAATGAACGGAAAGAAGGACAGAGTTGACTCTGTAGATAGATGATTACCACCCGAGTACGAGGCTTAGCAGCCGACAGCAGTACGACGGAACAAAACATGGCTTACAGAACGTTACACACTATTATGATGATGACAATGTATAAGCTCTCCGCAGGTAGGAGAGCTTTTATCATGTAAAAAACATACATAAAAACAGGTGATATGATGAAAACCTATACATTAATTGCAACAGCGCCGATGGGAATTGAAGCGATCGTTGCCAAAGAGGTGCGAGATCTAGGATATGATTGTACGGTTGACAACGGCAAAGTCGTGTTTGAAGGTGATGCCCTCGCCATCTGCAGAGCCAATCTGTGGCTGAGAACTGCTGACAGGGTGAAAGTGCAGGTTGCCGAATTTACGGCCAAGACCTTTGACGAGTTATTCGAGAAGACAAAAGCGATCGACTGGAGCGCCTATCTTCCTGAACACGCCTCATTCCCCGTGACGGGAAAGTCTGTTAAATCAGTGCTTGCAAGCGTGCCGGACTGCCAGCGCATCGTCAAAAAGGCGATCGCCGAGAAGCTGAAATCAGCGTATCAGACACAAGGCGGGTGGCTTGAGGAAACAGGCCCGGAATATAAAATCGAAGTCTCCCTTTTAAAAGACAAAGCGGTCATTACGCTTGATTCATCCGGAGCCGGGCTTCATAAACGGGGATACCGAACCGGTCAAGGGGAAGCGCCGCTGAAAGAAACCCTCGCTGCAGCATTGATTCAATTGACAAATTGGACGCCTGACAGACCTTTCGTCGATCCGTTTTGCGGTTCGGGCACGATACCGATCGAAGCGGCTTTGATCGGCCAAAATATTGCGCCGGGTTTCAACAGGGATTTTGCATCCGAAAGATGGGAATGGATCGGCAAAGAAGTGTGGGATCAAGCAAGGCTTGAAGTCGAAGACAAAGCGAATTATGATCAGCCGCTGTCAATTTCGGGGTATGACCTGGATCATCGTATGATCGAGATCGCCAAAGCGAATGCCGAGGAAGCGGGACTAGCCGATTTCATCGAATTTAAGCAAATGCAGGTAAAGGATTTTCGGACGAAAGAGGAATACGGCGTGATTGTCGGAAATCCGCCGTACGGGGAACGCCTCGGTGAAAAGAAAGCAGTCGAAGCCATGTATAAAGATATGGGCGAAGCATTTGCCGGACTTGATACGTGGTCTGTTTACATGCTGACATCAAACGAGCGTTTTGAAGAGTGCTACGGGAAAAAAGCGACAAAAAAACGGAAACTCTTTAACGGTTTTATTAAGACGGACTATTACCAGTATTGGGGGAAAAGGCCGCCAAAACCGAATAAAGAGAAGTGAAGCTAAAAGGCTGCCATGAAACGGCAGCCTTTTTTCTTTCCATAGCTGGAAAGCCGCCGAACGGCGTTTTTAAATTTGCGCGCCCGCGGGATTATCCCCTTAAAAGCGCATGGCAAAACATCGATTCACTAGTAAATCCATGAATCATTTTTCTTTTTATAAGACGAATCATAGCATTTTTTGCGCGGCTCATAGTAGCAGTCTTTCTTGCAAGGTTTGTGGTAATCGTAGTCTTTTTTACAAGGCTCATGGTAGTAATAATCCTTTTTGCAATAATCGTAATCCTTCTTGCAAGGCTTATGGTAATCGTAGTCTTTTTTGTAATCCTCATGGTAGTAATAATCCTTTTTGCAATAATCGTAATCCTTCTTGCAAGGCTTGTGGTAATCATAGTCTTTTTTGTAATCCTCATGGTAGTAATAATCCTTTTTGCAATAGTCGTAATCCTTCTTGCAAGGTTCATGGTAATAGAAGTCTTTTTTGCAAGGCTCATGGTAGTAGTAGTCCTTTTTGCAATAATCGTGATCTTTCTTGTAAGGATCATAATCATAATCCCAATAATCTTTCTTTGCCGGTTCATAATAGTACATAAACTCTCCACCTTTAGTCTATAAATTTTTAAGTCCCTACAGGATATGATAGAAAAACAGAATAGACTGGGTTTTTATTGTGGATAAAGCGCACATTGTCTAACACAGTCCTTACTATCTGATGTTAAGCTGTTGTTTGACTGGAAAAAGGGTGTTTGACCGCTGTGAAAACGGTTAAACGTAAATGTTGATATTTGATAACTTCCCCGAAATTTTGATACAATCAAAATCAGAACAAATATTCGATGGTAAGTTATCAAGG
>Ga0180430_10003080_pt1 | contig 14533 bp, 8 predicted proteins | sample SS_ome_9_FD_132999 | JGI IMG/M metagenome (GOLD analysis project Ga0180430, IMG submission 132999) | Hypersaline lake sediment archaeal communities from the Salton Sea, California, USA - SS_1_S_2 metaG | ecosystem: Environmental > Aquatic > Non-marine Saline and Alkaline > Hypersaline > Sediment... | reverse complement strand
CGGATAGTTCGCTGACAGGTGTTTCACCTTGGGGACCCTGGTACTCGCCGAAGAACTCGACCGAGCCGTGACGGATGTGCCATGTCTCCATCTTCGGGCCAAATCCCTTCTTTTCGCCGTTGCCGAAGTGATTATGTTCGGGCAGCATCTGGCCGGGCAGAAGGAAAATTTCGTGGCCCAGGTAGCCGTATTGGGTGTCCTTGAATTCGCCGTCATAATCCCCAGCGCCGACGTCGCCGTACTTTCCTTCGACGTTTTTCCAGAAGATGCCAGCCATCCCGAGTTTCGCAAAATCGCCCTGCAGGAAGTCGGCGGTCCAGAAGTCCTCGCCCTTGAGCATCGCCGGGATTGGATAGTGGTAGGCCTTCATCATGTCGTAGTAGGCCTTTTTAGCGACGTCCTGATCGAAGGAGCCATCCTCTTTGTAGAAAGCTGGGCTCTCGATTTTCGCGATGGGCGTAAATGGCGTCGCGCCAGTGTAGTCCTCGGTATCGACCGGGGCTGCGGTTTCGGGATTGTTTTCGGCGGCGGGTTCGGCATTCGTCTCGTTGGGGCCGCAACCGCTAGCCAGTGACAGGCAAATGGCACAAAGTAGCGAAATAGTCGCAAATCGTTTCATCTTCGTTTCTCCTCAGGTTTGAAGTGGATTTTCTATAGGTATTTGGGTAGCGATTCTTATACAGTAGAAAAGTGGTAAGAAGCTACCGCTTCATAATATCCTCCAGACAATGGATCGTATCTCTATTGTGCCACGTCTGGGTGGAAAATGCAATCGGGAATCGGTGATATTTAGTGCTTGCCAGTGAGCGGCAGGTTTTTGGACCTTAAATCAACGATGTCTCGCACCCAGGTATGCATAGGATGAATGGGACCGCCCCGGTTGGTCCGGGCGATAAGGAACCGTGAAAAAGATACTTGCTTTGGCGAAGTGCTGATGTTCTGGTAGCGTCTTTGTCTGTTCCAATTCCGATATTCGACTGTTATCGAAGCCGACCTTATCCAATGTCAAGCAATATATGGAGGAGTGTCGGTTATTATCTTTGACGTCGCCAAGGATTCGACCTATATGCAGATTGTGGCCGACAGTCCCTCCAAATCCTTCATTCTGAGGAGAAATTAGATGTCCGATACTGTTACTTACCGTAAGTGTTTCTTGATCGGCGGAGTGGCGACCGTTGCCCTCCTGGTTCTTTACTGTTCGCTCGCGACCGCTGAAAGTATGGCTTCGGTCGAGGACAAAGGTCAATCTGCTGTCGACAGCCAAGATATAAGTCGGTGTCCGGTGATGGGTGTGCTGAAAAGCCCCATGCATCGACACACCGCTGCAGGAGCGATGTCGGTCGGCGACTGGTGGCCTGACCAATTGAATATCGACATTCTTCATCAGAACTCACCCAAGAACAATCCACTGGGTGAGGATTTTAACTATGCCGAGGAATTCGCAAAACTTGACCTGGAGGCGCTCAGGCAGGACATTAACGAATTGATGATAACGTCTCAGGACTGGTGGCCAGCCGACTACGGGCACTACGGACCGTTATTCATTCGGATGGCTTGGCATAGTGCGGGGACGTATCGCGTTGCGGACGGTCGTGGTGGAGCGTCCGATGGTACGCAGCGCTTTGCTCCGCTTAATAGCTGGCCCGACAATGCGAATCTTGACAAAGCCCGTCGGTTGCTCTGGCCGATCAAGCAGAAGTACGGAAAGAAGATATCGTGGGCCGACCTGATGATCTTTACCGGAAACTGTGCCCTGGAGTCGATGGGTTTTAAAACGCTTGGATTTGCCGGCGGTCGTGAGGACGTTTGGGAGCCACAAAAGGACGTCTACTGGGGACCTGAAACCGAGTGGATGGGAGGTGAGCGTTACCGGGGCGGCAGAGATATCGAGGGTCCGCTTGCGGCGACGCACATGGGTTTGATTTACGTGAATCCGGAAGGGCCCAAGGGCAAGCCCGATCCGATTGCGGCCGCTCATGCGATTCGTGAAACGTTTGCCCGGCTGGCGATGAATGACGAGGAAACCGTCGCGCTGATCGCCGGAGGCCATGCGTTTGGCAAGTGCCATGGCGCGGCCGATCCGAAGAAGTACGTCGGCCCTCCACCTGATGGGGCTCCAATTGAAGAGCAGGGGCTGGGCTGGAAGAATTCGTTCGGAAAGGGTAATGCCGAGGACACGATTACGAGCGGGCTGGAAGGGGCCTGGTCTGCGACACCGATCGAATGGTCGAACGAATACTTCGACAACCTGTTCGGCTATGAGTGGAAATTAGTGAAGAGTCCGGGCGGTGCGTGGCAGTGGACTCCTACGGATGAGTCGGCGCAGGGGACGGTTCCGGATGCTCACGTCCGGTCGCGATCGCACGCACCGATGATGTTGACGACCGATCTGTCACTGAAGATGGATCCGATTTACGCGAAGATATCGAAACGTTTTCACGAGAATCCCGACGAGTTGGCCGACGCATTTGCTCGTGCCTGGTACAAGCTCACGCATCGAGACATGGGGCCCGTCTCGCGATGTCTTGGCCCGCTCGTTCCGCCGCCGCAATTGTTCCAAGATCCCGTTCCAGAAGTTGATCATGAATTGATTGGCGAGCAGGACATCGCGGCTCTTAAGGAGAAGATCCTTGACTCGGGCTTGACGATTCCTCAACTTGTAACGACCGCTTGGGCGTCCGCATCGACCTTCCGTGGGACCGACAAGCGTGGCGGAGCGAACGGAGCTAGGATTCGCCTGGCGCCACAGAAGGATTGGGAAGTCAACGAGCCGGCACAGCTTGCGAAGGTCTTGCAAACGTATGAGAAGATTCAGCAAGATTTCAACGATTCGCAGACAGGCGATAAGCGGGTATCGCTCGCCGATCTGATTGTGCTTGGCGGATGCGCGGCCGTTGAGCAGGCGGCGCTGAATGCGGGGCACGAAGTGGAGGTTCCTTTCTCGCCCGGCCGGACCGATGCGTCGCAGGAGATGACCGATATCGGGTCGTTTGCGGTGCTCGAACCGACCGCGGACGGGTTCCGCAATTATATCCAGGATGGTCACGACCGATCGGCCGAAGAGCTGCTGATCGATCGGGCGAATCTTCTAACCCTGACCGCTCCCGAGATGACAGTCTTGGTAGGCGGCCTGCGAGCGTTGAATGCAAACTTCGGCGAGTCGGAACTTGGCGTTTTCACGAAGAGCCCCGAGACGTTGACCGGCGATTTCTTTGTGAACTTGCTGGACACGGGCACTCGTTGGCAGCGGTCGTCGCAATGCGAGCATTTCTTCGAGGGGTTGGACCGTAAGACGGGCGAGGTCCGTTGGATCGGTACGTCGGTCGATCTCGTGTTCGGTTCGAATTCACAGCTTCGCGCGCTCGCCGAGTACTATGCCTCGGACGACGCCCAGGATTTGTTTGTTCGCGACTTCGTGGCCGCGTGGACCAAGGTAATGAACCTTGACCGATTCGACCTTAAGGATTGATTTCGGCGGTTATGATAACTCGGACTCGCCGACGTGCATCACCGCCGGCGAGGCTTGAGTTCGCTTGACGGGCCGTCGAAACCCCAGCTTTACCAGGTCGGTGACGCCCCGGATGGGACATAGGTAATTGCACCAGGGGCGTTTGATAAATAGCGAAGCGACGAGTACGGCCGCCAGCAGCCCGAACTGGAAATGAGATCCCACGAGGCCGAACAGCGTACCATAAACCTCGTAGCTGACTAGTGCCGGATTTCGATAGGTAAGGGCGATAAGAATCGCCGCCCAGGCGAGAATCCGCGGTATCCAGCGGAGCCTCGCTCGCCAGCGTGCGGAGAGGCGGCGCGATTTGGCACCGCCTATCGCACCCAAGCATTGTTGGGTTGCGCCAAAAGGACAAATCGAGCCGCAGTAGAGATTCCTGCCAATCACTAGTGGCAAAACGAGCACGCCAACGATGAGCAAATACCAGTACAGATGGGACTGCCAAGCGGGCCAGTAGCCAATCAGTAGCGAGCTCACGTTGGTCAACGTCAGTGGGCCGTTGACCATGAATCCTAGAACGACCAGGCCCGTGAGGAGGCAAATCCAGCGGACGAGTTTATTTCGCCGAAGTCTTCTGGTTTGGCTGAACAACGCTACGCCGAAAAGAGAGAGCAGCGTGATCTCTGGCAGCCCGAACTTGATCGGAGCGACCGCTTTGGGTGGCAACGGCAGATTCAATGCATTGCCCGCCACGCTACGTGCGCCTGCACTGACGGAATCAGCCATTGCGGTAACGGTCATTGTCGCACCGGTAACGGCATCGATATCTTGGCCAGGTATGAATGGATCGGAGTACTTTTTCCCTATAAGGTTCTCGGGCAGACCGGTTTGGCCCGCTCTTTGGAAATAGGCTGCCGTCTCCTGATGCTCGACCACGGTTAGTCCTACGACGTTCCCTTCCAGGTTGATGCCGACCACAACCTTCATCGGTCCCCCGTAGCCGGTGCCTTGGCCGATCGCGACGTAGCCGACAATTGGTTGTTCCGCTTCGGTGGTCTTCCTTCCAGCGAAGATGCCCGGGCCGCATTCTTCGAACCGGTCGGCACCAGGAAGCGACTGTTGCAATAGCGGGGCGAGCTCCGTATCATAGCGCTGCCATCCAATGAACCAGGCCACGATAACACTCGCCAAGGCGATCAGAGCAAGTGCTCGTTCCCGATTACGCATCGTCATTTTCCGTCTTCTTCGAACGAGATCCGATGTGAAGCAGTCGCCAGGCGACAACACCGGTGATGATCACGACCGTGCCGAAGATAAGTCCGCCCTGAGTTGCCGCATGCGTTTCTTTCTCGCCCAGAGATGTGCCCACAAACGCGATGGTAAATCCGAGGCCGAGAAACCAGCAGGCTACAATCGCCCATTTCCAGAAGGGCATGGGGATTCCGCGATCTTCCATCCATAGCTTCATCCCAATCACGACCAGGCAGGCCAGGATTCCTTCGATGAACCAGAATAAACCACTTGTGAAGAAAGAGTGCATGATGTGTTTTGTCGTTAGGATTGCTTTTGAAATGCGGGTCGGTTCAAACTTCGGAATCGCCGTCGCCAGGTTCCATGTCGATAAAATCCTCGGTACGGAGCCACCACGGAGGATCTCTATACGTTGCGTTACTTCCGCCTAAGGACGGGATGAAGTATTCCTGCGGATCCGGTCCCGGGTAGAGTCTCTTCTGTAGGCCGATAAGGGCGTCGTGCGACAAGCCGGTCGGATCGTTGGCCGTCACCTGCAGGGCCGTTCGATGCAGCCAGTTCGACTTTCTCGTGTAGGGGCAAACCGCGACGCAGATACGGCAGCCCATGTTGCCCAGACAGGAACTCCAGAACGTGTGACATTTTTCACTGCAGACCGGGTAGCGGGTGTAGCCGCGGATCTCTTCTTTTTCGCCCATCGTGATCGCGCCGGCGGGACAATTCTCGGCACAGATCTTGCACTTCTTGCAGAATTCTTGCACGCCGAAGTCGATCGGCTTGTCCGGCACTAGCGGTAGATTGGTCGTAATGACGGCCGGGCGGAAGTTCGACCCCAACTCGGGCGTAATAACGATCGAGTGGCGACCTTGCTCGCCCAGGCCGGCGTCGACCATGATCGGCGGCACCATCAAGTCGTAACTAGAACCCGGTGTGTGTGGTCGAGCCGCGTAACCGAGTGTCTTAATGAAAGATGCGAGTCGATAGGCCACGATCCGGCTTTTCGAGTAAGCGTCGTTCGATGTCCCGAATGTCGGATTCGCCAGCGTGGCGTCCCAGGACATGGGTGTTCCGACGACGATAGCATATTCCCAATGCTTGGGGACTTCGACCGGCTCGTTCGGATCGAAGCCGCGACCCCGCATCGGATACTTGTAGACCCAGTCGGGATTCAGCTTCGCGATACCTACCAAGACGGAGCCAAGCTCGTGCGCGATCTTCTTGATCAGGCGGGAGGTTTGCTTATCGCTCTTCATCTTCAGCGGTTCGTGGTTTCCGCCGGGAAAGTCCGACTCCTCGGGAGGTGTGTGGACACCGCGGGGCGAGACCGCTCCCATGGCATTGGACCAGGCCTGGGCTAGCAAGTAATCGTCTTTGTGCTTCGGCGCGTCTTCCTGTCGCTTCGGTAAGATGTCGTTCTTCAGATGAAGGTCCAGCTCGAGCACTTCCGGATTCTCTCGATAGTACTGGGCCAAGGTCTCGTCCAGGCCGTCGATACCCTTCTCGTCATTCCATTGTCTCATCATCGCGGGACGCCGCATGAAGACGATTTCCGTTCGAGCGTCGGGGCGGCTCGTTGTCCCGGTCTTCTGATACGTGGGGCGATCGACACGATAGGATCCGCGATTGAACGACTGGCCGGCCCCTTGCTGGTTCTCGCAGCCCGTGTACGTTTCCGGGCTTTTGCCCTCTTCGTAGCCGAACATTCCGAGCCCTGCGCTGCCAAGCACCGCGCTTGCCGCGCCCGAGGCTTTGAGGATCTGTCTACGATTTACCTTCTCTTTTGCCATCTGTCTACTCCACGCCTTCTGGCAAGTCCAAACGGATGCCGTCCGTAATTTCAGTCGGTACCGACATTATGCAGGGAAGCGACGGCTTCACTACGGGTCGCTCTTTGGCCGGGGAGCTTGCTTCTCCTCGGGACCCTTGACCACGCTCGCTGGGACGCATGCTACGGAGATCGGCGTGTAATTGCAAGTGCAGCCCGCCGTGAGGTTGGGGATGTTCAGCACGCCGTTGGCCGGGTAAAGGTTGTTGTTTACCTGGCAGCCCGGCCGTATCCCCAGCAGAGGCGTGATCTCGCCGCTATGAAGATCAACCCATGCCGAATTGCCCTTGAAACGCGTGGTAAGTAGATGTCGGCTCGCTCGAGTACCCGTGCATCCGCGGCGTGTCCATCTTACTTGGCCGCCGATTTGTTCACCCGTCGTTATGTCATACTTGATTAGCGTTTCTTCGTTGCCTGCAAGCAGCTTGTCGCCCGCCACGTAGGCCGGCATTCCCGTCTCGGGCAGACCACGACCTTTGACGGTAAATCCCGCCTGAGGTATCGGAAGCTGGATCGGTTCTCCGTTGCTTCCTCGATAGAGACCCTTTGGGGTGACCACGGTATCGGATGACTGGCTGTAACGCAATCGGGCGCTGCCGTCGCGTTGCCAGATTTTTTTGCCCGTGGCAAGGTCCAGGGCAAAGATACCTCCTGCTCGGTTCTCGTCCTCGCCTCGCTTCGGATTGATCAGTTCAGAGCAGAAGACCTTGTCCTCGCCCAGGGCGATGCTCAGCGAGGAGAGAGTCGCCTCAACACTCCAGACGAGATCACCGGTCTGACGGTCGAAGCAAAGAATATTCGGTCCGCTATTGCCGATAAGAAATTTATCGCACGCGCGAAGGTTCGTCCAAGGTGCCGTGTTGCCTTCGGGAAGGTCGATGCTGCCGATCGGCTTGCCCGTGGCAGAATCGTAGGTCAAGCAGCTCGTGCCTTCACTCAGGTAGATCGTGTCGGCGGTGACGACAAGCTGCGTGGATGGCTCCAGGCTTGCTTTGGGTCCCCATTGTCGATGTTTCGCGTAGCTGGCTGCATCCCGGGCAGTTCGACCGGCAAGCGGATTCTTACCCAGCGACACCTCGGTTTCCCACAGGATCCGGCCCGTGTAGACATCCGATGCACGGAGGACTCCTTCCTCGAACAGAACGAGGCGTCCACGGACGATTCGAGTTTGGTTTTGCCCTGGGAACTTGTGCCATCGCTGCGCCGCGTCGAACCAAAGGATGTTCATCGGTGCTTGGATGAAATCGTCTTGAGAGGCTCCCGTATTTGCGGCGTTTGCCCCTGAGTGCGACCAGTCGGCCGCTCCTGGTAGCGAACCTTCACGGACCAGCAGTACAAAGTCATCCGTCTGCCGAACGACGGCACCGTGATAGGCTTTGTCTTGGACGAGCTCCTCGAGCTGCCTACGATCTGCCAGCGGTCCCCAGGTACAGGCGACGCCGCCGTAGGGCCTTAGCGGATGGAATACGGCCTGTGCGAACGCTTGGCCTTTGGGCAGCTTGAAGAGGTCGGGCGTCTCTGTGGCGATAAGGTTTGCCATATATGGCGGCAACGGATAATCGATCGGATCGCCATGCAAGACGCTAGCCCTTATTCCATACACCCCGGCCGCGAAAAGCCGCTTACGGAGTGCCGCAACCTTGGCCGGATCGTTATCAATGGCAATGACATGTAGATCCGACTGCTGGACGAGTTCTTCGACCAGTCGCCCGGTCTCGATCCCCATAACCACCGCATAGCCTTCACGAGCATCGGTCGCTTCAAGGATGTCGCGTGCCCGTTCGGTCCACTTGTCGGCCGCAGCAGGGGCCGTGTACGAGTGCGTGTGGATCGTCGGTCTGCCGGAACCCGCAGCCGCAAAGGCGAGGATTGTTCCTTCAGATGTCACCACGAAAAGCTTGTCGTCAGCGGCCAGCATCCTTGCAGGCGTTCCCTCGATTTCCGCCTGCCATACCACCTTCGGTTCTTGGCCGCTCGTTTCGATCGCTTGGACCGTCCCGGGGCCGCCAACATAAAGCCGATCGCCCGCTTTGATATGGACATCGAGTTCCGAAGGGATTTCCCAAAGCTTCTGAAACTTGCCCGCCTCCTTGTCCGGATAGGTGTCCGAACGACGGTGCGACGTTATATTTGCCGGAAGTATCTCTTGGAGCGTGACGTCGGTCAGGTCGCGAGCAACGATACTCTGGTCGCTATCGTACATTGCTTCGGGCGTCATCACCGGCTGGCGAAAAGAATCGAGCTCTCGCTGGCTTGCCCGTTCCGTGTCGAGTCGTGTCCAACCTCCTGGGAAAAGCAAGGGTTTGTAATCCTTGGCTCCGGGCTTCGTTTTTGGAAATCGTTCTTCGGTCGGACGCGTAATATCGAATAGGTCACCGCCGTGGCTAAGATATTTGCCCGCTGCGGCGACAAACCAACAGCCTTTGGGCAGTCCATTTCGTCCTCCCCATCCCATGCTATATGGATGCAAGTCTCCCGTTTTCAAGTCAAGAAAGGCGGGCAACTGTGCACCGCAGGGAACGATCAACCAGTCTCCTAAGATTGCCAAATAACCCTGTGGTGTCAAACCCGAATAATGCCCGATTCCGTGATCCCAGTTGCTTGCCGGAATGTGACCGCTCTTGGTGTTCGACCAGATCGGCTTTCCCGATTCGGCGTCTATCGCATGAATGAATACACCCTCGGTGGGCCAAATTCCCGCAGCGAAGTAGACTACGCCATCGGCCAAGACAGGGCCGCCACGAGCAGGCCACATCGAGATCAGTCGCCCATGTCCTAGGACCTTTCGATCGGTTTCTCCTTCGGGAAGCCCACGAAACTTCCAGCATAGCGAACCGTCACTCGCGCCGAGACAATAGAGGTATCCATCGTCGGAAACGAAATAGACTTTATCCTTGCACGCTACGGGAGCGAAGCGGACAGGGCCTTCGGCAAAGAATCGCCATCGGGCGACGCCCGTCTCGATGTTAATTGCCGTAACACTGTCGGTAATCATCGAGGGAACGAACATCGTGCCACCAAGGATCACCGGCTCGTAGGAAGCGTCGTAGCCAAGTCGAACTTCGTAGGGAAACGCAGGCTGTGGAGCGGGGAGGGCGTAACTCCACCGAAGCTCAAGGTCGCTAGGCAGCTTGTCCGGCGACGCAGCCGTGCGGCCGGGATCGTAACGGAATTGTGGCCAATCGCCGCTTTGGACTTCGGCGGAATGAAGGCAAGCAACGATCAGTAGAGCTAGGGGAAGCATTCGTTTCATCGATTCTCTCCGTACGTAGATCGAGTTGATGCCGGTCTACAAGACCGAGTTGCCGGCGCCAGGAAATCGCAATCGAAGGGGGGCAGCCGAGACGTTCCAGGGAATCCCTTGCACGAAAGGCACCTCACTATCGACTGCCGATCTAGGACTAAGGTTACTTACAGTGTAACCTTCCCGAGGTCCGGATAAAAGATGTTACCGATATTTACCACAAACACTTCAATTCTCCGCCCCTGCTGGACTAATGCGACATGGTTGACGGGCCGCTTTTAATCCTGTCAGGGGTTGCTGCGCGATATGGTTGACTAATTCATGGTTGTGCCTTCGACCTCGGTCTCGGTTTCCTTGATGGGGCCGAATATCTTGGTCAATTCGTTGCGAAGCTCCGCACCGCGGGCCCGGGTCGAGATGACCTTGCCGTCGGCGCCGACGAGGATAAGCGTCGGAATGCCCTTAATGCCGTAATAGTCGAGTGCGGGATTGCGTTTTTCCTGATCGTGAACAATGTCCCAAGGGATTTCGCTTTTAGCTAAGTACGTCTCTAGCGCTTCGCGATCGCGGTCCAGGCTCACGCCGATCACTTCGAAGCCAAGGTCGTGGTAGCTCTCGTAGCAGGTCTTGATGTTGGGAACTTCGGCCCTGCACGGGCCGCACCAGGTTGCCCAGAAATCGACGAGAACCACTTTGCCTTTGTACGTCGACCAATCGAGCGGCGTGCCGTCGAGCATGGTTCCTTCGAGTTGGAGTTCGTTTCCTACCAGGCCGATCCAGCGAACGATGACCTGCATAGCGGCTACCTGTTTGCCGAACGCACCTTTATGCTTTCCAAGAACGTCGATGTACGTTTGATATGCGGTCAGAGCGACGTCGGCCAGCCCGAGCCTTTCGGCCAATTTTGCAGACTTCACCGCCAAGTCGACATCCGAGTCGTTCGGTTTCCGGTCGCTAAGCATTTCGGTAATCTCATCGATCACCTTTTCCAGGCGTGTGTTGACGTCTTCGGCACCCTTCTTCGCTAGCAAGTCGAGTTCCTTCTCGATCGATTCGTGACGCAACTTCTGGCCGATTTCGGCCACTCGCAGGGCGGCCTTTTTCGCCAACTCGTCGAGTCCCTTTTGTTTCAATTCCTCGACAAATGCGAGACACTCGGGATATGTCTCCGTCGCGAATAGTTTAAGGTTGACTGCAATTCGTGCTTGCGAGTCGGTCGGCTCGGCGTCCAAGATCTTGGTGGCTGCTTCGCGGATCGCCCGCTTCGCGTCTTTGATTTGATCTTCGCTGCTGGGCCAACGGTCGATCATGAGTTTCTTCGCGAACGCGAGCAGTTCCTCGGCCGTACCCTCGGGCACCGTGTATTTGCTGGCCCGCGGGGCCGCCGGTGTCTCGTCGGTCGTTTCTTCCGACTCCGTCACCGCTTCTTCCGACTCTGTCACCGCTTCTTCGACGTCGGCGTCGTCGGCCGATGCGGAGGGATTCGTCCAGAAGGTGCAGGTCAGGATGGCGATGATAACGAGCCAATATGGATACGAATTTCGCAACATTTGCAGTCTCCTGCGCTATTGTCAGTTAAAGAAATTACTCGGTTTCCGATAGCCGCCATTGTAGTTTATGCGACCAACCCCTGTCAAGCAACCTGCCGAAAGCCGTGTATGATTACGCAGGAGAGTGTTGTATAATCATACCGATGGTCAGGCTCTTCCACTTTTTCGAAAGACCGTCGCAAAAGTAAACCCAAGTGAAAAGTACTTATGGTGAAGTCTCAAATCAAGCTGGAAGTCTGTGTAGCATCTGTTTGTGATGCGCGGGCGGCAGAGGACGGTGGTGCCGATCGGCTGGAGCTCAATGCGGCCTTGGAGCTTGGTGGTTTAACACCCTCCGCCGGGCTACTACAGGAAGTCAAACAGGCCGTTGAGATCCCCGTGATCGCGATGGTTCGACCAAGGGCAGCCGGATTCTGTTACTCTCAGACTGAATCCCTGCTTATGATGCGAGACGCGGAGATGCTCCTGAGCCTCGGTGCCGACGGCCTTGCTGCCGGAGCGTTGCTCGCGGACGGAACGGTCGATTGCCTATTTTGGAGCGAGTTTGTAAAGATAGCGCAAGGCCGAGACGTCGTTTTTCACCGAGCGTTCGACGTCATCTCTCGGCAAGAGGCGACGCTCGAGCAGCTTATCGATCTTGGAACGACCCGAGTCCTAACGTCCGGTGGTTGCAAGACGGCACTGGAAGGTCGCGATCAAATCGCTCGACTCGTCAGGTCCGCCGGCTGCCGTATCGAAATTCTCCCGGGCGCGGGTGTCACTCCGGAAAACGCTGTCGAGCTGATCGACGCGACCGGTTGCGAGCAAGTTCACGGTTCGTTCAGTCAGCGATGCGACGATCCGGCAGGATGCGTGGCCGACGGATATTATCCCGCGACGAGTAAAGCCCGAGTTGCGGCCGTACGCGCTGCCCTCGACAGCGAGTAGTGCATTCCGTGGAAGGTTTTGTCGTGTGAAGCTTATCCACCCGCGGTTTTGAAATCTCGGCAAGCTAGGACGTAGGCCTCTATGTTTTCCCAGGGGACTTCCGGTTCGAGCATGTGTGTGGGACAGCAGAAAAGGCCGCCACGGTCGCCAGCAAGCTCCAGGTTCTTTAGAACCACGTCGCGTACTTCTTGCGGTGTGCCGAATGGCATCGTCGTCTGCGTGCCGATCGTGCCGTTGAAAGAGACCTCGCCGCCGAATTCAGCGATGATCTCGGCCGGGTCCATGCATTCTGGCTGGACGGGATTTAGAACTTCGATGCCTGCCTCGATCAGGTCGCCGATAAGCGGTGTGATATATCCGCAGGAGTGGTATTGGATAATGATGTCCGGCCGCTCGCTCTTGGCCGCGTCGATTACTTGCTTCAATCGGGGCTTGAGTTGTTCGCGGTACATCTCGGGCGACATCATGATCGACTTTTGCATTCCGAGATCGTCGCCGAGCGAGATAATGTCCGCCCCGGCGGCCGCGTATTTGCGAGCTCTAAAACAGGCCAAGTCGGTTATCTTGTCCAGCAGGAAAATTGCTTTCTCGTCGTCCGACATCATGTCGCCCATCAGTAGATCCATGCGGCGGAGGTACCATGCGGTTTCCCAAATCGTACATTCCATCCAAATCTGTGCAGCGAGCCCTTCTTGCTGAATATCGGCAATTTCGGAATCGAGAAACGACCAATCCGCGCTCTCGAAATCGGGCCATGGATACGACTGGAAGTCTTCCAAGGTATCGAGAAGCTCGAGGGGATGTCGCATGTGGGTCATGTGATGGGAGCCTTCGCCCCCCGGCTCATGGGCGATGCCCCAGATATCCATCCGCGCGCCTTCTTGAATCGGCGGATCGTAATAACGATTGTAATCCCAAGTTCTGTTGGGTACGAAACCTTCGATTTCGGCAATCCAGGGAAAACCGGGATCGGTAATAACCCGCATCGGAAATTCGAAGACTTCATCGTATCTTCGGTTACCTGGATATTTCTGACGAAACTGCTCTTCCAAGGAAGGACATAAATGGAAATGAACGGGCGCACGCTCGTAGCCTTCGCGCCGGTACAATGAAAGCAGGTTTTCTCGTTGATTCATAGTCTCTTCCTTGAACGGGTATTCGTAGCGTCGCTGCAGCCTGTCAATTCTGGAATGTAATGTTCCAACGGATCTCGGCGTTTGCTTTGCTTTTGATCGTTAATTTTATCAGCCGATCATCCACTTTGTCAATCTCTACTTGTGCGTCCGAATTCTCGAGCGTCGCAGCCTTTGGAGTCCGACCGGAAGTCGCGATTGTTACCGTATAGGGATCGTCGACAACGACCTTGCTTGTGCCGCTTAGGCAGCTTTCCTTGTCGTTCCATGTCACGTCGGAAAGATCGACGTATCCTTGCATGACGTGGCGGTCGGTCGAGATCGGCTGAGGGCGGCCCGTCACTTCGTGGACCGAGATCATCCGGGCTTCACCAGGTCGTAAAGTCTGCGTGAGCGTGTCGCTGCCTGCGACTCGGCCGATGAATCGGTCGTTCCAGAAGTCGTATAGATAATAGTCCTTGTCGGGATTCAATCCCAAGCAACCTTCCGCCGTACTGCCCTCCAACGATACGCTGACCTTCGTCTCGACCGTTTCGGTGTTGTACAACGTCAATTGGTGCCACTCGGGCGAGACGACGAAATCGTAAACCTTGGGATACTTCTGTGTAAACGCATCAACAGGTCGAGCAGTCTTCGGTGCCGTATGGAACGGGTAAATCCGCGTCAGATCGCGAACCATTTCGGGTGTGAACTGTTTGAAACTATTCGCTAGCAGCAGGCGACCGGTTGTAACATAGGACATCGTAAGCGTCGCACGTACGGCGTCGCGATTCTCGCGATATTTGTATAGATTCTTCGAATCGGTATCGTAGTTTACGACGACACGATTTTTGTACCAGCGAAGCCCGCATCGGGTGACAACCCTCGGATTGATCCGGTCCGTGTCGTTTTCCGTTCGTTGCGATGCGACCAAGCCAAGCGTAATGTCCGAGCCGCGTTCCATGTTTCGCTCGTGCAGATAGCACTCCGGTCCGAGCCCTTCACTTGCAAGCTTGTAGATGTCGCGATACGCACGAGCCGTCGTCGCGTACTTGTCTTCCATGCCGCCGCCGGAAGCCCAACCGCGTGCTGGATAATCGAACATTAGCCCCTTGATTCCACCTTTGCGATAGTTGGCATATACGTCTCGCATGTGCTCGACGAACTCCGGAT